>Ga0105048_10000658_pt1 | contig 53859 bp, 50 predicted proteins | sample MAT05_FD_78382 | JGI IMG/M metagenome (GOLD analysis project Ga0105048, IMG submission 78382) | Freshwater microbial communities from Lake Fryxell liftoff mats and glacier meltwater in Antarctica - MAT-05 | ecosystem: Environmental > Aquatic > Freshwater > Ice > Liftoff microbial mat | place...
GGAGAACTAATTACTAATTACTTACCACTCCACGATCGGCCTCTGCAACACGCCGTCGTCCCTTTCTCCAAGAGTGTGAGAAATGCGGGCTACCTCTGCTCGCGCGGCGGGCGGAGGAATTCCAGCCGGTCGCCGTCCTTTTTCGCCTCCCAGGTTTCCTTCGCCACCATCACCTCGTATTCGCGCTTCTCGGACTCGACCCACACTTTCACCGAATAGCCCGTGTCGGCGGTCTTTTCCGAGACGCCCTTGCGGCTCACGGTCATGAGCGTCTCCTTCGAGCCGGGAGCAGAGTGGCTCGTGATGACGCCGGAGAGAAGATTCTGCGGGCCGCTGCCGGAGAAAAAGATCGCCGCGAGGATGAAGCCCAGCACCGCGATGCCGACGACTATGCCGATGATGATGTCGCGGCGGTTGATTCCGGAGACGACGAGTTTTGGCCGTGGCGGCCGGTTTGGGGCGGATGGGGAAGGTGCGGGATTCATACTGGAGCGGGGGTGACGATGTTGCGGTCCCAGACGTAGCGTTTGAGGATGACCTTCGCCGCGGCGGTGAGCGGCACGGCGAGGATGGCACCGAGCAGGCCGCCGAGGAGCAGGGACCAGAGGAAGACGGAGAAGATGACGGTGACCGGGTGCAGCCCGACGCGTTCCCCGACGATGCGCGGGGTGACGAAGAGGCCATCGACCTGCTGGACCACGGCGAAGACGCCGGTGACCACGAGCGGGAACACCCACCAGGCCGCGGTGGAAGGGACCATCCAGCTCCCGCCCTGCACGGAGGCGATGATGACTGCCGGAATCCAGCACAGCGTGATGCCGATGTACGGGATGATGCCGAGGAAGCAGAGGCCGAATCCGATGAGGACGCCGAAGTCGAGACCGACGATGCCGAGGAATGTCCCGGTGGCGATGCCATTGATGATGCTCACGACGAGCTGGCCGCGGAAGAAGGCGATGAGGTAGCTATTGACCTCGGTGAGGCAGTCCACGACCTCATCCTTAAACTGGCTGGCGCGCAAGGGGACGTATTTGCTCCACTCGGTGGAGATGTGCGGGGATTCGGCGAGAAAATAGAAGAGGTAGAGCGGGACGATGATGAGTGAGAGCACGAAGCCGAAGAAGCCGAGGAAGCCGCCGAGGCTGGAGTTGAGAAATTTCCAGATGGTTCCGAAGATGTTCGGCAGGGCATTGCCGAGCCATTCGCCAGTGCCGAGATTGCGGAGCACTTCCTCGGGGTCCGGTGCCGGGGCGGATGCCGCTGCAGCCGCGGATACCGGCTTGGGCGTGGGGGCAGTTGCAGGCGGAGAAGCTGTTGCAGTCTCGGATGAAGGAGGAGCTGCCGCGGCAGGCGGGGGATTTTCTATCGCACCGGGAGTGACCGGAGGCGGGGGTTCGGGCACCGGGGGCTTGCGCTCCGGCCGGTCGGGTTTCGCGCCTGCGGGCGGCGTGGGTTTGGGCTTGGCGATCTCGATCAGCTCATCCGGGATAATGCGCAGCCAGTACTTTTGCCGGACGTCGAGCGCGAAGCTTGCGACGCCGCCACGAACTCGCTGGGTGATGTCAGGAACCCGATGGGCGAGTCGCGCGGTCTGGCCCGAGACGAGCGGGACAATCCAGAACATGATCCCGACGAACGCAAGCGACGTGACAGCGAAGACCGCGGTGACGGCCCGCCGCCGGGTGGTGCCCAGCTTCACGAGTCGCGCGACGACGGGTTCGAGCAGATACGCGAGAACGCCGGCGATGGCGAATGGCACGAGGATCGGCTGCAGGTAGCCCATCACCTGCGAGAAGATGTAGATGAACGTGACCGCGATCGCGATGATGGCGGCGACCGCAAGCGTGGCGAGGGCGGTCCAGACCGTCTTGCGCTGCCAGGGCGTCGGATATTCCGGCGAGTTCATTCGCAGTGAGGGTGGGGGAGAGGCTCCATCTCCCGCAAGCACAACCGCGCGCGCAGTGGGCGTGAGAATTTCCCAGGCGGGATTCCGCTGACGCCACGTGTGCGAGTGGGGAGCGGGATCTTACTGGTGTTAGAACCTGACGATGTGCCCGTCGGACCGGCGGGCGAAGACGAGCGCGTTCGCACTTTGCGCGCCGAGTCCGCCCATCAGATTCGCGCCACCCGTGCCGAACAATCCGGTGACCCAAGCGCTGCCAGCAAAGTAGAGCAGGGCGCATTGTCCGGCAGGGTTGATGTAGGTGACGTAGTACGGGGCGTAGAGCGTGGGTGCGGTGCTGATTGTTGCACTGTTGTTCAACTGCACCTGGGTCCACGCAGTCCCGCTCCAGTATAGAGCCCACGCGCTCCCATCCACCGAAGAGCCGCAATAGACCTGCCGCCCCGAGTCAGCGACCAGCTTGTCACCGACATTCGCAGTGGTGCTGAGCCGGACCTGCGACCATGCGCTGCCGCCGGGATAATAGTAGGTCCACAGGTGGTTGTCCGCGCTTCGATAGTGAACCAAGTGCAAACTCGAATCCACGGACACGCTCCCGGCGACGTTGGCCGTCCCGCCCAGCGAGACGGTCACCCACCCTGCTGCGCCGCCCCAGGCTGCATTTCTTACACTCGTGGCATGGGATGCGCCAGGTTGTTGCGGCACCTGCACTGCACGTCTACGAAGCGGGCAGCCTTCCCGTAGCGTAGCTCTCCAGAGCTGCGCCAGAGCTGCGCCGCAGTGAGCGCCGGCTCGGCGCAGCTCTGGAGAGCTACGCTACAATCGCGGCTTGCCGGCGGAGTGTGAGAAATGCCGGCTATCCACGGTTTCTCGACGCTGTGACCGAACGGTGAATCGCCGTATCCGAATACTTCCCGGCGTTCCCGTAGTTGAGGAAATTCGCGACGCTGAGCGGTGCCGCGGCCGGCAGCATCTCCACATTGACGGCCCCGGTGATGTTCGTCGGGCCCCACAGGAAGCGCATCTGCACCACCTGGCCGGTGACGCCCGCCGCCTCGAAGTGGTTCCGCAGGTCGATCGTCGCGAGGTCGTTCACCCCGAGCGCCTGACTGGGTACGGGACTGGTGACGGCGGGCAGGCCGGCCTGCGCGAAGACGCGCACTCCGGCGAGGAACAGGCAGATGAGACTGAGAGAGAGGGAACGGCGAAACATTCGGCGACGGTAAACGCACTTCCCCGCCGTGCAAGCGGAGCAGGCGCATCGTCGCAAGGCGCGGTTCGCGGCACAAACCCGCTCGCGTTTTCCGCCCGAGGGCGCATCTTTGCCGGTCCATGCGAAAACCCTCCGCCAACCGGGCGTTCACCCTGATCGAGCTGATGCTCGCGATCGCCATCGCGATCGCCGTCGTCCTGCTGGCGGTCCCGAGCATGCGGGGGATGTCGGCGGAGAACCGGCTGCGGGAGACGTTTGAGCGATTCGATGAATTCACCCGCAAGGCGCAGTTGAATGCCGTGAAGCAGCAGCGTTCGTGGACGCTCATCTGGCAGCAGGGGTCCATTTCCCTGCAGCCGGATGATCCGACCTCCGAGGAGCGCCAGAACGGCGGCGAAGGGTTGCGCGAGGATTTCGCATTCGGCGAGGACGAGAGCTACATCGTCCAGCGGCCGACGTCGTTGCTGCCCGCGAAGGACACGCCGGGTGAGTGGACGTTCTGGCGGAGCGGGACGTGCGAGCCGGTGATCATCGGCTACAGCGGCCCGGCGGGGACGTGGACGGCGCAATACAATCCGCTGACAGGGCGCGGGGAAATCATCGACCAGGTGCTGCCATGAAGGCGCTGCGCGGCACATCCGGAAATGCGGGCGGCTTTCTGCTGCTGGACTGCATGCTGGCCGTGGCGATTTTTGCGCTGGGCGTGCTGACGCTGGGGCGCTGTGTGGAGAATTGTCTGAAGGCGGAGCGCTTCCGCCGCGAGGATGGACTCGCCCAGCGGGTGCTGGCGAATTACGTGGCGCAGATCGAGACCGAGGCGCTGCCGCTGGCGGACAAGATGACCGAACAACTGAAGGGCGCGTGGGCGGGCATGACGCTGAACATCACCCGCGAACCGCTGAAGCTTGAGAATGAGAAAAAGCAGGAGCTGTTCGGGCTCTACAGGGTGACGCTCGATCTGAGCTGGAAGAGCGGCATCGAGGTCTCGCATCGCAATCTCTCCTTCTACTTTTACCCACGGCAGCGATGAAACGGCACCCGCTCCAGATTCGCGGCTTCACTCTCATCGAGGTGATGGTCGCCGTGCTGATCCTCTCGCTCACGTCGCTCGGCATTTTTGGCTTCATCCGGTCCACCCTGCGCGCCGTCGCAAGCTCGGTGGAGGACACCGAGCGGCAGCTCGCGGTGGAGCGGCTGGTCGCGCTGGTGCAGGAGGAATTCTACAGTCTGCCGGCCCGCGGGCAGGCGAATATCCAGGGCGAGGGCGTGAAGCTGAACGGCGTGGATTTTGATTCCATCGAATGGCGCTCGCGTGGCGGCGCGGGGCTGATGACGACGGCGGCCACCGGCGAATACCGCGTGAAGCTGCGCATCCAGCCGGTGGAGAAGTTTTCGACGAAATATGAGATCGGCCTGTGGCGCCGGCCGGCGTTGCTCGACACGGCAGGCGGCCTCATCGCCGGCGGGAGCGACAAGGACGCGACCTGGGTGCCGTTGCTCCCGAATGTGACCTCGCTGCGCCTGCGGTATTGGGACCACCGGCTCGGCCAGCTCCTCGACCAATGGCGCGACCCGTCGGTGCGCCCGGCGTTCGTCATCATCAGCATCATCCAGGAGGGCGAAGAGACGCCGCACGAGGCGGTCCTGCGCATCCCAAACTACCTCGTGCAATGATGCGTTCGCTCCGGGATTTGAAGCCACGCCGCCGCGCCGCGGCCCTGTTGCTCGCGCTCTGGGCGCTCGTGGTCCTCAGCTCCGCCGTACTGCTCTGGGCGGCATACATCCGCCAGACGATCACCGTCGCCGGCGAGAACTACAACGACACGGAAGCCCGCGTGATGGCGCACAGCGGTGTCGCCATCGCACTGCACCCGCTGGTGAACAAGGAGACGCCCGCGCTGATGATGGAGTCTGAAAATGATCCTGGCTTCCGTGTGCGGGTGCTCAGCGAAGGGGCAAAGCTCAATCTCAATTTCCTCTTCGCTGGCGAGGACGCGCGGAAGCTCGAGATGTTCAAGCGCTGGCTGGAATCGCGCGGCGTCGAATATCAGGATCGCGACCGGATGGTGGATTGCATCATGGACTGGCTCGATGCGGACAACGTCAAACGCCTCAACGGGCAGGAAGATGATGTGGACTATCATCCGCCCAATCGCGGGCAGTTCTACTCGGTCGAGGAACTCGCCGAGGTCGCGGGCACCGAGCCGCTCACTGCCCTCCCGGGTTGGAAAAATGATCTCACCATCTTTTCCCAGGGCCCACTCGATCTCACGAGCGCGGACTTTGAAATGCTGCGCCTGCTCCCCGGTGTGGGCGATGCGGCGATCGAGCGTTACCTGCAATGGCGGCGCGGCGGGGACGAGCTGGATGGGACCGCGGACGACCCGGTGATCCAGAAGCTCGAGACGGTGCAAGGATTCCTCGGGCTGAACAAGACCCAGTGGAATGCACTGGGCGGCCTGATCACGCTCCGCGACAACACGTGGCAGATCATCTCCGAGGGCTGGTCGGGAAAAGTCATTCGACAAGTGACCGTCGTGGTCGTTAAAGGAAGCCAGAATCCGCAAATCCGGAACTGGACCGAATGAAGAACCACAGCACTCCCGCAGCACTGCTGAGCCCGGACGCTCATGGGTGGCGCGTGAGCGTCGCCGGGGGCGGCGAGCGGAACATGCCTACGCTGGGAGAGGCGCTCGCGGCGTTGCCCGCACATGCGCAGGTCGAACTCGCGCTGCCATGCCAGGCCGTGATCATCGAGCGGCACAAACTCCCCTCGACCGACAGGGCGGAGCTCGCCGACATGCTCCAGCTCCAGCTCGAGAAGACGCTCCCATATCCGCTGGACGATGTGAGCCACGGCTTCGAGATCCTCGCGCAGAACGAGAACGAGAGCACAGTGCTCACCGTCGCCGCATCGCGGGCGCAGCTCGACGAACTCTGCGCGCCGCTGCGCGAAAAGGGGCGCATCCCGGGGCGCATCACCCTGCAGGCCCTGCGCGTCGCCGCCGCGTGCCCGGAGACGGCCAACGTCCTCGCACTCTGGCCTGAGCAGGAGCAGACCGTCTGCGCCATCATCACGGAAGGAAAACTCGCATGGGCGCAGCCCATCGTCGGCCTGGCGGAGGACCTGGTCCTCGCCGATCTTCCCGGGCTCCTGCTCGCGGCGGAGCTGGCCGGCGTGTCCACCGATTTCACCGAAATCCGCGTAAACGAAGACGCGATCGCCCTCGGGCAGGCGCTCGCGATGCAGTTTGGAAAACCAGTCGTCCACCTCGGCGAACTGCCCGCGCCGAAGTCCGAACTGGACCTGTTGCCGCCGAGCTGGCAGGCCGAGGTCCGCCGGCAGGAACGCGGGGCCAACCTGAAGCAGAACCTGCTCATCGGCGCAGTCTGCTATCTCGTGCTGGTGGCGGCGGCATTCGGCTACCTCGCGTGGTTGAAGCGGCAGGTGAACGTCTCGCAGCGCGAGCACGACGCGATGAAGCCGCGCTTTTCCGGCATCGAGAAACAGATGGCGCGCTGGGATTCGCTCGCGCCGGTGGTGGAACCGAAACGCTACATCGTCGAAGTGCTGCACCAGCTCCACAAGTCCTGGCAGGGAAATGACAAGCTCCAGTTCACTTCATTCACCTTCAGTCCCAAGGAGTGGGTGATGAAAGGCGAGGCCACCACGGACGCGCGGTTCGATCTCATCACGCGGCTGAAACAGAACAAGGAACTCGATGGCTTCGACCTCACCACTCCGCCGGAACAGCCGTTGAAGGACGACCGGATCACCTTTGTCATCACCGGGAGGCCGCGCTGATCATGCTCGCCACGATGAATGCCCGGGAAAGGATCCTGCTCGCCGCCACCGCCGCGGTGATCGCGCTCATCCTGAGTTTTTACCTCGTCAAATTCTTCATTTCGCAACGCCTCGACTACACCCGCCAGCTCGCGACCACGCGCGGCAAGATCGAGATGCTCAAAAAGCGCGAGACCGAGCGTGAACTCTGGGCGCAACGGAACGGGTGGTTGACCCAGAAACTTCCGCCGCTCGGAGACGCGGATGTCGCCAGCAAGACGCTCCGTGAGTCGCTCCTCGAGATCGCAAAGAAACACACCGTCACCGTCGAATCGCCCGCGCCCGGCGTACCGACGAACCAGCCCGGGCACATCTCCCTCGCAATCCGCTTCGACGCGAAGGCGCCGTGGGAATCGATGATGAATTTCCTCTACGAACTTCAGGGCGTGGAGCAATTCACCGCGATCGAGCAGTGCGAGATCAAGGTGAACCGCGAGGACAAGACGCAGCTCCGGTCAACATTGACGATTGCCCGCTGGTTCGCGCCGAAGCAGATCGCACCGTAGGCGGGCGTGATTGGATCGCGAGTCCAAGACGCGGTTCACGAGAGTCATGGAAAGCGCAGGGAGGGGCGGTTTGATCAAGGAGGGGCGGTTTGATGCCGCCCTCTGGCAGCGGTCGCTCCGCGCCGCTGCCAGCCCTCACCGTGGCAATGCGAAAGGATCCTCGGACTCCGCCAAGCCCCGGAGCTGGACACGCCTCGGGCTCGCTGCGGCGCGGAGCGACCGCAGCGAGAGGGCGCTATCAAAGCGCCCCTCCTTGATCTCACCGCAGCGCTCGCCTGCACGCGAAATGAATCGCGCCCCCGCAGGCCGTGCGCCCGGACCCGGACTTGCCGCGACCATGAAGCCGTGGCAACCTGCGCCCATGAAATCCCTCCTCGTCTTGCTCGCAGTCACCGTCGCCGCCCGCGCGGATGACATCATTCCAAAGGCGTTCGACAAGGCGCGCTACGCCGAGACACTCGGGCGGAGTCCGTTCGTCCTCGAGACGAAGGTTGTCGAGGAGCCGAAGGAGCCGCCGAAGAATATCTTTGCCAATCTGTTCCTGCGCGGCGTCGGCAAGGCGGATGGGAAGGATTACGTCCTCCTCCAGCGACTCGGTGAAGAGCGCTCGATTCGCTTGCTTGGCACAGAGCCAGGCGACGACGGAATCGCAGTGAAGGATGTGAAGATCGGGAACAGCTTCCGCGAGACCAAGGTCGTGTTGACGGCTGGCATGGAAATCGGCGAGGTGGGTTTCAAGGAAGACACCCTCTCCGCTCCCCCGGCGGCACCGAAAGGCCCCCTAGGGAATCCCATGCAGCCCATGCAGTTCCCAAAGCCAGGAACCGGGACGGCAGTCCCGCCGTTTCCGGGCAGCCGCCCTCCCGTCCCTTTCGCGGGGACGAATATGGCAATCCCGCGCCCGCAAATGCCGGGCCCGAATCCCGTGGCCATTCCGCAGCCCGGCGGGGCGGCACGTCAGCGTGTCCGCGTGATCAACAACTGAGCGGGCGGCAGTGGCGGACCGCCATCACTTTCCGCGACCGGCAAGCGTCTCCCAGAGTTCGCGCTCTTCCGGGTTGAGGCTGGTGGGAAGCAGCACCTTCGCCTCGGCGAACAGATCGCCGCGAGTCCCGGCCCCGGCAGGAAGTCCGCGACCTTTCAGCCGGAACTTCTGACCCGGCTGCGTGCCCGCCGGGATCTTCATCTTCACCGTGCCATCTGGCGTGCGCACCTCCACCTCGCCGCCGAGCACCGCCGCGTAAACCGGGATCGGCACTGCGCGGATCAGGTCGAAGCCATCCACGCGGTAATCCATGTGTGGCGCGACCTTCACCAGCAGATAGAGGTCGCCGCGCGCTCCGCCGCCGATGCCCCCGCCACCCTGGCCGGCCAGGCGGATTTTTTGTCCTGCACGCACTCCGCGCGGGATGGTCACGCTCACCGTTTCCACGCGGCCTCCGCGTTCGAGATCGAACGACTTCGGTCCGCCGTGCAGCGCCTCTTCGACCGTCACTGCCAATTCGAATTCGGCATCGCTCCCGCGCTGCGTGAACGCGCCGAAGCCGCCCTTGCGCTTGCGTCCGCCAGCAGCGCTGACATTCCCGCGCCCGCCAAAAAACGTCTCGAAGAAATCGCTGAACGAGCCGCCAGCGCCGCCTTCTCCACTGAAGTCGAATCCCCCGCCCGCGCCCTGCGGCGGGCCCTGGCGGCCCGGTCGATCCCAGTCCGAGCCGAGTTCGTCGTAGCGCTTCCGCTTTTCCGGATCGCTGAGCACCTCATTCGCCTCGTTGATCTCCTTGAACTTCGTCTCCGCGCCCTTCTTGTCCTTCGCCACGTCGGGGTGATGCTGCCGGGCGAGTTTGCGAAAGGCCTTGCGGATCTCATCCTGTGTAGCCGTCTTCGACACACCGAGCACTGCATAGTAATCCTTGAACTGCACGCGACGATGAAACCGATCTCCCCGTTCAATTCAACCAGACAAATGCCGCGCTACGCCGCCGCCGCGACGCGGCGGACCTTGGCAGCGACCTCCGGCACGATCTCCAGCGCGCGCGCGACATCGGCCGCGGTGTTGAAGCGGCCGAATGAAAAACGCAGGCTGCCCCGCGCGCGGGTGTCGTCGTAGCCCATCGCGCGAAGGACGTGCGAAGGCTCGTGCTGCCCGGTCGTGCAAGCCGAACCGGCGGAGCAACACACGGCCCGCTGATCGAGCAACATCAGCATGGCTTCACTCTCCACGCCGGAGAATGCGAGGCTCGTCGTGTTCGGCAATCGGTTCTCGCGGCCGCCATTCACCAGCACGCCCTCGACGCGGGAGAGGATCCCGGATTCAAAATCATCGCGCAACCTTTTCACCACCGTGCCCTCGTGATCGAGATGCTGCCCCGCAAGTTGGCACGCCTTGCCCAGGCCGATGATGCTCGCGGTGTTCTGCGTACCGGCGCGGCGTACGCCTTCCTGCCCGCCGCCGGTCATCAGGGGGAAAAACTTCGTCCGGCGATTCACGTAGAGCACGCCGACGCCCTTGGGCGCATGCAGCTTGTGGCCGCTGAGCGAGAGGAAGTTCACTTTCATATCCGCCAGCTTGAACGGCACCTTGCCCACGGTCTGCACCGCATCGGTGTGGAAGACCGCGCCTTTTTCGCGGACAATCTCCGCAATCTTATCGGTGGGAAACATGACTCCCGTCTCGTTGTTCGCCCACATGATGGACACCAGCGCGGTCTCGTCCGTGATGGCGCGTTCGAGTTCGCCGAGGTCGATCTGCCCGTCGCTGTCCACACCGAGCCACGTCACCGGCTGACCGCGCTTGGCCAGCAGCTCGCAGGTCTTCAGCGTCGCGCTGTGCTCCACGCGCGTGGTCACGATGTGCTGCCGGTCGCGATCCATCTCCAGCGCCGAACGGATCGCCGCCACCGAACTCTCCGTGCCGCAACTCGTGAAAAGCACCTCGCCCGGCTCGCACCCGATCAGCGCAGCGACCCGCTCGCGGGCGGTCTCCAGCGCCGCGTTCACCTGCTGCCCGAAACGATATCCGCTCGAAGGATTGCCATAGAGATCCGTGAGGAACGGAAGCATTTCCTCGACGACCGCAGGGTCCACGCGAGTGGTGGCGTTGTTGTCGAGATAGATGAGATCGCTGGTATTGCTCATGGCGAAGGCCGCGGAATCTAAAGCCTGCCCCCGCGCCCGCCAAGGCAAGTTTGGGAACCTGGCAGCGTCGGAGAAGCAGCGCGGGAATGAGCGGGAAGTAATTTTTTCGGGCCAAACACGCCCCGGGTCCGATACCGTCGCACCCACAGTGCTTCACAAATCGACCGCCTCCGATCGCCGATGAATCCGATTCCAACCTGCAAAGTCCTCGGCACGCCTCTCGCCGTCACCGACTACGCCGGCGCCGTCGCACAGGCGATGGAATGGGCAGGCGCACCGGGCCAGCCCCGGATGATCGCAGCAGCCAACACGCACCTCACAACCCTCGCGCGCCGCGATCCGCCATTCCGCGAGGCGATCGCAAAGTTCAACCTCGTGTTGCCAGACGGCATGCCGCTCGTGTGGGTGATGAATCGCCGGATCACCACCCGGCTGCATGATCGCGTTTACGGTCCCACTTTCATGCTGCACTGCCTGGAGGCCACCCAGGGCGAACCGTGGCGCCACCTGTTCATCGGCGGCACGGAGGATCTCCTCGCGGAGCTGAGCGGAAAGCTGCTCGAAAGATTCCCGCGCATCGAGATCGCCGGCACGTTCTCCCCGCCATTTGGTGAATGGAATGCCGCCGATGACGACCGGATCATTTCCATCATCGAAAAGTCCGCCGCGCAGTTCGTCTGGATCGGCCTCGGGTGCCCGAAGCAGGAACTCTGGCTCGCCCGCGTGAAACACCGTCTCCCCCCCGCCGTCTATTCCGCCGTCGGCGCGGCATTCGCCTTTCATGCGGGCCGCGTCCGGCAGGCACCGCTCTGGATCCAGCGCATGGGGATGGAATGGCTGTTCCGGCTGTGCGCCGAACCGCGCCGGCTCTGGCAGCGCTACTTCGTCTTCAATTCGCTCTTCGTGTTCTACCTGTTCAAGGACGGCATCCGGCCACCCGTCGACTGAAACTGGCCGATCTCCACACGAAGCTGGCATCCCCCGGCCCGGCTCTCTACATGATATCACCCGTGCCACCAGACAGCTCCGACCACGCCCGTTTCGCATGACGTGGGACTACCTCATCGTCGGCGCAGGCTTTGCCGGGACCGTGCTCGCCGAACGCCTCGCCAGCCAGCGCGGCGCGACGTGTCTCGTCATCGACCGCCGCGCGCACATCGGCGGCAATGCCTACGACTGCAAGGACGCCGCCGGCGTGCTCATTCACCCGTATGGCCCGCACTACTTCCGCACGAACAGCGACCGCATCGTGGCGTACCTCAGCCAGTTCACCGAATGGCACCCGGTCGAATACAAAGTGCTCTCGTGGACCCACGGACGCCATTGGCAGTTCCCGATCAATCTTAACACCTTCGAGCAACTGCTCGGCCGTCCCAGCACCAGCGAGGAAATGCAGCAAACGCTCGCCGAATGGCGCGTTCCTATCGAGTCGCCGAGCAACAGCGAAGAAGTCATCATCAGCCAGGTCGGCCGGCGGCTCTACGAGATGTTCTTCAAAAACTACACGCGCAAACAGTGGCAGCGCGACCCGTCGGAACTCGACCCAAGCGTCTGCGGTCGCATCCCGATCCGCACGAACCGCGACGACCGCTACCTTTCAGAGAAATTCCAAGCCCTGCCGAAGGACGGCTACACCGCGATGTTCCGGCGCATCCTTGAGCACCCAAAGATCGAACTGCGACTGAACACCGACTTTCGCGAAGCACGCACGCAGATCCAGTTCCGGCATCTGATCTACACAGGTCCGCTGGACGAATACTTTGACCACTGCTTCGGCCCGCTTCCGTACCGGTCGATCCGATTCGAGCCGGAGACGCTGCCGATCGAATACTTCCAGCCTGCCATGCAGGTGAACTTCCCGAACGACCACGACTACACCCGGATCGTGGAAATCAAACACGCCACCGGCCAGCGTCTGCCCGTGACCACGATCGTCCGCGAATATCCGCAGGACTACGGCCCGGGCCGCGAACCCTACTACCCGATCCCCGCGCCCGACGCGCGAGCCCTTTACGAGCGTTACGCCGCACGGGTGGAACAGGAAAAGGGCGTCAGCTTCGTCGGCCGGCTCGCGACCTACCGATACTACAACATGGATCAGATCGTCGGCATGGCGCTGGCGGAGGTTGAACGATTGAACGGAACCCGATAGGCCACCGCGCGACATGACCGCCGGAGTACGTGAACTGATTGTAGTCATGCCTGTTTTCAACGAGCAGGCATCGGTACGGAAGAGCAGGCATCGTTACGGAAAGTCGTCAGCGAATGGTTTCTGGAAATCGGAAACTGGACGGAAAACTTCACCTTTCTGGTGATTGACGACGGTTCGAAGGACGAAACCGGAAAGGTGCTCGCGCGCCTGGCCGAACAACTGGGACCACGCTTGGAAATCCTCAATCAAACCAATCGGGGCCATGGCCAGACCTGCCTCCGTGGTTACCGAATCGCCATTGAGCGCGGAATCCCGTTCGTGTCGCAATTGGACTCCGACGGGCAGTGCGACCCGCAATACTTCTTCCGGTTTTGGCGAGTGCGGCACGAGTTCGACGTCGTCTACGGGAATCGCAAGCGTCGCGATGACGGATGGCGGCGGATCTTGGCGAGCGGGATCTTGAAGTGGATGCTCTTTCTCGCAACCCGCACGTGGTGCATCGACGCCAATTGCCCCTACCGCCTGATGCGTACAGGGGTTTTGCCTGATCCGGTCGCGAAGATCGGTGAAGATTTCTTCCTGGCGAACGTTGCCCTCGCAGCTCTTCTCCGGCGGACGCCTGGTATCCGACAGCACGCGATCCCGATCCGGTTTCGAGAACGCTATGGTGGAGAGCCGAGCGTACGCATGTCCCGCTTCGGGGACAAGGCGATCGAGTTGATTCGGCAACTCCGCAGTCTGGTATGAAACATTCTACGGCCGATGCAGTGATTCCGTTCCTGATTTCTGCAGCCCTCGGTTTCGTTGCCGTGAGTTCGCAGAGCCTCTGGATAGACGAGGCGAATAGCGCCGTAAAGGCACTGCAGCCGAGCTGGGACGATTTCTGGAGGGTGATGGTGAAGGAGAAAGGATCTGACATCCAGATGCCTGGCTACATGATCACGCTGCGCCTGTGGGCTCGCAATGTTTCCAATACCGAGTTCGGACTGCGATCGTTCAATATCCTCTGGTTGCTCGGTGCGCAGGCGGCGTTTTGCTTCGCGCTTCGTACGAGGTCAAGTCTCCGTGCCTGGACGATTGCGGCGGCCAGTGTTTCCCCCTTCCTCTGGGCTTACATGGACGAGGCGCGGCCATCCGCGCTGCAGTTTTGCGGGGGGCGCTGGCGGCTGTCGCAATCTGCAACCTTGCCGTTTCAGAGAATCGAGCTGGCACAGTCGCCGACGTGGCGATTTTTTGCGCGGGTGCCGTGATCCTCTGTGCCTCAAGCCTGTTAGGAGTCATCCACACCGCTCTATTCGGGCTGCTTCTGCTCGCCGTCTTGGTCTCGCGAAAACTTATCCTAGAAACGATTCGTTCGCCGCGACTCTGGATCGTGGTTGGGATTACTGCAGCCGCGATGGCCGTTCTCGGATGTTACTACGCCTGGACTCTCTCGCTTGGCGCGCGCGCCTCGGATGCACCTAGGACGAGTCTTCCGTCGCTTGCTTTTGCGGTGTACGAAATCCTAGGGTTCGGAGGCTTTGGTCCGGGGCGCCCGGAGTTGCGTGAATCGGGACTTGCCGCCCTCCGGCCCTACGCGGGTTTCCTGGCAATCAGCGCTATCCCGTACCTCTTGGCAGCCGGTTTCTGGTCGGCCAGTCGGCGGACCACGAATCGCTCCGACCGCATTCTCGCCGCGGTGTGGATGGTCTTTGTGCTCGGGGCTTTTATCGTAATCGCTGGAGTCGGTTGGTTTAGCCGCTTCCGCGTCATCGGGCGGCACTTCATGCCGCTCGCCCCATTTGTTTTCATTGTGCTGGGGCTCATCTATTCGGGCATGTGGGAGAAAAGGTGGCTCCTCTGGCGTGCCGTGACCGTCATCTCCCTCCTCGTGTCGCTAGCTGGATCGCTGAACCAACGCTTCAGCCCGCGCTTCCTCAAGGACGACTGTCGTTCGGCTTCAAGGGTCGCGGCAGCGGCGCAATCCGCCGGGAAAATCGTATGGTGGGTCGCCGACCATTCGGACGCCGCTTACTACGGATTGGCATCCTATGGGAATCGGGATCAGCCGCGGGAAACTCAGGCTCCGGGCGAGGTTGGACCCCGGGGCGGTGATGTCCGTAAACGGAAAGGCAACTTCGATCCGATCAGTCCTTCGTTCGTCCTCGTAACAGACGACGAGCCCGCTGCGCTAGCAGCGTTGCCGCCGCCGGCCATCGTGATCATTTCAAAACCCGACATCTACGACCACGAGGATCGGATCCGCCAATAGGCCCTTGGAATGGGTTTGGCAGCCCGTGAAAAGCTTCCAGCGTTTTGGATCTTCGGAGCGCCTCCACGCCAGTATTGAGAAAGCGGATCGAGGTTCCTCGGTTACCGTCCCTCGGAACGAGGCGCCAAGCTGCACTAATCCATCGCGCCGCTACTTCGTTGACGTTCCATTTTCAAGCGGTTTAGAGTTCATACCATGACCTGCCGTTCATTCTCCCGCTTCGCTGCGACTCTCATCGTGCTCAGCTTTGGTCCCGCCCAAGTCCCAGCGCAGGACGGCATCGAGGAACTGGCCCGTGCCCGTGAAGTTTTCGAAAAGGAAATGGCGTTCTCGACCCGCCCGATCCGGGATCGTTACCTCTCCCGCCTCGAGAGTATGAAGCGCAGCCTCGGAAGCCGGGGTGACGCCAGGGCAGCGGCTGCCGTTCAGGATGAAATCGATCGGGTGAACGGGATAAACCCCGAGCCGTCTGGAGTCGTGAGGTTCGTGGGCGTCTGGAAGATCGAATACACAAATGGCACGACCCGACGGTACTCCGTCTCATCAGAGGGGACTGTCACTTTTGACGAAATGGGGGGGAAACCCGTGACCCCGGCCAAAGCGAAGTTGACATTGAAAGGAAGTGATTTCGTGGTCGAATGGGCCGATGGAACCCTTGAACGGCTCAAGATCTCCGGCAAGAACCTCATCGTTGACCACTTCAACCCGAAGACGAATTACCCGGCGGGTCAGCCAAGCACAAAAGGCGTCGGCACAAATTCGCCGGGCAAATAGAGCCGACCGGAAGGCGAACTCTGTTGCACCGGAAAAGGAGTCCGCGCAGGATCCCGGTTCGGGTGATGACTGGTTCCACGAAAGTATTGGACTTCTCAAATGCTCCGGGGATTCTTCCAAGCGATGGCTGTCTTCCAGAATAAAACGGACAGCGCCACTGATGGCGTTGTCTTGATCGTCGCCTGCGCTTTTACCTTCGCGAGGAAGGGAGTTCCGATTGATCGGCCCGGCTCGTTGGCGGCCCCGCGATCGCCCCTTTCACTCCGCGAGCCTCATCATCGAAGAGCGCCGGGATCTGCCATTCGGTTGCGGCGGCACGCCAGTTTCTGTCAATCCCTTGCTCAAAGGGGCAACTCCCAGGCAGTCAAAAGTCCCCGCCTCCGTTGGAGCCTCGGGATCCATCCTCAGGAGGAAACGCACAGTCAATGACCACCCAACCGAAACTCAATGAGAACGCGTTGTTTGCGGGACTGGTCGTTGCGCTGGGCCTCATAGCGGTATTTCTCGTTTCGACCTATGTGTTCAATTCGGTCAACCCGATCGCGTCGATATCCGGGGTCGTTGGATCCCTCCTACTGATTTGCGGAGTCGTCAATCCGAACCGGATGCTCTTCGCGATGGTACCGATCACCCTTTACCTGGACTCGGTGAAACGGATGTTGGTCTTCAGTGGGGAAACGAGCCTGGACAACGTCACGTCCGTCCTATCGATCGCCCCGCTGACCGTGGCCGGCATTCTCATCGGCTGTGTCTTTCGGCGGATATTTAGAAGGAAGCGGGGAACCACGGCGGAGAGAATTGCGATCGTCGCAGCTCTGGCAGCTTACGTCGCTTTCGGTGGTCTGGAGACGTTCTCCGAAGGCAATCTCCTCTTTGCGCTGCGGACGATAGCCAATACTACGGTCTATTTCCTACTTGGATGGGCAGTGCTTCACTGTTTCAAAACGAAGGAGGATGTTGAAAGATACTTGAGGTTCTCATTGTTAGTCGGCGTGCCCGTCGCTCTATACGGAGTTTGGCAGTACTTGATGGGCTTGAATGACTTCGAAATCGCCTATCTGAGGTCGGGGCTGTCCATTACAGCCTCGAACTTGGACGACGTCCGGCCCCGCCCTTTTTCCACGTTAAGTTCGGCACACGCGTACAGCATCGTGATGACGTTCATGCTCGCAGTTTCCGTGCATTTTGCCATGAAGACCAAGGTCGGAGAGGCGCGCTGGAAGTGGGGAGCCGTCGTTTCCATTTATGCGATGGGACTCCTATTTTCGCTGAGCCGCAGCGCCACCGTAGCCGGGTTACTCATGCTAGGCTTCTCCGTGCTATTCCGATCCGCAAAGGGGGTTTCGCTAGCCTATTTGATCTCTGGAATCCTCCTCGCGATTTTTGTCATTTTTGCCGAGTCGATTCAGGACAACATGGACAAACTCCAAAGTCTCCTCCCGATGAATTCAGACTGGCAGCAGCAGGCTTTTCGGCTGGGCACTTTCACCGACAGGCTTCAGAGCTATCGGAATGTACTCGGAAACCCGTCGAGTTGGCCTCTCCTCGCCAATCCTTTGAGTTATCGTGCCAATGAGGCATTATTCGGCGAAGCCGGCTTTACCCACGATCTTTTCAGCCAGATGATTCTCCGAATCGGGGCAATTCCGGTATTTGCGTTGATCGCTCTGGGTCTCTTTCTTCTCGGACACGCGCACCGAGCCATTTTCAAGCTGCCAGCCGGGAAGGTTGGCTTGCGGTCGTTGGCGGCGCGCCTGATGGCGATCATTGTCGTCTATCTTCTCTCGCAGAGCGGCGGATCAGGCATGACCGTGTTCCCTCTCAATTTCTGGACAACCATGTTCATCGGCATGCTCGCAGTTCTGTGCCTTCAGGAAAGAGTCCCACCACCCGTCCAGGAGCCCCGCCGGACTCAGCGTTTGCCGCGGCGCGGCGAAATTGGGATTGCATTACCTGGGGTACCGAAGACGCGTTGAGTCGCCTTGGCAGCAGTTCCTCCGACTGCCCCGCCCGGTGGACGCCGGGCTTCCATTCCAGATTAGAATGATTTCGCGCAAGACCTCCATCCTCCGAACCGCCGCATCGGCCGTAGGTCTGCGCGCGGTATCACTCGGCTGCACCCTGGTGCAAGTTCCCATCGTAATGCCCTACCTCGGCGAGGAGCGCTTTGGCTTCTGGTTGGTGCTGGTCGCAATCGGCAGCTTTTTCGGTCTTTCGGACCTCGGTATCTCGTCGGCCTTTCAAAACGATGTGACACTCGCAGAGGCGCGAGGTGAAAGAGACCGGCTGAGGCCGATGTTTCTCACGGCACAGGCTGCGCTCCTGATTCTCGCGCTCGCGGGTGCCGCCATCTTTACCGGCGTTTCTGCACTGGTCGGACACGCCACTTTCTTTCGGAAGCTGTCGTCCGATCTGGCGGGGCAGGCCATTCCGCTCACCGCGATATTTGTCTTTGCTGGGGCATTGAACGCACCGCTGGCTCTGAGTGGACGGCTGGCATTTGGCCTCCACTTCGGCCACATGGCGAATCTGACGGCGATGGTTGCCCAACTCCTCACACTCGCCGCGATGTTTTGCGCGGTGAAGTTGCGTGCATCCTTCGCGGTATTCTTGCTGGCGACAACCATCCCGACCCTCTGTTGCAATCTCGTGCTCGGAGTCCGCATGCTGGCTCGCCTCGATCCGTCCCCGCAACGAAAGTGGGAGAGCATGGCATACGCGAAACACACCGTTCGAGCCGGCGCGCAGTTCCTCGCCCTCGGCGCGAGCCAGCCCGTTTTCTTTTCGCTGGGACCGCTGCTGCTTGCATCCGCGTTTGGTCCGGCCGTGGTCACCGCATACGGCCTCGCCACGCGGGCCCTCGGCGTGATGCACAATCTCGAGGCGGGCATCCTCGGCGCCACCTGGCCCGTCCTCACCGAGGCCCTCGGACGCGGCGATCATGTTCGCGCCCGCCGCTGCCTGCGCAGAAATGTAATCGTCACCTGCTTCGCATTTTGCCTTCCGGTCCTGCTTTTCCCGCTCCTCGGTCCACCGTTACTCTCATGGTGGAGCGGCCTTTCCGTCGGGAACTTTCCGCCATGGATTGTCTGGCCGGTCACGACTCTTTTTTTCTGCGTTCTGTTCCAAGGTCCATTTTACATCGCGCTGAGCGCGGCAGGTCGCGTTGCGATCCTGGCTGCGTCGCATTTTCTCGCGGCGGCGGTGGCCGCTGTCGCGGCGGCGTTCTGGCGCAATTCCCCGGAGTTTATTCCGGCATGCATCGCAGTTGCGTTCGCGATCTTTGGGCTGATCCCGGCCATCGTGCAGACGCGCAAAATTTTTCAGCCTGCCAGGACATGATGAAAATCGCTCTCTGTACCCGTTCTTTCCGTCCGGAAATCGGCGGGATTGGCACCGTGACGCACTCCTTCGCACTCGGCCTCATCGAACATGGCTGCGAGCCGGTCGTAGTGACTTCCACACCTGCGCCGGAAGGCTACGACGCCCAGTTCTCCTACCGGGTGATCCGGCAACCCGGCTTTTTGGAATTCCGCCGCGTTCTGCGCGGCTGCGACGGCGTCATCTTTACCCATCAGAGCATCGTGTACATCCTCTGGTCAGTGTTGTTGGGAAAGCCGGTCCTCTCCAGCATTCAGGGACAGATATGGAATTGGAGCAGCATGCTGAGCGCTGTGTTGACCATCGCATTTGAAATGCACCTGCGCATCCGCCCCCGGGTCGCGCTGATCAGCGAGGCGGTGCGTTCCCCTGCTACCCGGAACGCCCCCGTCATCGGCAACCCGCACGATCGCGGTGACTTTCACGCACCGGACGTCCGCGCAGAGCCCGGAACCGTGATTTTCTCAGGCCGAGTGATTCGGGCAAAGGGCGTCTTTCATCTCGTCGAGGCGGTGCGACTGCTCCGTCGCCGCGGTGTCCCATTGAAAGTCACTTTTGTTGGTGCCGGGCCAGATGAGGCGGAGTTGCGCGACGCCATCGCCGCTGCGGATCTCAGCGGATGCACCACCCTCATTGGCCACAGTGAACCTAGGCGCGTCGCCGAGCTGCTCGGGCAGAATCAGATCGCAGCCATCCCGTCAGACTGGGACGAACCCTTCGGCATCGTCGCGCTCGAAGCCATCGCATGCGGGTGCTATGTCGTGGCGTTTCCGGATGGCGGCCTGCCGCTCGCCGTCGGTGAGGCCGGGCTTGTCACCAGCGAAAAATCCGCGGCTGCGCTTGCCGATGGAATCCAGCGGCTGCTCACCGACGAAACGCTGCGCAGACGCATCGACGGCAACCGCATCGAGCACCTGGAGAAATTTTCGCGTGGCACGATCGCCGCGCGGCTGCTTGAACTCCTGCGCTCCACGCCTCATTGGAGCCCAAAAACAAAGTGATCACCTCTTTCCTGAAAAATGCCATCGGAGCCGTGAGCCCGACGACACTCGAAGTTCTGCGCGCCATCGTCAGCCGCCGGCGCTCCACGCGGCTCGAACGCCAGGTCGGCGCGACCGCCGCAGCGCAGAAAATCGCGGATGCGTCTGGAATGGAAGTTCACACCGGACCGTTCCGCGGGATGCGTTTACCTGGCAGCCTCCGCCAGCGCGGCATCGGCTCCAAGCTGCTCGGAACGTATGAATGCGAACTCCACGATTTCGTCTCGGGCGCGATCGCGGCGTCTCCGGAACGCGTCATCATCGTCGGCAGCGCGGAGGGCTACTACGCCGTCGGCCTCGCCCGGGCGATTCCCGGCGCGAAGGTGTTCGCGTTCGACATCGACCCCTGGGCACGCGCCCGCTGCGCCGAACTTGCCCGACTCAACGGCGTGGAAGCGCGCGTCGAGACGCGGTCCTTCTGCGCGGAGAATGACCTGCTGGCCTTGCGCGGAATCCCGGCGCTCGTGGTCTCGGATTGCGAAGGATTCGAATACCGGCTTTTCACCCCGCAAGTGATCGAAGCGGTAGCAAAATCTTCCGTCCTCATCGAGACGCACCCGCAGGTGACGGGCCGTGACAACGCCAGCTTGGAACGCGCATTTCAGGGGACGCACTCGGTTCAGATGATTCCATTTTCGGGACGGAATCAAATCCGCAGGGATGAATGTGCCCCGTATCTCTCAGACGCCGAATTCTCCCGGGCAGTGGATGAATACAGGTATCCCGATCAAGAATGGTTGTGCGCAAAGCCGGTGATACTCCGCGCCTGAGTCATGAGCGAAAGCAGCACAGAACCCGAATCCCCCGAGGAGCTTCAACGGCGGTACTATCGCGAAACGAGTGCTGCATACGACAGATCGCATATCGACCCGGCTGCCGAGCAGGAGCACTCGGTCGCCCTTGCCGCGATGTCCGGCCTTTCGGAGCACTTCGGCGTACGCACGCTTCTGGATGTCGGGAGCGGGACGGGGCGCGTTCTACGGCACTTCCTTTCCAGCGGCCGGCGCTTCGAGCGACTGCTCGGCGTCGAGCCCGTCCCCGAACTGCGGCAGGCCGGCCATGCTGCGGGGGTCCCGCCGGAGCAACTCATCGAGGGCGACGCTCTGAGCCTCCGGTTTGCCGATGGGGAATTCGATCTCGTTTGCGCATTTGGCATCCTCCACCACATCCGTGACCCTGACCGCGCAATTCGCGAGATGTTCCGCGTCGCACGGCACGGAGTCTGTCTCTCCGACATGAACAATTTCGGCTGCGGTTCGCCTGTTGCGCGGATTTTGAAACGGACGATTCGCGCGCTCGGGCTCTGGGGCGTTACGCAATTCGTTGCGACGCGCGGGAAGGGTTACAAGTTCTCCGCAGGGGATGGGATTCACTATTCATATTCCCTTTTCGACAGCCTCCCCACCATCCGCGAATACTGTCGCGAACCGATTCTCGTGACGACAAAGGGATTTGGCGTCAACCCATTCCACTCATGTTCCCATGTCGCGTGCTACGCGGTAAAAAATCAAAGCCGGGATTGCAGCACGATTCCCGCTGCGGAGGCTCCGGTTGCACATTGAAGCCGGAAGGTGATGCCTCCAAGCATCCGGCTGGACGAGCGGAGATGCGCCACTTACTTCTCGAACCGTGCTGCAATTTTTGAAGAGTTATCCCGCCAAGCGTTTCCTTGGCCTGCTGTTTTCCAATTGCCAGTCCCTGCGCTGGACGACGCAGGGCCGCATCTTGCGAAGGGCGGCGAACGAATTCCGGCGCCAAGGCCTGCGCGCCCTTGATGTCGGCAGCGGCGGTGGAGGCTATGCGATCGAAAACCATCTGCGCCATGGGACGCACGCCATGTTGTGCGATTACTCGGAGGATTTGCTGGACCTGGCGCGGCGGCAGGTTGCCAGCACCGGTCTGAGCCAGCTTGCAGAATTCACCCAGTGCAGCGCCGAGGAGATGCCGTTCCCGGACGCAGACTACGACTTCATCCAATGCATGGAAGTGCTCGAACATCTTCACCACCCGGAGAAAGCGCTGGCCGAATTCCGCCGCGTCGCGCGTCCAGGTGCGAGGCTGGTGGTATCCGTGCCCCATCCGCCGGAGTGGTTCTCGAATCCGGAGCACGTCGTGGAAGGCTATCGGATGGAGGAAATCGTCCGGCTCGTCGAGGCCGCGGGCTGGCGTGTGCTCCGCTCCGAATACTGCATGCTCATCCTCACGCGGCTCGTCTTTGCCTTGCAGCAAAAAATCCGCATCCCACTGCCGCTGCCGCTAAACCCGCTCGTGGCGCTGGAAAACTTCATCCCCCCGCGCTGGCGGCACCGCTTTCTCCCGTATGATGTCGTCGTCGTCGCCGAAGCCCGGCCGTGATCCACGGAGGACGATGATGTGAGCCATTGCGGTCCCGGTTTCCTGCGGCTGATCCTGGCGGCGCTCGTGCTCGTCCAACATTTCTCGAGTCTCGACTACGGCGGGTGGGCCGTATTCGTCTTCTTCATTTTGAGCGGCTACTGGGTCTCGCGGATGTTCATGGGGAAATACCGGCATGGCCGCGCGCCGTGGCGCTCCTTTGTCCTGAACCGCTACTTACGCCTGCTGCCCGTGTATCTCGCCTGTCTCGGCATTGCGGCGACCGCGTATTCTTACGCGCAGATGCTGCCCGATTTCGCGCGCAGCCCCGCATGGTGGCTGCGCGCGCTGCCCATCGTCGGCAGCTTCGGGCAGCCGCTGCTCGTCGGGCCGTTCTGGTCGCTGGACATTGAGTTCCAATTCTACCTCATCGCTCCGCTCCTCGTCGTCCTCATGCACCAACTCCCGCTGCGCCAGGCGACGCTTGCGACCGCGGTCTTCGCGCTCGCGTCCGTCGGTTTCTGCTTCGCCGGGTGGACTGAAATCGCCAGCGCAAAGCCGAAGATCGTCCTGTATTTCCTCGGTTTTTTCCTCGGCGGAATCGCCATCCACCGGCTCGGATACGCGGCCGGCCGGCGCGCTGCGATCCTCTCCGCCACTGCCCTGGTCGCGTGCGCCGCGAGCCTCACGGCATATCCCGGCACGCGCGGGATTTTCGTGGCGCTGCTCGATGCGAAGCTGCTGGCGCTCAACCCTGGCATCAGCGCCATCGGCGCATTTGTCTCGCTGCCGCTGGTCTCGTATCTCGTCGCCAGGAAATCGTCCCCGCTCGATCTGCATTTCGGCAACTTCTCCTACGCCCTCTACGCCTTTCACATCGTGCCCTCGACGATCTACTACGCTCTCTACGGCCACCTCCCGTCGTCGATGCGGCACGGCCCGCTGGCCGTTGCGTTCACCGCCGCGATCGCCGGTTCGCTGCTCGTCTATTTGTTCATCGACCGGCCCTTTGAAAACCTGCGCAAGCGCATGGGCGATCGTTCCCGCGCAAAGTGAGCGCGCCGCGCCGCGTCAGCGCCGCGCCGCAGCGTCGGATGCCGCGAACATCTTCTCGTAGATGGCCAGCAACCGCTCTGCGTATTCCGCCCGCGTGAGCGCCCGGCCGATCGAGCGGCGAAACGCGGAGCGATCCATGCCGAGGAAACGGCGGACGGTCTCCGCGATCGCATCCGCGTCAAACTCCAGCCAAAGGCCGTTCGCACCTTCTTCGAGGATCATCTCGGACCCGTGATGCCGCGTGAGAAGCAGCGGCACGCCCATCGCCGCGGCCTCGATCTCCGCGAGGCTGAACGCTTCGAAATACGACGGGAAAAGAAACGCATCCGCCGCGGCCAGGTAGCTCTCCACGTCCGGCTGCTGACCGGTGAAAACAATCCATTGATTCCAGTCCGGCGCGATGCGTTCGACTTTCGACTGAAGTGCCACGACCGCAGCCGACTGGCCGCCCACGATAAGTAATTTCACATGCGACATCGCCGGTTCAGCCCGGAGCCTGCCGAGGGCGGCGAGCGCGAGCCAAAAGCCCTTCCGTTTGTAGTGACCGAGGCTGGTGAAAATGAAGACCGCGTCGTCCGGGTGGTAACCGAGCCTTTCCCGAACGAGTTTCCGCCTTTCTTCGCGCACCGTCGGATTGAAGCGCACATCATCGTAACTGTTCGGCAGAGTCTCCACCGCGACGGACCGGCGAGCCCTGCGGCGCACTTCATCCCCGACGGAATCGGAAACCGGCAGCGCGAGTTTCAACGAAGGGCTCCACCAATGCAGACGCTCCATCATAGCCGCGACGATGTGCAGCCAGAAGAGCGCGAATTCCTTCAAGCTGGAGAATCCCAAGCGCAGTTGTTTCCTCAGCCAGACGCATTGGAGAAAATGGACCGAAGTCAGATCCGCTCCGAAATAAGTGGTGCATGTCGCGTGGATGACCGCCGCAGGCCGCTGTTTTTGGGTCATCCAGCGCCACAGACCGTAACAGTTCGCCATCACCGAAAACGCGAGATAGCTGAACGGTCCCAGCGAGCGACCTGGTGGCAGAAAGATATGCTCCACGGCCTCGCGTGGAACCTCGGAACGGAGGCACCAGATCTTGACCCGCCAGCCCGCGGCCTGCAATCGCGGCAACGCGTAGAGCAGGTGACGGGTCGTAGGATCGCTGTACGAAAAATTCGCATCGATCCAGAGCACGGTCTTCTCGTGTGGTGCCGATGAAACTTTGGAATCCACGAAAGGATCGATGCGCAGAAATGGGATGCGTCAGGCAGCCGGCAGGGAGCTGACGGTCTGCGGCTCGCGATTTCGCAAAGCAGGGCGATCGGACGGGACAGCGCCGCATAGCATGAGCCTCGCCAAGATCCGCGGTGAACAATGCGCCGTGGCGGACGATTTCAAAATTAAGAGATGCATACGCTGAAACACACGGGAGACTTCCTCAGGACGCCTGGAAGGCAGCAAGCCAAAAAGCAATCGCCATCGCGCGGAGTGCGCACGGGCTTTTTTCCTCGTCAATGAGGATTCGAGACGGCAGTGGATCACGGCGTGAATCCTGAACATCGCGCCGATGCTGCTGGCTACCGTGCCCGGCTTTATGCACGCTACTCCGCGAATTTCGGGGGAGTGAAGTCGCTCGATCCTGAGATTCAGTTCCGGCAATTCGAACGTTGCTACGCAGGACGGCTGCCCGGAGCGGCGAGTGCAGTCGGCGATCTCGGCTGCGGGAAAGGCGAGTGGCTGGCATGGCTGCGGAGCAAGGGTTGCACGAATCTGTGGGGTGTGGACGGCAGCCCGAGCGACGCGGCCATCGCGCGCAGTCAGAACCCCGGCATCGAAGTGGTGGAAGGCGGCATCTTTGAAGCGCTGAGGAACAAGACGTCCGGCTTCGATCTGCTGCACGCCAAGGATGTGATCGAGCACCTCAGACGGGACGAACTGTTTGAGTTTCTCGACGCGTGCCTGCTGGCACTCAGGCCCGGCGGCCAGCTCTGGCTGCTGACCTTCAATGCGCAGAGCCCGCTCGCGAGTGCGACCCGCTACGGTGATCTCACGCACGAAATCGGGCTGACTCCGACGAGCATGCGCCAGCTCCTCGCCGCGGCTGGATTCGAGGTCGTGGCGGTGCGGGGGATTCACGTCTGCCCGAAGACCGTCGGCGGCTTCTTGCGGAAAATCATCTGGCGCGGCCTCGCCATTCTCGCGGGACTGCTGCTCCATGCGCGGCACGGGGGAAAGACGGAAGGGAATGTGGAAACCTTTTCGCCAGAACCCGACCTCTTCGCTGTCGCTCGCAAACCGCTCAACGCTTCGAGTCCGGTGGCCTGATCGCGAATGTGCGAATCACGCCGGGCTCGATGCCGCCGTCGAAACCGTGGCCTTGGACTTCGATGACTTGTTCCAATTTTCCAGCCAGGGCCGCGAATGGCGTCCGGTCCAGATACACGCCGGAATTCTGGTAGAGCCGGATTCCCGCGCCGTGAACCTTGTCGAGATTCGGGCGGATTTGCGGATTGTCGGACGGATAGTGTTCGGTGACGAGCACGAGGCGGTACTGGTTCAGCTTCGGGAGGATTTTCAGAATCTGATCGTTGGAGAGATGCTGGAGCACCTGCCGCACGCAGCAGACTGTTCCCGCAGGGAGCGGATCGTCGATGATGTTCAGCTTGAGGAAACGGCACTTGCTGCTGCCGAATTCCGCCTGGTTGGCCGCCACCACGTCCGGGACGATGTCCACTCCGGTGTAAGACTCGCAGTGGTCAAGAAGCTGGCGCCCGACGCGGAAGTCACCGCATCCGAGATCCACAATCTGGACGGGAAACTCCGTGATGCCATCCAGCAGTCTGGCCACGGCGCGGACGTACGGCCCGACGATCTCGTCATGCACCGAACCACCGCCCGAGCAGAGATTGCCTTCGCCGCCACCCCATTTTCCGGCCCGGTAGATCTCGGTGAAAATCTGCTCGGTCGTCCTTCCTGCGTTGCGGCGGCGCTCGGCCCAACGCTTCACGGAGCGATACATCTCCAAGAGTGGCACGGGGGTCAGGCGGAGCAGGGTTTGCTTCATCACGGCGGATACTCGTAATGGTTCGAGCCGGGAAGGCAATGAATAGCAGCGCGCGGATCACCCGCCGTCGCGCGCCAGTGCCCGGCGGTAAATCTCCGCAAGTCGCGAGGCGTGATTCTCCCACGAGAGTTCCGCCGCCCGGCGATGACCGCGCTCCACCATCCGGGCTCGAAGCTCGCCATTTCGCAGGACCTCGATGACGGCTTCCGCTGCTTCCGCGGCATCGGATGGATCGAAATAGATCGCTGCATCGGCCCCGACCTCGGGGAGGCTCGACGCACGGCTGCAAACAACAGGACACCCGGCGGCCATCGCCTCGGCGACGGGCAGGCCGAAACCTTCGAGCCGCGACGGAAAGAGCAGGACGTCCGACGACTGATAGACTGAGACGAGAACGTCATCCGCAAGGTGGCCCAGTTCGATCAGGTTTCCGGGTGGCAGAATCGCGTCCAATCGCGCCCGCAGATCTGCCGGCAGCGGTTCACCGACGCGGACCAGCGCCACCGGTCCGACGGCGTCCCTCACACGACTCAGGAGATCCGGGAGCAAATCGAGATTCTTCCGTCTGAGGCAGGTCCCGATGCTGAGGACTTTCGGACATGCGGGCAGCGACGCGAGACACCCTGCGGCAGCCCGATCCGAGAAGCTGGAAACGTTCACTCCCATCGGCAGCACCTCAATTAGCGGAGTCGATTTGAGAAATGCACGGAGGGCATTCGCCGTGTATTGGGATACGGGGAGAAGTATGTCCGCATGGTTCAGCCTCTCCACAGTTTGGCGAAAGCGCTGGAGTTGTTTTGGCCGCAGGGAGTCGGGATCTTCCAAGGGAGCGAGGTCGTGCACGGTGACGATCGTGCAGGCACGGCGCGGCGTCCAACGCAGCAAATGCGCGTAGCTGTGATCGAGCAGATGCACCACCTCACCACGTCCGCAGAATCGTATTTGAAAAGGGTAGCCGACGTATTTGTCGAACGATCGCCGAAGCCGACCCACCGATGGCGCGTACGCCGGCGGCGGGCCGAGTGGACACTGGATTGCAAATTCCACGTCGGTCCTCGTTGAAAATGCACGGTGCAATTCCTGCCAGTGTCGCAGCATGCTCGCCCAACCTTGGGATGGGTGGGTGGGCAACCACAAAACTCGTGCGACTCCTTTCAATTATCGTGCAATTCGGATGTGTTGTCCCAACTATAACTCAAAGATGAAGAGTCGAATTTCACCAGTGAAAGCCGATGCGGGGCCGAATTGCAACAGGGGCTTCGCGATCGGGTGACGCACGGTTCCGGCCATGTGCGGTTTCCTCGGCTATTTTTCCTCCTCCGGGACATCCACAGTCCCGTTTCCAGCCGCCCTGCTGGAGAAGGCGCTCTCGCTGCTGAGTCATCGCGGCCCGGATGATGCGGGTGTCGAACGGGGTCCCGGTTGGTGGATGGGCTTCCGCCGTCTTTCGATTCTCGATCTCTCGCCCGCGGCGCACCAGCCGATGGCATTTGGCGAAGGGCGCTGGCTGACGTTCAATGGTGAGATTTACAATTTTCGCGAGCTGCGGCGGGAGTTTGATGAGAAATCATTTCGCTCCAGCGGCGACACGGAGTTGCTGGGAAAACTGATCGAGCGTGATGGCCCCGAAACGGCGCTGCGAAAATTGCGGGGAATGTTCGCGTTCGCCTGGTGGGACAGTGAACGGCGGATACTGACGGTTGCTCGCGACGCTTTCGGGATTAAGCCGCTCTATTTCCACGAGGTGAAGGACGGCATCCTCGTCTCCTCGGAAATCTCACCGATCCGTTTCCTGCTCGGGGAAAAGTCGCGCGTGGATCAAGCCGCGGTGGGCCAGTTTTTCCGATGGGGATCGGTCCAGGCTCCAGCGACCGTCCTCCAGTCCGTCGAATCGCTCCTCCCTGCGGAATTCCGGACGTGGTCTGGCACCGGATTCAGAAGCAAGCGGTACTTTGCACCAAGCTGGCCGGGGAAGGTGAATTGGGCAAACGACGAAGGCGCGCTCCGCGCCGAGGTGCGCGAACGGGTTCTCGACAGCGTGCGGCATCATTTGATCAGCGATGTCCCCGTCGGCGTCTTTCTGAGCGGCGGGCTCGACTCGAGCATCATCTGCGCGGCGATGAAGGAACTTGGCTTGCCGAAGATCCGCGCATTTTCCGTGGGCTACGAGGGCCCGGCCGGGGTCGAGGACGAGAGCGATGCGGCGCGGCAGACGGCCAAATATCTCGGGGTGGAGTTCAACGTCGAGCGGATTTCTTCGCAGGGGCTGTTTGAGAGTTTCGATCACTTCATCACGCACCTCGATCAGCCGTCGGGCGATGCGCTGAATGTGTATCTCGTGTCCCGCGCGGCGTCGCGCCATGTGAAGGTGGCGCTCAGCGGGCTTGGTGCGGACGAGATGTTCGGCGGCTACAACCATTATCGGATGCTGAAGCTCGCGATGGCGTTGCGCGCCTGGCGGTTTGTCCCGGGCCGGACGACCACCGCGAAACTCTTCGACTCGCTGCCGGCGCCGGCGAAGGTAAATCGTGCGGTGCGGACGCTGGCCTACATCGCCGGTGCGCGCGGCCGGAGCGTGCCGGAGTTGTTCGCGTCTGCGCGGACGATCATGGCTTCGGGTGACGTTCAAGCACTCCTCCGCAACAGCAGTTCCGTCGGCGAAGACACGCTGTACCCGAAGGAGTGGCCGAGGTTGGCAGCCGGAATTGCGCAGAGTGCCCCGGACTCGTGGCTGAACCAAGTGCTCCTCCTTGAGACGGAAACCTACCTGACGAATACGCTGTTGCGCGACGCAGACTGCATGAGCATGGCGCATTCGCTGGAGTTGCGGGTCCCGTTTGTGGATCTTGATGTATTCGCACTAGCGGGCCGCGTGCCCCCGGGGCTGAAACTCGGGGCGGGGTCCGGCAAGGTGATCCTGCGAGAGGCGTTCAAGGATGCGCTGCCTCCGTGGATCTACGATGACCGGAAGAAGAAGACCTTCACGCTGCCGCTCATGCGGTGGCTGAGGGAGCCGATTTGGAAGGACCGTGTGCATGCCGTACTCAGTTCGAAGGCGTGCCGGGAGCGAGGGTGGTTCGACCCCGGTGAAGTGGAATCGCACCTCCGGGCCTTCTACTCGTTTGCGGAAGCCGGGAAGCGGATCTTCGTGTACAGCCAGCGCGTGTGGCAGTTGTTCGTCCTCGAATCGTGGGCGCAGCGGCATCTCGACGCGAGGACCGCGCCAAGCCAATGAGCGGCGACGGGCGTTACCGGTTGCTCCAAGTCTTCAACCAATACTTGGAACGCGGTGGTGAAGAGGCATCCGTCGAGCGGATTTTCCAGCTTCTGTCGTCTTCTGTGGAAATCCATCGATGCGCGTTCCAAAGCCACTCATGGACGGGACCCGACCCGCCTCCGGCGTGGCGGCAGGCGATGCTGATGATCCGCAATCCTTCGTCGCTGGAAATCCTGCGGCGGGAGCACGAGATTAGCCATGCGGATGCATGGCTCGTGCATAATGTCTTCCCCGTCGGATCAGCGTCGATCTATCGCGAGGCTCTGAAGCGCAGGATTCCGATCATTTACTACGTCCACAATTTCCGGCCATTTTCCGTGAACGGATACCTGTGGGCGGGCGAGGAGATCGCAGAGGCGGGGCTGAGGAAGAATTACTGGCAGGAAATCCGGCACGGGGCGTGGCAGGGTTCCATCGCGAAGACCGCGTGGTTTGCATTTGTCATCACGCTGATGCACCGCATGGGATGGTTCAAGGCGGTGAAGGCATGGGTCGCAATCTCGGATTTCATGCGGGACAAATTCATCGAGGCCGGCATCCCTGCGGAGGATATCTTCACGGTGCGTCACGCTTGGCGTCCCATGGACGCGCCGCCATCGCAGCGGGATGGCGGCTATTTCCTGTTTCTCGGCCGCCTCATTCCCGCGAAGGGTATCCGCGTGCTCTTCGACGCGTGGAGGATCATCCGGAAGGAACTCGGCGACCGCGCTCCAAGGCTGACGATCGCCGGCGCGGGTCCATCGGAGGCATGGGTGAGGGAACAGACGGCGGAGAATCCGCTCGTGGAGTTCCGCGGTAGCGTCTCTGGCTCCGAGAAACACGAGCTATTGGCAGGCAGCCGCGCAATGATCGCGCCTTCGATCTGGTGGGAACCTCTGGGGCTGGTGACCTACGAGGCGTACGACTATGGAAAACCGATGCTCGCCGCACGCTCGGGCGGGCTCACGGAAACCGTGGTCGATGGCGAGACGGGGTTCCTTCACGAATCGGGAAACGCCGCGGAACTCGCCCGGCAGGTGATCGAACTGGATGGCGCACCGGAGCGCCGCGTCGAGATGGGCCGCGCGGGACGCGCGTGGCTGCTGGGCAACACGAATGAGCAGGATTGGCTGCGGAAATTTTCGCGCGTTGTCGCCCATGCCTGTTCCGCCGGACAATCAGGCTATTGACACACCCGGCAATCCTCTCCGTATTCGGAAACTATGTTGCTTGCTGACATCCGAACTTTCGCCCATCCGGCGGGCCGATCCCGGGCCGGGGAACTGGCGCGTCGCCGCGAATAATTCCTGTTATGGACGAAGAAAGCCGGGACATTGAGGCGTGGAAATCCAAAGCCATGAACACCACCCGGGATCGGATTGCGGGCGATGGAGCGGCTGAAAATGAGAGAAACCGCCTGTGGTGGGAGGCGCTCCCGATGACCTATGAGGACTGGAACAGCGAGAATCGCGACCCGCGGACAAAGGAGGATTTTGAAAAGGTGGACCGCTACTACTTCGGCACGAATCCATATTTGCTGACGGACGTGCGATGGTCCGATTTTTCCGGCAAACGAGTCCTCGAAATCGGCTGTGGTGCGGGCAGCGCGGCGTGCCGTTTCGCACAGGAAGGCGCGAAGGTCCTAGGCGTCGATATCACCGAAAAGGCAGTGACATTGACACGCATGCACGCGGACGTGTCCGGGATCGGAGACGTGCGCGCGACACAAGCGGATGCCGAGAATCTAGGGCAGATAGAGGACGAAAGTTTTGACTTCGTTTACTCGTGGGGAGTCATGCACCACAGCGCGCATCCGGAGCAGTGTTACCGTCAGGTATTCAAGAAAGTGAAGCCTGGCGGCAGCGGTTTGATCATGGTTTACCACAAGAACAGTCTCCGATACTGGGGGAAAGGTGCCGCATACTTGCTGCTCAAAGGCAATCTGCTTCGGGGGGACACTTGGGAGAGCGTCCAGCGGCATTACACAGATGGATACTACCACAAGCATTACACCCGCGGCTCGCTGACTCGGGCAATGGAAGAAGCAGGGTTTCGTGTCGAAGGGATCGACGTCTGCCACATGAGTTCGCGCATGATCCCGTGGATCCCGGAGCCCTTCCGGCGCTGGCTGAAGCGCAAACTCGGCTGGTTGATCGTAGCCCGCCTGCACCGCCCGTGAGGCGGCTGTGTTCACCAGTTTTTCACCTTCGGATACGCTCCTATCCGGATACAGTCGGCCATGAAGAAAATTAAGCAGTTTGTCCGCGAGGCGGGGTTCGCCATTTTTCGCGCATTGGGGAACACGATCGTGGATGCTGAAACGGGAGTCCGCTTGGGTCGAGCTTTCCTGCTTCCTTGGAAAGGAACGATCAAGGTGATCGGACTCGGCGTTCCCGTGCGGCCTGTGTTCTTGCCCCAGACGCGGCTGACTTACTGGAAGCAGGATCTCGGCTTCACCACGCACGCAGCACCGGATTTTCCACGGTGTGAAAAGAATCCTTAATGTCATTCTCACCCACCAGGCACCCGCGTGCGTCGCGAGGATGCTTGAATGGTGGCGGCGCCACGTGGCCGCGGAGGATATCTTGCTCGCATGTGGCGGATCGGAGGCGGACTTCCGGGCGATGGAGCATTCGCAAAAAATCTTCGTGAACGATCCGCGACTGCGGACACGCGATCACCAGCGGGAATTCCAAAGCTACACCGCGATCTTTCGCGCGGCTTCCGCCTGGCTGCGCGACCGCCCGTACGAATGCGTGCATTTCTGCGAATACGATCAACTGCCGCTGGCGGCGGATTTCAATGAGCGACAGATGGCCCGGCTCGATGCAGAACGCGCGGACTTGCTCGGCTACCGGATGCTGCGCGTCGATGGCACGAGCCATCCCCATTACCTCTATCACGCGAGCAACCCGCGATTTTGCGAGTTCTGGAAGTCGATTTCTCGTCGCACCGATCCGAGCGTGGTCATGAGCATGTTTGGTACGGGATCCGTGTGGAAGCGCGAGGCGTTCGATGCAGTGGCGGCGATCACGGAGCCCTTTCCGATCTACGTGGAAATTTACCTGCCGACGCTCGCCCACCACCTCGGCTTTCGAGTCCGGCCCCTGCCGGACCAGGATCGATTCGTGGACAACCTCGGTGATCTGGAAGGAACGATTGAGGAGGCACGCCGGGCCGGCGCGTGGGTGGTCCATCCCGTTAAGGGGATGTGGAACGCGTAGGGTGCCCACACATCCGGCACGGTCCAAAAACGCGCGCATGCCCGGAAGTAGCGCGTTCGCAGTAGATCACGCTCCCCTGGAGGAAGCGTTTCTCACCCTCTTCGAGCAAACGGTGACGTCCGTTCTGCCTCTGCCGCCAGGGCCTTACTCCCGTTGGACTTCAGGTTGAGTTGCAGAGGCCGAAACACGGAATCGCCCTTCGGCTGGGAGAAACGTAGGGTAGCCCCGCTCAACCGGGTTCCGCCTGGTTCCTGCCATTTTCTGCGCCCATCTGCTTCCTTCAGGCGTAACAGATAAACATATTCTCATTATAAAGTCCTTCCGTTATTTTTTTTGTGAACTACCTCAGGCACCGTGAACCCTCCATATAATCCAATCCTCTCTCGAAATTCCAGCGTCGCTTTGATTCAGGAAGCAGGCCGATAGACATGGCTGCTCGCTCCCCCCGCGCGGGAATACCGCTTCACTTGGGCCCTCTCGTCCACTCACTTCAAGCCCGCCCGTCCCTAGACGCATCGCGCTCGATTGGCAATAAGTGCCGTCCCCGCCGCATTGTCGGAATCTGCCGGTTCGGGCTCCTTTTCCTCGTTCTACTGGCCAATTCGCTGTGCAGTGCGTTCACAATCAGTTGGGATGCGAGTCTGGACCCGACGGTTCTAGGTTACCGGGTTTACTACGGCACTTCGAGCGGTGGCTACACGACGACCTTAGATGTTGGACAAGCCGCATCTGTGCAGATTACAGACCCGCCGGTGGGGGTCACGTACTACGCGGTGGTGACTGCTTATGCCGTCGCCTCGATCGAGAGCCTGCCCTCCCCAGAGGTCTCCTACACCGTCTGGGTAGATCCGCCCAGCCAACCCGGCCAACCTGGGGTGGCGGAAAGGGACTTCAACAGGGACGGCAAGCGGGACTTGCTCTGGCGCGAGACGAAGACAGGTGAAGTGTTGATCTGGCTGATGAATGGCACCGATCCGGCCCAGACTTCACTGAGCCTTGGTTTTGTGTCTCTGGACTGGCAAATCGCGGGCAGTGGGGATTTCACCGGGGATGGCAACGCTGACATCCTTTGGCGGAATATCAGTTCCGGTGAGGTGGTAGTGTGGCCGCTCCGCGGGACCGCCCGAGCCGGGGCCGGGGTGAGTCTGGGGAATTTCCCGCTGGCCCTGCTGATCGCAGGCACCGGGGATTTTAACGGCGACGGAAAAATAGACATCGTTTGGCAAAATCGAAACAACGGCCAGCGGACAATCGCCCTCATGGACGGGATACGGCCGACAGGGGTTTGGGCGGTTCTGGGTTACGTCCCGCTGCAATGGCAGATCGCCGGAACGGGGGATTTCAACGGGGATGGAAAGGTGGACATCTTGTGGCGGGACTCGGCATTGGGGGAGGTTTTGATTTGGCCGATGAACGGCACCGCCCGTCTTGGGGACTCGGTGAGCTTGGGTTTCGTACCGGTGGAGTGGCGGATCGCGGAGACCGGCGATTTCAACGGGGATGGAAAGGTGGACATCGTGTGGCGGAATACCAACCAGGGCGAGGTCGCTGTCTGGGTGATGAACGGGCTCAAATACGGGGGAACTTCGACGAGCATCAGCTTCATCCCGGCGAACTGGAAGATTGCGGGAACCGCGTCCTACGCGACCGAACTGGAAGCGCACGGCAGCGACTTCAACGGGGACGGCCAACCTGACATCATCTGGCGGAATGCGACCACGGGCGAAGTGGCAATCTGGCTGATGAATGGAACTTCCCAGGGGTCGTCTGTGAGCCTGGGTGTGGTTCCTCTAGAATGGCAGATCGTTGCCTCGGAAGACTTCACCGGGGAGGGCAACGTGGATATCCTTTGGGAGAATACGAGCACCGGGCGCCGGGCGATCTCGCCGATGCGCAGGACCGCTTGGGCGGGTGCATGGATTGATATCGGCGCCATCCCAGTCAACTGGCGAATCGCCGGCACAGCAGACTTCAATGGAGATGGAGAAACAGACATCCTGTGGAGAGATTCAAACTCAGGAGAGATCGTCGTCTGGCTGATGCATGGGATCATCAACTCACGTTCCGTGAGTTTGGGATTCATTCCCATTGACTGGCAGATTGCCGACAGCGGCGATTTCAATGGGGATGGTAGGAATGATATCCTCTGGAGGAACCTCTCATCCGGGGAGGCCATGCTTTGGTTCATGAATGGGACGGAAAGACTAGGAGGATCGCTGAGCTTGGGATTCATCCCACTGGATTGGCAGATTGGAGCCGCCGGCGACTTCAATGGCGATGGCGACGTCGATATCCTGTGGCAGAATAGTTACACAGGGATGCGCGGACTCTGGCTCATGGACGGTGCTGGCCGGACTGGAGGACTCGTGAGCTTGGGGGTGATTCCCACCGCCTGGCAGATCACGAGGTGAGTCACTGAGTCGCGAGCGGGACCGTGAGTCGTCCCTGTGAGGGGTGGGACCGATGTGGGAATGCGTGTGATTCGTGTGTCGGGGTTGCAGTTCCGCTCGCACTCAGGCGATCTACTTGGCAATGCGTTCCGCCTTGGAATCCAGATTTGGGTTTTAGGGCAATGCATTTGATTCCCCCCGGCCCCGGTGCCGGGAGTTTGGACAGGAAAATTGAGGACAAAAACATGAAAGCCCCACTTTTCTGGTCCTCACCAAGGGGACTCAAGTGCATAACCCTATTTGGTTTTTTCCTCCTGCTGATTGCGTTGGGGGACGGGGCGTTTGCGCAGAAGGAGCCCAAAGCCACACCGACGCCCACTTCGAAATCGGCGTCTCGAACGCGCTTGATACATGACCGTTGGCGCAGAGCTCGAGTGGCTTTGCGGGACGTTGGTGGTGGTGGTACGGCGGCGCGGCGGCTCAGCCGGCGCTGGCGTTTGAGCCGGCGAGGTCGCTGGCGTCATTGGGCCCAGGCTCTTTGCTGCCACCTTTGCCACCAGGCCAGCCAGGTTCCGGGGACTTGGGCAGTCAGTTAAGAAAATGATTGCACGAAGCGCGCAGATTTCGCGGCCAAGTGGCAGCGTTGAGTGTGGGAATGATGAGGTGGTGGCGCAGTTTTTCCGCGGCAATCAATGCGGAGAGGCCCGCCTGGCTCAGGTAGTATTTGAATTTGCGGGCGATCCGCCGCACCAGGCCGTGCTGGCGCAACCGGCGCAGCAGCCGCCCGATCTGGCCGGCGCTGGGACGCGCGCCCAGCGCCTCGCGCAGACGGCGGCTGGTCCAGCCGCTGATGGCTTCCTGGGGCTGGAGCAGGGCGAGCAGCGCCCGGTGATCTTCTTCCAGGAAGAAGTTGAAGCCGCGCCAGATCCGGTTGTTTTCGTCCCGCTTGGGGAGGGTGATTTCATTGAGCCGATGCCGGCCGGTGCGGGGATCCTCGAGATGGCTCGCGCCACTCGATATAGCGCCGGCAACTGGCCTCCAGCAGCCCGAAGAGGGTGCCCACGCTGTAGAGGGCGTGATTCATTTCGCGTCCAGGCGAGCGCCGCGGCGAGACCAAGGAGGGGCGCTTTGATAGCGCCCTCTCGCACCGGTCGCTCCGCGCCGTAGCGAGCCCGAGGCGTGATCAACTCTGAGGTGCTGCAAAGTTCAGGGATCCTTTCGCATTGCCATGGTAATGGCTGACAGCGGCGCGGAGCGTCCGCTGCCAGAGTGCGGTATCAAACCGCCCCTCCTTGCGCATTCCGGCACGGGCGAGGCTTACGCCCACGCGGGTGAGCTGCGCGCAGAGCCCGGCGGCCTGCCCGGCGCCGGGAAGATGAGGTCCAGGGAGAGTTCCACCTGCGCGAGGGTGATGCAGTAGCCGCCGAAACGCGCCGCCTGCGGGCAGCATTGCGCGACGTATTGCTGCAGGCGGGCCTCGAGCCAGGCCATCGGCGGCTCGGCGCTCAGGCTCGGCGTGCGCGCCCAGTCGCCGGTCTCAAGGATGGCATTCTCCTCGCTGCGCGCCTGCGTGCCTTCGGCCTGCAGCCGGCGCTCCAGCCAGGCGTGGCCATTGAGGTGGAACTGCAGGCGCATCGGCAGCTAGGTCGGCACCCGCAGGCGGATGAGCCCGAGCAGTGCGTCGTAGAAATATTGACCCGGCAATTGATTACGGGCGCATCCGCACGGTCGCTTCGCTGGAACACATGCGGGCAAAAGTGAGCGTTTATTTCATTGCCGGGACGATGAAAGTAGTAATGCAGGCAGCGCCCGGTGGTGGCCTTCAGCCACGGCTTCTGCCTGGGGCCGCCGCCCTTGCGCGGGGCGAAGGTATGGCAGTTTTCCATGGCCGAGAAAATGCAGACCAAGCCGGGCTGGAGCCCGCGTCCGCTCAAGCGTTGGCGGGCGAGTTCCTTCTTGCGCACGCGCCAGTCGGACAGGAATTCGATCTTCAGTTGCGCGGCGGCGGCCAGCGCCTCCGCCCGGTCGCGCAGGGCCTCGGTAATGGGCTGGGCGAAAGTCTTGAGTTCAAAACAGCCCAGACCCAGGCGTCCCAATTCCCCCGCGAGCGCTCCCGCGTGGCAGAGCTCCCTGCAGGCATCCGCAGATGATCATCCGCTCCAAGCACGCCAGCGTGCCGATCAACTCGGTGCCATAGCGCACTTCGATCCCGCTGCGTTTGTTGCACAGGTCATTCATGTCCCTACCCTACAACGAACTCTTGGTTTCGGCTTCGCCGAGTTGGAACTTGAGTTGCTTGGGAGCCCATTTGATCTCGGGCACCGCTCCATAACCGCACATACCCGGTTTTGTTCACCTTTCCGTGCAGGATTTTCGGGAGATCGCAAGGTTCGGGGCGTTCATAACCACCGGCGCAGCCTTTCCTCGAAACGGTTGTAGCCGTAACCCACGACGAGCAGCACGATGCCGAGGACGATGAAGCTGATGATCCGGTAGATCGGCTCGAAGCCCCAGACATCGACGAAGAACACCCGACCGACCGAGATCCCCAGCAGCGCAAGGCCGCCGAACCGGTAATGGCGGTCACGCAGGGCGAACCCTGCGGTGAAGAACCCAAGTGCAAGGAATGGCCATGCGGCGGTCAGGCTCGCGAGCGCATTGTGCCGGGCGACCCAGGCGGCCAGACCGGTCATGGTGCTCCACGCCACGATCGGAGCGATCTGGAGCAGCGGGCCGCCGGGCCACAGCTTGCGGGAGAATCGGCAGCCCGCGGCGAGGATGACCAGGGCGGCGAGATCGCGCCATGCGGCCGAGGCGCCGGGCGGCAGGATGAGGTGGAGCCAGAAAACTGCGGTCGCCTGGACGCCGAGCGCAACGGAGATCCATGACGGCGCGGCATTCCGCGCACCCGCACCCGCGACACCCGTGGCGACGCTCGCCGTGGCATAGAAGAGCGCGAGCCACGGCGCAGGGATGTGCTCCCACGACCAGAAGAGGAGCATGATTGCCGCGAGCGGGCCGCCGACCCTCGCCCCGGCGCGTTTCCCGACAAGCCGGGCGACGATCCCGACGTGCAGGATTGGCAGGAGCGCCACCGCCCAGTGCGAACCGGATTGCCAGACCGTGAAATCCAGCACTGTCGCGATGCTGAATGCGAGGCCGGCAAATGAAAGCAGCCGCGCGCCGGTGAAGACCGTGGCACCTGTCCACACGAGGCCGGCGATGGCCGCGGCGGGCGTCACGTCCATCCCCGTGAACTCCCACCGAAGCCAGATCATGGCGATGAGCACGGATGACAGGGACGCCGCACCTTCCGCCACCCTGCGCAACGCCGCGTCGAAGCCGGGACTCCGGGACCACCAATGCGCGAGCGCAATTCCGCTCGCGAGGATGATCGCCGTGTCCGGACGAAGCAGCGAACCGCCATGGGCCAGCGGGTGGATCCATTTTCCGACGGCGGCCGGCAGCAGCGCCTGGCTGAAAAGCGCGAGTTCCGCGAATGGCAGGAATGCGAGACCAAGGGCGGCGACTGCGAGCCAGGGTGCGACGTGCGGGAGGTGCAGGTTTTCCATCCACAGGAATCCGAGGAAGAATCCCGCGATGGCGAGCGACGAAGCGACGGGGTGAAGCCGCGACGGGGCGATGTCGCGCTGGCACTTGAACCACCAGGCGTTTGCCAGCAGCACGAGCGTGACGATTCCCGCGGTGGCCACGGCGTGCCTGCCGCCGCAGAAGATGCCGGCGAGCGCGAGGCTGAAAGATCCGGCGGTGCTCAGCATGCCGCCAATCTCCAGCAGTCGGGCCTGCCGGGCGCGCCCGCATGAAAGCAGAACGGTGCCCTGCGCGGCGAGTGTGAGCGCGAGCTGCCGCCCCGTGAGGTGCGAGGCGAGCCCGGTCGTGGTCAGCGCCAGTCCTTGTGCGAGATATGCACCCTCCAGGCTGCGGTCCTCCGGGTCGCGCCAGGCGGCGAGTCTCGAGAGCGCGGCCAGCACGGCCCCGAAGGCGGGCGCGAAGATCCAGAACCTCCCTTCGCCGCTCACGGCGCAGGCATGCGCTGCGAGTCCGAAGAACGCGGCGTTATTCGTCGTCACGAACGAAGTGCGGCTGGCCGGTTGCATGGTGATGCGATCCGTCACGAACGCGGCGGCCGTGAACAGCGCCCAGTAACATGCGAGAAAGGCGATCTGCGCCCATGCGCCAGGGGGGGCGCCGATGCCTCCCCGGCGAAGAACCGCCAGTAGGCGTAGCTCGCATACGTCACACACGGATTCGGTGTGGGCCTGTCGCTGGCGGTTCCCGGTCGGGTGACTGCGCGCAACGTCCGCGAGCTGAAATTGAGCGGCTTTCCGCAGCTCGTTTACGGGCTGTTCTGGAATGGGCGGCTGTCGGAACCGGCGCGAGTGTGCCTGGAGATCGCCCGCAAAATGGCGAAGTCGCTTTGATTCACGCCGCGCGGCGGACTCGCACGCGCGACGGTGGCGGAGAAATCCCCCGTGGTGAGAAATGCAGGCGAATCACTTCCCGGTCATCCCGTGCGCAGTGCTGCGAGCGCATCGTCGATCATCTCGCGGCGATGGGAAGGCTGCGTCCAGCGCCACTGCGCCTCGGGATCGAGGGATGAGACGGGATCGAAGAAGAGGAATTCCTTCCCCGGCTTCACGCCGGGCGCGGTGAAGGTGGAGACGCCGGTCTGCCGGTTGTAGTATTCGGCAGTGTGGACGTCGCGCTTGCCGCCGCCGCCGGGCGCATCGAGGACAAAAGCCGGCGTATTGAAGCCGGCGGTCGCACCGCGCACGTGGCGCTCGATTTTTTGCGCGACGTGGAGCGGCGTGCGCAGGTCTTCCACGCCGGGGACCATGTCGTGGACATAGACGTAGTAGGGATGGACGTTGATGTAGCTGAGCCGGCGGACGAGGAGCGTCATGGTGGCAGGCGTGTCGTTCACATTGCGCTGGAGCACAGTCTGGCAACGGACGTGGATGCCGCGCTCGGTCATGCGCCCCAGGGCGTCCTCGGTGAAGCCGGTGATCTCGGCGGGATGATTGAAATGAGAATGGACGACCACGTCCTTGTGCATGCGGCGTCCGAGTTCCACCACGCGGGTGAGCGCATCGAGCCACGCGCTGTCGGTGAGGATCTTTTGCGGCAGGACGCACAGTCCTTTCGTCGCGTAGCGAATGCGGCGGATGTTCGGCATCCCGAGCAGGCGCGTGCCGATTTGCTCGATGTGCTCAGCTTTCAGATTGTACGTGTCGCCGCCGGAAATGACGATGTCCTCGAGCTGCGGCTGGGATTCGATATAGGCGAAGGCCTGCTCCCAGCGCCCGGCTCCGGACGAGAGCTTCATTTTTTCGACCACCTCCGTGTCATTGCCGACTGCGTAGCTGCGGGTGCAGAAGCGGCAATAGACGGGGCAGCTCGGCTGCGGGAGGAAGAGCGCCTTGTCCGGATAGCGGTGCGTGAGGCCGGGGACCGGCGAGTCCTCGCGTTCGTTCAGGGAATCGAAGCGGAGCAGCGGATGATCCGGCTCCTGCTGCGATCGGAGCGGGAGAAATTGCGTGCGAATCGGATCGGCGAGCGGTTCGGCCCAGTCCGCGAGCGCGAGGAGGTATGGGGAGATGCGCAGGGCCATCGGCGCATGCGCGATGCCGGCTTCCAGGTCCGCGTAGAAACTTTCCGGCACGAGCCCGCCGAGCGTTTCCCGAAGCTGGCGGACATTGGTGACTGTGTGGCGCTGCTGCCACTGATGATTCCCAAACTCGGCCGCCGTCACCCCCTCATAGGCCGGTATGGTGCGCCAGAATTCATCGCGTCGGAGATCGCGATGGCCAGTCCCGGAACCCGGACTGGCGAGTGAAGCGGCGGCAGGAGGATCAACGTGCTGGGTATCGAGGAGGTTGCTGGGCGTATGCATGGGCGTGGTCAGGAAGAAAAGGGAGCAGCCCGGCGCGGGAACCCGCGCACGCGGAAGGTTCAATCCACGAAGAGGGCCTTGCGCTGACGTTCGGAAGACGAAGCTTTCAATGCGTGGTTGTTGAGGGGCGAATGTTGGTCCCGGTTGCCGAGGACTGCAAGCCTGTGTTTTTCAGCCTGTGTTTTTCGGGGAGAGGAAGCGGGGTGTGATTCAATATGAGTCCAAAGGCAGGTTGCCGGCCAAAGCCGGGTGGCGCGTGAGTGCCGCGAGGCTTTGGAGCAACGGCGGCTGGACGCCGCCTTGGGTTTGCGGAGGAGCGATGGGCGGAATCGCCGAATGCGCCGGGCGGACAAAAGGCGCTGCGTTGCTTTGCGGGGCAACCGTGACTTTTCGCGCCGGACCCGAGGCGAAGGGAAAAGCGGCGTCAAGCCGCGCGCAGTCCAAAGGCTGGCGCCACGCCCGGCACCACCATTTCTCTCATCCACTCACTTTCGATCCCACCCCACACCGTTCCTTTGCCGTTCCATTGCCGGTCGGCTCCTTGACTCACGAAGTCACCCTCAGACGGAGGCTGCGGTGGCGGATGCGGCGGATGCGGGAGCTGAGCGTATGAAAGACCGCGTCGGACTTGGCTGGCGGCCGGAACTCGCGGCGGCGATTCTCTCGAATCTGGCGGGCATCGATGTCGTCGAGGTCATCGCCGCCGACTACTTTGACTCATCGCGAAAAGTCCGCCGCTCGCTGACCACACTCGCCGCGCAGGTGCCCGTCACTGTGCACGGCGTGTCGCTCGGCATGGCGTCGTGCAGCCCGGTGCGCAGCTCTGGAGAGCTACGCTACGGCACCCCACCGCCGCCTCCTGCATTCGGTCTGAATAGATCGCATCACCCCCTCATGCGGAAAAAATGCGCCTCGACAAAATGGCGCGGTTGGTCGGCGAGATCGAGCCGGGCTCGTGGTCGGACCATCTCGCGTTTGTCCGCGGCGGCGGCATCAAGATAGGGCCCCTGACCGCCGCGCCGCGCACCGCCGAGACCATCGATGCGACTTTGCAGAATCCCGCCACGGCCCGGAAAATCGTCGGCACCTCGCCGCAGGTGGAAAACATCGCGACGCTCATCGAGCCACCCGGCAGCAAGCTCGACGAACCCGATTGGCTCAGCAGGATCATCCGCGGTTCCGGATGCGAGCTGCTGCTGGATTTGCACAACGTCTGTGCGAATTCGCTGAAGTTCGGCCACGGACGCGGCCAAATTCGGGTGTGATCCTGACAAATAACGACGAGATCGACCTGAAGCCGCTGCCTAGCGTCGGTGCGTCCGCTTTTCCCGATCGATCCAACCCAAACCCCAAACTCCATCCTATGAAATCCCTGCTATTCCTCCTCGCCCTCTGTCTCACTCCCGTCGTCATGGCGGAGCCCGCGAAGACGCGGACGAATTCCGCGACCTGCCCCGTGGACGGGAAGGCGACCGATCCCAAGTTCGGCACGACGTATGAAGGCGATCGCTATTCCTTTTGCAGCGGGGACTGCGTGAAAAAGTGGGAAGCGGATCGCGCGGCGAGCCTTTATCAGCAGCTCGGCGGCAAGGCGGCCATCGATGCGGCGGTGGACATCTTTTACAAGAAGGTGCTCGCGGACGACCGCATCAAACAATTCTTCGCCGACGTGGACATGGTGCGGCAGCATGCGAAGCAGAAGGAATTTCTCTCCGCGGCTTTCGGCGGACCGAAAAAGTGGGAGGGCAAGGACATGCGGAAGACGCACGCGAAGCTGCCCGGCCTGAATGATTCCCATTTCAACGCCGTGGCCGAGAACCTGAAGGCGTCGCTGGTGGAACTGAAAGTGAAGCAGGAGCTGATCGACAAGGTGCTTGCCGTCGCGGAGACAGTCCGCGCAGATGTGCTGAATCGGTAGGAGCGCGGTGATTCTACGAGCGAGGCATTCCAGGCCCGTTAGCGCATGAGGACAGGGGTTCCGACCGTGGGTCGGAGCCGTCAAGGGCGAAAGTGATGGTTCCCTGCTTGGAAGAGCGGAAATGGCAGGACGCGCGGAAGGCAATCCGGACGTCTGCGCCACCCTGACGCGCCGACCTTCCCAGAATCCCGAATCTGAAATGAACCACTCCCGCAGCGTCACAGTGCCGCGCGGGAGAAGATTTCCGTTGACGCTCGGTTGAGCGCCCCTCTAGCTTCCCGGCCGCTAGCTGAACCGAATAAAGAATACCCGCAGCCTACGTTGTTTGCTGAGCGATATCAGCGGGCAACGTGGGCTTTTTAGTCCATGGCCATCGAACTTTCCTACGTCCTTCTGACGCCCTACTCGATTCGCAAATCGAGGACGGGGGGCATTGTCTCCCGGCTCCTCTCGCGCACGGGCCTTGAACTCGTGGCGGCGCGCATGTTTTCGCCGGGCGGCGAACTCGTCGAAAAGTATGCCGCCGGCATGGTCACGGATGCCGACCCGACTCATCGCGCAGCGCAGGAGCTGATCAAGAAGTACATCCTTTCGCAATTCGCCGCGCCTAGCCGCGGGACCAAGCCGCGCGTCCTGATGCTCGTCTTCCGCGGGGAGGATGCCGTGAAAAAAATCCGCGAGGTGGTCGGGCACATTCTGAATGAGCGCTGGTCGGGTGAGACCATTCGCGACACTTTCGGTGACTACATTTCCGACAAGGACGGGAGCGCGATCTACTTCGAGCCCGCCGTGCTCGCCGCACCGGATCGCGCCAGCGCGGACCGCGACCTGAAGCTCTGGGCGGAGCATTCAGATCGTGACGGCGGCCTGTTGGAAAAGTCGATCGATTACCCGGAGGGCGCGAAGATCCAGAAGACGCTGGTGCTGATCAAGCCGGACAATTTCCGCTTTCCGAATGCGCGGCCCGGCGGCGTCATCGACCTGTTCAGCCGCACGGGGCTGTCCATCATCGCCTGCAAGGTGCATCACATGAGCGTGGCGCAGGCGGAGGAATTCTACGGGCCGGTGCTAGCGGTCTTGCAGGACAAACTCCGCGGGCGCGCCGGCGAACTCGCGAAAAAGGCGCTCGAGCCGATCTTCGAACTCCCCTTCAGCCCCGAAGTCGAAAAAGCCCTCGGCGAGCTGCTCGGCCCAATCAATGGACGCGAGAACTGGGAGGACATCGTCGAGTTCATGAGCGGACGCCGGCCGGGGAGCTGCCCCGCCGATCTGCGCGACCAGCCTGGCACCGAGAAGTGCCTCGCACTCATCTACCAGGGCGAGGACGCCGTGCGGAAAATCCGCGAAGTCCTCGGCCCCACCGACCCGGCCAAGGCGCCCACCGGCACGATCCGGCGCGAATTCGGCCAGACCATCATGGTCAATGCCGCCCACGCCTCCGACGCGCCGGAGAACGCGCAGCGCGAGATGGGCATCATCCGCATCGAAGAGAACAATTTCCGAACCCTGATCGAGAGCTGGCTTGCGCAAAAGTAAGCCGCTCGATCGCAACCGAAACCCGACAACCTGAAAACACACACCATGGAACTCGCCCAGCGCGCCACGATTCTTACCCCGTCACTCACGCTCTCCATCGACAGCAAAGCCAAGGCGATGAAAGCCGAGGGCATTGATGTTTGCAGCTTCGGCGCGGGAGAGCCCGATTTCGACACGCCCGACCACATCAAGCAGGCGTGCGCCGCTGCACTGAATGCGGGCTTCACCAAATACGTCCCCTCCAGCGGCATCCCCGAGCTGCGCCAGGCCATCAGCGAGAAATTCAAGGCCGACAATGGGCTCGACTATACTCCCGCCCAGATCGTCGTCAGCAATGGCGCGAAGCACTCGTGCCTGAACGCCATCCTCGCCTGCGTCGGTCCCGGCGATGAAGTCATCATCCCCGCGCCCTACTGGCTGAGCTACCCGGAAATGGTCCGCCTCGCCGGCGGCGAACCCGTGATCGTCTCCACGAAGGAATCGAACGGCTGGAAGATGACCGCCGAGGAATTCGAGGACGCGATGTCCCCGCGCACGAAGATGGTCATCCTGAATTCCCCCGGCAATCCCACCGGTGCCGTTTACACCGAGGAGGAATTGCGCGCCATCGGCGACGTCGCACTCGGCGAAGACATCATCATCCTCAGCGACGAGATCTACGAGAAACTCGTCTATGATGACGTGAAGCACGTCTCCATCGCCGGCCTCAGGAAGGAACTCTACGGTCTCACCATCACCGTGAACGGCTTCAGCAAGAGCTACGCGATGACCGGCTGGCGTCTCGGCTACCTCGGCGCGCCCGAGCAGATCGCAAAGGCCATCGACGCCATCCAGAGCCACTCCACCAGCGGCTGCACCAGCTTTGCGCAAAAGGGCGCGCTCGCCGCGCTGAAGGGCGACCAGCAGCCCGTCGAGGACATGCGTCAGGAATTCGACATCCGCCGCCAGTACATGGTGGACCGGCTGCAGAAGATCAACCGCGTGAGCGTCGTCGTGCCGCAGGGCGCATTCTACGTCCTCGCCAACATCAGCGGCCTCGGTCTCAGTTCGACCAACTTTTCCGACCGCCTCCTGAGCAAGCACCACGTGGCAGTCGTCCCCGGCGTGGCCTTCGGCGACGACCGCACCGTGCGCCTCAGCTACGCGACCAGCCTCGACATCATCAAAAAGGGCCTCGATCGTTTCGAGGAATTCTGCCGCCAGCTTTGATTCCATTTTCACTGTTCAGAGTGGAGGAAAGCGGTGGTGGCGGAGCACAGTTGTGCCAACTGTGCGGCCTGCGGAACTCCGATTCCGCAGGATGAGGACGCGGCTGTTCCCGCCCGCCGGATGAAGTGTAATCACCGATTGCTGCGCCTTCCGTCTCCGCCTAGCGGGCGGGCGGTTTCTTGATTTCCTCGAACCGTGCTCTACATTTCCGACACTGCCTAACAGCGTTCGCCGACTCCGCTCATGAAGAACCAATTTGGGCCACGAGACCGGGTGAGAAAAACGATTCTGTTTCGCCTGTTCCTCGCACTCACTCTTGCGCTGCCTTCCGCCGCACAGTTGCCCGATACGCTCAAGCACTCCATCCCCGCGCCGCCAACTGGCGTGCAGAGTGGCGCGCTGCTCGGCTGGAGCGTGGCGGTCGATGGCGGGCTGACGGCGGTGGGTGCGCCGAGTGACGACATCGGCGCGACTGACTCGGGGGTGGTGAAGGTATTTGACTCCAACACGGGCACGCTGCTCCACGTCCTGCGGAATCCCACGCCGGAAAACAACGATTCCTTCGGCTTTTCGGTGGCGATTTCCGGGACACGGGTGGTGGTCGGAACCCCCAGAGACAACACAGGCGCAGTGAATGCCGGGAGCGCCTACGTGTATGACCTCGGCGGCGTCACACCCACCGTGCCCGTGGCCATGCTCAACAACCCCGGGCCGGCTTTTTGGGATTACTTTGGCTCATTCGTTGCAATCGACGGCGCACGCGTGGTGGTCGCAGCGGATGGGGACGACACGGGGGCGACCAATGCCGGGAGCGCCTATGTGTATGACCTTAGCAGCGCCACGCCCACCGTGCCGATCGCTACGCTCGCGCTCAACAGCGCAAGGTCGGGGGTGTTTGGTCACGTCATCCCTCTGGCGGTCTCTGGCACGCGGGTGGTGGTCGGATCTTACGGCGACGACACGGTAGGGACCAATGCCGGGAGCGCCTTTGTGTATGAGATCAGCGGCAGCACCCCATCCATCCCCATAGCCGCACTGTATAACCCGAGCCCGGCGATGGCTGGCTCCTTCGGCTTCTCGGTGGCGATCTCCGGCACGCGGGTGCTGGTTGGGGCTCCCAGTGGCAACCCAGGGGGGTCCGGTGCCGGGAGCGCCTATGTGTATGACCTCGCCACGGCCCCCGTGCCGGTGGCCACGCTCACCAACCCCACCTCGGGGGAATCTGGCAACTTCGGCACCTCAGTGGCAATCTCCGGCACGCGAATGGTGATCGGTGCTCAAGGGGACAGCACAGTAGCGACCAACGCCGGAAGCGCCTATGTGTATGATCTGAGCAATGGCACACCCGCAGTGCCCGTCGCCACGCTCAACAATCCCACCCCGGTGGCCCACGAGCAGTTCGGCTGGTCGGTGGCGATCTCCGCGACGCGGGTGGTGGTCGGGACTCCGTATGACTCAACGGGTGCGCGTTATGCCGGGATCGCCTACGTGTATGACGTCAACAGCGGCACGCCCGCTGTCCCGGTGACCACGCTCAACAACCCCGGTCAGGCGCTGAATGGAAACTTCGGCACTTCGGTGGCGATCTCCGGCTCGCGAATGGTGGTCGGGGCTGTCTATGACAACACGGGCGTGGCGAATACCGGGAACGCCTATGTATACGAGCTGGCCAGCGCCACGCCCACCGTGCCGGTGTTCACGCTGAACAACCCTGGCTCGTCGATTGATAACTTGTTCGGCTCCTCTGTGGCGATTTCCGGCACGCGGGTGGTGGTTGGGGCTTACGGCGACGACACAGGAGCGACGAATTCCGGGTGCGCCTACGTGTATGATTTGTCCGGCAGCAATCCCATTGTCCCGGTGGCGACGCTGAACAACCCGAGCCCTGCGGTGGAGGACTTTTTCGGTTACTCAGTCGCGATTTCCGGCACACGGGTGGCGGTCGGGGCCTACGGCGACGACACGGGAGCGCCCAATGCCGGGAGCGCCTATGTGTACGACTTGACCAGCAGCACACCCGCCGTGCCGGTGGCTACACTGAACAATCCGAACGCGGCGGTGGATGGCTATTTTGGTTGGTCGGTGGCGATCGACAACGTCTGCTTGGTGGTCGGCGCTCCCGCTGATGACGCGGAGATGATCGACGCCGGTCGCGCCTACGTGTACGACCTGACCAGCGGCACGCCTATGGTGCCGGTGGCCACGCTGAACAACCCCGGCCCGGCGGTCGAAGACTATTTCGGCTATTCAGTGGCGATCGACGGCACGCGGGTGATGGTCGCAGCCCCGTTCACTAACACGGGAGCAATCGATGCCGGGAGCGTTTATGGTTACGATCTGACCAGCATCGCGCCTGCGCTGCCCGTCGTCACGCTGAACAGTCCCGACCCGGCGACAGGTGATGCATTCGGCACCTCAGTGGCAATCTTTGGCCCGCGCGTGATGGTCGGGGCGCCGTACAACGACAGCGGGACGAGCAATGCAGGGAGCGCCTATGTGTATGACTTAGGCGGTACGATGCCCACGGTGCCGGTGGCCACGCTCAACAACCCCGACCCGGCGGAGAATGACTATTTCGGCTGGTCGGTGGCGATCGGCGAGACCATTGCAGCTGTCGGCACACCCTCCGACGACACGGTGTCCACCGACAAAGGGGCCGTCTATGTATTCGGCCCCGAATCCAGTTCACCCGTCGGCGGGATGATGACGCTCACGCCCGCATCCCCGGTCGATGCCAGCGCGGCGCTCGCCGTCGCCTTTTCCGGCTGGACGGACGCGAGCCTGCCGCTCGCCTACACGGTGTTGATTGATGACGTCTTCGTGTCCCCGCCGGGGCCAGCCTTGTCGCGCAATATCACCGGCCCGGCCACTCCCGGCGTGCATGTGTTGAAGGGACGCATTGCTGATGCGCTGGGTAATTTCACGGAGGTGACGCAGGGCTTCACGGTGAACACCGCACTGGAGACGTGGCGCTTCACCTACTTCGGCACCACGGCCGACGCCGGCAGTGCCGCCGACCTGGCCGACCCGGATGGGGACGGCTACAACAATCTATTCGAGTATGTGGCCGGGCTCGCGCCGTCCAGCGCGCTCTCGCGATTCAGCGTGACTGTGCAAGCGGTGCCGGGGCAACCGGCGCAGAAGGCCATCATTTTCAACCCGGTGATCGCGGGAAGAACCTACGTCGTGAAATCCAAGTCTGTCATCGACGGCACGCAGTGGGTGCCGCTTGGCGATTTCACCACGAGCGACGACGGCACCGAACGCACGGTGACCGACCTCGATGCGGGCACCGGCGCGAAGTTCTACATCGTGGCGATCACCAAGCCGTAGCGAGACCGTCGCCTGCGAACTGGCGCAGGCACGGTCCGCAGATCGGTCCGGCAGCGGAGCGGTAGCGACAGTGGCGCAGGCGACCCGTCTGCGGCGTTTTGGACAAGCGGCTGTCCCTCCCGGAATCGGGCCGGACCGGACTTTCGCCCGGCGCGCAACTGCCGGGCGCGGCGGGGGTTTCCCCGGCCGGGCTTGTCTGTGGCTGGGAATGCTGTTTGTTTCCGCCCCGCGCCGAGTCTCCTTCTTTCGCTCCAATGCCATCCCCACTTTGAACTCATTCATGAAGCGTCCGAAACCCTGGCTCATTGCCCTGGCCGTTCTGGGCGGGCTCTATTTCGCCGCGCGGCAGTGGCCGGACACCGTCATGTTCTGGCGGGAGAAGGGAGCTGGCGAACCTGCGAAAAAGGCGGGGCGGCCCTCGACCGCCGTCGCGGCGAACCGCGACATCAATTTCGCCATCAGCGCGGCCGGCGAGATCACGCCGGCGGAGCAGGTTTCCGTGCGGCCCGAAGTGAGCGGACGCATCGAGGTGCTTTCGGTGGACATCGGCGACAAGGTGAAGAAGGGCGATCTGCTCTTCGCGCTGGACGACCAGGATCTCCAGACCGAGAAGGCGCAGCGGCAGATCGAGATCGACGGGTCGAGTCTCCAGGTCACCGGCTCGCAGCTCGCCATGGAGAAGGTCGAACTGAACTACAACCGCATCCGCGATCTCTTCGCGAACAAGCTGATTTCCAAGGAGGTTTTCGACAACACCGGGAACGAACTCGCCGTGGCGAAGAACGCCTTTGAGATCGCGAAGAACAATCTCGCGCGGGCGGGCAAGGCGCTGCAAATCGTCGAGGACAGGCTCGCCAAGACGAAAATCGTCGCGCCTTTCGACTGCACGATCCTCACACGGCCGGTGTCCGTCGGCCAGGCCGTCTCCGGCGCGAGCGGCGTGAACAGCGGCACCGAGGTCCTCACCATCGCCGACCTCAGCGAACTCATCATCAATGCCCACATCAACCAAGCCGACGTGACGCGCATGACCGTGAACCAGAAGGTCGAGATAGAAGTCGAAGCCGTCGCCGGGCTGAAGCTCGCGGGGCGGCTCGATCGCATCGCACCGCAGGCGACCATCAAGAACGGCATCAAGGGTTTCTCCACCCGCATCATCGTGAAGAACGACGAACGCTCCGGCCTGCGTCCCGGCATGACTGCGAACCTCAACATCCCGCTCCAGTCGGCCAATGACGTCGTCGCGGTCCCGCTCGCGGCGGTGTTCACGGATAAGGGCGACCGGTTCGCCTACGTGAAGCGGGACGACAAATTTGTGCGCGTGCCGATCCTCATCGGCGTGAGTGACTACGACTTCGCCGAAGTGACGAAGGGACTCGCCGGTGGCGAGACGATCTCGCTGGTGACACCGGCCGAGGACGCGGGCCAGGTGCAGCAGGCGTTCGGCGCGGCTGCGAAGCCCGTCGCCGGCAAGAAAGGCGACGACAAGGTCGGCGGCAGCAAGGGCTCCGGCAGGGGATCCGGTCCTGGAAAAGGCGGCCCTCCCGGCTAGGCCGGGCACGGAACATCCAACATTGAACATCCAACATCCAACGAGCGCTCTCGGACTCCGGGCGAGTCTGTTCAATGTTGGATGTTCGCCTGCCGGGAAGTGCGTAAGTTTCGCAGGCTAGCCCGCGCGGACCATGGCCCTCATCGAACTCCGCGGCGTCAGCAAGATCTACCACCTCGGTGGCGAGGAAATTCGCGCACTCGACAATGTGGACCTCGACATCGACGCCGGGGAATTCATCTCCATCATCGGTCCATCCGGCAGCGGAAAATCCACGCTCATGCACGTGCTCGGCTGCCTCGATTCGCCGACGAAGGGCAGCTTCAAGCTCGACGGAATCGAGATTTCCACCGCCTCCTCCGGCCAGCTCGCCCGCATCCGGAACCAGAAAATCGGATTCGTCTTCCAGTTCTTCAATCTGCTGCCAAAGCTGAGCGTCCTCCAGAACGTCGAACTCCCCATGATCTACGCCGGCGCCGGCGCCGCCGAGCGACGCGACCGCGCCATGGCTGCCCTGCGCCTCGTCGAGATGGACAACCGCGCCAAGCACCGCCCGATGCAACTCTCCGGCGGCCAGCAGCAGCGCGCCGCCATCGCGCGTGCCCTCGTGAATGATCCGAAGATCGTCTTCGCCGACGAGCCGACCGGCAACCTCGACTCGCACACCGGCGAGACCATCCTGCGCCTGTTCCACGAACTCAGCCGCAAAGGCCGCACCATCGCCCTCGTCACGCACGACCCGTCCATCGCCGCCGTGACCCCGCGCAAGATCGAGATCCGCGACGGAAAAATCGCGACCAACGTGGATGCAAGACTCGCCGGCGCCCATGACGGGCCGAAGTTCAGCATCAATGCGGAAAGCGGAAGCGGACAAACGCGGAGCGCGGGCCACTCATGAATGCCGCTGAAGTCCCATCTCGATTGTATTTCGCTCCACCGCGCAAGGAGCCGGGGCGTCCCGCCCCGGTGCTTCTTGCACGGTCGGGACGGCCCTGCTCCTTGTCGCGCGTTCCGCGTTCCGCGTTCGTATGAATTGGTTCAACGCCACCGCCGTCGGCTTCAAGGAGATCTGGGCGAACAAATTCCGCTCCGTCCTCACCATGCTCGGCATCATCCTCGGCGTGTCGAGCCTCGTCGCCATGTCCGCGCTCACCAAGGGCATGGAGAACGGGATGAAGGAGGCGCTCATCGCCATCGGCGGATTGGAAAAGGTGCGCATCGAGGAACAGGACATCCCCGTGTGGCAGCAGCACATGGCCGACCAGGCCGTGGGCACCACGATGGCGGACGTGCATTCGCTCATCCAGAGCGCGCCGCTGGTGACGATGGTTGTCCCCGAGATGCGTTCGCGCAGCATCACGCTCACGCGCGGCGGGAAGAGCTTCAATCCCTACAACTTCATCGGCACCTGGCCAAATGCCGTAGAACTGAACCAGCACGTCCTCGCGCATGGCCGGATGTTCAACGAACTGGACGATGAAAATGCGCGCAACGTCTGCGTCATCGGCACCGCCACGCGGGATGCGCTCTTCGGTTCGCCCGAGCTGATCGGCCGCGAGGTCATCCCCATCGGCGAATTCATCAACATCAACAGCCAGCGCTTCAAGATCATCGGCATGTTCGAGCACTACGAGAGCGAGCAGGACAAAAAGCTGCGCCAGATGGAGGCCGAGAAGCCGCCCGAGCAGAAGGCCGCCGGCCCCGAGCGCAGCCGCGGCTACGGCGGAATGAGCGGCAAGCGCAGCGGTTCGATGGGGAGCTTCGTCTTCGACCTCAAAAATCACACCGTGTACATCCCGCTGAATACGATGTGGCTCCGTTTTCGCGCCGCGAGCGGCCTCCCGCTCAGCACCGGCTACGGGCCTTCCTCCAGCAGCCGGAGCAGCGGGAGCGGCAGCGGCGGAAGCGGCGCGAGCAGCAGCAGTTCGACTGGCGTCGTGGGCAGCACGGATTTCGTCCCCGACAACCGCCTCTCGACCCTCTCGATCAAAATCGCCGACATCGACAAGATGGACGCGGCGCTCCAGCAGGCGAAGAACGTCCTCATGCACTCGCACAAAGGCATCGAGGATTTTTCCTTCCGCACGCAGGAGAACTGGAGCGAAGGCATCACCACGGCCATCAGCAATGCGCGCATGAGTGGTGGCATCATCGCCGCCATCAGCCTGCTCGTCGGCGGCATCGGCATCATGAACATCATGCTCGCCAGCATCACCGAACGCGTGCGCGAGATCGGCATTCGCAAGGCCATCGGCGCGACATTCTTCGATGTCTTCACGCAAATTCTTGTCGAGAGCGTGGTCATCGCCATCCTCGGTGGCCTCGCGGGGCTCCTCACCTCCAGCCTGCTCGTGAAGCTCCTCGTCGCCATGTCGCCTTCGGAAAACACCCCCGTCATCACCGTCGAGAGCATGCTCCTCGCTTTCGCCTTCAGCGTCGGCGTCGGCGTCCTCGCCGGGCTCTTCCCGTCCATCAAGGCCGCGAAGCTGAACCCCATCCAGGCGCTGCGCTACGGATAGGCGGGGGAAATCCCTGTGTGCTCCAAGGCGAGAAAGAGGGGGCGTGATTGAATGTGAGTCCAAAGGCAGGTGCCGGGCAAAGCTCAGCGGCGCGTGAGTGCCGCGAGGCTTTGGAGTGCGGGGGCTTGGCCTAAGCCCAATGCCGTGAAGCAAAAATAGTTCTGTACTGAGCCTCTTGCAAAACCGACGTGAAAAATTCGCGGGCAGGGGGCGGTAGCGCGAAAATGGGCGGCAGGGCGGTTGGCAGCGGCCGCGGATGATGACGGGCTGGGAAAAACGGCGGTTTTGGGGGCTTCGTGTACAGTGGGGAGCCTTGGGGTTTGCTTGGTCGCGCAGGGAATGGTGGATTCAAACCAGCCGGGCC
>Ga0105048_10000663_pt1 | contig 53604 bp, 33 predicted proteins | sample MAT05_FD_78382 | JGI IMG/M metagenome (GOLD analysis project Ga0105048, IMG submission 78382) | Freshwater microbial communities from Lake Fryxell liftoff mats and glacier meltwater in Antarctica - MAT-05 | ecosystem: Environmental > Aquatic > Freshwater > Ice > Liftoff microbial mat | place...
AAGGGAGGGATTACCGAATTCGCCGTGCAAAACTCATCGCCGCTTCGGACGCGAATTTGGTAAAAGGGACGGGGAAAGTACGACAGCAGTGTGGTAAGGGACAGCTATGGCAGTAGCGAGATTCGGTTTAACGTCCGCACCGTTACCATGACGGACGGCGGCGGGTCGATTGTAAACCAGAACTTCGGCGATACCCTCGGCATCATCTCCGGCCGCGTGTATCGCGACTACAACCTTGATGGGGTCTTCAATCCGACCGGGGCCAATCCCGATACGGGGATTCCTGGAATCACCGTGACGCTGAGGAACGCGGCCGGAGTGGTAGTTGCCAGAACCGTGACTGGCGCAGACGGGATGTATCGCTTCACGGGCATTCTGCCGGGTCGATACACAGTTACCGAGGCGCAGCCACCGTTACCGATATCGCTGACGCAGGGCTTCTACGATGGCGGCGACAACCTCGGAACGCTCGGTGGAACGCAACCCGCGAAGAACGTTCTCGGTTTCGTGATGGGGATCAACCCCAGGACGCAGATTAGCCAGAACGCGAGAAGCTACAACTTCGGTGAATTGCCACCCGCCGACCCGAACGGGTTCGTGTACGTCGATGCCAACCGGAACGGAATCCGGGATCCTGGGGAACGGGGCATCGCGGGGGTGGCGATCACCATCAGCGGTACGGCGTTCTTCGGGACTCCTTTTGCCCGCCCGCTTGTGGGTGCGGATATTCCGGGTGGTAGCCTGACGGTGTTCACCAACGCCAACGGGTTCTACGAGTTCAACCCGATGCCGCCTGGGTTGTACGCTATCCGAGAACGACAGCCTGTTGGGTTCCTCGATGGGTTGGAGCAGAACGGGGACCCATCAGCACCGTTACCGACTGTTGGGAATGACGTGTTCACGAACATCCTGCTCAATCCGTTCCCGATCCGTGGGCCGTTCAACTTCGGTGAACTGTTGCCGACAACTGGTCCAGTTGGAATGGACCCGACGAAGCGAGCACTGCTCGGCAGCGCAATGTAATTCGGTGCATCGACCCCACGCTGGGTCGTGTGCCTGTTGATCTGATTTCCGCCCGGGCGATCTCGCCCGGGCGGTACCATTAACGGCCTTCTGGTTCGCAACTCTCTGATGCCGGAGCCCGTGCCCAGGTCAACGCGCTCCCCGAACGTCTGGTGAGGGCACGCCCTGGCTGGCGGTCGCAAGAACTTCCATCACCTCCGACGGGGACGCAGCCGTCCGGAGGCGGTTGCGCTTCTCGGGGTCGCCGGCGATACGCGCGACTTGCGACAGTAGCAGTACTTGAAATGTCGGCTGCTCAGCCGGAGTGACGAGCAGGAAGATCAGGTGAACGAGGTCTGCCGACGCCGGGTCGAACACGACGCCCTCTACCGACCGCCCGAAGACCAGCAAGGGTTGGGCAAGGGCAGGGCACCGAGCGTGCGGAACTGCGATCCCGTGGCCGAGGGAGGTATTCATCTCACGCTCTCGCGCAATCCCCAACCCGGCGACGTCTGCCCCCGCCGGTAGTTGGACAGTGGGAATACGGGCCGCCATCTCAGCGATGGCCTGCTCGGACGTCCGGGCCGACAAGTTCAGCAATTCGTCGTCAGTGACCAGCAGGTCGTGGAGCGACAACTTCGGGTGACGCGGGTACTCGTCCTCGATCCGACCGACCACTTGTTCGAGGGCGTCTTCAACGGTGACGATCCCGACCGGGCTCTCGCCGTCCCGAACCACGCACATGGTGGCACCCTCCCGCTGGAAGTACAGCAGCGCCGACTCCACGTCGTCCTCAGGACGGACGGTCCCCAGCGGTCGGACCAGGCACGTCCAGTCGGACCCGTCGGAATTAAGCCCGATGAGGTCTTTCGCCAGCAGGTAGCCAACGGGCGAGCCGGTCTCGGCCTTCACCACTGGCCACCGCGAGAACCGCTTCTCACTGACCTGCCGGCGCACGTCGTCCAGGGTCGCGGCGGTGGAGAGCCGTCGCACCCGCGTCCAGGGGACCATAATGTTGCGGACCGGCTGTGAGCGGAGGCCGGATACGTTGTCCAGGATCAAGCGCGTGCGGATATCGCGGACCGCGCTCTCGATCGAATCGCGGGCGGCCCCCGTGTCGGCGAGCACAAGGCGAGCAAGTGCGACGGCGGCTTCGGCCTCCTCGAAGATGGCGGCCGTGGCGCCGACCAGTTCCAACTCCTCCCGCTCGCGGATGTAGTGTGCCCGCACGAAGGTTTTGACCTTTGGGTTGAGGTTCCTCGCTACGGCAACGACAGCCGCTCGGTCCGCCGAATGCGGCAGGGTGAGCACCAGGTGCGACGCCCGGCCCACGCCGGCACTCTCCAGGATGGCCTCCCGCGATGCGTCGCCGAATATCGCCGTCTGGCCTCGCCCCCTCAACTCGGACACCGTGTCCATGTTCATGTCGATGACGACCGTACTCAGCCCCGCGTCCCGCAGCAACCGATCCACCGTCTGCCCGACCGGGCCGAAGCCGATGACCACCGCCAGGCGGTTGCCCCCGCCGGCCTGCTGCGCCATCTGGCCGGCGACCTCGGCGTTGACCCGGACGACGTTCCGCTCAGCCCGGGAGTTGAGCAAGGACCAGAGCCGGGGGCGTCGGCGGAGCCACCTTTCGATGGGGCCAAGGGAGCGGAATAGCAGTGGGTTGATCGTGATCGAGATGATCGCCGCCCCCACCAGGACGTTGTGTCCATCGTCCGGCATCAAGCCGTGCTTCCGGGCCAGTTCGGAGAGAATGAACGAGAACTCTCCGATCTGCGCTAGCCCCAGAGCAACGGTCAGAGCGGTGCGAACCGAGTGCCCAAGGGTAGCAACGATGAGCAAGGCGATAAGCGGCTTGACCAACAGGATGATGCCCAGCGCTGCGAGCATCATGAGCGGTTCCCGTAGCAAGAACGCAGGGTCGAATAGCATGCCCACGGAGACGAAGAACAGTACGGCGAAGGCGTCCCGAAGTGGCAATGCATCGGCGGCTGCCTGGTGACTGACCGGCGACCGGGCCACCATCATGCCGGCGAGGAATGCCCCGAGGGCCATCGATGCGCCGAACAGCGTGTACGCCCCTGCCGCGATGGCGACGGAGAACACCATCACGGTCAGCGTGAACAGCTCACGGGAGCGGAGCCGGGCGACCTGCGTCAGCGCCCAGGGAACGAGCCGCGATCCGGCGACCATGACCACCAGAATGAGTGCGGCAAGTTTGAGCATGGCCAGCGCGATGGCGGCTGCGGGGTGTGACCACACACCAGTCTCCGCAGCAGGGGCCCCGGTCGTACCGAGGACGGGAATCATCACCAGCACAATCACCGTCAACACGTCTTCCACGAGTAGCCAGCCCACGGCCACGTGCCCCGCCGGTGAATTCAGCGAGTCGGCATCCATCAGAACGCGCATGAGCACGACCGTGCTCGCGACCGCGAGCGCCATGCCAATCACCAGACCCGTCTTCATGTCCATGCCGAACAGAGAAAACACTGCGACGCTGGCCGCGGTCGCTACCAGGCTTTGCCCCAGGGCTCCGGGGATCGCGATCGACTTCACGGCGAGCAGGTCTTCCAGGTGAAAGTGGAGACCGACCCCGAACATCAGGAGGATCACCCCCACCTCGGCGAGTTGGTGAGCCAGGTGAATGTCGCCCTGGAACCCCGGGGTGTGCGGGCCGATCAGCACCCCCGCGAGCAGATACCCGACGATCGGCGAAAGCCGCATCCATTGCGTTAGTAAGCCCAGCACCCAGGCCGCTGTGAACCCAGCGGCGATGGTTGCGATGAGCGGAAACTCGTGCATGAATCACCGTTGCGAGGATATCGCCCAGTCACAACTCGATCGGGGCGTCTTGATGGCGCAGAGCCTCCAGTGGGCACTCAGCGCGGTAACCTGGAGACAAGATAGGACTCACGGCGAAGGCGGTTCGGACTTCGCTCGCGGAAGGCATCCAAACCCGAAGCACCGGCTCAAGGATTCAATATTCTGGGTCGCTGCTCGGCCTGTGTGGGATTCTTTCAGGGATGAGTGAACCATGCTGTGTCGCTCGATCGGATGAGATGACATAGATCCAGCATTCCGATTTTCGTGCAGTACTCGGAAACGACCTCGCTCGGTTCATGAGCCATGTTTCATGAGTCAAATCGAAAAAACCATCCCATCTGATCTGCTGATTCTGACAGGTTGGCAAGATGTAGCAATTACACCTCCACGTTTCGGGGTGAGTGACAATGCTGGGAAGAATGGGTGGGAAGCCGCATCGGGGTTGGACCGATTTGAGTGGTAGAACGGGTGACAGCACTCGGGTGGATTCTCTCCAAATTAACGCAAGGAGGCGTTATGTTTGGTCGCACGTTGAGTGGATTCCTTTTCATCCTTGGAACGGGTACAGGTGCGGCTAACGCTCAGATGCCCGCTCCAAACCTTGGGCCATATTCACCGTACGCTCAGGTGAAACCGGCCGCCCAGCAACAAGTGAAGCCGATTCAGGCTGCGAATCCATCTGGAATGGTTCAAGTTGTCGGGGCCGGGAAGACGGCAGTCACCCCATCCGCTCCGATGTACATCGAGAAGCAAACTCCTACGGGGACGGTGCTCGTTCCAGTCAGTGGAGCACAACCCGCCCCCGCCCCGATGACCGCACCAATGGCGGCACCACCGACCGCTATGGCAACCCTGAGTGGTGATCCATGCAATCCTTGCCCGGTGCCCTGCTGTGATCCATGCTGCTATCCGAACTCGCGGGTTTGGGCCAGCGCTGAGTGGTTGTACTGGGCGGCGTCCGGGCAGTCGTTGCCTCCGCTTGTCACGTCCTCGAGTACCGGCGGCACCGGAGCACTGGTTCCTGGCAACACTCTGCTTTACGGGAACACCCGAGCCAACGACGATTTCCGCAACGGCCTTCGAGTGAACGCGGGGATCTGGCTCGATGAAGGTCGCCGTTTCGGTCTGGAAGGCGATTTCCTCTTCCTGGGGAATAGCTCGCAAGGGTTCGCAGCCAGTGGCACGGGTGCGGCCGGAACGCCTCTGATCGCTCGCCCGTTCTTCAACGTGATCACGGGCCTCCCAGACTCGGAACTCGTTGCGGTTCCTGGTGCCCTCGCGGGGACGGTCACCGCGAATGCTCAGAGTTCAATCATCGGTGGCGGATTCAACTTCCGGCACAACCTCTGCTGCAATCCCTGTGGGCGAGTCGACCTCATCTACGGGTACCGGTACTTCAATGTCACCGACGATGTGACGATCACGGAAGATCTACTCACGACGACGGGGACGCCTTTGATTCCGGCCGGGGTGCGGTTCCAGATTCGCGATCACTTCCGAACCGAGAACAATTTCAACGGCGGTGTGATCGGTTTGGCAGCGGAACGTCAGTTCGGATTCCTGGTCGTGGGTGGTCGTGCGGGAATCGCGTTTGGTGCGAACCAGCAGATCGTGCAGATCGACGGCACAACGACCACGACCCCGCCGGGTGGCGTTCCGACGACTCTCCCGGGTGGTCTGCTGACCCAGACCTCGAACATCGGTCGCTACGAGCAGACGACCTTCGCCGTGATGCCGGAAGTCGGCTTGAAGCTGGGCGTTCAGATCACGGACAACATCATGATCTTCGGCGGGTACAACTTCATCTACCTGAGCAATGTGGCTCGTGCGGGTGATCAGATTGACCTGCGGGTGAACCCAAACCTGTTGCCTCCGGCGAACGGTCTGGGTGGCCCAGCCTTCCCGGCGTTCGCATTCAAGACGACGGACTTCTGGGTGCAGGGTGTGAGCGCAGGTCTTCGCCTGAGCTACTGAGTACACCTCCCCAGAAATGGGAGAACAGTTTTGTAGCCGGGGTCTGTGACCCCGGATGACCTTCGAACACACAGACCGGCCTCACAGAGGCCAGCTACAAAACCAAGACCTCTCGATTGGTCCCCTACTTACGGGGAGCTGTCCTGAGTCTGAGTTGAATCCACGCGAGCCGGACGTTTTCACGTCCGGCTCGCGGCATTTGGGTCAACAGATTCGTGGTAACTGATCTCCGGTGAGCAGTGGCACCACGCGCTCGCCGCCGATGGGTGTCCGCAACGTTACCATGCCGGGGTGTTTGGTCACGACTTCGCCAATTATCGCTGCACCACGACCCAGTGGATGGTTTCGCATCACGGTCAGTAATCGGTCGGCATCATCAGGCGGAACGACCGCGATCAACCGGCCCTCACACGCGACGTAGAGCGGGTCGAGTCCGAGCATCTCACACGCGGTCCGCACCTCAAGCCGCAGGGGGATCGCCGCTTCGATCAGTTCCACGCCAATCTGCGACGCCGCTGCAAGCTCGTTCAACGCGCTCGCGAGACCGCCTCGCGTGGGATCACGCATGCATCGGATCGTCGGGCACGTGGCGAGCATCACACGAGTCAGGTCGGCGAGTGGTGCCGTATCGCTTTCCAGGATCGTCTCGAAATCCAGTCCTTCGCGCACCGACATCACAGCGATTCCGTGGTCGCCGACCGTACCCGAAACCAAGATGCGGTCGCCGGGGCGAGCGTTGTGTATTGCAAGCGTCACGCCATTGGGAATAAGCCCGATCCCCGTAGTAGTGATGAACATCCCGTCGCACGCACCCCGATTCACCACCTTCGTGTCGCCGGTCACCAGTGTGACCCCGGCTTCCACGCAAGCCGCTCGCATCGACTCGACGACTTGTTGCAAGTCGGGCAGCGGTAACCCTTCCTCAAGTATGAACGCCGCCGAGAGCCACAACGGTCGCGCACCTCCAACGGCCAGATCATTCACGGTTCCGTTCACCGCGAGCCGCCCAATGTCCCCACCCGGGAAGAACAGCGGTCGCACAACATACGAATCCGTCGTGAACGCCAACCGCTCGCTGTCTCCGATTGGCAGCGTGGCCTGATCTTCCAGGGCATTCAACACGTCGTTGCCGAAGGCTGGCAAGAACACTCGGCGCAGCAACTCGGCGCTCAGTCGGCCGCCACTGCCGTGCCCGAGCAGTACGAGGTCCGTTGCGGACAGCGGCAGGGGGCAATTCAGTTTCGAGAAGTCGGGCGATGGCATGGGTTAGCCCGCGGTTTCCTTCAACCGAGCGTGGTGGTAATACGCGGCACACGCCCCCTCGGACGACACCATCGTGGCCCCGAGCGGAGTCATCGGCGTGCATTCCTTACCGAACGCCGGGCACTCGTGCGGCTTCTTCAGCCCTTGCAGCACCAGCCCGCTGAGGCACAACTTCGACTCATCAGCGGTGACGGTTTCCACGGCGAAGCGAGTCTCGGCATCGAATGCCGCGTACTCCGCACGAAGCCGATAGCCACTCTGCGGGATGACGCCGATGCCTCGCCACTTCCGGTCCGTGATCTCGAAGACCTCCTCGACAACGGCTCGCGCGTGCGGGTTGCCGGTCGCCTGCACTGCACGGGCGTAAGCGTTCTCAACGCCGTGCCGACCGTCTTCGAGCATCGTCACGCAACGCAGCACGCCTTCGAGCAGATCGACCGGCTCGAATCCGGTCACGACAATGGGCACGCTGAACCGCTCAGCGAGCGGTTCGTATTCGGCGGTGCCCATGACCGTGCAGACGTGACCGGCCGCGAGGAACCCTTGCACCCGGTTCGCAGGCGAGGCCAGGATCGCCGACATCGCGGGCGGAACAAGGACGTGCGAAACGAGGACGGCGAAGTTCGTCAGACCCCGTTGTTTGGCATGCTTGACGGCCATCGCGTTGGCGGGTGCGGTCGTCTCGAATCCAACCGCGAAGAACACGACGCTCCGGTCGGGGTGCTTCTCGGCCAGCCGCAAGCAGTCGAGCGGCGAGTAAACGATCCGCACGTCACCACCGGCGGCACGCACCGACAGAAGATCGGAATGGCTTCCGGGAACACGGAGCATGTCGCCAAACGAGCAGAAGATCACCTCAGGCCGTGAGGCGATCGCGATGGCCCGGTCGATCAACTCCAGGGGCGTCACGCAGACAGGGCAACCGGGGCCGTGAACGAGTGTGATTTCTGGCGGCAGCAGTTCATCCAACCCGTGGCGAACGATGGCGTGTGTCTGCCCGCCGCAGACTTCCATCAGCACCCACGGCCGAGTCGTTGCGGCTCGAATCGCATCGCGAAGGTGTGCGACCGCCGTCGGGTTCCGGTATTCGTCAAGGAACTTCATCGCTGCCTTCCGGCGGGACGTGATCCAGCAAGTCCGCTTCCGCCAGGAGTGCGAACACTTTCTGCGCTTCCGCTTCATCGAGGCGGGTCAGCGCGAACCCGACATGAACGATCGCGTATTCTCCCACCGTGATATCCGGGATGTACTCGAGGCAAACCCGCTTGAAGACGCCGCCGAAATCGACCTTCCCCATGAGCAGGTCGTGTTCGCGGTAGATCTCGACGACCTTGCCCGGTATGCCGAGACACATCAGGTTGGCTCACAGGTTGGAGATCGTCTTAGTTTAGGAACAGGTCCGGAACGACTTCCCGAGTTCGACGCGCTACTCTTAACCTCCCCCCTTGTGGGGGAGGTCGGCGAGTCTTCGAGCCGGGTGGGGGGTAAGGTTATCCTCTCGGATGGGCTATCGCTTACCACCCACCCGCCGCTCCGCGGCGACCTCCCCCACAAGGGGGGAGGTTGAAAACTCCGCCGCTTCGCGGCGTGATGATATTCTGTTCCTGTTCCTTAATCGAGCGACGGCTACACTCTATCCCGTTCGTGTACCCCTGGCGAGTGCCGCACGCGCGACGACGACTTGCCCGAGTGACAGCCCGCCGTCATTCGCGGGAACCTGACGATGAATCAGCACCTCGAAATCGTCGCGTCGCAACCCTTCCAGCGCGAGCCGGAGCAGCAATACGTTCTGGAACACCCCGCCCGTGAGTCCGACAATGCCCACGCCCGTTTGCTCGCGAATCGTGCAACACAGTCGTGAGATTGCGTCGGCAAGTCCACGGTGGAAGCGGCCGGCGATCATGGACACGGGCACGCCGTGTGCGAGGTCGAGGGTGATCTGCCTGAACAACGGACGCGGGTCGAGCCGCAGCGGATCCCCTGGGATCAGGGGCACGTCGTACCCGTCCGGCGTGATTTCGGCGATCGCTTCCAGTTCAATCGCCGCTTGAGCCTCATAGGTGACCGCTTGCCGAACTCCAACAAGTGATGCAACGGCGTCGAACAATCGGCCTGCGCTACTCGTCGGAACGCAGTTCACGTTTCGGACCAACTGCGTGTCCAGCACTTTGCGTTCGGCTCGCGGGCAGGCCCGGACGCACGGCAGCGATTCATCCCACGGAACCCCGGCCGCCCACAGATGCGCGAGCGCCATCCGGTACGGTCGCGCCACCGCCGCATCGCCACCGGGCAGCGGAACGTAATCAAGGTGAGCGACACGTTCGAGGTTTCCGACTTCGCCCGCGAACACCTCACCGCCCCATGCCGCCCCGTCATCGCCGTATCCCGTGCCGTCGAGACAGACGCCAATGAGTGAGCCTGTGCGACGATGTTCCGCCGCAAGTGCGGCGACGTGTGCCCGGTGATGCTGCACGCGAATCAGCGGCAATCCGTGTTGCGCGGCGAACCCTTCTGCCCAGCGCGAGGAAAGGTGATCAGGGTGGCGGTCGCACGCCACGGCCGCTGGTTGAACTCGGAGGATCCGCGTCAGGTGTTCGACCGACCGGCCAAACGCAGCCAGGGTCGTCGGGCTGCTCAGGTCGCCGAGGTGTTGACTCAGGAACGCGTGATCGCCGACTGCAAGGCAGAATGCAGACTTCAGTTCACCGCCGACGGCCAGCACGCACGGACCACCTTCACTCAGACGCACCGGCAATGGAGCGTACCCACGAGATCGACGGATCGGGTAGAGATCACCCTCGAAGAGCCTGACCACCGAATCATCGCACGGGACAAGGATTTCGCGGTCGTGGAGCAGAAAGGCGTCAGCCGATGGAGCCAGCGCCGCTGCCTCTGTGTCGGTGATCGCGATCGGTTCTCCACTCACATTCCCAGAGGTCATCACCAGGGGCCGGTCCGAGAGAAGCAAGTGGTGCAGCGGCGTGTACGGGAGCATGAAACCGAGACAGTCGCTACCCGGTGCAACTGCCGATGAGAGCGGAACGGCGGCCGTCCCGTTTCGCCGACGAAGAAGAATGATTGGTCGTTCGGGGCCGGTGAGGATGCGTTCTTCGTCGGGTCCGAGTTGTGCGTATTCTCGCACGATCTCGGTTGTCGCGGCCATCATGGCGAACGGCTTGTCCCCGCGTCCCTTCTCCGCTCGCAATCGATGAACCGCGGTATCGTTCGTCGCATCACAAGCCAGATGAAAGCCACCCACTCCCTTCACGGCCATGATCTGGCCGGCCGTAAGCGCCTCCCGCGTACGCTCAAGGGCAACATCCCCAACGGCCTCGGTGTTCCCTGGTCTGCGAGTGAACGCGATTTGCGGGCCGCACGCAGGGCAGGCTGTTGTCTGGGCATGGAATCGGCGGTCGGTGGGGTCGCGATACTCCGCCTCACACACCGGGCACATCGGAAACGGGGCCATCGCGGTATTCGACCGATCGAAGGGCACGTCTCTGAGGAGCGTGAACCGGGGGCCGCATTGTGAACACGCCACGAACGGGTACCGGAAGCGGCGATCGCCGGGGGAGAAGAGATCGCGGCAGCAGTTGTCGCACGGGGCGAGGTCGGGCGGGACGATTGCCGCAGACCCATTTGCCTGGCTCGGCACGATCGCAAACGCGATCTCGGGCACTGGCCGAAGTTCCTCAATTCGTACGGTCTCGACCGACACTGGAGGGGCACACGTCTTGATTCGACTGGCAAACTCTTCGACTGCCGACGGTTTACCCTGCACCTCGACGAAGACCCCGGTCGCGTCGTTCCCGACAAAACCAGTAAGCCCGAGGGAACGAGCGAGGCAATAGACGCTGGGCCGGAACCCGACGCCTTGCACACGTCCAGAAACGGCGCACCGCCAACGAACGAGATCGCGTTTGGTCGGCAGCTTCGTGCTCGTTTCGGCCATTTCTCACATCACGCACATCGGGTTGCGGGCTGGTGCTCGGGAGCCTACGGTTGCGGAGCGAGCCGAACGCCACTCAGTGGATGAGCGACCACCGCTTCCCACGCCAACTCTTGCAATAACTTGTTGAGCTTTTCTTGCTTATCGCCGAGTTTCACCTGCTTCAGAATGTTCGGCACAGGCAACCCCACCGGGCTTCGACGATAGACCACTGCATAGTTGCAATACCCGACCAGCACCTGCAAGGGTGCGGTACCGTGGCCAATCCCATCTGTGAAGAGATCATCTTGCGACTTCAGGCCGGGTGCGCTTCCGTCGATGATTTTCTCACGCAGCGCGATGAGCGCCTGCGGAGCGGGGACCACGTACAGAACCGTCTTGCCGAGCTTCTTGTTCAACTCCTGAACGTGTTCGTCGATGCTCTTGAAATACGGAGCGTGTCGCTTGCGCAGTTCGGCACCCGTTAGGGCATTGTGATCCACCTTCTCGGGGCGTTTCATGGTCGGTTCGTAAGTGTCCCAGCGCAGCCAGATGGGTTGCACGCAGATGCGGATCGCTTTGTTGTGTTCGAGCGCCAGATTGGTGAAGTTCTCGATCCCCGCGTCTGGCAAGAAGATCGGCGACAGCGTCAGCACATCAACCTTCCCGGTCTTCAGGGCTTCCTTCGCCTTGTTCTTCTCCTCGGCAATGTCCCAGTGTTGAATAACACGTGAACCGCCAATCGAAGAGACACCGACCTGAACGTGATCGGGGATCTCGGCTTTCTTCGCGAGATCTGTCATGATGCCCGGAACCCACACATGGAAGCTGTGCCCACAGGTGAAGATTCGCAATCCCTTGTTGACAGGCTCGGCGAACTTCTCGTCTTTCTTTTCCTGCGCGGTTACGAGTGCGTTCGCGAGGAATGTCGCGGTTAGTAATCCAAGGATGGAGACGAGGAGCCTCCACCGCGAGTGGGTTGAAGTGGGCATCGAGATCTCTCAGGGGAGCGGGTGAGGCGAACCCGAAGCGCCAGAGCACAAGCGACGGGTGGGGTTATTCTCCGCGCCGCGTGGAAGCCCGGTCAAGCACCATCTGCAATCGCGATTCTGAAGGAGGGATTCGCGTTGAAATTGCGATGCTGGTTCGTCTTCTTGTCGCAGTGGCACGGTCAGACTCGCGTACCCGCAATCCGTCTTGCCCGCTTTGTGAACGGCAACTTGCTTCCTGGAAACGATATGCGCCCGATCTTCGCCCTTCTCGTCGCGGTTTGTTTTGCCACGCCACCCGTGTTGGGCGATGAACAACGGGCTGTCGTCGCGAAAGTTTCGCTCGCCGATTTGGCCCGAGAGCCAGAAAAGTTCGCAGGACAGACCGTGCAGATCGAGGGGATTGTTGAGGAAACACCCACCAGAAGCGGTGGCGTGCTCCGGCTCGAACGATCACCGCTCACGATTGTTTGCGACAGCAAGCCCGAAGTGGTGACCGGCGATCGGGTGAGGATCATCGCGGTTTGCGAGTCTGGTGGTAGCCCCTCGAAAGTGAAATTGCTGGCCACGAGCGTCGAGCGGATCATTGGAAATGAGAGCGCCATCCCCGTGACGGTTGCGGAACTACGAGAGGATCCCAAGAAGTTCGATGGGAAACTGATTCTGCTCGAAGGACTGCTCCGGAACGCACCGGAGGCAATCGAGTTCAATGGGGAGTTCCGCTACTCGGTTCGCATCACGGCGGGCGTGGCGATCACCTGTCACGGGAAGCCGACGGCCGTGCGAGGCGATCGCGTCCGCGTTTTTGGCACACTGACGTATTCTGATCACTCGTTCACGCCACTCCTGCTCGATGCCAACGCAGTTGAGGTGGTTCCGAAGTGATTGGGGCTGTCCGACTGTATGCGGAGTGGTCGCCCACGGAGGCGACCACTTGAACCTGACGGTCACTTCTTCGCTTCAAGCAACGCCCGCGACGTCATCCATTCCGTGAGGCGGTCGGGCCACGACTCGACAGATTTCTCGCCCCCGGTCCATTTCGGATCGCGACCCAAGCCGATACCGTGTCGGCCCTTCTCATAGATGTGCAGTTCCACCGGCACTCCCGCCTTCTTGCACGCAAGGTAGAACCGCACGGCGTTCTCCGGCACCACGGACGTGTCGGCGTTGGTGTGGAAGATGAATGTCGGCGGCGTTTCCTTCGTCACCTGCTTCTCGTTCGAGTACAGCTCGATCAACTTGTCGTCCGGCTTCGGCCCGATGAGGTTGTTCCGTGTGCCGTTGTGGGTTACGCCTGCTTCCATCGTGATGACCGGATATGCCAGGATCAGGAAGTCCGGGCGGCAACTCGTCTTGTCGATCGCGTCGCCTTCCGCGAGACCTGCGTCGAAGTGTGTGCCTGCAGAACTGGCAAGATGGCCCCCGGCCGAGAAACCCCAGATGCCGATTCGCTTGGGGTCGATGCCGTAATCGGCGGCCTTCGCTCGAACCAACCGGATCGCACGCTGGGCGTCGGCAAGCGGGGCCGGATGGAGCGGTCCCGGGCGTTCCTTGTTTGCGAGACGATACTTCAACACGAATGCGTGAATGCCCTGGTTGTTGAGAAACTCCGCGACCTGCTTTCCTTCGTGGTCCATCGCCAGGTTGCCGTACCCGCCACCGGGGCAAACGACGACAGCCGCCCCGTTAGCCTTCTCCTTCGGTGCCAGATACACGAACAGGGTGGGTTTGTCGGTATCCGTCTCCCCGACAGAATGTGGGACTTTGCCTTCCCATAATGGGGTAGTGGGATTCGCAGGTTGAGCAATGAACATCACAAGATATGCAGCGACAAACATGGTCCAGCTCACCAATGAGGATGGGTAGAGGTGGGGCTGGGGATAAGGTATGGCTGCGGTGGGCGAAGTGAATGTGCCCGGAAGCCGACGCACGGATGAGCCATGTGTCGGCAGGGTGGCACGGAGTACCCATGCCCGCAACGCGGAAGCAGATTAGCTCAGGCTCGTGCAGAGGGGGCGGGTTGGGCCGCGAGCAATTCCCCGATGTACCGCCGGAGCATTTGCCCCGTGGTCATTCCCCGGCGACTTGCAGCCGCCTCAAGCTCCATCGCTTGCCAGCGCGGGAGCAACAGGGGGAGTTCAACAACTTCCTGGTCGATACGGGCGACGTCGGAAGAAATGCCGTCGAATAATGGTTGCACGTTAACACCTGCCGTGGATTGCGTGAGCAACAACGCGATGAGGCGTTGCCGAAAATCGCGGGCCAACGATCCTATTTGTATGCAAACCTCGCGCTATGCGAAGCCCGTCAACCCCGTGCATCTCGCATCCTACTCCGATACTGGGTCGGGAACAAGAACCGTGTTCCGGATCCACCAATTTTCATTCCAACTGAACTTCAATCATCCATTTTGACTGTCGTGAAAGACGCGGACGCGATCCACGTCTGTTAGAGAACCGCACAGTCAGAACAGTGTCCGTTCGGAGTGGGGTACTTCGCTTCTGAGTGACGCATACTTGAATTCAATTGCAACCGGGATGCCGTCATCGGATTTTGGACATGATTTGTGGTAAAGAGTGTATTTCAAACGAGTTAAGGAGCATTGGGTCGGCAATGAGTGTCTATAAGTGAAATTATATGCCCAAAGACTTAGCAGTCCACTGTTCTGGATCGCGCACGGGTGCCAGCATTCCGACGTGGCCCTTGGTGGTCCCGATCGGCCTCAACAGGGCCGACAGAGGGCGACATCAAAACGCCAAATCACCAAAGACGAATCACCAAACTCTGCCGCGCAAGATTGTTATGCGGATTGTTCGGAATAACAGGATCGTATCGCGGGGTTCCGGCGGTTCCGCCGCACTTGTCGAGAAATAGGAGAAAGATGTTGACGCACAGTCGCGAGGTGAGGCAAAACCGGTTAACATTTCTAAAAGGAGTGGCGCTTGCCCGTCAATCCGTGAACTGGTCCTTTTCCCGCGGCTAGCGGAGCGGATCTCATGGCGAACAACCCGAACGACTACGATCCGAAACCACTCCCCCCGAACGATCCGTCGGATGTGCCGCCGGCTCCTGAGGAGGACGCACTCGACGAAGTCCGGATCGAGGATTTGCCCGATCTTGGTCCCGTCGATCTCGCGGAACTGTCGGGCGACCTGCCGCTCGACGACCCCAATCATGATGGAGGAGTCTGGTCCGAACGGGCGCCAGACCCGGGCGGCATCCGACACTCGGACCTCCCTGAATTCGCGGAGGAAGTTGACGAGGCTTCGGCCAAGGCTCCCTCTTCGTTTTCCGAAGAGGGGTTAGTCGATCTGCCCGACCTGGCAGATGCCGTCGAAAACGATTCCGCTCACTTGTTCAAACCACCGGCGAACCCCCTGCCCAGCGCCGGCCCCACGAGTATGGGCGCGATGCCGGTTGCGCCGGCTTCAGGCTGGTTCGATCCCGAAGAGTTGCAAAAGACGGCGAATCCGAAGCTGACAGCCGAACGCGAGTTCAGCGACTCCGACCTATTCGGCGGGCCCCCGGGCAAGGCCAACGATCTCTTGGCGGCGATCGAAAGCTCGGACATCTTCTCGGGTGGCCCAATCCCGGATGCGGATCTCGCAGCGACGTCTGATGTTCTCCTTGGGGCAGCCCTGGATTATGCCACAACCGACCGGGTGCCTGAGGTTCCTGGGGAAACGCCGGCAGTCGGGTCGCCTTCGGAACTCCCCATCGGAATGATGCCCGAGCCGGAACCCGAATTCGCCTCTGCAATCGAATCTGGTCCAGTCCTCGAAGACCTCGGCCCGCCCGAAGACGAAACGGCCGAGCGTACATTCGACGAAAACGATAGCCTGTTCGATGGCCTCGATAGCGATGCACCCGTTGCCACGGATCATTTCTCAAGCGGCGAGTTGTTTTCCTCCAATCCACCGGACGTTCCGACTGCGGAAACGGGTACGCCACCAAAGTCGGACCGGCCCAAACTTCACGGGCCAGCCGGGGATTCAGATCTTCGAGAACTGGGCCTGAGCCCGGATTTCGGCGCGACCCCGAAACACACGCCCGACGCATCGAGTATCCTGGCCGATCTCTCGATGATGAATCCCGAACAACGCTACGAAAGCGCCTCGGAAGTTCGTCTCGATTCTCCGGGGTTCAGTCGCACAATCGGTGGCACCGAGAATCACGGCGAAGAGTTCGGGCTGGAAGGCCACAGTGATCTCGAGCAGCCTCAAGCCCCGGACTCGGCCTCGATTGTGTGGAGCGTACTCCCGGATGCCGCCGAGGTATCCCCGGACGATATCGGAACCGTGCCGGAAGTGAGCCTGGATGACGTTCAACCCGTGCCACCGATCAGACCCGTGCTCGAACGCACGGAGATTTCACTGCCCGTACGACGGCCCGTAGACCCAGATGCCGATGCATCGGTCGAATTCACGGACTTCCCCGAAGCCGACGACGAGTCGACAGCTTCGCAGGTTTTCGGTGCGGCACTGAGGGAACAACTGCCACGATCTGGAACCAACCCCCAGGCAACCGACGAGTCCAACCTCCCCACAATGGATTGGGCTTCTCCGCCGAGCGAGTCCGACCTGGAACTGCCGCCCGAACTCGCGCCGGATGTTCCAGCGAGAGGCTCGAAACCGTCGATCGGTGGACTTGCTGGCATGCCCATTCGTCGGCCGTCATCAGACCCCGATGTTCCAAACAAGGATCGCCCTTCGACGAAACTCAAGGCAACTTCGGATGCTGCGAAGGACACCTCCAGCCCTTCGGTCGAGATCGATTGGACCGCGAGTTCTATGCCCCACCAGCCAGTTTCCTCGACGTCGACGTCGAAGGTAGGACCGGTGGCTGTTGCAAACTGGGGTTCCGAGTCGATCGTGCAGAGAGGGCCGGCTGCCGCTCCTGAACAGGAGCCTGTTGCCGAGGAGTACGCGGAAGAGACTTCCGACGAATTGGAAGATCCGATCCATACCCGGCGAACAAAGCCGGATATGTCGATGCGGTCGGAGCCGAAACGCTCCGGCAAGGGCGGCTGGCTCGGCGGAACCCTCGTTGGCATGGTGATCGCCGGCGGAGCGTGTGCCGGTGCGTACTTCGGCGGGTTTATCCCGAACACGGCAAACACCGCGAATGTTCCACCCAAGCAACCCGATCCGAACAACCCCGATGAGAATTCTCCAGGCGCGAAGCCCCCAACCCATGCCGAAGTTGCCGCAGCAATTCGAGCCGGGGACGCAGCGACCGCGAAGAAACTCGCGGCGACCGTCAAAGAACCGTCGCCGATGATGAAGGCCGCGCATGGCGAGGCGGAACTGTTCTCTCTCGTGCAGGAACAGAAGGAAGGCACTCCGATCGCGGCCAACGACCCGACGCTCAAGTCTGCTCTCGCGAAACTGCAATCCTTTGTCGATGACCCGAACGCCACGAAGGGGCCAGAAGGCGATAAGGCCGCGGTCAAGGCCACGATTCAGCTGGGAATCGTGTATCACCTCGCAGGAGAGACCGACAACGCTCGCAAGCTATATTTGCGAGCCAAGGACAAGTACCCGAAGTACACGAGCACCTTTGAAGCGGCCCTTGATCGCCTCGAAGAAACGGCTCCCGCTGCTGTGATGCCCGAGGGGAGTTCGCGACGCATCACGCCGGACGATGCCCGTCAACTCCTTCTCGCGGCGATCATTCTGCTTCAGGACGAACCACCCGCGAAAGCAGACGACACGGAGGCCGGGGTCTTCTTCTGGAAAGCGGTTCGGCTGGCAAAATCCGAGCGCTATACCGAGGCGGTGGAACTGATCAAGAAGGCGAAGACCGCTCACATCAAGCAAGCGAAGGCAATGGCCGGCCGTGGGCTGAACCCGCTCTCCGACCCGCTCGAACAGATCTTCCCCCGCAGTTGCGACGACCTGAAAGCGTACTGGGAACTTCAAGCCGCCATCGCTGAGAACAAGACCGTGGCGGAAGCCTTCGCCAAAGATGGTGCAGGCAAGGCACTCATGGATCTGGAGAAGAAGGCAGCCGGTGCGGTTAAGCTGATGACCGATCTGAAGGACGCCACGGAGAAGCTCACCGTCGCGGCCAAGGATCTGAAGGACGCGAAGGATCTCGTCGCCAAACTCGAAAAGGATTTCAAGGAAGCCGACGATGCGAAGTTGCTTGTCGAGAAGAAGCTTGACGCCGAGGAGAAGGCCCGCAAGGGGGCCGATGAGATCGTGATGGGCGTCGTGAAGGAACTCCAGGCTGCGAAGCTTCTCCCAGAGAAGTACGACAGTGCTGAACTCCTCGCCGCGCAGAAACGTGCCCTGGATCGCGCAACGGGACCCGCCCTGAGTTCGCTCCTCTCATCCGAGATGATGGCCGTCGGTGGTTTCGGGCTGAGTGCGGGGCAACTGATCGATATCGCGGATCGGTTGTCGAAGGCGGAACGTGCCACGAAGATCGCTACAGACAAGCTCGCGTCGGAAGTGAAGCGACTCACGGCAGAGCACGCTGAGGCGATGAAGAAACTGACCGACGCCCACGCAACGGATGTTTCCAAACTCAAGGACGATCAGACCGCTGATTTGAAGAAGGCTGCCGACAAGTATGCGGCTGACTCGAAGAAGCTCACCGAGACGTTCGAAGCGAAGATCAAGGATCTCGATGCCGCGGTGGCTGCCGAGAAGAAGCGAACCGAGGAAATCGCCGCCAAGTTCAAGACGGATCTGGGGAACGCTGTTACCCCCGCTCAGGCAATCGACCTGTGGCTGCCGCTGCTCGTGGAACTGCGTCGCCCTTCCGATGCCGAAGGCGCACTTGCTGCCGCCGCGAAGTCGCTGACGACCTCGCAGCCCAACTCGGAGGACGTTGGCAAGGCGCGAACCGTCGCGGGCCTCGCGCTGCTGTTCCAGAACAAGTACACTGAGGCCAATGCACAGTTCCGGGCCGCGACTTCCAACCCGAACTACGAGGCGGCACTGACCGCGAAAAAGCTGTGGGCCACAGCCGCCGAGATCGGATTACAGTCCGTCACCGATCCGCTTGCAGCATATCGCCGGGCGCCCGAGTTGCCGAATCGCGACACGGCAAACGCCGCACGATTCCTCGACGCGGGGATTCGGGCTTACAAGGAAGGGCAGCACAAGGACGCGGTGACGCTCCTGACCGAGTCGACGAAATCGGATGCGACTGACGCGGTGGCGTGGTATTTCCTGGGTGCCTCAAAGATGGCTACCGGTTCGACCGATCAGGCCAAGGACGACATTCGCCAGGGTGCGATGCGAGAGGCGGCATCAACGGTTCCGACGCATGTGATTAGCCGTGCGTTGTCGCCGATTCAAGGTCCCGCCCGCGACCTCATCACCGCCGCCCGACCATGATCTGAGTTGGCTTTCGACAAACGGAAACGGGGGACATCTTGTCCCCCGTTGTTCGTTCGCGATACCCCTTCGCGCGATCCAGTTCTTCGTTGCACTTCCCGGCGAGATTCGTCAGACTATGTACATCCTGCCGAGGTTCCCGCCATGCCGCTGCCCCTCTCTCATCCGCAACTGACTCGCCGTGCCGCCTTACAAGCCGGAGCCGTCGGGTTGCTCGGCCTCGGGCTTGAACACTTGAAGCCGTTGCGTGCGATGGCCGGCGACCGCGAGAAGTCCGGCCGCACAAAAGCCAAAAGCGTGATCTACGTCTTCCTCTCAGGTGGTCTCGCGCAACACGAGAGCTTCGACCCCAAGCCCGACGCTCCGGACGGCATCCGTGGCGAGTTTGGCACAATCGCGACGAAAACGCCCGGCATCCGCATCACGGAACACCTGCCGAAACTCGCGACTCGCAGCGACAAGTGGTCGATCGTGCGGTCACTCACGCACAAGTCGAACGACCATTCGATGAGCCATCACATCATGCTCACCGGGCGGTCTGATGCGCCAATCGGCTTCAACCCGAGCGCCCCGAAACCGACCGATCACCCAAGCCTCGCTGCCATTGCGGGTGCGGTCACGAAGGCACGGAACAACCTGCCACCGGCAATCGTGCTGCCCGACAAGATCGTTCACAACTCCGGCCGTGTAATCCCAGGGCAGTTCGCAGGCGTCATGGGCCGACTGCGCGACCCGTGGTTCCTCGAAGGGTCGGCCTTCGAACCGAAGGCTTATGGGGCGTATCCGGAGTTCGAGTTCGACCATCAGGAACGAGCCTACACGCCGAAGCGACGGGCGTTCGTGCTGCCCGACCTGAGCCTGCCTGAAGGCGTGAATGGCGAACGATTCGGCGGTCGGCTTGGCATTCTGAATGCCATCGACGCCCAGAGAACGTCACTGGATGCGACCGGGAACATGGGTGCGTTTGGGCACGCTCGCGCCGATGCGGTTTCGCTGCTGACCGATGCCCGCGTTCGCAAGGCATTCGACCTCAATCACGCCGACCCGAAGGAACTGGACCGCTACGGTCGCAATGCCTTCGGCTGGTCGCTCCTGATGGCGGCGCGATTGGTGGAAGCAGGCGTAAACCTCGTGCAAGTGAACCTCGGGAACAACGAATCGTGGGACACGCACGGTAACGCCTTCCCGCATCTCAAGAACAAGCTACTGCCGCCGACCGACAAGGCACTCTCGGCACTGCTCGACGATCTCGATCAACGTGGGTTGCTCGACGACACGCTCATCGTGATGGCGGGCGAATTCGGCCGCACGCCACGACTGAGCACCCTCACGGCACATTACAAGGGGCCGGGCCGCGACCATTGGGGCGCTGTGCAATCGCTATGGTGCGCTGGCGGTGGCGTGAAGGGCGGTCGCGTGATTGGCTCGTCGGACAAGAACGGCGGCTACCCGGCCACCGATCCCCAGACCCCCGAGAACTTCGCCGCGACGATCTACTCCGCCCTGGGCTTGCCGAAGACGGTCGCCTGGACAGACTCCGAGAACCGCCCGCACCACCTCTATCATGCTGAACCGATGCCGGTGATGTGATGGTATGGGCGAGCAGTACTTGCTCAGCCCACAAACCCGATTCATCTGGTTACGCCCTTTCCCCTCGCGTGAGATCCGGGGTGTTCCTCCACTCGCGGCGGATCGAGTGGCAGAGAATCGAAGGTGCCGGTAACGGTTCAGCACGTCGCGACCGAGCAGCACGGGGGTTCTCCATCGCTTGCCGCGACGTGAACCAAAATTGCAGCGGGATCACGGACAGCGAGTTTTACCTCGAACACTGGCAGTTCGATCAGCTCTCCCGCAAGCCCGCCGATTGTTAACCGTGTGTGGGCATCTGGGTTGGCTTTCGACTCCAGAGGGCGTTCGTATGTTGGAGTTCACCGCGAATCAGGTGCAGGTGTACAAGGACGATGACGCCGAAACGATTGTCAGCTTCGCGGGCGAAGATGCCGACTCGAAGCCACGCTACCTGGAACTTGCCCTCCTCGTCCGCTCGGCCCGAGGCGTCTACAATTTCGCGATCAAGGCCGAGGTCGGGCGACCGAAGCGCGTCGGGCAAGATTGCGTCACCTCGGCGGAACTGAAGCGCGATGCGTTCTCCGTGGCTTTCGCAAAAGGGGGAAGCCTCGCGAAGATCGGTGAGGTACGCGTTACGTTCACGGTCGCGCCCAAGGCATATCGCGACCTGAAACGCGGTCTGGAAGAAGTCTTCTGCGACGGCGACTTGCTTCGAGTGGTGCCTGTCAAAGGCTCCTGATCTGCATCGCGGTGGAGGGCGGAATGGCTGACGAACCGTGGTTCAACATCGTCCCGTATGAGGCGGATGTGGACGGAGCAGCCCACCGAGAAAGATTGGTGGGCGAACTACCTCGACTTGTGGGACGAACTGGAACCGGGCCGTGGAATCTTTGTCGTGCTGTACAAGGACAACCAGCCCGACAAAATTGTCTTCGTCGGGCTGGGGTTTCAGTGAGTTCGTGGGCTCACTTCGCTGCGAGGAGTTGTCGCAGTACGTATGGCAGGATGCCCCCGTTCAGGTAGTACAGCACTTCCTGGGGTGTGTCGATACGGCAGACCGCATGGAATACTGTTGCGGTGCCGTCGGGCTTCTTCGCGGTCACCATCAGTTCCTTTGCAGCGCCCGAGAAGTTCGTCTTCAACCCATCGACTAACCCGGCGATGTCGTAGACCTCTTCGCCAGTCAGGCCGTGAGTCACTGCCGATTCGCCCGGCTTGAACTGCAACGGTAGCACGCCCATGCCGACAAGGTTGCTGCGGTGAATGCGCTCGTAGCTATCCGCGATGACCGCCTTTACGCCGAGCAGGTTCGTCCCCTTCGCGGCCCAGTCGCGGCTCGACCCCGAGCCGTATTCCTTGCCGCCGATGATGACCAGCGGCACGCCGTCCTTCTGGTATGCCATCGACGCATCGAAGATGCTCGTCACCGGGCCGTCTGGCAGGTGCCGCGTGAAGCCGCCCTCGGTTCCGGGAACGAGCCGGTTCTTCAACCGCACGTTCGCGAATGTGCCTCGCATCATCACATCGTGGTGACCACGGCGTGCTCCGTACTGGTTGAAGTCCTTCTGCTCGACGCCGTGCGATAGCAGGTAAGCTCCCGCGGGCGAATCCTTCTTGATGTTGCCGGCTGGTGAAATGTGGTCGGTCGTGATGCTGTCGCCGAGCAACGCCAGCACGCGAGCGCCGGTGATCTCGTGGACCGGCGGCAGGGCGATCGTCATGCCACGGAAGTATGGCGGGTTCGCGATGTAGGTGGAATTGGGTTCCCACGCATACAACGCGCCGGTCGGCACGCTCAGCGACTTCCAGCTTGCGTCGCCATCGTAGACCGACCCGTAGATGCGGCGGAACGATTCCTCCTTGATCGACTTCGCCATGACCTCCGCGACTTCCTCGTGCGTCGGCCAGATATCGCGGAGGAACACCGGCTGCCCGTCGGAGCCGATGCCAACGGGTTCAGTATCCCAGTCGATATCTACCGTGCCGGCGAGGGCGTAGGCGACAACCAGCGGGGGCGAGCCGAGATAGTTCGCACGCACCTCGGGGTGAACGCGACCCTCGAAATTGCGGTTGCCCGACAACACCGCCGACACAACCAGCGCACCGTCGTGAATCTCCTTCGACACCGCTGCGGGCAATGGCCCGCTGTTGCCGATACACGTCGTGCAACCGTAGCCAACGACGTTGAAACGGAGCTTGTTCAGATCTTCGATCAGCCCGGAGTCGGTGAGATACGCCGTCACCACTTGCGAACCGGGTGCGAGGCTCGTCTTTACCCACGGCTTCGTGGTCAAGCCCCGAGCAGCGGCCTTCTTCGCCACGATGCCCGCGGCGATCATCACGGATGGGTTCGACGTGTTCGTGCAACTCGTGATGGCTGCGATGACGACCGAACCATCCGAGAGCGAGCCCGGCGCGACTGCCGGTTCGGGGAGCGGTTCCTTGACGCCGAACGGACCCGATGTTGCCACCGGCACAGCCATCGGCAGAGCGGCCATGGGAGCCGGCTTCTTCCCCATTGCGGCCTTGAGCTTCACGAGCGAGTCGGCGAACCCCTTCTTCATGTCCTTGAGCGTCACGCGGTCTTGCGGGCGGCTCGGCCCCGCCATGCTCGGCTCGACCGTTGCCATGTCGAGTTCGAGTGTGTCGGAGTATGCGGCCTCGGGCGTGTTCGCGTCGTGGAACAAACCCTGTTCCTTGTAGTACGCCTCGACGAGCGCCACGAGTTCCGTGGGTCGGCCGGTCTGCGTCAGGTATCGGAGCGTCTCGGCATCCACCGGGAAGATGCCGCAAGTCGCACCATATTCGGGAGCCATGTTCGCGATGGTGGCCCGATCCGCGAGCGAGAGTTGAGCCAGCCCCGGGCCGAAGAACTCGACGAACTTCCCGACGACGCCCTTCTTGCGGAGCATCTGCGTGACAGTCAGCACGAGGTCGGTCGCGGTCGCGCCTTCCTTTAGAGTGCCAGACAACTTGAAGCCGATGACCTGCGGGATGAGCATGGACACCGGTTGACCGAGCATCGCGGCTTCGGCTTCGATGCCGCCGACGCCCCAGCCCAGCACGCCGAGGCCGTTGATCATGGTGGTGTGGCTATCGGTGCCGACAAGGGTGTCGGGGTACGCCATCCCCTTCGGGTCCACGAACACGCAGCGCGCCAGGAATTCGAGGTTCACCTGATGGCAGATGCCGGTCCCCGGAGGGACCACCTTGAAGTTATCGAACGCTTTCTGCCCCCAGCGGAGGAAGACGTACCGCTCCTCGTTCCGGGCGTACTCCAGTTTCACGTTGTCTTGCTCGGCCTTGGTCGTTCCGAATTCATCCACCTGCACCGAGTGGTCGATCACGAGTTCAACGGGCACGAGCGGATTGATCTTCGCCGGGTCGCCGCCGAGCGCCTTCATGGCATCCCGCATTGCAGCGAGGTCAACGACACAGGGTACGCCGGTGAAGTCCTGCATCAGCACGCGGGCCGGGGTGTACGCGATCTCGGTGACCGGCTCGGCCTTCGCTTGCCACAGCGCCAGGGCGTCGATGTCTGCCTTGCGAACCGACAGGTCGTTCTCGTTGCGGAGGAGGTTTTCGAGGAGGATCTTGAGCGAGTACGGGAGTTTCTTGGCCTGCGAGTGGATCGCTTCGACCGCAGAGAGCTTGTGAATGGTGTACGGTTTGCCGTTTACGTTCAGGGTGGCCAGACTGCTGAAACTATTGGGCATCGTCGGAACCCGGTGCGGTTGATGAGAGGCGTATGGGGGTATTGTTGGCGTTCGGCCGTCGTCTTCAAGTCTTAAGGTCGAAAGTCGTAACGTCGAAAACCCTAAGAAACGGTGGCGGAATGAGTGAGATTGTGTCAGGGTGTGGTGAAGGTAACCCCCCTCACCCGGCTCGCAAAGCCTCGCCGACCTCTCCCCCATCAGAGCATGGGGGCGAGGTGGGGGCGCAGCGTCTTCTCTTCAAGCAAAACAATCTTTGCGCTTCGGAAGAGTGTCAATCACCCCCACCTCGCCCCCGGTTTCGGGGGGAGAGGTCGCGACGAGTCTTCGAGTCGCGGGTGAGGGGGAACAACCTTAACGACCACCAGTAAGGCATTGGTGAGGTTGTTACGACTTTCGACTACCGACCCAATCGTTCGAAGAACTCGCGGACGGCAGCGCGGTCGGCGGGCGTCAGCGGTTGGCCGGCCACGGCAGCGGGGGCGGAGCGGGCCGCGTTCTGGATCGCTGGTGCGAGTTGCGTCGGATCGGTCTTGGTGAAGTCGCCGCCGAGGTCGCCGGAACCCACAGGCGTCTTCGCGCCCTTCGGATCGACAAACGGCACACGCACACGAACAGCGCGATTGCTCGTGCCCGCGTTCGCCGCTTTCCCCTCGGGTGGGGGCTTGTCGCCGATCGCGCCGACTCCGGGTTGCTCACCGCCAGGCTTCTTGGTGTCGGTACGCATCTGGCCCGCTCGCTCGGCTTCACCCTGGACGTCCCCCGCAGTCTGGGCGTCCTTCTGAATCGCGCCGACAGCCTTTGCGGCATCGTCGAGTTGTTTGGCCGCTTCTTCGCCTTTCCCCTGTTCCAGTTGCTTCGCGGCCTCGTCCAGTTTCGCGGCGAGATCCTTCAAGGGCTGCGATTGCTCGGCCTTCGCCCGGTCGAGTTCCTGTTGCAGGCCGCTCATGTCGCGACCATCCTTCTTCGCCTGCTCGATGAGCTTTTCCAGTTTCTCGCGGGCGGTGGTGTTCTCGGCCGCCTTGCGGATTTCGTCCTTCAACTGTTCGAGTTGCTTCCGCAATTCTGGGTCGGTCGGCTTCGCTGCTGCGGCCTTCGCAAGCTCCCCGAGTGACTTCTCGGCCTGAGCCAGATCACCCTTGGCCAGCGACTTCGCGAGGTCGCGCGCCGGGCCATCCTTCAGTTCGGGCGACTTCGCGAGCGGTTCGAGTTGCTTCAGTTGCGATTCCATCCGTGCCAGTCGATCGAGCGATTCTCGTTCCAGACCGCGAGCAGCATCCTCGACCGCAGTCAACTCCGCGACCCACTCGGGGGAAGTGTTCTTCTCCCTGCTCTCGCGTTCGAGTCTGTCGAGTTCGGTCTGGATCGCAGCGAGTTTCTCGGCGTTGGGTTTGTCGGGCGTCGGGGTGTTCGGCCTGTTCAGCGGTGACATCGCGGTATCACTCGGCTTCCTGGCGATGTCACCAGGCTTCCCGTTCTCGGTGAGTAACTCCGAATCCGTGACGGGATGCCAGACGAACGCCATGATCGCGAGCATTCCCGCGAACAGCGGCACCAGCAACGCCGAGCGCCGCAACCGCAGCGGGAACTTCTCGCCGATTCGCAACCCGGCCGCGTGCTGTTCGGCATCCGCTGTCACCGCTCGGGCCACGTCACTGACTTGGCGTGATTGGGTCAGTTCGACCGCGGCCGTGATCCGTTCATGCAAGGCGAAGCGGGAGTCGAGTTCGAGCGCAGCGGCAAGTTGCCCGGGGTAACTTCGCGCCGTGTGAAGCAAGGCAACGCCCGTGGCCGCGATCAGCAACGCAGCGAGCACCCACCATAACCCTGGCACGAGCGAGAACCACACGAGGCCGAGGATGAGCGAGATCGCCCAGCCCCGGGTGAGCGAGTCGAGGAGGTGCTGCGTTGCGAGTCGGCGGCGAGCAACACGGACGGCACGTTCAACAGCTGAAGTGGGCACAGCAACGCTCCGATTGGTTCACACATCATCATACCGTATCGCGATTGACGCAACACAATCGGGCGGATCGCGGGATGCCACTTGCATGCAACGCTCTTGAATCGTCCCGGGTCGATGGCCAAGATGGTGCCCGGTGTCATCACTCCTGCGATGGCTTGTAGGGATTCAGCCCGGAGGTTCCTGTGGCGAAGAAGCCTGTCAAGATAGCCGCGAAGAAAACCACTCCGAACAAGAGCAAGGCACCCCCGGAGGCCGCATCGCCGGTCCTCCTCTCGGGTGGCAATCCTCAGATCGCAAAGGCCGACGGCGACGCCCCCGTGCAAGCCTACATCGCGGCGATGCCGGGCTGGAAACAGGATATCGGCCGTCGCCTCGATGCACTCATCGTGCGTACCGTGCCCAGTGTGCGCAAGGCCGTGAGGTGGAACACGCCCTTCTATGGCATCGAGGGCCAGGGCTGGTTCCTCGGCTTCCATTGCATCACGAAGTACATCAAGGTGTCGTTCTTCCGTGGCACGTCGCTGAGTCCAGTCCCCCCCGTCGAGTCGAAGCAAAAAGAAGTGCGATACTTCCACATCCACGAGCATGATCAACTCGACGAGGAACTCGTGGCGAGTTGGATTCGGCAGGCATCGGAACTGCCAGGCGAGAAGCTCTTCTAAGAATTGGTGGCGGGCTGAATTTCCCTGGGACCGCGGGCATCTTGCCCGCTGCTGAACATCACCAATCACTAACAGAGATCACCCAAGCGGCAACGGAGCATCACAGCTTTTGCGGTCAAGATGACCGCGGTCCCAGGGGAAAGGCAAACCCACTCAATGCATCGGTTCCGCAATCGTCGTGAACCGCGTTGTTCACACGCACGCTCGTTGCGGGTATGATGAGTCCCAACTCGTCGGCAGTCGCAAGGGGATCACCGATGCCCAGTTCGCATTCCGTCTCTCGTCGGGCCGTGCTTCGCGTTGGCGGGGCGGGTCTACTCGGCATGTCGTTTCCGCAAATGCTCGCGGCAGCCGAGAAGCCCCGAGCCAGGCACAAGGCCAGCGCGAAGGCCGTCATCTTCCTGCATCAGTGGGGCGGCCCCGGCCAGCAAGAAACGTTCGACCCCAAGCCCGATGCACCCGACAACGTTCGCGGCTGGTATGGTGCCACCAAGACCAAACTTCCCGGCGTCCTGTTCGGCGAGAAGATCCCCAAGCTCGCCGCGATGAACGACAAGTTCACCGTCATTCGCTGCCTTCAGCACAACATGAAGAACCACAACTCGGCAGGCTACTACAGCCTCACCGGAGTGGCCCCACCGACCGACGATCAACGCCTGCGCGACTCGCTCGAACTCTACCCCGCCTATGGCAGCATCGTCGATAAACTCGCACCGACACCGAAGGGAACCGCCACGTTCGTGAGCTATCCGCACGTCATCGCGGATGGGTCCATCACCCCCGGGCAGCACGCCAGCTTCCTCGGCAAAGGGCACAACCCGCTGTTCGTGAACCAGGACCCGAGCCTGCCCCAATTCAAGTTGCCGGAACTCACGCTCCCCGCGAATCTCAGCGTTGAACGACTGGAGACCCGCCGCGACATCCTCAAACTCATCGACGAGCAGGCCGAGTTGCTCGAAACATCGCTCGTCGCGCAAGGGTTGGACGAGAGCTATCAGAAAGCCGTCGCGATGCTCACGAGTCCGCGGTTCAAGCAGGCATTCGACCTGACCCGCGAGGAGAAGAAGACCCGCGACAAGTTCGGCAACACGGCTTACGGCCAGGGGTGCTTGCTGGCTCGTCGCTGTGTCGAGGCCGGGGCGAAGTTCGTGAACGTGTACTTCTCGCGCTCCATCGGCGGTAAGGGCCAGGGTTGGGACTACCACGGCTTCAACAAGGAGAACGTGCCCGATCGCCTCCAGGAATTGCTGCCGATGACGGACCAGACGTTGCCGGCACTCATCACCGACCTCGAAGAACGCGGGTTGTTGGACGACGTGCTTGTCGTGTGGGTCGGCGAGTTTGGCCGCACGCCACGGATCAGTTCCAACGGCGGCCGCGACCACTGGCCACAGTGCTACTCGGCCGTGTTGGCGGGCGGCGGCGCGAAGAAGGGTTTCGTCTACGGATCGAGTGACAAGATCGGAGCCTTCGCAACCTCCGGGCAAGCACGCCCCGAGGATCTCGCCGCGACGATGTTCGAGGCGCTGGGGATCGACCATGAAACGGAGATCACTGACAAGCTGAACCGCCCCCTGCCAATCTCGCGCGGCAAACCGATCAGCGAAGCGTTCGCGTGAGCGACTTCTGACACCGCTCCAACTCTGCCAGTCACCGCCTTGTGTGAAGGTGTCTTCACACAAGGCTCACACTCCATCGCTGGCTGCGAAGAATTTTCTCTTCACAATTCCTCAGCCACGGCTGCCCGATAATTGCTACAACGCTCCTCAACTCACGCGGCCTTATCGATCGCAGTAAACTACTTCAGATAAATGATTTGCGGCGAGTGATCGGCTGGCTTCACGGTCGGTTCCGTGCTCCCTATGGCCCCCGTAGAGCAGTCGCGATCCACTCGCTCCAACACACTTCGCGCGAAAGGACTTGTAGTTTCGGGAATGATTGTGTAGATTATGTGAAGGAATGGTGTCGAATAGTAGTAGAGATCATTCCGTTGCCTCTCGCCTGACTAAGGGTCACGCGGGGCGAATTGCGATAAGTCTTCTGACGAAGGGGACCGCAAGACAATACTTTTCCGCAGGCGCTAGTTTGCGGGAACGAAAGGGGACTCTGATGGCGACAGCCGGCACATTCGGCAATTTCAACTACGCGACCACCGAACTCGCGACGAACTCTCACAATGCCTCACTCAACGAGCGAGGATTCATTTTTGTCGCGATGAGCGGTGCAGTGTGCGGGGCAATTGCGGGTGCAATGCTGGCTGCGAGCAGTATTCTCCCTACCGAGATCGGTGGCCTGTTTGGCACACTCCTCGGCAGTCCCCTCGCCGTGGCAGGATGGTCCTTGTTCTCTTCATCCTCGCCCAGATCGTGATGACTTGCTCATAACGGGCGAACCGCGTTATCTCACGGTTCGCTTTTTCATTTTACCGCGTGGCCACATCGGCTGATGGGGCGTTGGTAACCACCACCACTTCACATTTCTTCAAGAAGTCGTATCGACGCGCGACAACGCGTGACGAAGGCGGCAACGCGGGCGAAACCTCATCCCATACCTTCGCGGATACGAACACATACCCCGGCGTCGGCACCGCGAGAAACTCGCCCACGGCCTTGGGTGAATCGAGCCGACCAACCTCGCGACCGGTGTAGAACACCACGCTCGGCTCGAACCAACCGAACGTCGCTACTCGCACGTCACGGGTGGGGTCGTTCAACCCACTGGCTCGCACCAGTTCGCGCGGCGCACGTTGTTGTTCCACAATTCCTGGTGGCCGTACAAGCAACAGGCCGACGAACACCACGGCCGCGGCGCTCATCGCGAGGATGGCCGCATCACGATTCTCCTGTCGCAGATACCACCCGGTCGCGATCCCGCCGATCACAGGCACCAGGCCAAGCAGTGCCCAGGGTCCCAGCCCGGGGAACATGCGATCCGCGAATACCATTCCTCCCGCAACCCCGATCCCCGTCGCGACCAGTCCAGCAACTCCGGCGGGCATCAGCCATCGCGGCACCGTGATTTCCGCATTTCGCCAGGCGATCAGGAACCGGGCCGTGAGGATGGCCAGCGCCGGATAGATCGGGAAGACATAGTTCGGCAGTTTCGTCGCGGCCACCGTGAAGAACACAAGGTACGCGACCGCCCAGCAGACGAGGAAGCGGTGAGCACGAACCGAGTCGGAGAGTGCGTGCGATGTCTCACCTGATGCCCACGGGGATGAACCCCGTGGCTCGCCCACGGTCCCCCGGGTCGCCTTCACGCCGTACCACAGAGCCGCAAGGAGGAACGCCGACCACGGCAAGAACAGGAGCGTGATCGTCGCTGGGTAGAACCAGACGCCCCCGCGGTGGCCTTCCATTGTGCTGAGGTATCGGGTCACGTTCTCGTGGCCGAAGAAGGCCCAGAGCCATTCGCCGCGAGTTTCGCTCGCCACCATGGCATACCACGGAATCGCCACGAAAATGAACACCACCGTCGCGAGGAACACCCGGCGATCGAGAAGGCGGCCGAGTTCCCGGTTCCACGCGAAGTATAACGCGATCACTACCCCTGGAAGCGCAACCCCGACGGGACCTTTGGTGAGCATCGCCAGTCCGCATGCCGCAGCCGTGGGAATCCACCAGGCACGCGAGTTATCGCGGTGGTAGATCCAGAACACGAAGTACGTCAGTACCGTGAACATCAGGAGTGTGGCGTCCGGGGTGGCGGCATGTGCCAGGATCGCGAAATGGCTGACAGACGCGAGCACGACCCCGGCGAGCAAGCCCGTACTACGACCGAACATCCGGCGGGCGAGTTCGTAGGTCAGCAGCACGATAAGCCAGCTTGCGAGAACGGACGGCAACCGCGCCGACCATTCGTTCACGCCGAATGCCGCGTAACTGACCCGCTGAAGCCAGTACAGCATGACCGGCTTGGCCGTGCGGAGTTGGTAGTTGAACGTGGGGATGACCCAGGTATTGGCGTCACGCATCTCACGCGCAGCCTGGGCGTTCACGGCCTCATCCATGTCCCAGAGGCTGACGGCTCCGAGGTTTGGGAGGGTGAGTGCGGCCGACACCGCGAGCAGAATTGTGTAATCTCGGGCACGATCTCGCATGGCGAACTCCTTTCGCGCAGTCCGGACGGCGAGATCATAGCCCATCGCGGAATCTGGCGGGAGAGCAGTTCGCAAGATGCTCTGGCAGGCAAGAATGTCTGCCCCACCAGACCACGAATTGTTGCTGGCGGGGCAGACATTCTTGCCTGCCACGTGCACTTACCCCATCAGCTTCACTTCACCGTCACTTCGATCGGAACGAGGTGGTTAATCATGTACGTACGGCGGTCGATGTCACGCTTTTCTGGCTGAGTGCGATCCTTGGCGTCGGTACAACGAGCCACGAGGCTCAGCGATCCCTTCGCGGGCGTGATCTCGGCCGTCCACTTCGTCCAGGTGAAGGGAGTACTTGCGGCAACGGTTGCCAGCGCCCAGGTCTTCCCGCCGTCGGTGCTCAACTCAACCTTCTTCACCGCTTGCTCGCCAGCCCACGCCAGCCCGGTGATCGTGATCGGCTTCCCGGAAACGAGCACATCATTCAACCCCGGCGAGGTGATGATGGCCTTCGGCTCCATCGCGGTGAGGGGGATGAGTTGAGGCAAACCTTCGGTCTTGCGATCCCAGTAGGCGTAGTCCAGCGCTTGCCAGAAGCCGTTGTACGGCTTGTCGGTGACAACGATCTTGTTCAACCACTTCACGGCCGACATGCCGTACCAGCCACCGAGTACGGCACGCAGTGGTGCCCCGTGACTCGGCGTCAGCGGTTCCTTGTTCATGTCCCACGCCAGCAATGATTCGTCGGCCTTGGCCTTGGCGAGCGGGATGCCACGATCAAAGTGGATCGGTCCCGGTGATGCCGGATCGGACGTAACCGCACCCTTGTCCGCGCCTATGAGCACGACATCGGCCGCACCGGCTTTCACCTTGGCGCGTTCCAGAATGGCACCCAGTGGAACGCCGGTCCAATTTGCATTGCCGACGCCGCCGTTGCCCCACTGGAGGCCACGGGCTTGCGGCACGAGGAACACGCGACCGTTGCCGGCGCATTCCAGATTCATCTCGCGAGTGACCGCCCCCATCTTCTTCAGGTCGTCGAGCGTGAGTTCGAGTTTCTTCTCGACATGCCCCTCGACGGTGAGCGTGAACGTCTTCGGATCGATGCTCGGCACCGGGAAGTGGGTCCGAACAAAGAACTTCTCGGTTGGGGTGATCCCGCCGAGATCGGAGAGAGGCGTTTCGAGGTTTCGCGGCTCGTGCATCCGGACAATCATGCCGTCACCCGCACGGGTGAACCGAGGGGTCAGTCCAGCGGCGATTGCGGTTAGCGGCACGGTGCGGAGCAATTCGCGACGTGAGAGGTGCATGTGGGATGATTCCATTTAGCCCGGCGTTCACGCCGGGGTTGAAAGGAAGACCCGGCGTAAACGCCGGGCTAAAATGTCAATCGTGCACACTTCTAGAATCCCAGGCCCTTGGTGGTGGTCTTGACCCGCACGAGCTTGTCGTTCGCGCAGATGTAGAGCACTGTGCCGTCGTCGCCCCAGCCGCAGTTCGCGTTCTTGTCGCCGATCACGATCTTGCCGAGGTACGCCAGTTCCGGGTTGAACACGAACACACCATCCGGGCCGGTCGCGAAGATGTTCCCCTTCTGGTCCACCTTCAACCCGTCGGGCAGTCCGGGCTTCTTCGCCTTCACCTCTTCGGTCGCGTCGTGGATCACCTTGCCCGCGCCGAGAGCGCCGTCGTCCTTGATCGGGAACGCCATCCAGATGGCCTTGTCGGGGTCCGAGTTGGCGACATACAGCGTCTTCTCGTCGGGCGACAATCCGATGCCGTTGGGCCGCGTCATTTCCTTCGTGAGCAGCGTCAGTTCACCCTTCGCGTTCAACCGATAGACACCCTGGAACTCGAGTTCCTTGTTGGGGTCCTTCATTTGCCCGGGCAAGCCGTAGGGCGGGTCGGTGAAGTACAGATCGCCGTTCTTTGCGAAGACGAGATCGTTCGGGCTGTTGAATCGCTTCCCCATGTACTTGTCCACGATCGTCTCGAACGACTTACCGTCCTTTGCGAGACGAGCGATCCGGCGATCACCATGCTGGCACAGGACGAGGTTGCCGTCCTTGTCGAAGGCCAGGCCGTTGGCCCCTGGCTCCGCGCCCTTGAACTCTTCCTTACCGGTGTAGCCGCTTGGCTTGAGGAAATCGGAGACGCCTTCCTTGGCGGACCACTTTACGACGCGGTTGTTCGGGATGTCGGTGAACAACAGGGCGGTGGCCTTCTTGTCCCAAACCGGGCCTTCAGTCCACTTGAAGCCGCCGGCGAGAACTTCGATCTTGGCGTCTTTGGGGATGAGTCCGTCGAGCTTGGGATCTTTGCGGTCAATACTCCCGAGCGTCATCGGGGCCTTGGTATCTTCCTGGGCAATTCCGTGGCGTGTTCCCCCGGGCATCAGTGCGAGTGCGGCCGGGAGAAGGGTTAGGCAGGCGAGGGAGCGAAACATGGGGATGGCATCTCCAAGGAGTGGCAATGGGGAAGGAGAGCGGCGGGAAATCGCGCGGCCCGCTTCGTTGACATCGTACCCGCTCGGAACGCCGGAACAAGCATCTTGCTGGCGAGAAGCCGCGAACTCGACCATTGGAGATACCCCGGAGGGGTTCCTTCGGGAAGAATACAGACGCTCCCGGTGATTCTCCGGACACTTCCGGCCAACGCCGGACCATCTCCACCGTTTCACCCACCAGGATGGCTGTGTCCCGCATCTCCACGAGGATCTCACGTGCGCCCGTACTTCATTCCCCTCACCGCGCTCACGGTCACGCTTCTGTTCCTGGCACCGGTCGTGCGTGGCCAACCCGACGACAAGCCTGCGGCGAAAGCCCCACTTCCGGCAGGCAAGGCCCCGCCCCCACCCGCAGTCGAACTGCCCGTTACTCGCATCGTGCTGTTCAACGCCGGGATCGGCTATTTCCACCGCGAAGCCGAAGTCACGGGGGAAGCACGTCTCGATTTGCGGTTCGACGAATCCGACGTGAACGATCTGCTGAAGAGTCTGATTCTCACCGACGGCGGTGGCGGCAAGCCCCGTGCGATCACCTACGACAACCGGTTGCCGGTTGAGTTCGCGCTCAAGGGTTTCGCGGTGGATGTGACTGAGAACCCGAGCATGGGGCAACTGCTTCATCAGGTTCGCGGCGAGAAGATCGAAATCACCGACAAGTCCGGCTCCATCATCACCGGGCAGATCGCAAGCGTCGAGCGTCAGCCGGCAGGCCCGGCGGCCGCGACCGATCCCGGCGAGAAGCTAAATCTGCTCACCGATGATGGCTTACAAACCGTCGAGTTGAAGCAACTCAAGAAGCTCAAGTTCGTGCGGCAGGAATTGCAGGCCGAGTTCAAGAAGGCACTTGAAGTGCTCGCCGCGTCGCGAGGCGACAACAAGAAAACCATCTCCGTGGTGTTCAGTGGCAACGGCAAACGACGCGTGGCAATCGGCTACGTGACCGAGGCCCCACTGTGGAAGGCGAGTTACCGGCTCATGGTGGATGCCAAGGGAGCGCTCCGAATCCTGGGCTGGGCGTCCGTCGAGAACACGACCGACGAGGACTGGAACAACGTTCGCGTGAGCCTGGTTGGCGGGCGGCCGATGACGTTCCAGATGGATATGTATGACCCGCTATTCGTGCCGCGACCCACGGTTGAGCCGGAACTGTTCGCGTCACTCCGCCCGCCGATGTATCAGGGCGGGTTAAACCCGGTCGGCAACATGGGCATGGGCGTGGGCATGGCGATGAACCCAGGGGGCGGTGCGAACTTTGCCGGCTTCGGCGGGGGGCAAGCTGGCAACCAAGGCTTCGGCGGGGGCAATTTCCAGGGTGGCCAGTTTGGATTTCAGGGTGGGTTGGGTGGTCAGTTCGGGCTTCAGGGCGGGAACCTCAGCGGGTATCTACCACGTGTGCCACGGCCCGACGTGAAAACCCTGTATGGCCAACGTCTGAGCTTCGAGGAATATCTGAACCGCAAGAACGGTAACCCAACTCCGCCGGCTGATTCCGATCGCCCCGTGGTGAAGCAGATTCGCGATCCGCTCGACAAGGTGGGCGGGCCACTGGCCGCGGCGGCCACGGAGATCGGCGACATGTTCGAGTACTCGATCGACGACCCCATTTCGCTGCCCCGACAGAAGTCGGCGTTGATCCCGATCCTGGACAAGGCGATCGAGGGGACACGCGTGAGTATCTACAACCCAACGGTGCTCGCGAAACATCCACTGCTCGGGTTGAAGGTCAGGAACACATCGTCAATGCACCTGGCTCAAGGACCTGTGACTGTCTTCGACGGGGGAACATTCGCGGGAGATGCCCGGTTGCCCGATATGAAGCCGATCGAGACACGGCTGGTCAGTTACGCCATCGATCTTGGAACAGAAGTGGTTCCGAGTATCAAGCCCCGGGTCGGGACTGTCAATCTCGTGAAGATCGTGCCTGGCCGCATCGAGGCCCAGACGCGGTGGAAGTGGGAAACGAGTTACCTGATTCGCAACCGTGATCAACGAGAGCGAACGGTGCTGATCGAGCACCCGCGAGTCGAGGGGCACACGCTCATCGCTCCGGCTAAAGCCAACGAGTTGACTCGTAACTTCTCCCGATTCGAGGTCACGGTGAAACCGGGGGCGCTGGAGACCCTCGAAGTGATCGAGGAGTCGGACCTTGGGGAATCCTTCAACCTGACGGACGCGAGCGCCAAGACTCTGCTCTATTACTCAAAGCATGAAACCACGAAGCCGGCGGTGCGAGCGGTGCTCACGAAGATGCTCGAACTTCGCGGCAAAGTCGAGGACGTGACCGCGAGCATCGCGGCCGAGCAGACGGGGCTAAAGGAGATCGCAGAGGATCAAGACCGCATCCGGAAGAACATCGAGCGCACGCCGAAAGAATCGGAGGCGTTCAAGCGATATCTGAAGAAGTTCGACGATCAGGAATCGGAGATCGAGAAGCGCCAGAGCCGGCTGAAGGAACTGCGAGCTGATTTGACGAAGCACGAGCTGGCGCTGAAGGAATACGCCGAAACCGCGAAAGCGGAATAGCAGTTTCGAGTTTCGAGTTTCGAGTCTCACGTTTCACGTTAAAAACCAGCATTCTGTTTTCAACTCGAAACGTGAGACTCGAAACACGAAACGCGAAACGTGACGATTACTTCTGCAGCACGCCCAGGATCGTCTCGGCGACGAGCTTGTTGCCGGCTTCGTTCAGGTGAACGGTGTCACCAGTCAGAATTCCCTTCTCCTTGTCGTCGGCGTTGTTCTTTTCGAGGTGATCGATGAACGCCTTGCGCAGGTCGCAGAGTTGCGAGCCGGTGTCCTTGGCGACCTTGCGGCTGATGTCGGAATACTCATCGAGTTGCTTGTCGGCCTTGTTCGCGCCGGCCTTCTTCTCGCCGATCACGGTCGGCGTGCAGAGGATCACGCGAGCGCCCGAGTCCTTGATCTTGCCGATGATCTCCTTCAACCCGGCCTCGAACTTCTCCTTCGACGTTCCCTTGGCGGGCTCGTTCAGTCCGTGCCAGACATCGTTGATGCCGATGTAGATCACGACGATCGTTGGCTTCTTGGCGAGCACGTCATCTTTGAGGCGTGATTGCAGGTTCGGCACCTTGTTCCCGCTGATGCCGGCCCCGATGACCTCGACGGCCAGATCCTTGTTTTTCTCCGCGAGCGTGTTCTTGATGACTGTGACGTAGCCTGTTTTGCCGACACCTTGTTGGGTGATCGAGTCGCCGAGGAAGATGATCTTGTCGCCCTTCTTCAGCGGTTCATCGGCAGCCGTGCATGCGGTCGGAACCGTGAACGCGATCATAGCGAGGAGCAAATTGCGGAGACGCATTGGAGAGCCTTTCGTAGTGAGCCACGGGTTTATCCCCGTGGGTTTGGTTCAGTTCATCAACAACCACGGGGGTGAACCCCGTTGGATCGAACTGTGGCGAGCCACGGGGTTCATCCCCGTGGTGTCTGGGATCCCCAAGCACCACGGGGGTGAACCCCGTGGCTCGCCAGGGTGATTACTTGATTTCTTTGAGGCGAATCTTTCGGTATTCCATCGTGTCGCGGTCGGCTTCCAGACCGATCGGCCCGGTGGCTGGCACCTTCATCGTCGCGTTGAGGATCTCGCCATTGCAGGTGCAGTGCGCGACCTCGCCCTTCACGATGACAACGATCTCGTTCCAGTCCTGTGGCTTGTACTTCTTCAGTTCCTTGTACGGACCGGCGACGAGATAATCGCGAACTTGCAGTTGCGGTCCGCGAACGAACAGCCCGCTATCGGCGTTCACCGCAGCCCGGAACTCGAGCCGCAGCTCGAAGTCCTTCGGGAACTTCTCGGCGGTCCAGAGTTGTGCGGTCCCCTTGCCGGGGTTCACGGTAAGGATGCCGTTCTTCGCCGAATAGCGTTTGTCGGAAGCCTCAGTCTTGCCGTCGAACGACTCGAACTTGTCCTTGGTCTTGTAGCCCCAGCCGGTGAGATCCTTGCCGTTGAACAGCTCGATGGTGCCGGGTTCGAGCTTGGGTTCGTCGGCTTGCATTGCCGGGACGGCAATGCAGAGCGCGACCGCGAATGAGACGCGAGTGAGCGTGCGGAGCATGGGTGGAACCTTTGGGGAGGGTGCGAATCCAGTGGCGGGGAATCGTCTGGGTCAGTCTCGTGACGAGGGTGGCAGTGGTCAACAATTTTTCTTGGGATCATCCTTCGGGGACGATGCGAACGGTCTACTGGTGGACGACGAACACTCAGTGTGGATGTGACGCGACCAGCAGTGTTGGCTTGCGGAAACTGGGCATTTCGCGGTTGTGGAGGCGAAACACGCACCTGGAAAAAGAATGGGCCGCTGGGGACCACCCCCAACGGCCCATCCGCCCAAGCCTCTGACAGAACCTTGCGATTCCGTCAGGGGTTGCCATGCCGATCAACCGTTATGCATGCCGCGTGCCAACTCTTGTCAGCTGCAATCGGGCACACAGCATCAGGACTGCAAGAGTTGCCGGGATGAAGGATGATGTGATTGTGGTTGCGACAGGGTTTGCTTGCCGCCCAGTCGCCCGAAAAATGACAGCCGCGGGGCCGCGAAGCCAGGAAAGGGCTTCGCGGGTGAGAGGTTGATCTCAACACATCAGCGGACGAACAGGTGCATGTAGCGCTTGCCGTCGCGGCCGGTCACGTATGCCGCGCCGCCGTAGGTGTAGTTGTCGTATACGCAGCAGCTCATCCAACCGTAGCTCGCGGGGTACGCGGCACACCCGGCGGAACTCGCGGACGATCCGGGCGGCACGAACGAGAAGTCATTCGAGGTGTGGCCGAACAGCCCATGGTTCGCCCGGAACTGTGCACATGCTCGCGCGGCTTGCACCAGACTCTCGTCACGCACGAACGGCCGCAGACCGCGAGAGGCCCGCTTCGCGTTCACTTCGTCCAACCCGTCCCCGGCAAACCCATCAACAGGAACGATGACGCCTGCTGGCGTTTCCGAACCGACAATGACGGACGACGACGCGACGGGAGTATAGTTGCTCACATATTCGATGGAAGAAGGCACGACAGGTGTGGCGGCCGGCGACGACTGGTAAGTTGGTTGGTAGGTCGTCCTGGATCGGCGGAATGGACCAGCTTCCGAGCAGGTCGCGAGGGTTGACAGGGCGAGGGCAGAGAGCAAGTAGCGAAACAGCATCAAGGAACCTCGTCAAGGTGAGGGCGAAAGGGCGACGGACACTAATTATCGGACGTTGCCCATTCTGGCACCCACGGCTGTCCATTTCTGATACATTGCCATGTGTGTGCGCATAAAACAACAGAACGGCACCGCTATCTGTTCGACCTGTCCCATGTTAATCTGGGTACTTTCCAGGGGTGCAATGTGGCTCGAAAGTCGTTTTGTATGGCCGCAAATGATGCCACAAGATGAATACTTCGTGAGAGATGCGTTCCGCTCGCATTCCACAAAAGATATTCTAATATTATTTCTTCCAGACAGGTCCGTTGGTTCCACGGGTGGGGTGTGCAGATCGCGTGGAACCAATCACCTCGATTCGTCACGCTTCGGAGCCAGCAGCTTCCGCAGGCCGTTTTCGAGCGTGTGGGCTTCCTCGGCGGTAAACTTCGTCTGTGCCATGAGCGGGTGCAGTTCCGCGGGCAGCGGGAACCGGTCGCTTTTCATCGGAAGTTGATCGACCCCAAATGTGGAGTCGGACGCGATTCCGAGCACGTCGAACCCCTTCGGATCGGGGATGAGTTCCGCCGCGTCGATGTTGTTGGGCTTCAACAACACCGCGTTCCCCGGCTCGAAACAGTTGCCGGAGGGATCGAGCGGCCAGAGCAAGACATCGAGGTGCCCCGTCGCGGCATCGACAAGAAGGGCATACCGGTAGCGGATGAGCTTGTTCGATTCGCCACAGCGAAACCACACGGGTGTGTCCATCAGCGCGAACGTCGGCCCTTGCACGACGATGACCGCGAGCCGCTGCGTTTGATATCCCTTGGTCAGAATCTGGCGGGTGATCCAGTCCAGTTTCACGCCGTGGTTCGTGGCGGCTTCGGGCGTGATGACGACATCGCGACCGCTGACATTCGTGCCCAGTCCGAGCGCGATGGCCCGCAACTGGTGCCGAGTGACATTCCCGCGAGTCTCTGGTCGCACATCAGCAACGAAGACCGTGAACATCCAGCGTGTCATCCGCACTGTCTGCGACCGGGCGAGTAGCGGAATCTTCGATTCTTCCCCGGCACGGACACGCGGCAAGCTCTTGATGACGAGATGCGACCACCCGTTCGGCGCGGAATCGCCAACGACGGTTCCTGGTGGCAACGCCTCGGGTGGCCGCGTGGCCACGTCGTAGTCCGCGACCCACACCGGCGTCGGCACGGCGGCTGGCCACAGATACCACGCCCCGACGCAAAGCGCCGCAAGCACGATCACGGCCAGACTTCGCAACAGCCTTCGTCTGGTCACTATCTCCCCCAGCTTGTGCATCTCCGCCTCACTCCTTGGGCTTCCACCCGTGCGCGACCTTTGCTATCCCGCTGGCAACGGGCGTGCCTTCATTCGCACGCCCTCAGCAGGAGTCATCCGTGAACACCACATCTCTCGTACATCCGACCGGCGTTGCTCGTTCACTCGATCGCGGTCGCGCGTTCTGGTCGCGCGTCGCCGGGGTGTTCGAGTCGCCGTGGATGTCTTACGGGTTGATCGTGATTCTTCAGTTGAAGGTGCTCTGGGGTCTGTGGTCGGTTGCGGACGTGAAGGCGGGCGACACGGCCTATTATTACGCCGACGCCTGGCGATGGTACACCTCGGGGCACGCCAGCTTCGCGTGGTCGCCACTCTACACCGCGTTCTACTCGTTATTCCTGCACATCAATCCGAACCCGGACTGGGCAAACGTCTCGCACCGAATCGCGATCGTGGTGGGCGTGGCGGTTCTCGCGCTGGCCGCGTTTCGGCAACTGCTCCCGCCCGCCGTGGCGTGGCTGTGCGCCGCGTGGTGGGCAGTGAACCCAATCGCGTACGACGTGATGTACGAGGTTCACCTGTTCGCCATGATCCCGACGCTCACGGCGATCCTGCTCCTCGCGAGCGCTCGAACTCCCTGGCGACGGGCCGCTGGGCTTGCCGTTGCGGGAATGACCGTCGTGCTCTGCCGGAATGAGCTGTCGGTGGCTCTCGGGGTACTCGGGCTGGGCTTGGCAATCCTGGAATGGCGACGGCTTCGCCGTGGCGAGGGCCACAACCTCAAGGGAACGCTCACGGCATACGCCCTCGCGCTGAGCGTGGCTGCGATGGTGTGCGGGTTCGTGTATAGCCGGTCGTCGATTCACGGTGAGGAACTCGCTGCCGAGATGAAGTTCAAGCACACGCAGTCCATGCAGCAGATGTACGCTACGGGATACGCGGCCCGACACCCGGAGTTGAACCTGCGGGGAATGACGCAAGGTGCCGCGCTGGTGGCGGAAACCTTCGGAACCTACAAGCCGACGCTCAGCGAGATGATCAAGGCGAACCCGCGTGCTGTCGCGGAGCACTGGTCGTGGAACCTCGGTTTGTTCCCAAGCGGGGTCGAGTTACTCCTGTTCAACCGGGCATCCGGCTCCGCGCACCCGGACTTTCTCCCGGCGTCGGACCCCCGACTGAACCACTGGTGGCCGGCGGTGTTGCTGGGTGGGCTGGTCGTGCTCTGGATCGCGGGACTGGCAACGATTCGACGCGAGTGGGCAACACGGTGGAAGGAATGGCTGGCCCCTCGGGCACCAGCGTGGTTCCTGATGTTCGGGCTGGCGTGCGTCGTGATCCCGGTGACGCTGACCTGCCGACCGCGCCCCGCGTACATGTTCGGCTTCGGTGCCTCGCTCATCGTGCTGACCGGGCTTTCCGCGTGGGCGGTCGCTACTCGCCTCGGAGTAGCGAATCTCTTCCGCTTCGCGCTGCCGGTCGTGGCGATCACACTGGTAGCGATCATGCCGACCTACGCGAACGGCCGCTCGGCGGGCATCCGCTCCACCGCCGAGACGCTCACACGGCTGGAACCGCACCGGCAAGAACTTGCGGCACCCGGGGTCATGCTGGTCGGGCCATCGAACGGCATCAGCCTGTATGTCGTGCCGACAGCTCGCATCCGGCGATACCTCTCGGAACCGGTGTGCGAGACGCTACCGAACGTTCTGCAGTTCACGACCCTGGAAGTGGGCTGGCAGCCGGGCGAACCGATGCACGTGGTGCTCGATCGCATTGGAGCCAATTATCTGTACGTCGATGAACGGGTGATGACACTCCTGGAGCGCGACCATGCCCGTGAGGCGAAGCACATCCTCGACGGCATGAACCCCCCGGGTTGGCAACTGATTGAGACCGACAACACACCAGGGCGACGCTGGCGGTTCTACAAGGCGAGCCGCGAGTAAGATCGCGCCGCATTCCTGGAACATGGACTCTGCCGAAATGACTGAATCAGGTAAGATTCCTGAAAGGATCCAGGTTCATGTTCTGAGGTAGTTATGTTTCGCAGGTTGTCCGCTCTCCTTGGGCTTATCGTGGGTCTGTTTGGGGCCGGGTTGTTCATCGCGATCGGCATCCAGGTCTGGTACATCAAGGCGGAAGTCAACCGACAGACGGACGACCTGGCGGCACGTGCCAACGCCGCTGGTGACGCGGCAGATCGCGCAATTGGTCTGGTCGGGGAAGTCATCGAGAAGGCCAAACTCGATCTTGTCGAGACCAGAAAAACCGTCACCGTATCGGAACCTGCTCGCGTCAACCATTTCATGCAACTGACGGCACGGCAGGCGTCGATCAATCTCACGGGGTCACTGGAGCGAACGCTGGGAGCGATCGCTGCCGCGTCCGATTCCGTGGTGGTGGCGCAGGCCGCGCTGGACATTGTCAGCGCGAACCCCCAACTCGAAAAAGTATTCGGATTCGACCTGAGCCAGATCCAGCACACACGAACAACCCTCGGGTCGGTCTCGGGTGAACTTCGACAGGCGAAAACGATTCTGGGAGTCCCCGTCAGCGCTCCAGGAGAGTTGCCCAGTGCGGAACAACTCGACGCGGTGGATAATGCCCTGGGAATGGCGGACGGCTTCCGGGCCGAGATGGCGAGAATCGTCGGAGTAGCCCGAACTCGCGTGAACGAGACCAAGCAACTCATCGACTTGTGGGCGTGGCGATTGGCTGCCAGCGCGACAGCATTGTGCATCATCGGTGCATTAGGACAGTTCTTTCTCGCTCGCTTTTGCCTCCGAAAGCTCCATAATCTACCAGCATAATCCCGCTGGCTGCAGTTGCACCGACCTCATCAGAGGTCGGCTACAACTGATCTCACCATGATGCACCCCAAGGAATCTCATGAGCCTGTTGCCCACATGGCTTCGCCGGAATCGTATCACATCTCCTATTCGAAAGACCCCACCCCTACAGCGAAGGCTTCACCTGGAGTTGTTGGAAGCTCGTGCTCTCCTGGCCGCTGTCCCCTGGCCTTCAACCGCGACGGGTGTGATCCCGCTTGACGTGTCCCAGCTCACGGCGAACGCGACCGGCTTTACCGATAGCCAAATCTGGATTGGCATCTTCGGGCAGCTCATCACGATCCCGAACCCTGGCGAAGTACCGCCCCCCGGGCCGACGTACTACCTCGATGCCGGGAGCCTGCGAACGATTGCGGGTCAGATGGAGCCTGATCCGCAATCGACCGGGTTACTCTCGTCCGGCCCCGATACTCCCGACTCGGTGACGTTGCCAAGTTCCACGCTCGCGGATTGGGGCGGCAATCTGAGCTTGCCAGTTCCTCCCGAGGGGGAGCAATACACCGGTCGCATCGTGATCTCGGTTGGAGCACCGGTTCAAGCTCAGGTCAATTCCGCTGGCAGCGTCTCCTCCCCGAGTGCGGCCAACCCCACGGATCCCAGCAGCGGCACCTTCTACGATTTCCTCGAATTCACCATCACCAACAAGCCAGTTACGACCGGCGGCGTTACCACTTACGTGCCCGAGGCGGATATCGACACATCGCAGGTCGATTCGTTCGGCCTGCCATTGCAGTTGCAGTTCTTCCAGGATGCTGCCGGCACGACCCCATATCCCTTCGGGCAAGTCGCCAACGCGACCAACGCGACGCCAATCGTCATCACCAGCACCACCAATCACAACCTCGTGAATGGCGACGTGGTGACGATCTCCGGCGTGGAAGGGAACACGGCCGCGAACGGGGCATTTCCAGTCACCGTGATTGATGCCACCAGCTTCCAACTCAATGGGAACGCGTCTGTCGGTAACGGCGCGTACACAGGTGGCGGGTTCTGGACAACGGGCGGCGGCCCCGTGGGTGTGAGCGTGGATCGCAACACCGTCTTCACCGGAACCACGGACAATGGATATCTGAAATTCGTCCGCGATCAGATCATCGCGGGCAACGAGAACGCAGGACCATTCCTGGAGAGTTTCGCGACCCGGCCCAACAGCGCCACGCATCCCATCACGGGAGCGACGAACGCCACGCCAATTGTCATTACGAGCGCGAACCACGGCCTCACGACTGGAGAGGTCGTCAATATCTCCGGTGTCGGCGGGAACACGGCTGCCAACGGCATCTTCACCATCACCGTGGTGGATGCCAACACGTTTCAACTCGACGACTCTGCTGGGAACGGCGCGTTCACATCGGGCGGCACCTGGTCCTCTTACTCCGTTCCGCTGCGGCTCGTTTCACCGAAGGACGTTGCCGAATCGCTCACGAACACGAGTACCGATCCGATCAACACGTACTTCGACTCCACGCTGGACGACTTCTTCTTGCAGTATCTGCCGAGCAATCAAACCGTGAGTGGGCAGGCCGGTGGCGGCCAGACGTTCACGATTACGTCGCAGGCTTCCGGCACCGAGCAGACATACACCGGCACCGTGCAACTGGTCGGCGGCAACTACATCCTCCGCCTCACTTCGAGTGATGCCACCGACACCACGAACTACGACATCTACTATCCGTTCTTCACGACCAACTTGCCGACGAACTACACGCCATTGTTCACGCCTGGGCCGGCACCATCGTGGATCACGGGTCTGAACAAGCAGAACGAGTCGCCCACGACGATGGTGTTCGCGTGCGACGGAGTGTTCGCTGATAACACCGTGCGTCCCGGCTTTAACAATACTCAGTCGGCGATTCTCGGTGACCTGGAGAACTCCCTCTCGGCCGGGCTGAATCGCGGGATCGCACTGAATTCGCCGAGCACCTGGGGCGATACCACCTCGTGGTATCCGACGAATGGCATCTACAACTACTGGGTGCAATACTGGCACCAGGATGGGCTGGCGTTCAACAACCAGGCGTATGCCTTCCCGTACGACGACAAGTTCGGCACGAGCACCAATTTGCAGCAAGATAACGTGGGCCTCGTGAAGATCACGCTCGGCACCTGGGGATCGACCGGGGCAAGCACGACGAGTTTCACGAACTTCCCAGCCACCACCACGCAGAGCGGAATGGTAACGCTCGAAGCACAGGTCACGGGAACAGCCACACCGACGGGTACCGTCACGTTCTATATCGACGGCGTGCCTGTGAACTCCACGAATTCAGGGCCAAGCCCGCTCCCCGATCCCGTGACCGTGGACGGGACCGGCAAGGCCACATTGACCGCAAACCTCCCCGCGCTGCCAGACGGAGGCCACACCCACACATACACGGTCACAGCCGTGTACTCGGGAGATGCCAGCAATGGCCCGAGCATCGCGTATCAGGAATTGCAACTCACGGGGAGTCTGGGCGACTTCAACGTGACGATGACACCAGGGAGCGGCCCGCTGGGAACATCGGTTGCGGTCGCCGCAACGCTTCCGGGTGTGACGCCGACCGGTTCCGTGGCGTTCAGCATCGTTGATAGCATGAACAACACGGTTCTGGATCTGGGGTCCACGACAGTGACCACAAACCCGGTCACGCGGCAGGTCCTTTTCCCCACCAACCTGCTGACGTTTACTGGTGACACAACTCTCGGTAGCAACACGATCACGAATGTTTCGAGTTTGGCGAACATCATCATCGGCCAGAAGATCACGGGTGCGGGCATTCCGGCGGGTGCGACGGTGACCGGGTTCACCCCCGCGAACAATGGGCAAGGTAACTCGGTGCAACTCAGCGGGAATGCCACCGCAACCGCGACTGGTATCACATTCACTTCCGACGCGGCGAGTGTCGTGTACCGCGTCAAGGCGGTGTACGACACGTTCACAGGGTATGGGAACTTCACAGTTACACCCGGAACTGGCCTTGGAGCTGCGCGACCGGAGTTCATTGCGGTCGGTGGTTCCAATGGGTCGGTCCGCATTCTGAACGCCATCACCGGTGACACGATCGTTGCGGCGACGGGCTTGCTGGATGTTCCGGGCGGCTCGCAATACAAGGGGCTGGTTGAGATCGCCTTTGGTGATCTCAACGGCGATAGCGTGCCAGACCTCTTCATCGCGGCCGCGAACCCCGCCGGTGTTCTTGGGCTGGCCAATAGCAAGGCGGGTCGCGTGTTCGTGTACGATGGAGCCACGCTCTTCGCCGGCACCGTGCCGACGACGACCATCGGGGTGTTCACGCCGTTCGCGAAGAGTGACGGTCCCGCGGGATCAACCGCGACATATCGAAACGGGCTGAACATCGCTGTCGCGGATGTGGATGGTGACGGACAAGTCGATCTGATCGCCGGCACACGCAGCGGGACGGCGACCGCAGGCCAACAGGAGTACGGCCGGTTCGTCGTGATTGACGGCGCCTCTCCTGCGGGCAGTAACACCATGATCGGCGGGATTGTGAAGCCATTCGGCAACACGTATGAGAAGGGAGTCGTCGTCGCGGGTGGTGATCTCGATGGCGACGGCGACACCGAAATCGCTGTGACACGTGGCGGCCCGGTCGCATCCACAAACCCCAACAAAACCGTGAAGCTCAAGGCGTTCCAGCTCGATGGAGTGGGAACATCACTCAGCGAGTTGAACCTGTCGGGGACGGGCAGTCCACTGGCTCCGTTTGCTGGGATCGGCTCCGGGAAGAGCGTGATTGATCGCGATGCCCGCGTCGCGTTCGTCGATCAGGACGGCGACGGCTCAGCTGAGTTGGTGTTCTCGGCACTGGATCCCGTAACGGACCCATCGAACACGCAGGTTCGGATTGCAACCTTCTCGGTCGATACGAGCACGGGGCTGGCGACTGCGGTCAGCACGGGGACGGGGCCGAGCAAGAGCTACCTCGTCGGTACCAACATCGAGGATCACGCAATAACCCACGAGGATATCGACGGCGATGGAACGAGCTTCCTGGCACTGATTACTGAATCGGCAACATCGCAGATTCAGTACCTCGACCCCGTGACGGGGATCGCCCAGCCAGAGAATGTCACGCTGTCGCTACTTGAAGGTGGGGTGGCAGTCGACGGGATTTGATTGTCATTCAAGCTGTGATGGCGAGCGGGAACTGACCCCCGCTCGCCAGTTCAACGACCTACGCTCAGTACTCCCCAGCAGTAGTGGAACAGGTCTGAGGGTTTTTGTAGCCGAGGCCTGTGACCGCCTGTGACCCCGGATCACGATAGCCATACGAAAACCGGCCTCACAGCGGCCGGCTACATCAAAACAACGGATCTCGATTGTCCCCCGCCTTCTGGGGAGATGTACTCAGTCCTTGATCCGTGGTGGAGCTTTCGAACCTCCGCCGACGCCATCGAGCAAATCTTGTCCAGCCCCCTCAATCCACTTGAGGTTCGTGCTCAACCGCAGGCGAAGTTCCTTCCCGCCCTCGATAGACACTGCCAGTGCCGAGATCACCTGATCCTTCCCGACAAAGCTTTTGGGGGCTTCTTTCCCCAGTGCCGTCACCAGTTTCCCGATGCGATCCGGGTTGATGACGATCTCAAAGGCCGGGGATGCACTCTTCTTCACTTCCAGCGCGGCTTTCATCGTGTTCACTGCGTCCGGCCCGAACGCGACAAAGATGCCGTGGGGAGCGAACGCGAAGGTGAGTGATGCATCCTCGCCAAAGACCTTCTGCACTTCAGGTGGAAGCAACCCACCCACCTTGGCCTGGTGAATGTTGATCTTGCCGACCTGAGCAACATCCAGGTTGAAAAAGGCGCGAAACTTTGGGTCGAGCTCCTTCTTGAACAGCGCCCGCAATTCCTTTTCCACGGCCGAGGGATCTTCAAAGGCCATCGCTCCAACCGCCGTGTAGAGGCCATCCTTGTCCGGTCCACGCAGAGCCAGCACGAAATCAGCTTCACCATCATTCACCGTGCGAATCAGACCCTTGAAGGTCTCGTCGATCAGCGTCTTGAACTCGGGTGGTGCCGTCTCGGCAAGCTTCTTCTGGCCTGCTTCCAGTCCGATGACTGCAGCGCCTTGAATTTCCTTCGCGAAGAGCGGCAACTGGAGTTTCACCCCTGCAACCGTGTCCGGCGTGATCAGGCCCGCGAACTTGTTCGTGCTCGGCTTGCGATCGGCGATCACCTTGGCGAGTGCTGAACCGGGTTTGCCGGCCAGCCCAATCTCAACCGCAGCTTCACCCGTGTTCACATCGAGGAGCACGCGGGCACCGGCCGATTCCGCGTCCTTGAGCAGATCCGCATAGCGAGTTCCGAGTTTGACCAGTTCATCGACAGCCTTGCGGGCGGGTTCGCTCGCATCCGCGGGGAGGCGAAGTTCGTCGAGCTTCGTCTTGATCTCTTTCAACCCAGTGCTGATCTGTTCGCGAAGTTCCTTCGGCAACCGGTCGAAGTAGACCTTTACCGACGCCATCGCCTTCTCGGCTGGGTCGTGGAGCTTGGCCGCTGTGACCAGAGCCTTCGGATTGAGTGCGGCAGTGGGGTCTTTGCCAATGGCGATGTAGGCATGCTGGCCGTCGAACCGCATCAACACTTTCCCGTCATCGCCCGGAGCGGGAATCTCGTACAGTCCCTTTTCCCCTGCCACTGGCTTCTGCTCGGTCATTCTTTCGATCAGAGCGATGAACTCCTTTTCCCCTGTCACCGGGACGACGACCACAAGCACCGTTTCTTCGATCTTGTCGGCGAGTGACGCGTAACCCAGGATCGGGCGGTTCAGGTCGAGACCTTCAAAGCCCTTCTCTCCCAGTTTCTCCTTGATGCCATCATTGAACCCCGTGACAGCCTTGTCGCCACCAACCATCTTCACCACAGAACGCACGTCGCCGAGCATCTTGCCCAGCGGTTGCGTTTGGAAGACGACTGGAGGGTCCGCTGCGGGGGCCATCATCGGACCAACGAGAAGTGCCACAACCGCGAGTAATCCTGTTCGCATTATCAATCTCCTGAAGGAGGTGAGGCGATCTCACATTACCGATCGAGATTGGTAACCGCAACCAGCTAGCAGAATTCACATGCCCTCAGGTGGCGTCGTGGAGGTAGAGACATTTTGCTATGGGGGACGTGAGGATGATCATGAGGGAGAAATTCCTCCTGGCAGTGGACAGGCCGAAAAACAACACTGGCCTCACAGGACCGCTCCAAAATTTCCAGCGGGAAGCCTGTTCAGATGCCGCATGATTCGGACGCGAACTCGGAGATGAATTGGCATTCGGTCTCCCAGCACGAGTGCATATCTTCCGGTTGTTGCGTCACTTAATATGTTTCTGCGGAACCTGAGCTTGTTCTAATGAACTTTCTTCCGGACAAGTCAAATGGTTCCAGACGTGGGGTGTGCATATCGCGTGGAACCATCTGAGTCGAACCGGTCAAGCTCTCTTGCGTTTAGTCGGTGAAAGACGCAGACCCGAGTCAGACATGTCATGTGACAACCGCACTCGCATCACCATTGCGGGTCGCGAGAATCGCGATGACGGCATCTGTCAGTTCATCGAGGTTGAATGGCTTCGCGAGGAACGATTCGTTGGGATTGGAGGCTTCTTCAAGATCACCGGACATGAACAGCACTTTGATCTGCGGGTGAGTGAGCCGCACGCGGTCAGCGAGTTCCCGCCCGGTCATGCCTGGCAACCGCACATCCGTGACCAGCACATCCAACGGTCGCGGTAGCTCGACGATCTTCCCAAGTGCTTCAAGACCATCCCCCGCCGAGACGACGTGGAACCCGGTTTCTTCCAGAATGCGGGTCGCGAGGTCTCGGATGCCAGCCTGATCTTCGACGAGCAGCACCAGGGGTGAACCAACCTGCGGGATGACCTGACTCTGAGACTGTGATTGCGACGCGAACACACTCTCCTGGTGTGTGGGGCAATCGGCAGTTTCCGATTTGGCGTCCGACTCGGTTGTGGGCGTCTCCGGGAAGTACCCGGCACCAGTTCCCGCCATGGGAAAGTAAATGTAGAACGTGGTGCCGGCGTCGGCGGCCGTGGTGAAGCGGATGTGACCGCCTGCGGTGGCTGCGATGCCATACACCGTGGACAGACCCAGCCCGGTTCCCTTGCCCAACTCCTTGGTGGTAAAGAAGGGTTCAAACAGATGCGGGCGGACATCTTCCGGAATGCCCGTTCCGGTATCGCTGACAGATAGCACAACCCACCGACCCTCTGGGGGGTCGTCGGGTCTCGGTGTCTCCGAAATTTCCACAACACCCGTTTCAACGGTCAACGTGCCGCCTTCAGGCATCGCATCGCGGGCATTTACGCAAAGGTTCATGACCACCGATTCGATCTGACCCCGGTCAGCCAACACCCGAGGCACGGGAGCGATTCGTGTGACCAGGACCACAACTTCCCCAATGAGGGGAGCGAGGAGTGGTCGCAGACCCTCAACGATCACAGCTAGATCGACCGGGCTGGCGCTCGGTGGTTGCTTCCGCCTGAACGAGAGGAGTTGGCGTGTCAGGTCGGCACCTCTTCCACCGGCCGCCTGAATGTGGGTGATCAGTGCGTGAACCGACGACCCAGGAGGTGCCTCGGCCGCGATCAATTCACTGAAGCCGTTGATAACAGTCAGGAGGTTGTTGAAATCGTGTGCAATACCGCCCGCGAGCCGAGCAACTGCTTCCAGTTTCTGCGATTGCCGAAATTGCTCTTCGAGCCGCTTCTGATCGGTGACATCGACCGCGAGGACCACGACACGTGAAAGGTCGGGTTCCCCTCCGGCATTGGGCACGCCGAGATGCAAGACAATGTCCGCCTGATCTCCATTGAGGCGAATTGCTCGTGTCTCGATTCGAAGCGTGCGTTCGCCGTTCCACAGTCCGATGAGTTCTGTGGAGAATGCCGCGTGCGTTTCAGCACCCAGAAGCTTGGGAAGATTGGAGAGCAGTTCTGCCTTGTTGGTGGCCCGATTCATTGTGATCGCGGCCTGGTTGACATCGCGGACGCGGATCAGGTGGATTGCTTCCCTCACGAGATGCGGGTGCGCCGTCAAGTGTGCAGCGAGATCCGAGACACCAGCGGCTCGCAGCGATGCGAACCAGGTGCCGATGGCGGTCATGTCCTCTTCCCAGATCGCAACCGGCGCGGCCTCGAACAGATTACGGTATCGATCCTCGCTGCGTTCGACTGCCCGCGCCGCCTCGATCCGTTCCGTGATGTCCTGGAAGGTGCCGAACAACCGGTATGGCACTTTGCCACGCATCTCAAGCTGGCCGATGGCGTTCACCCAGATACGGTTGCCACGAGCTGTGTTGAACGGCAATATCAGATCCCAACGTTCACCTGTTTCAATGGCCGTTATGCCTGCCTGCCGGACCAGTTCTCGCCCTTCAGGTTCGTAGAAGTCCAGTGCAGTCGCGGGGTCAGGTGTGTACTCCGATGGGCTGAGTTCGTGAATGCGATACGTCTGCTCGGACCAGATGAGTCGATTCTCGGCAATGACGTATTCCCAGCCGCCGATCCGAGCGAGGCGGCCAGTCGCTTCGAGAAGTGCGCGTGTATCCCGGAACTGGATTTCGACTTCACGTCGCTCGGTAATGTCGCGGATATTGATGACGACTCCGGCTACAGCGGGGTCGCTCAAATGGTTCGCTGCCAGTGCCTCCAGCCAGACCCATCGTCCATCGACAGTCTTCAGTCGGAACTCGGCCTTGGTGGGCAGTCCGGGGTGAGCCAGCGTGTCCGCGAAGGTGAGTTGCACCAGGGTCAGGTCTTCGGGGTGAACGTGGGAGAATGTCGATTGCCCGATCAACTCGGCAGGTTTGCGGCCGGATAAGCGAGTGATCGCGTCGGAGACATACGAGGTGCGGCCTTCGGCAGTCATCACAGCGATTGCGTCATTCGAGTGACCCAGCAACGTAGCAAACCGGATACGATCGGCGGCAAGCGTGGCCTCGGCGATTGCCTTCTGTGATTCTGCTGCAACCCGGGCTGCGATGTCGGCCGTCAACGCCGCCTCAGCTTTATCACGCTCCGCAGTGATTGTGCCCAGGAACAGAGACGTGACCGCCGAGACGGCGAGAAACCCAACGAGAGCAAGTCGTTCGCCCATCGAATTTTCATCAATAGCGATCACCACGACCACGAGCGCGGTCACAACGTTTGCGATCGCGGCACCTCGCGGACCGTAGCGAGCTGCCGCGATCGCCATGATCGGCAAACATGCCATCAAACTCGCCGGATGCGGTACACCTCGCGTGCTGGCAAATCCCACCGCGAACACGACAGACGCCGACAGCCCCGCCCAGACGATCACGGAACGGCCCTTCGCTTCTGTTGCCAGCGGCGGCCAGAGAAGTAATGGTGTGAGCAGCAGGACACCGGCCATGTCCCCGGTCCACCACACGACCGAGGTCATCATCAGATCGCCCGGCGTTGCACTTCCCATCACCGAGACAATTACTGACCCTACAATGGCTGCAGGGACAGACCCAAGGACCGCGGCCACAACGAGATAGCCGACACTGTTTACCCGATCCAGGATGAGCTTCCCACGCCGTGTTGCGAGCCAGCCACCGAGTGCGGTTCCTGCGACATTCCCAACCGTGATTCCGAATGGTGCCCAGAGACCAAGAGTGAGATTGGCGTTCGCGAGATTCACAATCGCGGCCCCGAGTGCGACACCCGGAAGTGCCCGCCACCCGAATCGGATCACTGCGGCAAGGGCGATTCCCGCCGGTGGCCAGAACAACGACACACCGGTGAACACGCCTGCAAGCCGGAGGCCGATCGCCCCCGTCAAGGCATATACCACCGCGACTACCAGGCATAACTCGACTGCACGTAAGGTGGCAGATCGGGTTGAAACCGGGGGTGGGCTGTTAGTGGGAAGCCCAGCACAAGAGGACATGAGTCATCCAGGGCCACTGAGGTCGGACGCAAACGCGTGTGATTCGAGTAACATCAACATAATACAGACTGGGGTGGCGACAAATCACCAATGGTAAAAACTTGAAAGTCACAGTTCGCTACCTGTGCGAATATCTGGAGAAGATCATGCGGGGGGTTGCTTTTATTGCCCTGGGATCACTCACCATCCTTTCGGTTCTCACCGATGCTGGTCGCGCGTCCCTCTATTCCCCCGAAGAACAGTTCGCGATCCCCGTGAGTAACGATGGCAAACCAGTTGCGCTTCCGTTCAATGAATTCAAGCGTCGGCTGGGAGTCATCACCAACGCGATGATCGAACCCAAGTTTGGTGAGAAGGTAAACCCTGATCGGCAGAAGTTCCTGGATCGAATCGCGGAACTGGAGAAGCAACCCAAGCACTCGGCGACCGAAGCAGCGGCCCTTTCCGCCGATCTCCTCCGAACCGGCCAGTTGGACAAGGCACTGGCCCAGCTGGGCCCCCGCACGGCTGACCGCAAACCCGATTACTTTGTGTTCACGACTCTGGGGGGCATCCACGCAGCACGCGGAGAATGGACC
>Ga0105048_10000667_pt1 | contig 53545 bp, 40 predicted proteins | sample MAT05_FD_78382 | JGI IMG/M metagenome (GOLD analysis project Ga0105048, IMG submission 78382) | Freshwater microbial communities from Lake Fryxell liftoff mats and glacier meltwater in Antarctica - MAT-05 | ecosystem: Environmental > Aquatic > Freshwater > Ice > Liftoff microbial mat | place...
CTTCTTGTCGTCGGCAGCCTTCTTGTCGTCGGCAGCCTCGTCAGCGGTCTTCTTGTCGTCGGCCTTCTGCTTCTCGGCTTCCTTGTCGGCCTTGTCCTGCACCGTGGTCGTCTTGGACTCGACGACCTTTTCCTTGCCGGTCAGCGGATCGACTTCGACCTTCTTCTTGGTCACATCCTGCTTGAGGATGTTGAACTCGACGCGCCGATTCTTCTCGCGTCCTTCCTCGGTCTCGTTGTCGGCGATCGGCTTGTCGAAGCCGAAACCCTTGGCGCTCAGGACGTCCTCGGCGATGCCGTGGTCGATGAGGTACTGGCGAACGGCCTTGGCGCGATCGTCGGAGAGCTTGCGATTGAAGGTAGCCGAGCCCTCTTTACTGGCGTGGCCTTCGATGGCGACCTTGAGGATGTGGGGATTGTCCTTGAACACCTGGACGATCTCGTCGAGCAGGCTGAACGACTCCGGCTTGATGGTCGCCTTGGCCGTGTCGAACTGGATCTTTTCCTTGATCTCGATCTTGTTGTCGCGGACTTCGACGCGAGGAGGAGGCTTGGGCGGCTCCTCTTTCTTCGGCGGTGGCGGAGCCGGCAGGGGCGGGGGATCACCCGCGACGGCCAAATTACCCGAGAACGGGATCTGCCCACCGCACGCGGCGAGCAAAAGGGCCACGGGGGACAAGAGCCCAAGGTTGAGCCAGCGGCGGGCCCTGGGTTTGTTGCGGCTATCCATTGAATTCTCCTTCGCAAAGATTCGATCAGGGCGAATCCGGCGCACTGTCCGGATCGCCCCTGGTTGTTCCATCCTGGCGCGGATCCCGTCAACCGACTTTCGATTTACCCACGAATAACCGGTGCAACGCGCACGGAGCGCGCGCGTTGCACGCGCAATCCGACCGATCGGTGACCGATTCGTGATAACGCCAATGGTGTGCGCCTCACTCGACGAAGGTCTTGAGTGCCTTGGAGCGGCTCGGGTGGCGGAGCTTGCGTAACGCTTTCGCCTCGATCTGACGAATGCGCTCGCGCGTCACTTCGAAGTCTTGTCCGACTTCTTCCAAGGTGTGATCGCTCTTCTCGCCGATGCCGAAGCGCATGCGCAGGACCTTCTCTTCGCGTGGCGTCAACGTCTTGAGGACCTTGCGCGTCTGATCGCTCAGGTTGAGGTTGATCACGGCCTCCGCCGGATTGACCGCATTCTTGTCCTCGATGAAGTCACCCAAGTGGCTGTCTTCCTCTTCGCCAATCGGCGTCTCGAGGCTGATCGGCTCCTTGGCAATCTTCAGCACCTTGCGCACCTTGTCGAGCGGCAGCTCCATCTTCTCGGCCACTTCTTCCGGAGTGGGTTCGCGCCCGAGTTCTTGCACGAGGTAGCGCGACGTGCGGATGAGCTTGTTGATCGTCTCGATCATGTGCACCGGGATGCGGATGGTGCGCGCCTGATCGGCGATGGCGCGGGTGATGGCCTGGCGAATCCACCAGGTGGCGTAAGTGCTGAACTTGTAGCCGCGGCGGTACTCGAATTTGTCGACCGCTTTCATCAAACCGATGTTGCCTTCTTGGATCAGATCCAGAAATTGCAGACCCCGGTTCGTGTACTTCTTGGCGATCGACACCACCAACCGGAGATTGGCTTCGACCAGCTCGGCCTTGGCCCGTTCGGTGCGGCGCTCCGAACTCAGGATTTCGCCGTAGGTCTGCAGCATCTCATCGACCGGGATGCTCATCTCGGACTCGGCCGTGTCGATCAGCATCGAACCGGACACCAGCTCCTTCTCGATTCGGTCGAGCTGGGGCACGGGGACGCGAATGTCGCCGGCGAAATTGCGTGCCGCTTCTGGGGACGCTTTGGCCGCCTTGAGCTTCTCGGCCAAGGCAGCTCGATCGAGCCCTGCCATGCGCTCGAGTTCGCGGATGCGCTGATCGGCGCGCGTGACCTCTTCGATGCGGGCTTTGAGGCGAACGACGATTTGGTCGAGCGTGCGCTTGTTCAAGCGCATCTCTTTCAGCGTCTTGATGATGCGTGCGCGGCCGTCCGCCATCACTTCGTCGGCAGCAGCGCGTCGTTGGTCGGCCTGCGCGGTCGAGCCGGCATTGCTGCGTTCGGCCAGAGCCTCGAGGTTCTTTTTTTCTTGACGCCGAATCTTTTCCATCAAGCGCATGACGCGACGATCGGCTTCTTCTTCGTCGAACTCCTGTTCCTCCTCTTCGGAGTCGCGAACGATGTCCTTGACGCGAATCTTCTGTGCGCGGAGATCGTCCCCCAGTCGCAGGATTTCCTGCACGGTGACCGGGCACTGCAGCGCCGCCTCGAGAATGGCGTCCTCGCCCTCCTCGATGCGCTTGGCGATTTCGACCTCACCGTCGCGGGTGAGTAACGCCACGGTCCCCATCTTACGCAGGTACATGCGCACGGGGTCGTTGCTCTTGTGCAAGTCCTCATCACTCGGCTTCTTGGCAGGCGCGCGCTTCTGCTTTGCCTTGGCGGACTTGGGCGCGTGCTCGACCAAGTCGACACCTTCCTTCGAGAGCTCGGTCATCAAGCGACCCATGGAGCGTCGATCCTTCGACAGCTCGTCCATGGTCCCCTGGATGTCGTCGAACGTCAGAAACCCTTGGGCCTTGCCGCGTTCGACCAACTCTTCGTGTGCGGCAGACGCCTCGAGTTCGAGCCCGCCGGGCAGCTTCTCTCCTTTGGCGCCTTTGCCGCTCGACGCCTGAACCTCATCGTCATCGTCCTCTTCTTCTTCGGGATCGGCGACTTCGTCTTCGCTCGCTTCTTCGAGCGGATCGGGCGTTTCGGCTTTTTTGGGCGACTTCTGCGTGGCACGGGTGCCCGATGCCTCTGCCCTGGACGACTTGGCTCCGGCCTTGGCTCCCGCCGACTTGGCTCCGGCCTTGGCTCCCGCCGACTTGGCTCCGGCCTTGGCTCCCGCCGACTTGGCTCCGGCCTTGGCTCCCGCCGACTTGGCTCCGGCCTTGCTTTTCTGCTGAGCCTTGGCGGTCACTGCTACGCTCTTGTTCGCTTGCTTCGGTTTCACTTCAGCCACGACGAGCCCTCACTCACAAGCCTCGACGCTGCCGCGCCCGGAGTTCCAACGCTCGAAGAATCTCGAATTCGGTGTGTTGATCGCCTTCGGAGCGTGCACGAGCAAGGTCACCAATATTGCCGACCTTTTGACGCGAAAAATCCTGATTCTGCATTTTCTTCAAGTTGGAGATCAGCACAATCTGGGCCTGTTCGAGGTCGCTGTACAGCGGGGCCGCCAAGCGGGCGGTAGCAAATGGTCGTACGGCTTCCGGGACCTTCGCAAGGGCCGCCTCGAACGTAACGCCTAGACGCGAGCTTCGCTCATTGTTTACCGGGGACTTGTCGACGAGCGACGAGTACGCCCGCCTGAGCACCGCTACAGTCACTGCCAAGTCCCCCTGCAAGCTTTCCGAGTAGGCCAGAAGGTGCTCGCTGTCGAGCAACTGCGGGTAATCGAGCAGCGCCCCCAACACCGCGTTGGCGATATCCTTGGCCTGCTCTCTCGACTGCTGTCGTGCGGGGGTTTGATTGGGGAGGCCCGGCGCCCTCTCGCGGTCGGTTGCATCCGGCGAAGGTTCCCCGAGGAAAATGGCGCGGTCTACAGCGCCTGATGTGCGCGCGTCGGCTACACGAAACTGACGCGCGAACGTATCCGCGTAAGTCTTGATCCGGAGGCGAACGATCGGATCGTTTTCACTTGCTAGGAGGTCACGAACCTCTTTTGCTCGCGCCGGGGCATCATGCTCGCTGAATGGGCGGTCGAGGACTTCCTTGACCAGGTAGTCGAGCATGGGGAGGGCAGCTCCCAGCATCTGACCGAGTGCCTCTTGTCCGCGATTTCGAGAAAAGTCGTCGGGATCCATGCCGTCGGGCAAGCTGGCTACGCGCGCGCCGAGGCCGCTGTCGCGGCACGCTCCACGACTCGCTCCCACGGCCTTGCGGCCTGCTCCGTCGCCGTCGAACAGGAATACGACCTCGGAGGTGAAGCGGCGGATCTGCTTGCCTTGTTCGACAGTGAAGGCGGTGCCGAGCGGCGCGACCGCGCTCGGAAAGCCGCGCGCGTGGAGGCTGACGACGTCGAAATTCCCTTCGACCAGCAGACAGGGGCCCGAGCGCAAGGCGGTGCGCGCTTGGTAGAGACCGAAGACCGTCTCGCGTTTGCGGTAGATTGGCGACTCGGGCGAGTTAATGTACTTGGCCGGGGCTTCGGCTCCCGCCTCGAGCGGAACCGGTGGGGGGAGCGCGCGACCGCTGAAAGCGACGACTCGACCTTGCAAGTCGATGACTGCGAACATGAGACGCTGCCTGAAACGATCGTAGTACCCGTTGCCTTGCTTGCGTTGCGCCAATAGGCCCACGGCTTCGGCTGCGCGGAGATCAGCTCCGTGGCTCTTCAGGTGCTCGGCCAGACCATCCCAACCATCGGGCGCGTAGCCGACGCGAAATCCGCGGAGCACTTCGCTCGCTGGTCCGTCGTAAGGCAGCTGGCGCTTTTGCAGCTCTGCGTGCGCGAACTGGGCATGGCGATGCTCCCCGAGCATTTTTTCGAAGTACGAGGCCGCCAAGGCGCTCACTTGGTAGAGGTCGTCCTCGCGCCTCTTCTGCGCGAAACGCTGCTTGCGCTCCGCATCGGTCAGATCGTCCGTCACCTCGACGCCAGCGCGCTCGCCGAGTTGGCGGACGGCCTCGATGAAGGAAAGCCCCTCGATGGCTTGGACAAACTTGAAGACGTCGCCCGAGGCGTGGCAGCCGAAGCAATGGTAGAAGCCGCGCTCGTCGTTGACGTTGAAGCTGGGGCTCTTCTCTTTGTGAAACGGACAAAGACCGACGAAGGTGCGGCCCTTGCGCTCCAACTTCATCGACTGGCCTACGACCTCGGCGAGGCTCGTCCGCTCTCGGATTCGGTCGATGACGTCGGGGGAAATCACGGCGAGTTGGGGGCCGGGCAGCGGGCACGTCCGCGCATCGGGTCATGGGGCTGTAGCGCAGGCGTGGCGGGACGGGCAGTGGGGGCCACGGGCAGCCAAATCTCGGCGCTCTAGTAGAGGAGCGCAGGCTGTCGGCGCAGCTTGCGCATTTTGGTGAGCTTGGAACCGGTCACGGCACCGAGATGCCGTTGGCACATCACGATGCGCATGGTAAGGGCGCCGCGCCCGCTTCCTCGACCCAGCCGGGCCTTTTTTCGCGCTGAACTCCAGCGCTCCTCCCCAAGAAATTTCAGCAGACACGAGAAGCACGATGACGCAAGCAGCTGTGAGCACGGGAAAGATCACTCAGGTCATTGGACCGGTCGTGGACGTGGAGTTTCCGCCCGGCGCTCTCCCGAAGATCCTCAATGCTCTGACGGTGACCAACCCGAGCGTTTCGGACGAGCCTGACAACCTGGTGCTCGAAGTGGCGCTTCATCTGGGACAAGGCGTCGTGCGCGCCATCGCCATGGACGCGACCGATGGTCTCGTTCGCGGATCCGTGGTTCGCGACACGGGCGCGCCGATCTCGGTGCCGGTCGGGCCCGAAGTGCTTGGACGCGTGCTCAACGTGATCGGCAAGCCGGTGGACGAAAAGGGCCCCGTCGGAGCCAAACAAAATTGGCCGATTCATCGTCCCGCTCCGCCCTTCGTCGAGCAGAGCACCAAGGTGGAAGTCTTCGAGACCGGCATCAAGGTGATCGACCTCTTGGCCCCTTACCGAAAGGGCGGAAAAATCGGCCTGTTCGGTGGCGCTGGCGTGGGCAAGACCGTGCTCATCCAGGAGCTCATCAACAACGTGGCCAAGGCGCACGGCGGCGTGTCGGTGTTCGCAGGCGTCGGCGAGCGTACCCGTGAAGGCAACGACTTGATGTTGGAAATGGCCGAGTCGAAGCTCGAGAGCGGCGAGCCGGTGCTCTCCAAGACCGCCCTGATCTTCGGTCAGATGAACGAGCCGCCGGGAGCCCGTGCCCGCGTGGCCTTGAGCGCGCTCACCTGCGCCGAGTACTTCCGCGAAGAGTCGGGGCAGGACGTGCTGCTGTTCGTCGACAACATCTTCCGCTTCACCCAGGCCGGTTCGGAGGTGTCCGCACTACTTGGCCGCATGCCGAGCGCCGTGGGCTACCAGCCCACGCTGTCGACCGAGATGGGCGCTCTGCAGGAGCGCATCACCTCGACTACCAAGGGCTCGATCACCTCGGTGCAGGCTATCTACGTGCCAGCCGACGATCTCACCGACCCCGCACCTGCGACGACCTTCGCGCACTTGGACGCTACGACCAACTTGAACCGCGCCATCTCCGAAATCGGCATCTACCCCGCGGTGGATCCGCTCGATTCTGGTTCGACCATGCTGTCGCCCGACATCGTCGGCGAGGAGCACTACAACGTGGCCCGTCAGGTCCAGCAGACCCTGCAGAAGTACAAGGACTTGCAGGACATCATCGCCATCTTGGGCATGGATGAGCTGAGCGAAGACGACAAGCTGATCGTCGCTCGCGCCCGTAAAATCCAGCGCTTCCTGTCGCAGCCGTTCTTCGTCGCCAGCCAGTTCACCGGTCTGCCGGGCAAGTACGTGCCGCTCAAGGAGACGATCGTCGCTTTCAAGGAAATCCTGTCGGGCGCGCTCGACTCGCTCCCCGAGCAGGCCTTCTACATGGTCGGCAACATCGACGAGGTGAAGGCCAAGGCAGCCGAGCTCGCCAAGATCTCCTGAGGACTTCCAGCATGGCCGCCAAGATCTCTCTCGAAATCGTCACGCCCGAAGGCGTCCAGCTCCAAGTCGAGGTGGACGAGTTCACGGCGCCCAGCGTCGAAGGCGAATTCGGCGTCCTGCCCGGGCATCGTCCCCTGCTCGCTGGCCTGCGCACAGGCATCGTGCGCTATCAGGCTGGCGGCGAAAGCCACGCCATCGCTGTGGGACCGGGCTTCGCCAAGATCGAAAACGACACCGCGCAGATGCTCACGGACAACTTCCTGAAAAAGGAGGACGTCGATCCGATCGTGGCACGCCGGGATCTCAAGGAATCCGAGGAAGCCCTCGCGGCGCTGCCGGCCGCCGCCAACGACGAGCAACAGGCTAGCGCAATCAAGGCGGCTCGGTGGGCCGCCATCCGTCTCGAACTCTACGGCGACCCGCCCCCTGCCACCGTGATCATCGCTCACGAGACGCGTCTGCTTGGACACGAGGACTATTCGGCTCTCGCTGCGAAGAAGGATGCCGCCGACGAGGTCGTGGAAGGCGCTCCCCATGATTGAGGTGCTCCGGCGGGGTTCGGCGCGTTGACGCTTCCTTCTCCCAAGGAGCTGTTGACGCGCTTCTCGCTCACGCCGAAGCACTCGTTCGGCCAGAATTTCCTGAGCGACGCCGGAACGGCTCAGCGCATCGCCGAGCTGATCGGTGGGAAATCGCAGTCCGAGCCGCTGCGCATCTTGGAGCTGGGAGCGGGGCTCGGCGCGCTCACCTCGCACCTACTCGCCGCCGGCCACCACGTCATTGCCGTCGAGCGCGATCGCGACTTGGTGCCGGCGCTCCACGAGCTGTTCGCGGAACAGATCGAGCGCGGCAAACTGACCGTGCTGGAGGCGGACGCCAAAACGCTCGACTGGGCGGCGCAGTTCGACGGTTCCGAACGGCAAGTCTTGGCTGGCAATCTGCCGTACCAAATCACCGGTCCGCTGCTCGAAAAGACCTGTCTGCTAACGTCGCGACTCGAGCGCGCCGTGTTCCTCGTCCAAAAAGAGGTTGGAGATCGCTTGGCTGCCGCGCCGGGCAGCAAGACCTACGGCGCGCTCAGCGTCTTCATTCAAGCTCGATTTTCGGTCAAGCGAGCCTTCGTCGTCGGCGCGGGTTCATTCTATCCGGCGCCCCGTGTCGCCTCGGCGGTCGTCGTGTTGACGCCTCACGCCGAGCCCATCACCGAAGAGACGGCCGTGTTCCGCTCCGTCGTTCAGTCGGCTTTCCACGCCCGTCGCAAGACGCTACGCAACGCCTGGAAGAGTCTAGGCAGCCTCGAGATGCTGGAGCGCGTTGCGGCCAAGACAGGCGTCGATTTGGACGCGCGCGGTGAGACTCTCGACGTAAGGCAGTTCGCCGAGGTCGCACGAGCTCTCGAACAAGCGCGGGGGCAGGAGCCGAGTTCATGAACCCGGGGTCGCTCGGCTCCGGGGGACTCCGCTGGTGTGCCGGAAGTCTCGTGCTCGCGGCGCTCGGTTGCACCAGGTTGGAGGATCGTTCGGCGAGCGGAGTGGTTGGCATTTTTTTCGGCGGCCAAGTTCAGGAACTCACGGAGATCGAGTTCCGCTCCGAGCGCGTCCCGAGCCTCGGCTTTCGCTTGGCGCTTCCCGGCGACACGACCCATCGCGTGCGGTGGGAAATCACGCGCCCCGGTCCACTCGGGCGCCGCGTCGTCGAGCAGGGCTCGAGCGACCTTTCGGGCGAGCGCGCGACCTACGACCAGCCCATCGCTCTGAGCCAGGAAAGCCCGCGCGGCACGTGGAACGTCCGCGTGACGGTGGACGAACTCTTGGTCATCGACCGCGCGTTGGTGATCAGAAGCGGCTCGCCCTGAACCGCACGCCTCGCCGACGGAGCTCACGTCCCGCTACTTGCGAAGCGATTTCGAGGCGTGCGCGCAGCGCGTCGCGAATGAGCACCGTCCGTTCGTCGGCGCCGGGCTTTGCCTCGGGTAGCTCTACGAGCGGGTGAAAGTCGATGGCGACGCGGTGGCGCGCGGCGGCCGCAAGCGTATCCAGGAGTTCCGGCGGGGTGTCGAACGCCGGGGCCCGCGCAAACAAATAAATGACGCTCGGACGGGGACGCGCAAAGGCGACGGTGCGCACGACGCGGGCGAGTTCGCGTTCGGCACGGACGCGGTCGAAGCTGCCGCGTGGAGGCGACTGCACGCCGAACGACAACAGATATTGGCGAAAAAAGCGGTCCTCCGGCACGGTAGACCACGGCTGCTCGGGCCGAACCGGAGCGCGCGCGGCCACCTTTTGAGCCAAATCGAGTAGGCGCGGCGTGTCGTTCGCGCCGATCCACTGGGCGCTGACGTCGAGACTACGCAGGTGGTCGAGCACGCGACTCTTCACGTCCTGGTCGTCCCAATCGCTGCGATCGGCATCTGCCGCGTGGCTGTGGTGTGCGAGCGCGCGCAGCAGGGCGCCATGTTGGCGAGCGCCACGACCCAGCGGAACCCGGACCAGTTCACGGGCTCCCACGAGCGACAGACCGACGCGATCGCCGCGTGCGACGTGCCTGGCAAGCAAGCGAGCGACGTCGTCGATTGCCCGATCGAGCGGCGCTTCACCGGGCGCACCGGCGGTACTCTCGAGCGAGGCCTCGATGACGAACCAAGCGCTGTCGCGCTGCTCTTGCTGCTTCTCGGTGACGAGCAAGCGACCGCGTCGGGCCGAAGGCTTCCAGGCGATGCGTTGAAATGGGTCTCCGGGACGATGCTCACGGAGCTCGCGAAATTCGCTGCCCTCGCCGCGCAGGATACCGGGGCGCGCGTCGGGCACGCTGGGGGAGGCCCGCCAGCGTGACGGTTCGGTCTGGAGCTGCGCCGGCAGCACATCGAGCACGACAGGGCTGGCGAACGAAAGAGGGACCGTGAACAGGCCGGGTGCGCGAACCGCTCGGAGAGTCAGACCATGGATGCCGTGGTAACCCACGCGCTCCGGCAGGACACGCAGGCGGACCGATAGCCGACCGTGAGCCGGGATCTCGCCCTGATTCGGCAGGACCTCCACGGCCAGCGAATGTGCGTGCGTGACGCTCAAGTCGAGGAAGCGCAAAGGCCGCGCGTCGCGGTTTCGCAGCTCGAAGCCGAGCTCCACGTGCTTGCCGCGGTGAGCGAGGATGGCCCTCGAATTTTCGGTCCACAGCATTTCGAAGCCGGCGGCGCGCGCACGCGCGACTCCCAACTGTGCTAGAGCCCGGCAGACCGCGACGCCGAACAGGACTGCAGCTCCGTAGGAGACGATCGGGCCGTGGGTGAGCACCAAGCCTGCCGTCAAAAGCCCGAGTCCGGCCCAAGAAAGATGGGCGGCGCGCTGGGTCGGCTCGAGTCGCACCTGGGGACGCTACCAGGTAGTGTACGCTCCGTGCAGCCCCGGCGTTGGACCATCTCGGTGATGCTGACGCTGCTGGTGGCTGTCCTGGTCGCGGCGCGACCGGCTCGCGCCGCCGAACGCTCGGAACTCGAAAAATCCGTGGCGGCCGAAGCGCTGGCACACTTCGGTTGGGAGAACGAGCCCGAACCTGCCGGCAAAGAGATCGAGTCCATCGAAGTCTACACACTCGACGTGTTCGACGAGCGCGATCCGGTTCCGCAATTCGTCAACGTACTGCACGTCACTTCGCGCGACTACGTCATCCGGCGTGAGCTGCTGTTCGAGGTCGGGCAACCTTGGTCCTTGCAGCGAACCGAAGAGACGGAACGCAATCTGCGGGCCACACGGCAAATTTCCCTCGCCAATGTGGTGGTCGCGCGCGGTTCGACGCCCGACAAGGTCCGGCTCTTGGTCATCGTCAAGGACGTCTGGAGCCTGCGACTCAATTCGAACATCGGCTTTGGCGGCGATGGGCTCGAATACCTGCTGCTCAACCCGGCCGAAGAAAACCTGGCAGGCACGCAATCGAGCATCGGCTTGCTCTACCTGCTCGACCCCTTCCGACAGACCTTTGGCGCTCGCTACATCCAGCCGCGACTCGGCGGCACGCGCTACTACGTCGCCGCACAGGCCGCCATCATCACGAACCGACAGACCGGAGCCGTCGAAGGCTCTTCCGGCACGTTCATCTTCGAGTGGCCGCAGTTTTCGCTTAGAACGCCGTTTTCATATGGCACTCGCGCGGCCTGGCTCACCGAAACGACGCGGCGCTCGATCGGCACCGAGCTGCGCACCTTCGATTACCGGCCGACGGGGGGACAAATCGAAAGCGTCCCGTGGCTTTACTATTCCAACCGGCTGGCGGCCGAGTACTTCGGGCTGTTCTCGCGGGGGCTCTTGCGCAAGCTGGACTTCACCTTTGGCATCGAGGTCGATCAACGGCTCTATCGGAGCGCCGATCTTTGGGCGTTTTCAACCGAAACGCGCGCCGCCTTCGAGAATCAGGCGTTGCCCGTCAGCGACACGCGCCTCAGCCCGTTCGCCCAAGTTCGCGTCTACGAGGGGCGCTACCACCGCGTGCTCGATCTCGAACTGCTCGGTCTGCAGGAGGACTTTCGCCTGGGTTACGACGTCCTGGCGCGTGGTTTCGTCGCCGCCGAGCGACTGGGATCAAGCCGCGATCTGGTTGGCGCGCTCGTTGGCGTCGGCTACACCTGGGCGCTCGGTACCGGTCTTGTGCGCTTTGGCGCGGACAGTCGGACGGTGGTCGCGAATCAGAATCGGAACGACGCGAGTGCGTCTCTCGCTGGTCGCATTGTCAGCCCGCTGATCGGTCCCGGACGCATCCACGTCGACGCGGACCTAGCTGCTCGCTTCGAAAACTATTTGAATCTCGCGCCTTACTCGCTGGGTGGAAATGGTCGCCTGCGCGGCTACCGCTTCAACCAGTTTCAGGGCAACAACTTGTTCGCTGCCAACGTCGAATACCGCAGTCGATCGGTGGACCTCCTTTCGGCTCAGGTCGGAATGGCAGCTTTTTACGACGTGGGCGACACCCCCGACGAGTTCAGCGCGCTCCAACTCCACCAGGGTCTTGGTGTCGGCCTGCGCATTCTCTTTCCTCAGGCTGATCGCGCGGTCGTGCGTCTCGACTACGGCGTGCCGCTCGACACGAATGCCGAAAATCGCGGCGGCGCCTTCTACGTCACCTTCGGCCAGGCCTTCGGTCTGCCTGGCCTGGGCACGCCCAGCGTGACGAGCGCAATCTCTGCCTTTTGAGAGACCCCGGGGACCCCGCGAGTCGACTCGAGCGAACGCTCAGCGCGCCACGACCCGGCTGTACGGCACCTTGTCGAGTGCCTCGAGCACGACGCTTCGCCGCAGGCGCTCGTCGCCTTCGAGGTCAGGCGTTAGGATCAGGCGGTGACACAGCACGCCTTCGGCAACGGCGCGAATGTCGTCGGGTGTGGCGAACGAACGCCCGTGGAGGAGCGCATGCGACTTGGCGGCGAGCAAGAGGCCGAGCGACGCGCGGGGGCTCGCGCCCAGCAGGACCTGTGGGTGCTTGCGCGTGAAGCGCGTCAGGCCGACGGCATAGGCGTGGACTTCGGCCTCGACGTGAACGCGGGTCGTGAGGTCCTGGAGCTTGGCTACCTCGTCGGGCGACAGCACGACTTCGGCCTGGGGAGGCCTGGCCGCATGGGCCTTGAGCATGGCGATTTCCGCGCCTTCTTCGGGATAACCCAGGAGGAGACGCAGCAGGAAGCGGTCGACCTGGGCCTCGGGCAACGGGTAGGTCCCTTCGAGATCGATCGGGTTTTGGGTGGCGACGACCAAGAAAGGACGCGGTAGCTCGAGGCGCTCGCCCTCGATCGTGACCTGACGTTCCTGCATGGCCTCGAGCAGGGCCGATTGGGTCTTGGCCGGCGCACGGTTGATTTCGTCGGCCAGCACGACGTTCGAGAACACGGGACCGCGACGCAGCGAAAACGCACCGCTGCGAGGATCGAGCACGTACGTCCCCGTGATGTCGGACGGCAGCAGATCGGGCGTGAACTGGATGCGCCGCATGGTCGAACCCAGCGTTTGCGCGAAGGCCTTGGCCAGCGTGGTCTTGGCGACGCCGGGTACGCCTTCGAGCAGGACGTGGCCCTGAGCCAATAGCGCTATCAGCAGAGTGTCGACGGCGACGCTGCCTCCGACGAATACTCGGCTGACCTGGCGCCGCACTTCGTCCAGTCGAGCTGCTGCCGCCGCGATTTCGCTCGTTTCGAGCGGCGCGTTCACGCTTCGGGTCTCCGTGAGGATCGCTTCATGACGCCCAGCATGCTCTTCACCTCACCATGTATCCGCTTCAGCTCGCGTTCGGAAGACCGCACTCGCTTCCCTTCGCCGACAAGTCTTTGGTAGCCGCGCAGTTCGACCAGGAGTCGAACTGCGGCGGAGGCCTCGCCTTCCCCGAGGCCCACCAAAGTCAACCTTCGACCGAGCTCCGCCGGGTCGGACGGCGCAGGTTCGCCCAACTGCTCCCCGACGCTTTCTTCCAGCGCAGCCGACAGCTCAAGCACGCCCAGCAGTGGAGTCGTCGTCGGGGCAGCCAACAACTCGGCGCGCCCGAGTAGGCCACTCTGACCGACAAGCGAGGGCGCGCGCGCGAACGACGGCAGCACGACAGCGGCCCCCTTGAGCTGTTCGTAGATTTCGAAGCGCACGAGCCAAAGGGCGGCCAAGACGGCCAGGAACAAGGCCAGATGTGGCGGAAGACCCTCCTGATCGACCTGGGACAAAGCGGCTGTCACGGTACGCAGGCGGCTGAGCAGTTCGTCGCGCGCGCTCGGTTCCCCGTAAGAACCACTTTGCGAGAACCGCCCGCTGACGATGAACAGACGTCCCCGTCGTTGCACCCCTTCACCGGCCTGGAGGTAGTCGACCAGCCCGGTCGCGAACGCGCGATTGCCCGGGTAGCGCAGCATTAGGTTGATGAAGATGGACGGGTCGCCGACGGCCACGAGTCGGCCGTTCTTCTGGATGACTCCCGTGACTGCGATCGGCAGGGTCGCGCCCGTCGCGCCCTCAATCTCCAGAATAGGGGTGAGTGCCGGGTGCGAAAACGCGGTTGCGTGATTGGTCACCACCAGATCGACCTGTTCGGTCATCGGGTGACGACTGCGTGCAAAGCCGTTCACTTCGTGACTGACAGGAACGGCGATGGCCAAGTTGGGATTGTGATCGACGACCAAAACTGGGTTGAGCGGGGCGGGAATGCGCCGCACGTTGAATCCCTCCAGGAAATCGGGCGCCGTGCCGAAGTCATCGACGATGGCGACGCGCCCACCGGCAGCCAAGAATCCAGTCAGTGCTTCACCGTCGAGGGTCACCTCGGGATGCAGGATGAGGACAGCGTCGTTCGGTTCGAGCGTATCGAAATCCAGTTTGGCTCGGACCTTGACCCGATCGGCGCCAATGCGCGTTTCTGCCAGGCGCACGAATTCGCTCAGACCTTCCCAAGAACTCGAGTTCGTTGAAAACGCCGGGCTTGCGCCGCTGACTCCCTCCTCCGTTCTAGCCTCCGCGGAAGCGTCAAGGGCGATGCAGACGAGCGTGAGTACGATGCGCAGCGTTCCCCGAACACTCGGAGTACGCGCCAGAGTCGGAGTGATGACGGAAAAGTGCACGAGCCCGTCTCACGATAGGCCAGCCCACCGGGGCCTCAAGTTTTGGCGAGCGAGGACGATCTACGTCGTAGGCCCCCGACCGAGTTGCTATTCCGTCGAGCCGAGTTAAAGTCAAAAGGGAGCGCACTCGTTTGCGCGTGGGCGCTCGCTTTGGAGTTGTTCCTTCACGGGACGTTTTGGTTCCGTGAAGATCCTTTTCGGATCTGTAGTGGTTCGAATTCCTTTTGGGAGGCCCCCATGCTGCCGCCATTCATCATCGAGCAGATTCGGCAGAGAGAAGAGCAGAAGAGATGGGACCAGCGTCCTCGCCTCGAGCTGCCTCTGGACGATATGCGTGCCCCCACGCCTCAGGCGCCGGTCATCGAACCGGAAGCCCAGCGTGGAGTGTTGATCATCGATATTTGACAGGTCTGGCCTTCCCTCGGACCCGTTTCGTCGGTAGCAGTAGGCCGCTTTTGCGGCATGACTCGACGACCTTTCTTCTCGATTTCTCTGGCTTTGCCGAGTGCGCTGGTCTTTTGCGCCTGCATTCCGGCTGGGGACGGCGTCGCCCCTCCCGACTACGTCAGCTATTTTCCGGTCGGTCTCGCCGTCGATCCGACGGATAAGTGGCTGTACGTGGTGAACAGCGACTTCGATCTGCAATTCAGCCAGGGCACGCTGCAGAGCCTGGATGTGCAGCGGATTTTGGAAATCGCTCGCCATCCGTGCGCGACCGACGCCGACTGTGACGTCTCGGCCTTCGGCGAGGCGCAGCGCTGCGACACCGAGGAAAGCGACGTCAACGACGACAACCCGAGCTTTCTGTGCGTCGACGTCGCCGGAAAGTACGCTGGCTTGCCGTGCGGGCCGTTACCCGAAAACACCCCCGCGGCGCGCGCTGTGTCGCCCGGACGTTGCGGTCCCGTCGACCTGGGGAAGCCTGTCGACGGCCGCGGTTCGCTCCAGGTCGACTCGGTCTCGATTTCGGCCTTCGCCACCGATCTGTTGTTGGTCCCCCGTCCCGTGCTCGAGGGCGGAGCTGAAGTGCCGAGCAAGACACAGGCCCGGCTGTTTTTGCCCGTTCGCGGCGATTCGTCCCTGCATTTCGTCGACGTCGAGGCGGGGAAGCTCGATTGCGGACAGACGAACGACGAGCCGGAGTGCAGCGACAACTACCGCGTGTTGCAGAGCGTCACCTCCGATCCGAACGTTTACCTCAAGACTCCGGTCGAGCCGTTCGGTTTGGCGTCGACCGCAGATGGTCGCTCGCTCGTCATGACGCATCAGACGACCGGTCGGGCCAGTGGATTCAGAAACGACTGGTCGACGCAATCGGACGGGACGGCCACGCCGCCGCGCTTGGTTTCGATTCGCGACGGCATGCCCACCAACCCGGTCGGTGTCGCCAGCGTGCCGCGCCCGGCCTACGTCGATTTGGCCGACGACACCCTGAACTACCAATCTGGCTTCCTCGTCACTTTCCGCACGGATGCCAGCGTCCATTTGTTGCGTTTCTTCGAGCCGGGACTGGGAGCGGGTGGCGCTTCGGCTGCCCCTGATCAACCGCTGTTGTTCGACGTCGGACGGAGCCTGATCACTGCCAACTCGGTCGGGTCCGACTCGCGTGGCATCGCCATCGACGACAGCACGCGCAAGGCCGCCGAGAATGCTTGCGGCGGCGAAGTGGACTGCTTGCGCAAAGCGGCCAGCGTTCCACTCGACGTCTACGTTGCGAACCGCACGCCCAATTCGCTGCTCATCGGCCGCACCGACCGCACGGACGCGCCAGTCGCAACTAGCGATCTACCCACGTTCCACAACAATATTCCGCTCACGGCTGGGCCCTCACGCGTGGTCATCGGTTACGTGATTGGTCACGACGGCGAGCCAGCGTTGCGCGTCTTCGTACTCTGCTTCGATTCGGCGCTCATCTACGTCTACGACCCGACTCGTCGTGGTCTCGAACCGCAGGTCATTTACACGGGCCGCGGCCCTCATTCCCTGGCCTTCATGTCCCGCGATTCCAAAGCGCCTTACGCCTTTGTCGGGCATTTCACCGATTCTTACGTGGCCGTGATCAGCCTCGATCAGCGCTACCCCGAGACGTTCGGCGCCACGCTGGCGATTCTGGGGACCCCAACGCCGCCGCGAGCATCCCGATGAGCGAACGCAACTCCCGTCGGCCTTCGTTTCGCGCATCGTTCTGGATTGGTGCTGCCGCACTCGTTGCCGCAGCGGCGTCCAGTGCAGGCTGCAATACCACCGTCGATCCGCCTCAATTGTCGTCGCTGCGGCGAAGCGGTCAGGTCTCGTTCCTCTGCATCGGTCCGGACGGCGCAGGGGCTCCCTTGTCGCGTTGTCCGCAAGGCCCGCGCCTCGTCGACGGCGGTCTCACCGTTGCTCGTCCGGGCTACGAATTGCACGCATTGGTGACGCAGACCGCGACCGCCGAGGTCGCAGTCGTGCGCATCACCGGTCAGGACGCGAATGGCAGATCGACCGGTAGGGTGCTGGATGCCGATTCGACCAACCCAGGCGTCACGCCGCTCCGCGTCGGTCAGCAGCCGGTCGATATCGTCACCACCCCTGGCGGTGAAGCCACCTTCGTCGGCGTCGCCGAGTCGGGTCGACAAGGAATCTTCGCGCTGCCGACGAGCTGCATTTTCGAGCCCAGCGAAGGCGAAACGAAGCGCGATCTCACCACCTGGCCCGCTTGCTCCTTGAGTTCGGCGCCTGGCGAGATGGTCGTCGTCGTCGATCCGGCAGACGCGTCGGGCAACGTGCGGGCCTCGTGCGACGGACCTTACGAGGCGCCCGCTGTGCCGGGACCGGCCGGGGCGGGCGAGTGCCGTTCGGATCTGAGTCGCGAAGCCGCGCCGCTCGGACGCCGCAAGCTGATCGTGGCGTTGCCCGACGAAGGAAGACTGGTGGTGCTCGACGCGCAGTCTTTGCTCAATCGCCCCCAGGGGTCTTTCGAGCGATGCGTCTTCGAAGAAGAGCACCCCCTCGAGGTGCGGTTGCCGTCGCGCATCCTGCAGCCTTTGCCCGACGATCTGGTCGTGCCCGGCTGCTCCGAAGCGGTCAAAGAGTACGGACCGTTCGACGAGCCGTTCCGCTCGAGGCCCTCCGGTATCGACGAGCGCGATGGCCTGATGGTGGTCGGCGATCAGACGGCTCCAGTGGTGCACCTGATCAGTACTGTGGACCCGTGCGCACTCGACGAGTACGAGCCGCTCGTCGCCACTTCGTTGACCGACCCTGCGCGCATCGTCACCACGAGCCGTGTCGCCGTCAGCCCCGAAACTCCCGACGGCAAGCAATACGTCTATGCTGTCGACGAAGTCGGCGAAAAAGTCGCGAGTATCATGGTGTTCGACGTGAGCGTAGGCCAGGCCAGTCGCACGCCGCTCGTTCGTCCGGGTGCTGCCGAGATGCCACTCGAACCGGCCGATCGCATCGAGTTCCTGGCTCCAGCGAAGGACGTCGCCTTCGCGCTCGTCGATCGTCCAGAAATCGATCCGGTCACCGGAACTGCAGCGGTGGGGACGCGCTGCGATCCCGATCCTTCGACCGATCCAAACTCGCCCGGCGCGCGCTACCGCCCGAATCTGGACGACGAGACAGGCGCGCGTCCCAAGCAATTTCGTGGACTGTTCGGGTACGTACTACTCGCCAATGGTGCTGTGGCTCTAGTGGACATCGATGATTTCGATGCCGATTGTCGCCGCCCGGTGGCCGCAAACGCGCGTTCGACCAACGACTTTCGGGGCTGTCGCAGCGATCCGAAGAGCCCCGCGTACTACACGGCGGACGGCCAGGCGAGTTCGACGCCGACGGTCACCGACGAGGTGAGTTGCCGCGTCGTCGAGCCCCATCGCGCGCGCTCGGCCAACCTGCTGATCACGAGCGAAGACAACGGCACTGTCGCGCCTTCGCTGCGCTCCTTCGCTCGCCTCAGCCGGAACGGACGCGGCCTGGCAGTGAGCCGCGCGATCGCAGCTGGTCGACAGAGTCCGATGATGCTCGGCGTCGACTTCGAGGGCAGCCGCCCGGGCACGAGCGTGCCAGCCCAGGTGTTCGTGGGCAATCAGCTTTACACCAACGGCGATAGCCAAGCGCCTCTCGTCATCTCGCCGAAGCTCGCGGAACAGCCTTCGGTGGTGCTGCCGTTCGTGGAGCCGCGTGCATACCCCACGAGCGAGATCGTGACCGTCACCTTCGAGGGTGATCTGAAGGGTATTCAGCAGACGGGACTTTTGGAGGCCAAAGAGCGCGTGCTCCAAGACGAGCAGGCTCTGTTTTGCAACATGGGCGTGCAGAGCGTCGAACTCACGGCCGAGCTCGGCCAGACGCGCTTCGGTTTGCCGGAAGATTTGGCCCAAGAGTTCGGGCGCCGCCACGGCGACTACGTTCAGATCACCAACAATCTGAGGCTTGAAGCCGATCCCTACTGGGACGGAAACGGCGCCGTTTGCGCCGAAATTTCGGGAGATTCCGCCGTAGGTGGTTTCGCCGCTTGCGACGGTTTGTTCGGCGATGGCGTGGTCGCGACAACGATGACGACGACGACGACGACCGTGACTCCGGTCACGAACACCACTCCTGGCGCGACGACCCCGGGCACCGTCAACCCGGGTACGGGGACGACCACCCCCGTCCGCACCACGACCACTACGACAGCGGTCACTACGACCACTACGACCACTACGAGCGGCGACGACTTGGTCGCTGCACGCGACTTCCGCATCTTGCGTGCTTACCAGGAGCGCCTCGAGATCGAGCCTCGTTTCGCTCGGGGCGACGCTGCAGATCAGCTCGTTGCCATGCTCGAGTGCTGTTTCCCCGACGTGCTTTCTTACAAGGTTCGCGCGGGCAACCAGTGGGTCGTGAAAGGCGAAAGCACTGGCTTCCGGCATTCGGTCGTCTCGAGCCCGGTGACCGTGGACGGCAAGACCGAATACATGTGTGTCCAGGACTGCTCTCCGCTTCGCGCGAGTGAACAAGGACGCGCCTTCGAAATTTCGGCCACCGATTGCCCGGATCCTGACCCTGAAAACGCCGACTACTGCCCGGTCGGCCCGCGCACGGAGGACGACCTGATTTGCGCCTACGCTGCGCGACGCGGGCCGGTATCGCCCGGCGGCGTGGCGTCCGAGTGCATCTTCGACGGCCAGACGCGGCGTCTAGCAGTCTATCGCGGACTGTCCCCGAGCGAACGCGGTATGTCCTTCGGTTTCGAGGTGATTGGTGGCTTCGTGTCTCAGACAGTACCCCTGACCGACGCGACCAACAGGGTGATCTTGCCAGTGTCCCTTACGGCGATCCCCAGCTTCGGCCAGCTCGCCGTGGTGGATTCTCAGAACCGCGGCCTGATGATGATCGACCTGCAGGTGGCGCGGGTAGCAGACTCGTTTTTCTGATGTCGGGCCGCGAGACCCCTGTGATGCAGCAACACGCGGCCGCCAAGCGGGCGTACCCGGATTGCATCGTCTTCTTTCGGCTGGGCGATTTCTACGAGATGTTCGGCGAGGACGCCGGTGTGGCCGCCGGCCTGCTCGATTTGACGCTGACCAGCCGCAACAAGGGCAAGCCCGACGAGATCCCGATGTGCGGCATTCCGCACCACGCGGCGCATGGCTACATCAAGAAGCTACTGGAACAAGGCTGCAAGGTCGCGATCTGCGAACAGATGGCCGACCCAGCCACAGTCAAAGGTATCGTACCGCGCGAGGTCGTGCGCGTCATCACGCCTGGCACCTGGACGGATGCAGATCAGCTCGAAGACCACACGAACAACTGGTTGTGCGCTGTCGAGATCGGCGCGGGTGAAGTCGGGGTTGCTTTGCTCGACCTGAGCACGGCCGAACTGCTCTCGGCGCGCTTGTCGGACTTGACGTCGGCGCTCAGTGAGCTCGGGCGTGCGCGTCCGCGGGAAGTGTTGTTGTACGCGGAGCATGACTGTCAGGCGGCGGCCGACGTGTTGGCCGAGGTCGTGCCACGGGCCGTGTTGCGGACCAGCCAAGCGCTGACGCCTGCCGAACTCGTCGCTGCGGGCGCGCGGGTGGATCTCGCCGAACTCGAGCCGATCGTGGCACGAGCCGTGTCGCGAGCGGTCGGCTACGCGCATGCCTGCTTGGGCGACAAGGACCTGCCGCTCTGGCGAGTCGGCGTTTGGAACCCGAGCGGCGTGCTTTCGCTCGATCGGGCCGCGCAACGGCACCTCGAGCTGGTCGAATCCAGCGTGGGGGACAAGCGGGCGACGCTGCTGGCCATTATCGATCGCACACAGACGGCGGGGGGCGCGCGTCTCTTGCGCTCGCGACTTCTGAGCCCGTTGACAGACGTCGCTGCCATTCGTCGCCGACTCGATCAGGTCGAGACGTTGGTTCAAAATGGCTTGGTTCGCGCGTCACTGCGCGACGCGCTCGAAGACGTCACCGACCTCGAACGACTCAGCGTGCGGGCTAGCTTGGGTGAGGCGACGCCACGAGATCTGGGTGCCATGCGCCGGGGCTTGCGCGCGGCCCAGCACTGCCGGGCGGCTCTTTTGGGGCTGCCCGACGAGGAAGGCAAAAAGTCCCTCGGTCTGGATATGCCGGTCGATTGGGTCGGCGATTTACTCGAACGTCTCGATGACGCGCTGGTCGAACGACCGCCGACGCAGACCAAAGATGGCGCGGTGTTCGTGGATGGCTACGACCCTGAACTGGACCGTTTGGCGACCCTGCGGCTGAGCGGCAGCGAAGCGATGGTCGCGCTCGAAACACGGCTGCGGCAGGAGACGGGCGTCTCGCAGCTACGCGTCCGTTTCACCCGTGTCTTCGGCTGGTACGTCGAGGTTACGCGCTCGCAGACCACCAAAATTCCCGCAAGTTGGCGCAGGAAACAGACGGTAGCGGCCGGCGAACGCTACAGCTTGCCCGAGGTCGACGAACTGGCCGACGAGATTGCCTCGGCAGACGAACTTTTCCGCGCGCGCGAACTCACACTGTGGCGCCAGCTGAGCGACGAGGTCGTGCGCGCCGCCCAGCGCATTCATCACTTGGCTTCGCTCCTCTCGGTCGTGGACGTGGCGAGCGCGCTCGGTGAACTCGCAGTCGATGCGGACTACTGTCGGCCGGAGGTCGATGACAGCGCCGACTTGTCGGTCGTCGATGGCCGCCACCCGGTCGTCGAGAAACTGGCCGCGTCGGGACGCTTCGTGCCCAACGATCTGGCGCTCGAGGCGCGAAGTGAGCACCTGTGGCTGATCAGTGGCCCCAACATGGCAGGCAAGAGCACCTTCTTGCGCCAGGTGGCGTTGTTGGTGATTTTGGCGCAAATGGGCAGCTTCGTACCTGCGCGCTCGGCGCGTGTGGGCATCGTCGATGCCGTGCTTTCGCGCGTGGGCGCCAGTGACAACCTGGCGGGGGGCGAGAGCACCTTCATGGTCGAGATGCGCGAGACCGCGAGCATCCTGCGTACTGCGACCAGTCGGTCGCTCGTTATCTTGGACGAGGTGGGACGCGGCACCAGTACCTTCGATGGCTTGGCCATCGCTTGGGCCGTTGTCGAACATCTCGACCAAACCATCGGTTGTCGCGCGTTGTTCGCCACTCACTACCACGAGTTGACCGAGCTTGGAGACAGCAGCCCGGGCTGTCGCAACTACTCGGTGAGCGCGCGCGAACACGAAGGCGAAGTGATCTTCCTGCATCGTGTGCTGGCCGGGGCTGCGTCGCGTAGCTACGGCGTAGCCGTGGCGCGCCTGGCAGGTTTGCCGGAACCCGTGCTGGCTCGAGCGCGCGGATTGCTGAGCGGCTTCGAGGGCCAGTTGGGGGCGCGCGCCCTGCGCGCGCCCCCCGTCGTCGAAAAGCAGCTCGATCTCTTCCATGCCCCGACCGAGCACCCCCAACAGGCGCAAGTGCTCGACACGCTGCGTGAGCTGGACCTCGATCGACTGACAGGTCTCGAAGCGCTGGGTCTTTTGGCCCAATGGCAGCGCACACTGCGCTGATGCTACTTCGCTGATCACCCAGCTGGATGAGGGGTTCGGCGGGCAGCCGACTCAGCAGAAATGTCGAGGCTGACCAGTCGCCTCGATCACGCTCATCCATAGATCCTCGTTCGGTTCGACCCGCTTGCGCGAGCGCGTAGCCAGCGGCATGGGTACGTGCACGAAGCGCCCGTGCCATCGACCAATCAGCATCTGCGTGTTCCCGGCCATCGCCGCATGCACGGCGTTGCGCGCCATGTTCCAGCAATAGACGCTGTCGGAAGGCGAAGCGGGCACGCTGCGAATGGCGTAGCTCGGATCGATGTACTTGAGGGTCACTTCGCGCTGCTCTCCGTCGAAGTGACCGTTGATGGCATCGCGCAAGAAGGCACCCACGTCGCCGAGCTTGCTGTTGCCGCTCTTGTCCGTCACGACGCCGCCAGCCACCAGATCTTGAGCCGCACCTTCGGCCACGACGATGACGGCGTGGCCCTGACGATCGAGTACGCGCTCTACGTAGCGAAGGACGCCGCGTTCGCCTTCGAGCTGCATCGGCGTCTCGGGAATGAGCACCAAGTCCACGTCCGCTGAGGCCAGGGCCGCATTGCAAGCGACGAACCCGGAGTGACGACCCATCAATTTGACCAGACCGATGCCGTCGCGCGCCCCCGTCGCTTCCACGCGGGCGGCGCGAATCACCTCGACTGCGGCCGAATAGGCGCTCTCGAAACCGAAACTACGGTCGATGAAATGGATGTCGTTGTCGATCGTCTTGGGCACGCCGACGACGGCAATATCGAGTCCCCGCCTCTCTACCTCGGCGCCAATCTGCATCGCGCCCCGAATGGTGCCGTCGCCACCGACGACGAACAGCACGTTCAGCCCCAGTGACTCCAAGGTGTCGACCATCGACGCAGGAGCCTGTCCTCCACGCGAGGAGCCAAGAGCGGTGCCACCCAGACGATGGATGTGGAGGACGGACTCGGGGGTGAGCGCTTCGGGTGGGCGGCCCTTGCTGACCAGTCCCTCGTAACCGTAGCGAAAGCCGCTGATTTTTCGCACGCCGTAGCCAAACCACAGCTCGAGCACGAGCCCACGGATAACGTTGTTCAGCCCGGGGCAAAGCCCGCCACAGGTCACGATGCCGGCGCGTACTTTGGCTGGATCGAAGAAGATGCGATTGCGCGGACCCGCGAGTTCGAACGCGGGCAATTGGCCCAGCTCCGCGCCATCGCCGGGCAACTGCGACAAGTGGTCGTTGACCAACACCTTGTCGGCTTCGCCTACGAACACCAAGGCGCCATCACCTAGGTGGCTCGCGACGGGGGAGTCGAACCGACACGCCCCCAGGTCCCGAATGGCGACGTCTTGCCGACTGATGCCTCCTTGCGGGCCGCCGGGAATGCTGAAGCTGGGGGCCGACGGGGCTCTGGCGGCGGGTCCAGCATCGGGAGCGCTCATACGAAACGAGCGTGCCGGTCGCCTGTTTCCGGTCTGAGTCCCGGCTGTTGCACGAGCGACGAGCCCTATCCCGCAGCGCTCGAAAAGCGCTGGATTGGGAGCCTCCGCACTTCGCGCTACGGTCGGTGCCGTCCGGCTACGGGCCCGCCTTCGATGCGTCTTTTCCCGTTCTCAGCCGCCGTTTTTTCGGTGTTCTCGTGGGGCCATCCCGCCTTTGCGCAGGCGCCCAAGAATTTCGAACCCGCGCCCGAGGCAGAGCCGGTGTTCGACGCCGAGCCCGCTCCCGAGGTCCAAGTGCCCGCGCCGCCCGAACCTTCGCCGCCGGTCGAACCCGTGCGCGAACCGACTCCGCTCGAGCCCCACCGTCCCGCGCGAGAGCCCCTTTGGATCGATCCACCGATTCCACGACTCGCACCAGCATACGTTCAGGCCTGTCCCTCGCGCCCCGCGGTCTCGCCGCCTCAGGTTTCGCCGACGAGCCCCGCCGATGCCGATACGAGTGCCGACTGGCTGCGTCTCCAGTCGGGCGAATGGCTCAAGGGCACGATCAATCGCTTGCGCGAGGGAGCACTCGACTTCACGAGCACGAGCGTCGGCAACCAAACGCTCGGCTGGGATAGCGTGGTCGAGTTGCGCTCGTCGCGGCGATTGATCTACGTTCATAGCGATCGCTCGACGGCGGTCGGGCCGGCCCGACTCCAAGACGGTCGACTGACGGTCCAGCAGACCTCGGGTCCGCGATCGATGTCGCAGCGTGAAGTTCTTTCGATTGTACCAGAAAAGACGGCAGAGCTGAGCAAATGGGCCTTCAGGGCTACCTTGGGCGTCGGCGCGCGCTTGGGCAATACCAGCAGCATCGACTACTTGTCGTTCGCACGCCTGAGCCGCGTCGACGCCTACAGCCGCATCGTCAGCGAGTACAACGGCGCTTACGGCACCGTCTCGGACACGGAGAACACCAACAAGCACCGCGGCAATTCCGGCTGGGACTTGTTCGTGTCGCCGGCCTTTTACGTCACTCCGCTCAGCGGCGAAGCGGTCTACGATCGCTTCCAGAACTTGGCGCTGCGCTGGACCTTGGCGACTGGCTTTGGGGCGCGCGCGCTACGCCTCGCGGCATTCACGATGAAGACCGATCTGGGCTTCGGCTTTCTGCAGAACAACTACAACTCGGTCGAGGCGGGCCAACCGCGGACCACACAAGGCGCGTTCGCACGACCCGGCATTCAGATCAACGGCGCGCTGGCCGGCAACCTGGCATTTGAAGTGCAATGGCAGTCGTCGATCGTCGTCACCAACCTGCCGTACACCTTTCATCACGGCGCCGCGCGGCTTTCGGTGGGGCTCGTGGGCATTTTGAGCCTCGATTTGAGCGCGGTCTACGACCGACAGGAGACGACCGTCACCGGCGCAGACGGCGTCACTCCCAGACGCGACGACATCGCCATGGCGCTCGGCTTCGGCATCGATCTGCACTGAATTCAGCTGTGGTTGGCCCGGTAACGCCCGAACGCCATGTCCGGCGACGTTGGTCACGTCGGCAGACCGACCGCAGAGAGGCCTCGTCTCAGCGAATTTTTCCGGGCTCGGGTGGTCGGGCCAGCCGACCATCCTCGGGCCAGAGGTGCCGCGGGTACTTGCGCATCAGCTCTTTGCGCAGGGTCGGATAGTGCCGCTCCCAGAAGCCGTCCAAGTCGGTCGTGACCTGGACGGAGCGCTTGTTGGGCGCGAGAAAATGGATCTGCAAAGGGAGCCGCCCGCGACACAAACTCGGGGTTTGGGTCATGCCGAAAAAATCCTGGAGGCGGCTCTCGATCCACGGCGCTTGGCCCGTTTGGTAGTGAATCGGCAGGCGGCGACCACCGGCCAAGGTGACCTCACGGGGCGTGAGCTCACGGAGCGCGCGAGCGACGGGCTGCGGTAGGTTCTGCTCGACGAGTTCGGCCAGATCGAGGCGCGTCAGTTCGCTGAGCTGGACCGCCCCTTCACAAGCCAGGGCAAGCGCTTGCTCGGCCAGAGCCATGGGATCCTGGGCCCAACCCAGATATTCTAGCCGCTGGGTTTCGTCGAGCACGGTGAACGTCTCTGGCGCGCGGCTCGTCAGTACCAAGAGGCGGGCTGCCAGGGTTTCCAGGCGAGCCTCGGGGTCGAAACTCGCGGCGCCCTTGGTGCGGGCGATCTTGTAAAGAATGGCGCCGGCTTTCGGGCTGGGCGTAGCGTTCTTGATCGATGAATCGAGCGCGATGCGCCCGTAGGTGAGAGCGCTCGACTCCTCGACGCGCTGTTTCTCGACGTTCCACTGAAATTCTTCGCGCGCCTCGATGCGTGCGCTGGCCCAATCGAGCAGTTGATCGGCATCGATGCGATGCGCGAGGCGCACGAGAGGCGCGCTCTGCTTGCCGCGCGGCGCATCGGCACTCAGACACAGGAGCAATGGAGCGCGCAGCACGACGCTCGTGTCGGCCAGGCGCGCCACTTGGCCGTTCATGAGCAAGAGGTCTTGACCCGTGGCTTTGCGCTCGGCGACGCGATCCGAAAAGCCAGTGAACAACGCATGGGTGAGCGCATCGACTGCAGGGCTCGCCGCGCTGGTACTGCGTCCGAGCCGCGCGAGTTGTTTGTAAGCCTGTTCGACGCGGCGGACGCCGGCCGGATCAAGCTCCAGTCCACGCAAGCTCGACACCGAAAAGCGGTCGAATTCGGCTTCCCGGTAACGGTGCAGACGATCTTCCAAATCGGAATCACCCGCTTCGATGCGCCCTTTGCTCTCCGAGCCGAAGGTGCGACTGGTACGCAGAACATCGCGATCGGCGAGCAGGGCCACGCCCAGTGCCGCGTCGTCGAACACGCCGAGTCGCTCGCCTTCGACCAACACTCGGGCCAAACGCACCGGCAAAGGAAAGTCGAGCATGCGCTTGCCGATGGCGCTCGGCACGCCATCTGCCAGCGCGCCGAGAGCATTCAGCTCCTCTTCGGCCTTGCGCCATGCGCTCGGCTTGAGCTCGCTGAGCAAAGCAAGGCCGCTCTCGTCGACGCCCGAGGCGCGGAGCAGGAGAAGCATCTCGCTCAGATTCGAGCGGCATAGTTCTGGTGCCTCCTGTCCCGGGCGCGCGGCGAAATTGCTCTTGGTGAACAGGCGTACGGCGTGGCCCGCTTGCGTGCGGCCGGCGCGGCCGGCGCGCTGAACCGCGCGCGCCTGCGAGATCTCCTCGAGTTCGAGGCGGCCGATGCCGGACCAAGCGTCGTGCCGCGCAACGCGGGCCAAGCCGGAATCGACGACTGTGGTCACACCATCGATGGTGAGCGACGACTCGGCCACGTTGGTCGAGAGCACGACACGTCGACGCGAGCCTCTCCCGCCCACTGCCTTGGCTTGCGCTTCGATGGGCAGGTCGCCATGGAGCGGCACGACATCGACGTCGAACTGGTTGCCGAGCGCCTCCTCACACTGGCGGATTTCGCGCGCCCCGGGGAGGAACACCAGGATGTCGCCGGGGCGCTCGAGTGCGGCGCGCACCGCGCTCCGGACTTGGATCTCGAGCGGGCGGTCGTCCGGGCGCGCAGCGTGCTCGAGTTCGATTTCGTAGGTGCGCCCGGTGCTGGTCAGGCGCTTGGCGCCATCCCAAAATTCGGCAATGCGGGCGGCGTCCAGGGTGGCGCTCATGGCGACCAGGCGTAGCTCGGGTTGGCTTTTCTGCTGGTGGGTCAAAAGTGCCAGGGCGATTTCCAGATCGGCGCTTTGCTCGTGCACTTCGTCGAACACGACCGCGCTGACTCCGGTCAACCGAGGATCGGCCAACAAGCGGCGCAGCAGGAGCCCTTCGGTCAGGTAGATGAGCCGGGTGTCGTGCGTCGCGCGGTCGTCGAAACGGACCCGGTAGCCGACCTCACGGCCGAGTGTGAGGCCCCGTTCTTCGGCGACGCGCGTTGCGGAAAGGCGGGCCGCAATGCGCCGGGGTTCGGTGACCAGCACTTGGCCCGTGCACCAGGCCGCCTGGGTGAGGGCAAAGGGGACACGAGTCGTTTTGCCGGCTCCCGGCGGCGCCTCGAGCACGAGTGAGCCCGAATGCCGGGGCTTTTCGAGCGCCGCGAGCACCTCGGGGACCACGACGTCAATCGGCAAACTCAGCATCAGTGGGCGGAGTTCCAGTCGCTGCCATGACCGACCGAAACGGTGAGTGGCACGTTGAGCGCGTAAGCTCCTTCCATCGCCGCCTGGATACGCGGAGCCGCTTCTTCGACCTCGCGCTCGGGCACCTCGAACACCAGTTCGTCGTGCACGGTCAACACCATGCGCGTTCCTGGCGTCACCGGCTTGCGGAGCGCCAGCATCGCCAGCTTGAGGATGTCTGCGGCCGATCCCTGAATCGGCATGTTCATGGCGATGCGCTCGGCAGCGAGGCGACGCGCGCGGTTGCCGCTCTTGATATCCGGTACGTTGCGCCGCCGCCCGAGGACCGTCGTGACGCCGTCGCCTTTGCGCGCCGTCTCGAGCACGCCATCGAGATAGCGCCTAACACCTTCGTAGCGCCGAAAATAGGCGGCGATGAAGCGCGCAGCGTCGGCGCGCGGGATGCCGACTGCCTTCGAGAGGCTGCTTTCGCCTTGACCGTAGATCACCCCGAAGTTCACGGCCTTCGACTGAGCGCGCATGTCGCGCGTCACCTGGTCCTCGGGCACTTCGAAGATTTCCATGGCCGTGCGGGTGTGCACGTCTTGGCCCGTTTGGAAGGCTTCGACCAAGCGCACGTCACCCGAGAGGTGTGCCAAGACCCGGAGCTCGATCTGCGAGTAGTCGGCGCTCACCAGGAGGTGACCGGGAGGCGCTACGAAGGCGGCGCGGATCTTCCGACCGAGTTCGGTACGAATTGGAATGTTCTGCAGATTGGGTTCGGTCGACGAGATGCGCCCCGTGGCCGCCACCGCCTGTTCCCAGGTACCGTGAACTCGGCCCGTTTCCTTGCGGATCAATGCAGGCAGCGCGTCGATGTACGTGCCCTTCAGCTTGGCGATTTGGCGGATCTTGAGCACAACGTCGGGCAGAGCGTGCTCGTCGCTCAGTGCGTCGAGCGTCTCGGCGTCGGTCGAGCGCGAGGTCTTGGTCTTCTTGATCGCCTTCAGCCCCAGCTCGTCGAACAAAATGGCCTCGAGTTGGCGCGGCGAGTTGACGTTGAAGGCGCGACCGACGATTCGGTGCGCCTCCTTTTCGAGAACGCTCAGCTCGGCGTCGCAGATCGTGCCGAGATCGCGCAGGCGTGCAGCGTCGATCAGAACGCCGCGCTCTTCCATTTCGGCCAGCTCGGCAGCCAGCGGCAGCTCGACGTCGCGGTAGAGCTGGGCGAAGCCTGCTCGCTCGAGATCGACGGTCTGCACTTGATCGGCACGCAGGACCGCACGCACTCGGCCCTGCACCCAGGGCGCGATCTCTTCGAGTGAGAGTTCGTCGAAATCGCGTTTTTTTCGACCTTCCTTGGCGATGACGTCGTACTCGGGGACGGTGATGCCGTAGCGCTCGCCCAGATCATTCACGCTCGTCCGTCGCTCGGCGTCGAGCAAATAGGCGCCCAGCATCGTGTCGCGCGCATGCTCAAGCAGGCTTTCGGCAGGCAAGTCGGCCACGCGATCGAGTAGGACCAACTGGCGTTTCTTGTCGTGGACCGAGACGGGGACGCCCTTCACCACACCGAGTAGGCGAGGCAGCACCGCGAGCGGCGTCAGTTGTTCGGGTGCGCCCACGTAGCGATGCCCCAACGGTACGTAGTGGTTGGCGCCGCTCGCGCCTGCGATCGCCACGCCGAGTGGCGGTCCATGTGGACGTTCGGGGTGGGTGGTGAAGACTTCGAAGGCGAGCTGCTTTTCGCGCGAAGCCGATTCGAGTAGCGCCTCGAAATCGGCTAGGCTCGTCACGATCTGCAGCGGGGCTGCGGCTGGGGCGCGAGCCAGCGGGACGCTCGCGCCTCTTGCTGGCTCGCTCGAGTCCTGTGGGGGCAGGCGGGCCGGGGCAGGCGATCCCGCAGCTCCGAGGCCGGCTTCGAGTTGCGACAGCTGCCGCGAAAAGCCGAGCTCGTGGTAGATCCGGCGCAGCGTTTCGACGTCGCGCCGACCATGTTCGAGGAAGCTGACGTTGGCGACCGAAACGTCGACCGGACAGTCCTCTTTGAGTGCGACCAGCCGACGACTGAGCCGCGCGTCGTGTTCGTGCGTCTCGAGCGCTTCTTTCAGTTTCTTTTTCTTGATCCGTGCGACGTTGGCGAAGATGGCGTCGAGATCGCCGTACTCGTTGAGCAGTTCGGCGGCCGTCTTTGGACCGACCGAGCGCACTCCCGGAATGTTGTCCGAACTATCGCCCATGAGCGCCAGCAAATCGCCAAGTTTCGCAGCAGGAACGCCGAAGCGCTCCTCGACTTCGGGCACGCCGAACACCTTGTTGCGCAGGGTGTCCCAGAGCACGACCTCGGGACTCACCAGCTGCATCAAATCTTTGTCGGCGCCGACGATGACGACGCGCAGACCGGCTGCGCGCGCCGCACGCGTGGCCGAAGCAATCAGATCGTCGGCTTCGACGCCGTCCTGCTTGAACGTCGCGAGGCCCCAAGCGGCGATGATTTCTTCGGCGCGACGGATCTGCGAGCGCAGATCGTCGGGCGCAGGCGGGCGCTGGGCTTTGTAGTCGGGAAAGATTTCGCGGCGGAAGGTCGCGCGCCCGGAATCCATGGCGATGGCCAACAGGCCGGGCTTGCGTTCGCGGAACAAGCGTTCGAGCATGGTGACGGTGCCGTGCACTGCGTGCGTCGGTTCACCGCCTGGCGACGAGAGCGGGGCCACCGCGTGGTAGGCGCGCAGCAAGTAGCTGCTCAGGTCGACGAGGTAGAGGACGTCGGAAGCGCCAGCTTCGAACAGGGCGGTAGCCATCGACGGGGTGATACACGAGCCGAAGCGAGGCTGGGAGCTTGCAATACTGCTGGAATTCAGCCTCAGTCAGCCCTGAATGCGCCAAAACACCGTCAAACTCGACTATTCGCCTACACTGTGATGCAACGAATTACATCCTGGTGACATTCTCATGGGCCGGACTTGTTAACTGTGACGGCACATGAGTCTCGTCGAAGTTCTCCTCGTCGTTCCCTACTTCCTCGTACTCGGCGTGCTCTGCGCGCTCGGCGCCCACCGCGCCTACCTGGTCTACCTGTGCGGCAAGCACCGGAAGAAGATCGAGCGTGCCGCTCTGCCGCCCAAGCGCTTCACCGAAGCGGAGCTGCCGCTGATCACGGTGCAGTTGCCGCTCTACAACGAGGCAACGGTGACGGCTCGTCTGCTCGAGGCGGCCAGCAAGTTCGACTACCCCAAGGATCGCTTCGAGATTCAGGTGCTCGACGACTCGTCCGACGAGACGCGGGCGATCGCGCAGGCGAAGGTCGCGGAGCTTCGCGCCCGCGGCGTCGACATCCACTACGTGCGGCGCCAGAACCGTCACGGCTACAAGGCCGGTGCTTTGGACTTCGGCCTCAAGAGCGCCCGCGGCGAGTACATCGCGATCTTCGACGCCGACTTCGTGCCGCAGTCGAGTTTCCTGCGTGACCTCATCCACCACTTCGCCGAAGCCGAGGTCGGCATGGTGCAGACCCGTTGGGGCCACATGAACCGCGACGCCAACCTGCTCACCAAGGTGCAAGCGCTCATGCTCGACGGCCACCACTTGGTCGAGAACACCGCACGCTTCGGCTCGGGCTGTTTCTTCAACTTCGCCGGCACCGGTGGCATGTGGCGCAAGACGGCCATCGAGGCCGCTGGTGGCTGGGAGCACGACACGCTGACCGAGGATCTCGATCTGTCGTACCGCGCTCAAATGGCTGGATATCGCTTCGTTTACCGCCCCGACATCCTCACGCCTTCCGAGCTGCCTGAGGACATGTCTGCTCTGCGCGCTCAGCAGCACCGTTGGGCCAAGGGCACCGTCCAGACCGCCCGCAAGCTCCTGCCCACGGTGGTCCGTGCCGACGTCGGCTGGCACCAGCGTATCGAGGCGTGTTTTCACATGCTGCCTCACTTTGCTTACCCGCTGATGCTTCTGCTCAGCATCCTGCTTTTGCCTGCGCTGCTTCTCCTGCCGGCCGCCGACTTCCGCACCATGATGCTGATCGACCTGCCGCTTTGCTTTGGAGCAACGGGTTCGCTGGCTGCTTTTTACATCGTCGCCGAGCGCTCTCAAGGGCGTTCTGCCTGGGGCGCCGTCCGTCGCCTGCCCATCCTGATCGCTCTCGGTACTGGCCTTTCGCCGCATCTGAGCGGCGCGGTCGTCAGCGGTATGCGCCAAATGGCGGGTGAGTTCGTGCGCACGCCCAAGCGCGGCGAGAGCGCAGGTCGCTACCGTCAGGGCGCCAAGCTGCCCTGGGCCGAGATGGCGCTGACTCTGCTCTGCTCGAGCGCGGTCGTTGCGGCCCTGAGCACGGGCCATTGGTTCGCAGCTCCTTTCGCCCTGCTCTTTGCTTGGGGCTACGGCTACGTCGCCACTTCCGTGATTCAGGAGCAGCTGCCGGCGCTGCGTCGGATCCCAGCTGTTTCTCCCGATCTGGAGCTGGAAGAGGCCCCGCTGGCCAAGGCTGCCTGACCGAGTTATCGTCATTGGGTCGAAGCGAGGCTCAATTTGGGGGAGCGAGTGACCAAAGCGGACATCGTCCAAGCGGTGTATTCCCGACTCGGCGGATTCTCGAAGAAAGAGTCCGCGGATCTGGTGGATCTCGTGTTCGAGACGATGAAGGAGACCTTGGGGCGCGGTGAGCGAATCAAGATCTCGGGCTTCGGAAACTTCGTGCTCCGCGACAAGCGACCCCGTCAGGGGCGCAACCCTCAGACCGGTACACCCATCATGATCACCGAGCGTCGCGTGCTGAGCTTCAAGGCCAGCCAACTGCTCAAGCAGGCGTTGAATGCCGACGGTGACGCTGGCGCCGACGGAACCGCCCCGGACAGTTCCTCACCCGACAGCTCATCTCCCGACAGCGACGACTGATGCGCCCCGAACTCCCCGTCAAACTCTACTACCGGATTGGCGAAGTGGCCGAGGTGGTGGGAGTGGAGCCGCACGTGCTGCGCTACTGGGAGTCGGAATTCGGCACGATTCGTCCCCAAAAGTCGCCCAAGGGGCAGCGCGTCTACTCGCGCCGCGATTTGGAAAAGCTCTTGCGGGTCAAAGAGCTGCTCTACGACGAGGGCTACACGATTGCAGGCGCCAAGAAGCGACTCCGCGATTTGGTGAGCGAGCAGGCACGCGCAGCGAGCCAGGCGGCAGTGAGCGCGACATTGGCGCTCTCAGCACCTGCGCCTGTCACCAGCGCTGTCGCCGGGCCTTCGTCTGCGAATGCTACGACCCTGAGCGCAGTACCTTCGCAAGCTGTAGCGTCGCCCGGTCCGGTGCCCCTCTTCTCGTCGTTCGACGACGATGGCGCCGAAGCGCTCGCGCAGCGCTTTCGCGCCGAGCTGGTCGATTTGCGGGCAACGCTCCGCGCCGAACTCGAGTCGCTCGGCCAGCTGCCGAACGCCTGAGGGTCTCGGGGCAGGCGGCGGTCGGTCTCGAGTCGAAACAATGTCCGAGCTGGCTTGCTCTCGCGAGCGAGAACTGGTGAAAGGACCGGGCGCTTGGCGCTTTGTCCAGCCATGAGGCCGGGGGAGCATCCGCGCACAACCGAGCACTTGCTCATCGAACAGTTTGCTCTCCGCAAAGGACAATCCCCATGGCTGAAGGTCTCAATCGCGTCACTCTCCTCGGTAACCTCGGTGCCGAACCCGAACTCCGCATGACCAATGGAGGCACGGGCGTTCTGAAACTGCGCCTCGCGACTTCGGAGACCTACCTCGATCGCAACAAGCAGCGCCAAGAGCGCACCGAGTGGCATCGGGTCGTGGTCTGGGGCCGCCGCGCCGAAGCTCTCGGCAAAATCCTGACCAAGGGCGACCGCATCCTGATCGAAGGTAGCTTGCGTACCAGTAGCTACGACGACAAGGACGGCAACAAGAAGTACACGACCGAGATCGTGGCCAACAACGTCGTGCTCAACGGGCGTGGCGGTGGTGGCGGTGGTGGTAGCGGTGGTGGTAGCGGTAGCGGCTACAGCGGTGGCGGTGGCGGTGGCGGTGGCGGTGGAGCGCGTGGCGGCTCGGACGAAGGCAGCGGCGGCGGTGGCGGTGGCGGTGGCGGTGGCGGCTTCGACGAGGCCGACTACGGAACGCCCGACGACGACGACATCCCGTTCTAAGGGTGTGTGGTGATCGCTCCGTGACGGATCGCTCGACCACACCGCTCGTCGAAAACCCGGCAACTGCTTCCTCTTCGCTTCGACAGGGCTTCACCTTACTGGTCGGCGCGGAAGGGTCGTTGCTTGCCGAGTTGTCGTCGTTGCTCGCAGGGCAAGACGTGCCTTGCGTCGACTTGCGCGCTTTGGGCGGGGAACCTACGGCCATCGACTTCGGGCTCAGCGGCTTGGACTATCGAGCCCTCGTCGAACGTTGCGGCGAAGTGATCGTGGCGTGCGAACCCGAAGCCGAAGTCGGCAGCGACGTCGAGCGAACGCGCGCAGTACGCGCCGCAGCAGAGGTCTTGGAGTTCGTGCGTTCGGGCGGCGCCCCCCGCGGCGTCGTCTTCTTGTCGTCCCTCTTGGTTTTTGGCAACGCGAGCGGTCACGTCGACGAGCAAGCGTTCCAAATTGGGCAGGGTTTTTCGAGCAAATTCGAGGAAGTCTTGGCGGTGGCTGAGCGGGTGGTGCGCCACGCCGATGGCTCCGTGCCGCTGCGCGTCCTCCGCATCGCGCCGATCGTCGGCGATGTTGCGCGTGGCGTGGTGCCCGAATCTTCACCGCTCGCGCAGATCGTCGCACGTGTGGAGCGCGTGCCGGCCGTCAGCGAGACTTCTTTTGCCGATCAGCCAATCCGATTCGACACGACCGACCGCGTCGCGCGTGCGCTCGTCGGGCTACGCGCTCACCCAAAAGCCGTGACCGTGCATCTGGTCGACGACAACGCGCCAACGGATCGTCAGCTGCTCGACTGGCTCGGTGATCACGCGGCGCGCGAATTTCGAGACCCCGCGCAGGGCTCGCGTGCCCGCCGTCACAAGAATCCCCTAGAAGACTTGGCCAGTCCCGCGCGCCGAGCGCTCCGCGGTTGGTCCTTGCGTTTCGGGCGCGAAAACGCAGAAAAGCTACTGCCCGAGCTGCTCGATCGTCCCGTGGACGTAGTGCTCGAACGCCTCCTGGGACCTCGAACGCGGAAGGACCAGTGACTTCCAGCTGTCTCTGGGTGCTGGCCGCGAGCGCGACTTTGGCTCTGACCGCTTGCGCCCCGGAGGCGCGCGTCGTTCAGGCTGCGCCGAACCCAGATGCATCGTTGTCAGCGCCGTTCCCGTCGTCCACAACTGCCCCGGTCACGCTGCCTCCCGTCGCCGCGCTGCCGAAAGGCCCGGTCCCGTCACCCACGCACTCGGGAACAGGGGCTGGACTCGAAGCTCCCTCGCTCGAACTACCACTGGCGACCGCGCTCGAGCCGCTAGCTCGCGGACTGCCCGAGCTTGCGCCCTTTTACGATCGTCTCGAAGAACTGCGCGCCGGAAGGCGCCTGACCCCGGTGCGTGTCCTCTGGCTCGGCGATTCACACACGGCCGCCGATTTCATGACGGAGAAAGTCCGTGCGCGCCTGTTCGAGGTCGCCGGTGACGGCGGGCCCGGCTTCATTTCACTGGGTCTCGATGCTTACCGCCATGGCGCAGCGCGCGTCGAGAAGTTCGGAAAGTGGCGGCACCAGCCGATTTTACCTGCCCAGCGCACGCGAGTGCTGGACGGTGTGTTCGGCTACGCCGGCCAGCGCACCATTCCCCTAGCGGGCGCAGAGGCGCGCGTTGAACTGCGGACAAAGCGGGTCGGCGAAGACATGCGCTGGACTCTGCTCACGCGGCTCGAACCCGGCGACGCGCTCGAGGTCGTGCTTGACGGGCAGACGACAATCGTTCGGGCGCACGAACTGGTCGAGATCGGTGGACAGAGCGACAGCTTCGTCGCACCTGCCACCGCGAGTTTTGTCCTGCGGCATCGGGCGGGAGATCCGCAGGTGTTTGGCGTCGTCGTCGAGAGCGTGCGTCCGGGGGCGGTGCTCGACACCGTCGGCATCAACGGCGCGCGTGTCGCCACGCCGCTCGCGTGGGGGCCGCAGCAATACCAGGCTCGAGTTCGACAGCGTCAGCCCGATTTGGCCGTTCTGGCGTACGGTACGAACGAAGCATTCGACAATACCGCGCCCGAAAAATACGCCGACCACTACCGCGAACTCGTCGGCCGACTGCGCGCAGCCGTTCCCGACTTGAGTTGCTGGGTCATCGGTGCGCCGGACGCCGCCACGCGCGACGGCCGTAGCGTCAGCCGGCTCGCGCCCCTCCTCTTGGTGCAACAGAGCGTGGCACGCGAACTCGGCTGCGCCTTCACCAGCGCCCAGGCGTTGATGGGTGGAAGCGGAGGATTTCAGCGCTGGCTCACCGCATCACCGCCCCTGGCGCGTGGGGACCGCATCCACCTCAGCATCTTGGGTTACCAGACCTTGGGACAGGACTTGGCGCTCGCGCTTCTCCCTCGCGCACGTGTACAGCCTGCGCTAAGCCCAGAGCAGCCGTGAAAGCACGCTGTCCGATCTGCCAAACCGAGCTCGAAGGCGAAGAACGCCTGCCTTGTCGACCGTTCTGCAGTCCGCGCTGCAAGAAGCAGGATCTCAAGAACTGGTTGGATGGAATCTATCGACTGCCGCGCGAAATCGAGCCGGGAGATCTCGAGAGCTTGAGCGAAGACGAGCAGGCTGAACTCTTGGAGGCGCTCGGTGGTCCCAAGATCGTGCACTGAGCCCCGGACGCGTACCGCGCGGGCGCGCTACGGCGCGCGCTGTACGCTGGTCTCTTTGAGGTAGGCAGCGTAGCGCTGCATGAGCGCCCCGTAGATCCAGCCTGCTAGCCGCTCGGCTCCTACGCCTGTGGGATGCGTCATGTCGGCTTGGCCGAGGCCGCGTTTCACCCACACCGGCATCGAGCCCCACCCGCCCATCGATTCGTAGGTGTCGAAATAGGCGCAACCCCTCTCTTGTGCGGCCTTTTTCTGCTCTGCCACGATCAAGGTGATGATCTTCATGCTGGTGGTCACGCCTTCTTCGACGCGCGCCCGATCCATCGCGCCGACGATCATGCACGAGGCCTCGGGCAGCGCGGCCTGACTCTGCGCAATCACGGCCTTCATGGTCGTCAAGTATTCGTCCATCGGGTAGGCGTAGCCGTCGCCGCTTTCGTTGGCTCCGAACTGGTAGACGACCAAATCAGGCCGCCGCCACCGCAGCTCGTCGGCGAAATGCGCGTCATCCTGCTTGTCCAGAAAACGAATGCGTGCGCCCTGCACGCCCAGAGCGTCGAGCACGACCCCAGGGCCCTCGCGCTCGAGTACGATACCGAAGGTGCGTGTTTCGGCGCCACCCAGGCGCATCTCGAGGCGATGGGAACCGTCGGCCATGCGGATCTCGTGGCGCGCCATGCGTTTTTCTGGGCCTTTCGTGTCGACCTCTTCGCGTAGCTCGCCATCGACGTAGAGCTTGAGGACACCACCTCCCGGCGACTCGAGATAGGAGAGCACGAAGCGCGAGACGTTCTTGCCGAAGCTCCCCTTTTCGGCCGTACCGAACTGCGCCACTACCCCGGCGGAGCCACGAAATGTGACGCCGCCCAACCCGTACCAACCGTCCTCGGTCAGCGGGCCCACGATGCGGCTGACTCGAAAGCCTTTCGTCGCGAAGCGAAAGACGTCGTTGTGAAAGTACGCCGGCCACGGATTGGCGATCAGCATGTAGCCGTGGCCCGCGTCTCCGAAGTTCTCTTGGAACTTGCGGCGCAGCGTGCCGGAGACATAGTCGCTGACGATGACCGAGTCGCCGAAGTGGGCGATGCGAGTAATGGCGCCTGGCTGCTTTCTCTGGGTCTTCGACAAAGCAGCAAAAAAGTGGTCGAGGCTGTGGCCGGTCGGATCGAGCAACGGCAAGGGTGGGGCCGTGGTGGCGATCGGTTCGAGCGGCTGCGCTGCGCGCCCGCCGAACAGAGCCGGGGTCGTCGGGGTGGGTGTCGTGCCGTCCGGCGCAGCCATGCCCGGAAGGGTCTTCGAGTCAGCGGCGAGTTCAGCTTCGCCGAGCCGTTCGGCGCTGGCGTCGAGCGCCGCTGCATCTTCGGCTTTGGGGCGCGTCCCCCCAGGCGGCGCGACGAACAGAGACAATCGATTCAATGGCGTGGGCGCCAGCGAGAAAAGGCCGCCGAGCGTTGCGACCAAGAATACCGCCTGGACGGGGCGCGAGAAAAACACGCGCTCGGTCACTTCTGGTGCTTGGCGCTAGGCGATTCGAGTTCGCTCAGATCGATGCTGCCCTCGGTCGTCTTCTTCAGTTCCTCGAACGCGGCCTCGCGCAGCGCGCTTGGTACGGATTCGGCACGCGCCACTAGATCGAGCAGTTCTCGCCGCGTCGCCGTGTCGTCGGCCCGGCGCGCCGCCTCGATCATCGCGTTGGCCCAAGCGCTTTCGAGCTCACGAAAACTGTTGGTGGACCTCACGGGATCGTGCGCCGGGAACTTCTCGAGCGCGGCGTGCATTGCCAGCAGATCACCGCGCGCGGCGAGCTGCTTGGCTTCGTCGAGCCTGCTTTCGGGGGGAGCTTCTGGCTTGGCCGGCAAGGCCGAGGCGCGAACGGCGCCCGTCGATGCCGTCTCCGGTTCACTGGTGTCGCGCCATGTGTAGCGGACCAAGGCCAAAATCGCCGCTAAGCAGCCGCCGATGACCGCCGCTAGGATCAGACTTCGGCCCGAGGTCGCTCGGCCAGTTGGTGCCGGGGGGGGTCCGAGTCCGCCGAGCGCTGCAATGCGCTGGCCTTCTGCCGGGCTGGCACGAAAGACCTGACCTTCGGGAATGAACTTGAGAACCACGTCACCCAGCTCGACCACGTCTCGGCTGTCGAGCAGCGCTCGAGGCATGTCGTGACCGTTGACGCGCAGGCCGTTCGCGCTGCCCTTGTCCAGGATTTCGAAACGCGTGGGGTCGGCTTTGCGGACCTCGGCGTGAACGCGGCTGACCGAGGCGTGTTCGATGCAGAAGTCGCATTCTTCGCCGCGCCCAATCAGAAAGCGCTCGCCTTCGAGAGCGAATTCCATGCCCTGATTGGGTCCGATCAGCACGACCAAGCGGTTGGGGAGCCTCCCCGACGACGGCGGCGAACTCGAGAAGGGCAGGTGGCCCTGCTCCTGCGTCTCCAGATCTTCGTCGACGACATCGATCCGGTAGTCGGCCAGCTGCAGGACGTCCTTGTGCGCCAGCTCCTGTTCGCCGTTCACGTGCACGCCGTTGACGTGCACACCCAGCGTGCTGCCTGCGTCGATCAGTACGTAGCCGAACTGCGTTCGCACCACGCGCGCGTGGTGGCGTGAGACGTTGCGCTCCGTCAGTCGGATGGTGTTCCCCTCCGAACGACCAATCGTGTATTCGTCCCGTACTAGGTTGACGACCGTCTTCTGGCCTTGGTCATCGACGATCGAGAGCTTCCACATGGGTGACTTCAGGGCAGGCGAATGCCCTTGCCGTTGGTAGCGGAAAGAGCGGCTACGCGTCGAGCCCCACCGCGCGATTTTCTGGGTCCCGGATGAGTGACCAGAGAAACTCCTGCGTGGCGAGGCGTGCCCCGCGGATGCGGGGATTGTCGCGGCGGGGATGGACGCGGTTGGTGAGGAGAACAGTCACCGCCCTCTGGTCCGGATCGCACCAGAAACTGGTGCCCGTGAAGCCAAGGTGACCAAAAACGCGCGGGCTTGCAGCTTTTCCTGCGAGGCTGCCCGGGCCGCTCCAGCCGTCGAAGCCGAGCCGCAGACTTCCGCCGGCTCGCGGTGCGCTCAGGAAAGGCACGCTTTTGCCCCAAGCGCCGCGCCCCTCGTAGCCTTCGAGCACGAGCGCGCCGAAATCGAGCAGTGCTGGCAGAGCTCCGAACAGGCCGGCGTGCCCCGATAGACCGCTGCCGCTGAGCGCCCATGAGTTGTCGTCGTGCACTTGACCTCGAAGCAGACCCGCGCGTCCTGTCTGCAACTCGGTAGGTACGACCGATTGGACGAACGTTGGCTCACGCGACCACATCCGTGCTGAACCCACGGCAATATCGAGAGGGCCGGTGAGTTCGCGTGTCACCAGTTCGTCGAGCGGCAACGCGAAGAGCTGCGCAAGGCCAGCGCCCACGAGCAGGTACCCAAGGTCGCTGTAGAGCGCATCGCGCCCGCCATCGGCACGTGAGGAATCGGCTGCTTGGCGCAAGAGAGCTCGGAGGTCGATCGGCAGACCTCGCCAAGAATCGACGAAGAGTTCGACGTGGGGGGGCAAGCCTGCGCGATGCGAGAGCAGAGCTTCGAGGGTTTCATGGGCGGCCCGAGTGCCGGCTACGTCCGGCAGCAGGTCCGACAGATGCGCATCCCAAGAGAGAGCGCTGCGCTCCACGAGCCGCGCCACGGTCAGAGCCACGAAAGGCTTGGTGACGGATGCCAGGTCGAACACCGAGTCCAGATTGGCTTGTCCTGCCGCACCGACGATGCAGGCGGCTCGGCCGTGGTCGTCCACGCGCACGACTCCGGCCACCGCCGCGGGCGCGACGCCCGGCGCGATGACCTGTTCGTCTAGGAAGCGCGACAACTCGGGCAATCGCTCCATGTGGGGAGTCTACGCAGCTCCCGGCCTCCTGGTCAGCCTCGCTGTCGTGCGTGTCTCCGACCTCCACCTACGGTCGAGCGCGGCTCGGAGGATTCCCTCGGGATTCCGCGATTTTGACCCGGGTCTCCTGGGCCGGGTATGCTCCATTTGGCGAGGCAGCTCTCGCGCATCAAGAACCAAATGGCTGAATTCACCTGGGAAGCACGCACTCGGAACGGCGACGTCCAAAAGGGCACGATGGAGGCGGCGGACGCCAACACCGTCCAGTCCCGACTGCGCTCGCAGCAGTTGACGCCGGTCACCGTCAAGGCGCGCGCCAAGGCTCGCTTCGCCATGCCGAAGCTGGGCAGTGCGGTGAAGGTCAAGGAGCTGGTCACCTTCACCCGTCTGTTCGCCACGATGATCAACGCTGGTCTGCCGATCGTCCAATGCCTCGACATCCTGGCCTCGCAGCAAAGCAACAAAGCGTTTCAAGCAGCGCTCTACGACATCAAGAGCAACGTCGAGCAAGGCTCCACCTTCAGCGAGGCCATGCGCAAACACCCCGCAGTGTTCGACGATTTGTTCGTCAACTTGGTGCAAGCCGGCGAAGTTGGCGGTATTTTGGACTCGATCATGACTCGCCTGTCGATTTACATCGAAAAGCGCGCGAAATTGATCTCGCAGGTGAAAGGCGCGCTCACCTATCCGACGATCGTCGTCATCATCGCCTTCGGCGTCATGGCCATCTTGCTCACCTTCGTCATTCCTGCGTTCGAGACGATGTTCAAGAACTTCGGCGGCGGTCGCGAGAATCTACCGGCCATCACGCGCATGATGCTGGTGCTCTCGGAGCTGTTCGTCAGCTACATTTGGCTGATTTTTCTGGTGATCATCGGCTTCGGCTACGCGATCGTCACACTCTACCGCAATCCACGCGGCAAACGCTGGCTCCACCAGATGTCGCTGACGCTGCCGTTGCTCGGCTCGGTCATGCGCAAGATCGCCGTCGCGCGCTTCACGCGCACGCTGGGCACGCTGCTCCAGTCGGGCGTACCGATCTTGGATGCACTCGAAATCTGCGGACGCACCGCGGGCAACATCATCATTCAAGAAGGCGTGCTCAGCGTTCGAACGGCTGTGAGCGAAGGCCAAAACATGGCCGATCCGCTGACGAAGGCCGGGGTGTTCCCCGAAATGGTCGTGCAGATGATCTCGGTTGGCGAGCAGACTGGCGCGCTTGACCAAATGTTGAACAAGATTGCCGATTTCTACGAAGAAGAGACGGACGTGGCCGTGGCCGGCCTCACGGCGTCGCTCGAGCCGATCATGATGGTGGGCGTCGGCGGCATGGTCGGCGTTGTTCTCGTGGCCATGTATCTGCCCATCTTCTCGCTGGCCGGCAGCATCAAGGCCTAGTCCCGCATGCGCGCCCGCTACGAAGCGGCCTCCATGGTGCCACCGGCCATCGACCCGCTGGGGCGGGCGCTTGGGGTGGTCCTCGGCGCGCGTGTGGCTCTCTTCGGCTGCGCAGCTCTGGCCGTCGCGTTCTTCCTGGCTCCTGCGGGGCCGGGCTACGCATTGGGGCAATCGGCGCGGCTCGCGCTCTTGGCCGCCGGTTTGGTCGTGCTGACGAGTGGCTTCGGCGCCTGGGCGATCCGTCGGCGCCGTCGCCTCGTCGAGATTGCCATGGCGCTGCTGCTGCTCGATCAAGCTCTATGGACGGTGATCGTCTACCTGAGCGGCGGCGTGGCCAGTGGCGCGACGTCGCTCTACGGCGTGACTTGTCTCACTGGGGGCTTGCTTCTCGGGGTTTCGGGGGCATCGGCAGCCGCGTTGGCGGGCGGCGTGTTCTTCAGCTTGATGGTGCTGCTCCTCGAATCGGGCGCTCTGGCCGTGCCCAACGATCAGGTGGCGCGCCTGCACCCCGTCGCGGGCGAACAGGTCACCTACTATTTCGTCGTCAACGTATTGGTGCTCGTGCTGGTCGCGCTGCTCGCGAGCTACCTGGCCGAGCGCCTCTCGCGCGCCGGCGGCGCCCTGGAGGCAGCCGAGCAACGCGCGGCCCAAGCCGAGCGCCTGGCTGCAATGGGTCGCTTGGCTGCCGGCCTGGCACACGAAATTCGTAATCCTCTCAGCTCGATCGCGGGAGCAGTTCAGCTGCTGCGCGTGAGCGAAATGGGCGAAGACGACCGGCAGCTCTGCGACATCGTGCTCCGTGAAGCAGGCCGTCTCGAAGACTTGGTCTCGGACATGGTCGATCTGTCGCGCCCGCGTCCGCCTCATTTCGCCCGGACCGATGTCGCTCAGCTGCTGACGGATGTCGTGGAATTGGCCGGACGCTCGGGCCGAGCGCAGGCGGACGTCGCCGTGCAGCTGTTTGCTCCAGGTGAACCGGTGTTCGTTCGCGCGGACGGCGCGCAGCTTCGACAGCTCGTTTGGAATCTAGTGCGCAACGCCGTTCAAGCCAGCGCAGCGGGAAGCGAGGTCCAAGTACGTCTCCAGCTCGGCGCACGCGTTGTGCTCTCGGTCGAAGACCAAGGGGCCGGTATCGACAAGGAGGCCGAGGGGCGACTGTTCGACGCCTTCTTCACCACGCGCTCACATGGGACGGGCGTGGGTTTGGCCGTGGTCAAACGGATTGCCGACGAGCACGGTTTTTCGATCGCCGTAGAGAGCAGCAAGGGCCAGGGAGCTACGTTTCGAATCGACCTCGGAGTTCGACTCACAGATTGATTCCAGTGGCAGTACAGCGGCTTGCGCAGCACGCAGGTCCAGGGGAATCTTTCGCGCGGGGCTGACGTACCTCCTCTGAACGCTTTCTCTGGAATCAAACCATGAAGAATTTCCTCCGAGTTTTCGCAAGCCTGGCTGTCTTCGCCGTGCTCGTCGGTTCTGCCTCACCTGCACGCGCCGAAAGCGCCGAGACCTACCTGAAGGCCAAGCAGGCGCAGCTGGCCGCGCTCGTGACGCAGTCGGGCCCGGAAAGCGACAAGAAACTGACCGCGACCTTCGACGAGGTGCTCGACTACGACGCCCTGGCCAAGGATTCGCTCGGCGACAACTGGGAAAAGCTCAAGCCCGAAGAACGCAAGCAGTTCCAAGAGCTGCTCACGACTTTGGTGCAGCGCGCCTACACCAAGAACATTCGTGACACCTTGGCCTACGACATTACCTTCAAGGGTGAACAAGACGCGGCCCGAGGCAAGTTGGTGCGCACGGTTGCCAAGCACAAGACCGATCAGCGCAAGGAGCCGATCGCCATCGACTACCTGGCGCACGAAGTGGGCGGCAAGTGGCGCGTGCTCGACATCGTCACCGAAGGGTCGAGTCTGGTCGGAAACTACAAGAGCCAGTTCAAGCGCATCATCGACAAGAGCAATTTCTCAGGCTTGATCGAGAAGATGAAGCTCAAGGTAGCCGAGAAGTGAGCAGTCGGGATACCATCCCGAACGATGTCATCGGTGGGCGAGCGTGGTCGAGGAGAGGGCGCGCCCCCGGGTCGCGCTCCTTTTGGCGCTCGTGAAGCTGCGGAGGCCGAGCCGGCTTCCGCTCTGCCGCTCCGTCTGAGTGTCGCTCGCGGCGCACTCGGCGTCGAGCTTTGCGAGCCACTCGCGCTCGGCCCCCTGCGACTCGAAGAGCTGAGTCTCGCCCTGGTCGGTTTGCGCTACCCGGTCGACCTGTCCAAGGGCGTAAAGCAATTTCGCAATCGGCGGGCGACTCTCGAACGCGCGGTGCTGCGCGTCGACTTCGATCGCTTGGCCGCTTTTCTCCGCCCATTCGCGGAGCGTGTGCTGGGCGTGCCGTTGGTTGATCTGCGACTCGGCTCGCGCGGCTTTGGTACTTGGGAACACGGCTCCGCTCCCGTGGGCCGCGAGGTTGCTTGTGGGGAACGCGGCCCCAGTGCAGTCCCCGCAGCGAGTGCAGTTGCCGCGCCTGCGGCTCAGGTCGTTTCTTGTAGCTTGCTCGGCACAGGGCGCTCTTTGTGTTTCGACTGGGTGCTGTGCTCTGGGCAACGGCCGCGTTGGATCGTCGACAGAGCTCGGGGCGTCGGTTTGGACGTGCCGGCGTTGCGCTTGGCGCTGGAGTTCGTCGACGCAGTTTTAGTCGATCTTGGCGCGCTTTCGGCCGAAGTCGAGCGCACAGGGCGTGCGGTCGAGTTTCACGATCTGTCTCGCGCTCTCTGCTTGCGCGTGTTGCCGGCCTTCGGATTTCGGGTGCCCGCCATCGGTGAGCAGGTGGTGCAGCACACGGAGTTGTCACGGGGCGCCCTGACTCTCTCGCTCGACAGCGCTACCGAGCCTGGCGAAGCAACGCGGCGAGGGCTGCGCTTGGCCGGCGTTGCGGAGCTGGCGCGTCGCGGCGACGAAGCCCTGTTGCGGGGCGATGCGCGAGAAGCGCGACAGCAATATTTGACCGCACTCGAGAGCTCGCCGCGGCAGCCCGAATTGTCGTGGATTTTGGCGGCTCTCGATCTTTCGGCCGGTGGGCACGGGGAATCGGCGTTGTCTTTCCTCGAAGAGCTACGCGTCGATGGCGAGGCTCGGTCTCTGCACTACGCGCTCGAAGCCGAGGCCCTGCGCCAGACCGGGCGCCCCCAAGCTGCGCGCGAGAGTGCTCTGCGCGCGGCCGAGCTGGAAGAGGATTCGGCGCTCAGCGGTATGATGTTCTCGGCGCTGGCACGCGAAACTTCGGGCGACGAACGCTTGCAACTGCTCGAGCGCGCGATCGAACGGGCCCCTTCGCTCGCCGAGCCGCGAAGCTCTCGCATCGAGCAGTCGATCGCGCGCGGCGAGCTGAAGAACGCCGTCGGCGATGCCGAGCATCTGGATGCGCTTTGTACGACTTCCGGCGAGCGCGCCGCTTCGGCTTTCGAGATGGGGAAGCTGTTTTTTGCCGGGGGCTACCGGCGCGAAGCCATTTCATGGCTCAAGCGGGCGGTGAAGCAAGAACCCTCCCATCGCGGCGCGCGGCTCGCGCTCGCCCGGGCTTTTGTCGAAGCGGGTGAGAACTTGCGCGCCCTCGAACTCTTGCAGACGCTCGCTGCCGAGACGCTCGAGCCGGGGGCAGATGACCTGGTTCGCTTCGAGCTCGCCGGGCTGCTGGTTCGAGAAGCACTCGACCCGAGCCAAGCGATTGCGCAGCTACGCGCTATCGACTCGAGGTCACCGCTTGGCTTTCGCGCCCGCGCTCTCGAAGCTCAGCTTGCGCGCGAACTCGGTGACGTTTCGGGTCGCGTGCGCGCCCACGTTCGGTTGCTCGAAGCGATCGAGCTGGGGTGGATCGATGCCAGTCGCGAGCTCGAGTGCTTACTCGAGGTCGCTCGGAGTGAAGCAGATTGCGACAATCCCGAGCTGGCGCTGCGTGCTGCTCGACTGTGTCAAGCGGGCGTCGCGCAGCGTCGAAAGAACCGGACGCCTGGGGTCCTTTCTGACCAGCCCATCGCAGCACTGCAAGGCGTCTTGGGACAAGCTGTGGACATCGATGAGGGCTGGCTCGGAAAGCTGGACGAAGCGCTCGAAACCCTGCTCGTGAGGCTGGGCGGCTCGCGCTGAGACGCGTAAACGAGAGCGGTTCGGTTCTTCGACTCCGACTACCCGTCACCACGCAGCTGATATAGGGTCGACGCCCATGCGACAGGAGAGCGCGAGTATGACGACGTTCGTGATCTCTGCACGAGCGCAGGATCTGGCGTTCCTCCAAGGTGTGCTCGAAGCCAGTGAAGGTCTCGGCGTGATCCATGGAACCCGCGGCGGCGAAGTGTGCCTCGTCGCGCCGCACAGTCGCAGCGACGAGGTCCGTTCCATGCTCGCCGACTTGAAGACCGAACGCGGGTTGTGCTGGGAGACGCGCTGATGACCAGTGGCGAATCCAGCGAGCATCTCGCAGGAGAGACGGCAGCGAGCGACGAGCACACGGCCGTGCGTTTCATCGACGACCGGCGTTCGACTGCAGTCTGGCGCCAGTGGTTGGCGTCGATGGCCCGCGACGCTGAAGCTGCGTTGGCAGCCGCCATCGCCTATCGTGACATGGACGCGCTCGGGCGTGAGTCCTGGCTCGATTCGCTGGCGTTCGATGCACCCGAGGTCGACGTGCCGACCTTTGCCCTCTACGCGCCGCTCTTGGCCGTGGAGAGCGATCCCGAACGCCGCCATCGGCTGATGCAAGCCCTGGGGCAAGATGCCGAGGCAGCCCTGCCGAGCGGGAAACAGCGTGGCTTGTTCGGGGTGAGCCGCGAAGGTTTGCGCGTGTACGTCTTGGTGCTGCCGTTGTATTTGGACTTCGTCCAGGTGCTTGCCTGTGGGGTCGTCGCCGGCCGCTTCGAGTGGGTGCGACACGATCCCATCACGCTGGCCGGTAGCGCACCGGCGGCGCACCAAATGCTCGAGGGCGTGCGACTGGAGAACGCCCCGTTGAAGACGCTGATCGACGAAGTTGCCTCGGCGGTCCTCAGTCATCAGCGTCAGGGTCTGGCTTTGCCCGAAGCACTCGAAGTGCTCGTGGATTTGTTGGGCGCTGTCGGCCCTTGAACCGTGACGCCTTGCGATGTGGGGCAGCTTGGCTCGCGGCTGTCGTTCTGGGTTGCGCCGGGGGGGAGCCTCCTGCGCCGGCGACTGCACCCGAAACCGGAGAAGTGGCTGAGTATTCGTTCGGGACGATAGACGGAAAGCTGGTCACGGCCGAATTCCTGCGTGGTCGGGTGACCGTGCTCCTCTTCATCACGACGTTCGACTTGGCGTCACAGGCGCAAGCAAAACGTCTCGAAGATTTGAGCCGCCAACACAATCCGCGCATCAATGCGCTCGCTGTCGCGCTCGAGCCGCCCCAGAACGTCGAGCTCGTGCGCACCTTTGCTCAGACCGTCGAGATCCATTATCCCGTGGCCATGGCCGACTCGATCACCCTCGGCGGGACGGGACCCTGGAGCGCGGTGCGCGCCGTACCCACTTGGGTTTTGCTCGACAAAAAGGGTGTCATTGTCAGCGCCTTCGAGGGCTCGATGAACCCAACGGAGCTCGAAACGTGGGTGGGGAGAGCGGAGTGATGCTCGTGTGCCCGTGCGCCTCGTGTTAACAGATCCCACCGCGGCCTCCGCGACCGTTCCCGTCATGCGCACTTCTTGTTCACCTTTCCTTCTTGCTGTGGCTGCAGCGCTTCCGCTGACGACCCTGCTTGCTCTGCCACGCGTCGCGCGCGCCGACGTTTCGTCGTGGTATTCGCTCGCGGGCGGGGCGAGTGTCATCGACCAAGCCACGACCGTCGCCTCACCGCTGCTCGATATCGATGCAGGCCTCGGAACGACACCGGTCAATCCGTTGGTGTTTGGCGCCCTGGTGCACGTGGGCGCACAATTCGCGGTTGGCGCCGACGTTGGTGGTGCGTTCCGTGTCTGCACGGGCAGCTACGCTCGCGGTGACTGGGGTCTCGGCGTCGACCTAGGAAGTCACTACCGCGTAGCGACCTACGGTGGCGCGGCCGGTTCGGCTCGCGTGTTCTTCGGGGCCCCCTGGGGCGTCGTCCTTCATCTTGGCGGGAGCTATGGCGAAAACGGTGTGGGCACGTTGTCCGCTTCGCTAGGCTTGGATTTCGCGCGTCTGAGTACGCATCGCTCCTACTTCACCGACGTGCTGCCAAGTCCACTCTCTAGCCCCGATCAGCCGGCACCAGCCTCTAGCGCGCCTCCGCTGCCGGCGGCGGCCAGCCTCGCTCCGACTTTCGGTCTTTGAAGGCTGATCGCCGTGCGACGTCTTGGAGACGCGCGCGGCACGGTGGCTCGATCGCGGCGCTCAGGCGCGTGCGAAGGCCGCGCTCAGGCGCGTGCGACGGCGGCGACCAGGCGGTCGAGATCTCCGCGCGTGTGTTGCTCGGTGACGGCGAGCAGCAAGCGGTCGGCGTGATCGGCACGGAAGCGTCCGAGATCGACGCCACCCAGGATGCCTTCCTGCTCCAATTTCGTGAGCACACTTTGCGCGGTCTTGCCGTCGAAGCGGATGGCGAATTCGTTGAAGAAGGCAGCGGCCTCGAAACCGGCCGCGATGCCGGGCAGCGCGAGTAGGGCGTCACGGAGGTAGTGAGCCTTGGCCAGGCACTGCTGGGCTACCTCGACGAAGCCAGCTTTGCCCAAGAGCGAAACGCGGATGGCGAAAGCCAGCGCAATCAGGCCCTGATTGGTGCAGACGTTGCTGGTCGCGCGTTCACGGCGAATGTGTTGCTCGCGAGTCGACAAGGTGAGTACGAAGCCTCGTTTTCCGTGGACGTCGACGGTCTCGCCGCACACGCGCCCGGGAAGCTGCTGCAAGAATTTTCGATCGTCGCGGCAGGCCAGGAGACCGACGCCGGGACCACCAAATTGCGGCGGGCAGGCGAGTGGCTGGCCTTCGCCCACGACGATATCCGCGCCCCAGCTACCCGGGGGCGCAGCGATGGCCAAGGCGTAGGGCTCGCTCACCGCAACGACCAAAAGCGCGCCGCGCGCGTGACAGGCGTCGGCGAAAGCGCGCAGGTCGGACACGGGACCCAAATACGAAGGGTAAGCGACCACGACGCAGGCAACGGTTTCGTCGAGAGCGGCCTCGAGCGCTGCGACGTCGGCGCCGCCTTGCTTCGAAACCGCCACGACGGTCGCAGAAACTTCGGCCTCACCACCAGCGACGTAGGAGTTGCCCGACAAATAAGAGGCGGTCGTCTCGCGGTATTCGGGGTGCACGCACTCGCTGAGCAACACGCGGTTTCGACCGGTCAGACGGCGGGCCATCAGCACACCTTCTGCGGTTGCGCTGGCGCCGTCGTACAAGCTCGCGTTGGAGAGCGGCAAACCGTAAAGTTCGCTCACCATTGTCTGGAACTCCCAGATGGCTTGGAGCGTGCCCTGGGCGACCTCGGGCTGGTAGGGCGTGTAGGCCGTGTAGAATTCGCTGCGGAGCAGCAGCTGGTCGACTGCCGGTGGGATGTGGTGCGCGTACATGCCGCAGCCGATGAACGACAGCAGGCGCGCGCCCGTGTTCTTGTCGGCAATCTCGCTCAGATGGCGCATGAGCTGGCCCTCGGCCAGGGCCTCGGGCACCGCGAGTTCACCCCGGAAGCGCACTTCCTCCGGAATGGTGTCGAAGAGTTCGTCGATGCTGCCGCGGCCTGCGGCCGCGAGCATCTCGTGGATCTCTGCGGGAGTGTGTGGAAGGTAGCGCATGGGCGTTAGTGATCGCTGGTGGCGGCGTGCGTGCGGTAGGCCGCCGCGTCGAGCAGGCTGGTCTGCTCGCTGGCGTCCGAGGGCTTGATGGCGATCATCCAACCCAGCTTCCAAGGATCGTTGTTGATCAGCTCGGGCTGGTCCTGGAGGTCCTCGTTGAGGCGCACGACGGTGCCGCTGACTGGTGCGAACAAATCGCTGAGCGTCTTTACACTCTCGATCGTGCCGAACTGCTTGCCAGCCGCCACTTCGTCGCCGACTGCTACGTCGAAACTGACCAGCGTGATGTCGCCCAACTGCTCGACCGCGAAGGCACTGATGCCGAAGAGGACCTCGTCACCTTCGGTTTTCGCCCACTCGTGCTCTTTTGTGTAACGGCGGTCGTCTGGGGTCTCTACCTCGGTCATATCGGCGCCCGTAGCGCGACGCCGACCCGTTGACCAGAGATTCCGCTCGAGGCCCGAAACGGGCCCGGAGAAGCGTCCCCGACGCGTCAGGACCGGCGATAAAAAGGCGTCGCCACGACCTGGGCGCACAGTGTTTTGCCGCGGCAGTCGACCAAAAATCGAGTCCCGAGTTCGCTCGACTCGACAGGGAGGTAGCCGAGGCCGATGGCCTTACCCAAGGTGGGTGATGGTCCACCCGACGTGCAGACACCGATGGTCCGTCCAGCGTCGTCTACGAATGGGTAGCCGTGGCGCGCCGAGCCTCGATCGAGCATCTCGAAACCGACGATGCGACGCGAGAGGCCGCGCTCTTGGGCGGCGAGCAGCGCGGGTCGACCGAGAAAGTCGGATTTGCCGAGCTTGACCGTCCAGCCGAGTCCCGCTTCGAGCGGGTTTGTCGTCTCGTCGATCTCGTTGCCATACAGCGAAAGGCGCGCTTCGAGCCGCAATGTGTCGCGACATCCGAGCCCAGCGGGCAGCAGTCCGAGCGGCGTTCCGACCTCGATCAAGGCGTCCCAGATGGCGCCAGCGTCGCCGTTCTTGCAAAACAATTCGACGCCGTCCTCACCGGTGTAGCCCGTGCGCGCGATCGTCAACGGGCGGCCCGCCAGGCGTGACTCGATGAAGCGAAAGGGACGAAGCTCGCTCTCGAGATGAGCCAAATTCGGCTCGATACGGGCCAAGATGGCCAGCGCGACCGGACCCTGCAGTGCCAACAGAGCCGTCTGGGCGCTCTCGTTTTCGAGCGTGATACTCGGGACGCCCTGGCTTCGTTCGGACAGGTGCGCCCAAATCTTGTCCAGGTTCGAAGCGTTGCAGACGACGAGCACGTCGTCCTGGCGATGCTTGTAAAGGATGAGGTCGTCCAAGATGCCGCCGTCTTCGCGACACGCGCAGGTGTAGACGGCTTGGCCTTCGGCGATGCGCTCGAGGTCGTTGGTGATGAGGCCGTTCAAGAAGCCCACGGCGCCGGCGCCGCGGACGCGCAACTCGCCCATGTGCGAGACGTCGAACAGCCCTGCGCGCGTACGCACGGCTTGATGCTCGGCGCTGAGACCCGAGTACTGAATGGGCAGAGAGTAACCTGCGAAGGGCACCATCTTTCCGCCGAGAGCTACGTGCCTGCTGTCGAGGGGCGTCTTCAAAAGGTCGTTCACGTCCCGCGTCGTACTACTGGAGGTTCTTCGGGTCGATGAGCTGGCCCGTGGACGTCATTCCGGCCTTTTCCCAGCGCTGTTCTTGAGTCAGGCCGGGCGTGCTTGCTGGCGGCGTGATGTCGCGCAGTACCAAGGTGGACTTGTCGTCGTTCGTCGCGATTTCGATGTGCAGCAACCGACCGTCGCCTCCTCGGACCTTGGCCGTGGGAAAGATCGTGCGACCCGGCACCATCTCGACGTGTTTGGCCACGACGTGGTCCTTGACGTACTGCAGAAGCGCCGCGGCTTCGACTTCGCCGATGGCAAAGGCCGAGTCAGAAAAAACCGCGTCGAGCCGCATCGTCTTGGGAATGGGAAAGAGGAAAGCCCGCTCGGTACCCTCGAGCAATTCGCCGGGAGGTAGCCGGTCGGGAGTCTGGGGCTTTGGTGCCTCGGTCGGTGCTGGCGGCGCCGTTGGTGGTGGCTCACCATCGCAGCCGAGCACGGCCAGGCCGAGCCAAGCCGCGAAGACCTGGCCGACGGCTCGGCGAACTTCGCTGGAGAGGATCACTCGAGGATGGCCGCCCACGATTCGATCGTAGAGGCGTTCTGCGGCGTAGCCAAATTGAGTGAACCGAACTGCGTCTGAAAGCCCGCGACCGGGTTGGTCCTGCCGCTGTTCGTCGTCTGGTAGACCAATTGCATCTGCGGCGGCGTGGGCGCGCCCATCGAGGTGTGATTGCCGCCACCAATCCAGGTGTCGGTGTTCACGGTGTCCCCGGGATGGCAAACCGGAGCGACCTCGAGGTTTACGCCGAAGATCACGCCGGCCGTAGCCGCGGTAGCCTGGACGGTCACGTCCGTGCCCGCGTTGTTGTACGAAAGTCCTTGGGCGCCACCATTGCCGGCAGCCGAACCGCTGAGCGGCTTCATGTAGTGAACGCCCCACAGCCTGCTGGCGCCGACGGTGTCGCAGGGGTTCGCGCCAGCGGCCGTGGGTTGGTAGGTGGCGTAGTAGAGGATGTTGGCGAACAACTGCAGCGGGCCGAGGGCGTGTTCGCCGTCCAGCAGTTCGTGCCACCACTGCACGCTCGTTTGAAACGTGCCGTTGCTGGAGCCGGCCCCATTGCGCTTCTCGAGTAACGACCAGATGTACTGCTCTTCGCCAGCGGTGCCCGAGACGCTCTGATCTCCGGTAGCGAACCCAACGGTGATCTGACCCAGCGTGTCGACCGAAAGCATGGGACGCGTGCTGATCGGACGCCCCACCGAGGCCGCGGTCACGGCGTTGAGCACGTCGGGGTGCCTGGAGAAAGCGTCGAAGAACATCGTCATCTTCCAGTCGCTGAGGATGCCCGACACGTCGACGCGCCACATGGTGCCGTCCTGGTCACCGATGAAGATGCGATCCGCTACGGCGCCCGCGCCAGTCGGGTAGGCCGCCGGCACGCCGACGATGGGCGAATCAAGCAAGCTGGGCACGACCAGCGCCGCGGGCACCGTCGGCACCTCGGCCGCCTGGCGTCGGAAGGTCTTGAGGATTTCGCCGGAGTCCAGACGCACGATCGTCAGCGAGCGGGCGCCGATGTAGGTGAGCGTATCGTCGCCGGTGACGCCATTGTTGGTGCGGTCGAACTCGTAGCAACGCACCCGCGTGCGTGGGGTGTAGCCACTGTCGATGTTGCTGTAGGGCGCAGAGGATGAGCGCACGCACGTTCCGGCCGCTGGCGTGCCGCCCTGGCCGCCGGGCAGCACCGCCACAGCGATTTCCGTCTTGCTGGCGTCGTCGAAGATGGTGGTGATGAGCGGCGTGGCTCCGCCTTGGCCGAAAAGCGGGTTGCCGCCGGCATCGGTGGTCAGCTGCCACAAGAAACGCGGACCCTTGGTGTTGGTCGTCGGGTCCTTCGGATCGGTGATGTCGACGGCGAAATAACCGCCACGCGTGCCGCCGAAGCTTTGCACCAGGATGGTGCGCCAGCCCGTCGGCGAACCGTCGCCGCTGGCGCCGCTTGAGGTGCGCTGTAGCTTGAACGGGTAGTAGCTGTTGCCCGTGTCGGGCTCGGCCACGACGTCGAGCACCACCGGCACGCCGTCGAGCAGCTTGAGCGGCGAGCTGGGGTACTGCGTTTGTAAGAGCGGAAGGACGGCAGGCGGCAAGAAGGCGAACTTCTCGTTGTTTTGCGTGGCCACGCTGGGGACGTCCGCCAGTAGGTTGGGCGACAGCTGGAAGCCGTGCAGGTAGCCGTCGTTCGACGAGGTGTACACCATCATGGGCCGGCTGGTGTTGGCCACGGCGAACTGCTCGTAGCTCTCGTCGTTCACCGCCGCGCTCGGCTTGTTGACGATCACCGGC
>Ga0105048_10000668_pt1 | contig 53394 bp, 49 predicted proteins | sample MAT05_FD_78382 | JGI IMG/M metagenome (GOLD analysis project Ga0105048, IMG submission 78382) | Freshwater microbial communities from Lake Fryxell liftoff mats and glacier meltwater in Antarctica - MAT-05 | ecosystem: Environmental > Aquatic > Freshwater > Ice > Liftoff microbial mat | place...
AACCTCGTCACCTACGCTGGCGGTGCAGGCAATGAAGTGTTCAATGATGTGGTGCAGATCAGCAACGGAGATGTGCTGGTGATCGGCGTGGCCGATGCGCTGGATTGGCTGCCCAATGGCGTGCTGGTCACCACCTTGAGCAACCCCGGCATCACCAACAACCAAGGCACCGGTCGCGTCCCGTTCATTCTCCGGCTGGACAGTTCGTTGCAGAACGTGCTCGGCGTTTACGCCCTAGCCGCAGGTGGTGCGGAGGACTTCCGATTCATCAAAAGCACCAATGCGCCGGGCGAATCCACCGGCGATCTGTACCTCAGCGGAACCACCGAGGACAGCAATACCGGCGGTTTCTTCATCGGCAAGCTGGACAACAACTTCGTGAACGGCGCGCCCACCGGCTTCGTGTGGGTGAACAATGTGAAATGCGCGGCGAACGAGTACCCTAAGGTCTACCAGCCCTGGGATGTGGGCAGCGATGGCAAGGTGGTCTATGCCTTTGGCGATTCACACAGCTACAACTGGAGCGCCTTCTACCGCATGGATGCGAATGGCGAGGATGAAGTGGTGCCGCATTGGCGCATCCACTGGCCCGTTGGTGGCGGCGCTGAATACCGTGGCGATGGCGCTACCTATCCCGGCGGTCTGGGTGGCTTGGACTACAGTGCGATCGTGTTGAAACGCGATGCTTCGCGCTGCGAGTTGCGATCTCCCACGGCAGCTGAATACAACGCCATACTGCCCGATGGCAACGGCGGGACCAAGCAAGGGACCTGGCCGCTCGACATCCTGTACGCTGCCGAATGCCTGCCCGGTGGCATCGGCAACACCACGGATGGTCCGGGCTACACGGGCTACAGCGGCAGCGCCACCTTCACCCATGGGCCACAGAGCGTGTGCATCGATCGGCGCACCAACGCGATGTACATCGGCTTCAACACCAAGAGCGTGCTGCCCGGTGGCGAACCGGATTTCGAACCCGCCGTGATGGCCATGGATGCCGATGGTGCCTTGCTATGGTGGAGCCGCCTCTACCACGAAGTGACGCCGCAGGGCGATATGGTGAACTCATCACCGGACCAATACATCGACGCGCTGGCGATCGACTATTCACAGCCACCTTCTACGGGCATGCTCGTGGTGAATGCGCGTTGCCATGGGAACAACGTGGAGAATCTTTGGGAGGGCAATTCCATCGCTGCGAACCCCGGTGCCAGTGGCTTCCAGAACCAGTTCACCGGTAACCAGGGCAACATCCACATCAGCTGGCTCGGGAAGCTGACCTTGAACAATGGTACCCTGATGCACAGCACCTACGTGGCGGAATACGCCGAAGGCACCGGAAGTCTCGGCGCACCGCACCCGGATCCCAACCTCGATGGCTGGCCGAACCCCAACGGTGGCTGGCCCAACGTGAACACCACCTACCTCGCCAAGAACATGCTTAAGGTGACCAGCAGTGGGCGCGTGGTGGTGCTGGGTCAAGGACGGCGCACGATCACCACGGCGAACGCTTACCAGAAGATGGTGAAGCCCGCGAACGGCGGCTTAAGCAGCTGGAACAACTTCGTACGCGAGTACGAGGACGACCTGAGCATTCCGTTGTACAGTTCGTTGTTGGCGGGCCAATGGGACACCCTTACGCAACAAGGCGGCGACAACGTGAAGCTCTACGGCGTGTTCAAGAACGCGAATAGTTTGCTGGTGGTGGGCAAGCATACCGGAACAGGGAACGCCATGCCGGTGAGCAACGTCCCGGCTTGGGGCAACAGCAGTTTCAACGGCGGAAGTGCGGTGCTCGCGCGCTTCACGGCCGCCAACATCGTGGATCCCGGCGATTCACCGGTAACGATCACCACAGCAATTGAACAGGCGCAGCGAACGGTCAACTGGGTCGTAGCCCCGAACCCTGCAAGTGATCTGTTCACGGTGCGCACCACTGTAACGAACGTGGTCTCCGTGGCGATGCTCGACAATGCGGGACGAACGCTGCGCACGGTGGTCATGCAACAAGGTGTGGCGGAGTTCGATGGCCAGGGTATCGCTAGTGGCACCTACTTGCTCGTGGGTCGAACGCGGGACGGGATGACGACGAGTTTTGGGAAGGTGGTGTTGCAGTAGATCGTCCTGCTTTTCATGCGCAGCCGTGGGACGATGGGGTCGGCTTACGAACGGTGTAGCACGATGCCGACACGCACTTCTTCACCACCACCGCTCGACCCATCAACTCGCCCGAGGTGAGAAATTGTACAAGCGTAATTGCCCACGCTCAATGGCGGTATGGGTTGTTGACGCAACCCTTTTGCCTGTACATGACGACCCTGGAACATTGACCGTTTCTGACAAGTTCCGGTGAACGAACCGGCTACCTTTGCACCATGCCAGAGAACAGCCTTCAATGGATCGAAAGCGATGGGGTTCGCGTGGCCGCTTCGGTGGACGTGCAGGTGACCGGAGAGCATGATCTCTACTATCCGTACACGGCGCTGATCCACATCACCCGGGGGCAGATCAACATCCTCCGCGGCAGCCGCATGGATACGTACAAAGCCGGTGATTTCCTGCTCGTGCGGAAGTTCACAATGGGCAAGTACTTCAAGACCTGGAGCGGAACGGAAGGCAGCTTCCGCATGCTCGGCTTCCTCTTCCAGGATGAGTTCCTGAAGGAGCTGGTGGACCATTTTCCACCGACCGTCGCAGGGCTGCACCAGGTGCCTGCGGTGAGCGTGCTGCCATCCACCTCTGCCTTGAGCGGATTGATGGCCTCGCTGGCCGGATACTTCCAGGACGGGCGCACCGTAGAGCGTTCAATCATCCGTCTCAAGACCCTTGAGGCCATCCTCACAGTGGTCGGTGCGGATGCACGGATGGCGCCCATCTTCAAGGCCTACGCCCAGCCGCTGCGGGCGGATCTGACACAGTTCATGGAGAAGTTCATCACAGAGAAGATGACCCTCGAGCAACTGGCCCTCACCTCGGGCCGCAGCCTGTCTTCCTTCACCCGGGAATTCAGAGCGCTCTTCAACACCTCACCTCACCAGTGGATCAAACAGAAGCGTCTTGAGAAGGCCCGTGACCTGATCCTGCGCGAGGGTCGCAGTCCTTCCGAGGTATACCTGCAAGTGGGCTTCGAGGACCTAGCCCATTTCAGTCGCTCTTTCAAGCAGCAGTTCGGGCGCAATCCATCCGAAATGAGGCGCGCGGTTGCCTGACAGATTTAGGCAAGTAGCTTGACCGGATCAAGCAACTGTTGCGCCGGTGGTCTGACGTGCTTTGTACCCTCAGATCAACGCGAGCACTCGATGAAGAAGAACGTAGTCCTTATTACCGGCGCTTCCTCCGGCATGGGCAAGGAGACCGCCCTCACCCTGATCAAGCAAGGCCACATCGTCCATGGTGCAGCGCGCCGTATCGACAAGATGCACGACCTGGTGAAAGTGGGTGGTCATGCCATCGAGATGGACGTGACCAGCGAGGAGCAAATGGTCGCTGCGGTAGAGCGCATCATCAAGGAGCACGGTCGCATCGATGTGCTGGTCAACAATGCCGGATACGCGATCTATGGCGCGGTGGAGGACACGAGCATCGCGGACGCCCGCCGGCAGTTCGAGGTGAACATCTTCGGGCTGGCGCGCATGACGCAGCTGGTGCTTCCGCAGATGCGTAAACAGGGCAGCGGGAAGATCATCAACATCAGCTCCATGGGCGGCAAGATCTACACGCCGCTGGGTGCCTGGTACCACGCCACCAAACATGCGTTGGAGGGCTGGAGCGACTGCTTGCGGCTGGAACTGAAGCCCTACGGCATTGATGTGGTGATCATTGAGCCTGGGGTCATGGCCACGGAGTTCGGGGATGTGGTCTTGCAACCTATGCTGGACCGTTCAGGCACGGGACCCTATGCCAAGCTTGCCCACTCCATGGCATCCTCCCTGCGGGATTCTTATACCAAACCGAACGCCTCCTCACCGCCTTCGGTGATCGCCAACGTGATCGCGGAGGCCATCACCGCGAAGCGTCCGAAGACACGTTACGCAGCGGGCAAGATGGCAAAGCCCTTGATGTTCATCCGCAAATACGCAGGCGATCGGCTGTTCGACAAGGCGATCATGAGCCAGGTGAAATAGGTGGCCTATCGCTTTGGGCAGCAGAGCGAAGGCCTTTCACGGAACCGTCCGTCCGTGCGGGGTCACTTGCCGAAGGGGCTGGGGATTCCTGCCCCACCGATAACATCGCACCATATCCGCCCCCACGTTCAGGCCACTCCCGACGTCCTCAAGCACAAGATCGCATCGTCACCGACGCGCCGCTCTGCTACGACCTCGGTGCCGTCATCAGCATCATGTGCAGTATCATCCAGAGCAACGGCGCCGAGGTGATCAACTCGGGGTCCGTGCATGTTCCGGCCAGATCATTCCGGCCAAAGCCTGGGCCTTGGCAATTCGATGCTGGTCGGCAAAATGGCACGCATGCTGGCCAAGTGATGATCATCGTGCTCGGCGATCCACAGGAGCATGTCCACCGCGCGCATCCGCTTGTTCTGGCAGGGGTGATAAGCCACATGTTCCCAAGAGGCGTGCCCCAACCGCTCCACTCTTTCAGCGAAGTAGTTCCGCTTCAAACGGAACTCCTCCAGCACATCGCCTACGGAACGGGACCGCTGCCCTTGCACGATTGTCTGTTGGTCACGCAGGTCGATATCGCATAGACGGGTCCGTCGCTGCTCAAAGTCATCCGCCCTTCCATCAAAACGGTCCTGCAAAGTGATCAAGTGGCCGACGTGCTCCACCACACTCCATTTGCCTTGTACCTGAAGTAGCAGGTTCTCCGCAGGCTGCCTTGCGAGCAGCGCGTAGATCCTCGCGGAGGTGCCGCGTATGCGCTCAAGCAATACGGGGAGTTCATCCAGCGGGCGACCGTATTCGATCGTGCGTTGGTTCCAAGCTACGGGGTTCATGGTCACGGTGACAAGCGGTTTCTAACAATGCCGCCATGCCCAAAGATGACGTAGCGATCATGGACCACGTTTCCTCCGTTGCCCGATCCAGAGCCGCCGTTCCCCGTTCCCGCACGAGCATGCTCCGGGCTGGTCAGTGACAGATATGCAGGGTGGATCATTACCTCAAGACCGTCACATGTTGTTGGCGTTAACGGTCCGTGGTTTCCATGCGTGGGAGTAGCCGGTGTGGACCTGCTGGGAAGTGGTGATCTCTACACAGGTCTTACTGGGACGGCAACCAAGAAGCAAGCGATGAATAGTGCGAGCGCACGAGAGAGAAAGAGTGAAGGCCGCTCCCCTCGCTCCCTTTCACCCTCTTCGGAACAACTGCGCAAAGGGCGGATCTTATTCACCGGCCCAGTAGTAGCTCGGAAAGCTATGCGCACGGAACAGCAACAAGCCCCGACCATCGCTGGCCGGGGCTTCCGTTCAATTGCAGAAAGCGTGATGCTTACATCATCCCGCCCATGTCGCCCATGCCACCGCCGTGGCTATGGCCGTGCGCTTCTTTCTCTTTCTCTTCGCTGATCACGCATTCGGTGGTGAGCAGCATGCTGGCGATGGAAGCGGCGTTCTCCAAAGCAACACGCGTCACTTTGGTTGGATCGATAACACCAGCGGCAAGCAGGTTCTCATACACTTCGGTGCGGGCGTTGAAGCCGTAGTCGGCCTTTCCCTCGCGCACTTTCTGTACGATGATGCTGCCTTCCAGGCCGGCGTTGGCCACGATCTGGCGCAAAGGTTCTTCGAGCGCACGCTTCACGATGCCCATTCCGGTGGTCTCGTCGGCGTTGATGCCTTCGGCCTTTTCCAGCACTTTCTGTGCGCGGATGTAGGCTACACCACCCCCCGGTACGATGCCTTCTTCCACGGCAGCGCGGGTAGCGTGCAGGGCGTCATCTACACGGTCCTTCTTCTCTTTCATCTCCACCTCCGTAGCGGCACCGATGTAAAGCACGGCAACACCGCCAGCCAATTTGGCCAAGCGCTCTTGCAGCTTCTCCTTGTCGTAGTCACTGGTGGTGCTTTCGATCTGAGCTTTGATCTGGTTCACACGGCCCACGATGTCGTCCTTCTTGCCGGCACCGTTCACGATGGTCGTGTTGTCCTTATCGATGCTGATCTTCTCGGCCTTGCCCAACATGGTGAGGTCAGCGTTCTCCAGTTTGAAGCCACGCTCCTCGCTGATCACCGTTCCACCCGTGAGGATGGCGATGTCTTCGAGCATCGCTTTGCGACGGTCGCCGAAACCTGGGGCTTTCACAGCGGCCACTTTCAGGGAGCCGCGGATCTTGTTCACCACCAAGGTGGCCAGTGCTTCACCATCAACATCTTCGCTGATGATCAACAGGGGCTTGCCGGTCTGTGCTGCTTTTTCCAGGACCGGAAGAAGCTCCTTCATGCTGCTGATCTTCTTGTCGTAGATCAGGATGTAAGCGCCTTCGAGGTCCACCTCCATCTTCTCCGCGTTGGTCACGAAGTAGGGGCTCAGGTAACCGCGATCGAACTGCATGCCTTCCACCACTTCAACGGTGGTATCGGTGCCCTTCGCTTCTTCCACGGTGATCACACCTTCTTTCTTCACTTTGGCCATGGCCTCAGCGATCAGGGTGCCGATCGTGTCGTCGTTGTTCGCGCTGATCGAAGCCACTTGCTTGATCTTGGCGTTGTCATCACCCACGGCTTGGCTCATTTTCTTGAGCTCGGCTACCACGGCAATAACGGCCTTGTCGATACCGCGCTTCAGGTCCATCGGATTGGCACCGGCGGCCACGTTCTTCAAGCCGGCCGTAACGATCGCTTGTGCAAGCACGGTAGCGGTCGTGGTGCCATCACCAGCAGCGTCAGCGGTCTTGCTGGCCACTTCCTTCAGCATCTGGGCGCCCATGTTCTCCACAGGGTCCCGAAGCTCGATCTCCTTGGCCACGGTCACACCGTCCTTGGTTACTTGTGGAGCACCGAATTTCTTGTCGATGATCACATTTCGGCCCTTTGGGCCGAGGGTCACCTTCACGGCGTTCGCGAGGTGGTCCACGCCACGCTTCAGACGATCGCGTGCGTCAATGTCGAATTGGATGTTCTTGGCTGCCATTTTCTTAGAGGGATGGGTCGGGGCGCGAGATCTCGCGCCCGCTTAGTTTCTTTTCTGATGGGCGCGAGATCTCGCGCCCTTACGAACTGATCTCCGATCAGTTCAGTACCGCGTAAATGTCGCTTTCGCGCATGATCATGTAGTCCTTTCCTTCGAGCTGGAGCTCGGTGCCACTGTACTTGCCGTACAGGATCTCGTCACCCACTTTCACGGTAAGGGGGGTCACTTTGCCATCATCTGCCACACGGCCGGTGCCAACAGCGATGATCTTGCCACGCTGGGGCTTCTCTTTGGCGGTATCGGGGATGTACAGGCCACCCTTGGTGGTCTCTTCGGCTGCCGCTGCTTCAACAAGCACGCGGTCGGCCAGGGGCTTTACTTTGTTTGCCATAGGTCTTGATCGATAGGGATGGTTTAGCGCCTGTTACGACGCACCGCCGCTTGTCAATACCTATGCCATCCGACTGGAAGGGGCCTGAAGCTGACAGGATCGGCAGCCCAACGAAAAACTGACCGTGGATCGTCAGTTATCCACTGACAAGCTGGCAACCGGACTAGGGAGTCGCTGGGTCACTTGGCGTCGTAGCGCCATCGGTCCCTGCATCGGCAGGTGGCGCCTGCTCTCCTTCCGTTGGATCAGCTTGCTCAACGGCCGGGGTATCCAACTCGTCCATTTCAGCGGTGGCGCTGCTTTGGAGGGAGGTGGAGATCAGGCAAAGCACCATGAGGGAACCAGCGAGGGTCCATGTGCCTTTTTCTAGGAAGTCCGCTGTGCGCTGTACGCCGCCGATCTGCTGGGCGCCGGTGAAACCGGCAGCGAGACCGCCGCCTTTGGGGTTCTGGGCAAGAACAACGAGGGCCAAAAGGGCGCAGACGATGAGAATGATGATGGAGATGGCGACCATGGCTACTTGTTCAATTGATCCTCAAGCTCTTTTGCGAGGGCCGCAAAGTAAGCGCTTTTCGCCGGGTATTTCAACGCCAGCCGCTTGTAGGCCTCTATGGCCTTGGGGCCATTGCCCTGTTTGACATACACCCGCGCCAATGTTTCGGTCACCAGACCGGCCTTGTCGTCCAAGCTGCGTTTGGCGGCTTGTTGCGGGGTGAAGAACTCGACCTTGGGTGGTGTTACAGGCGCTTGTTGCTTGATGAACCGGTCGATCAGGTCCGCCGTACCCAGCGATTCCTTAGGCAAAGGCTTTGTTGCGGGTTTCTCTGCCGCAAAGCGAGGTGCTTCTGTCGCTGGCGCTACCACTTCCGGTATTGGACGGATCCAATCCGAAATGGCGGTCGGGATCGCCGCATTGCGTTGCACGGCTGGTGCTTCCGGTTTGGCGGTCTCCTCGATGGCATCGAGCCATGCCGTGAAGCTGAGCTTGTCGTGCCGTGTAATGGACCGCTTGTGCTCGAATGGTGCGATCGGCAACAATGGTTCTTGCGGCGGGAAGATCGGCGGCGGTCCGGGTAGGGGCGAGGATCGCTCTACGTGAATTTCCGCGCTGGCCTTTTCGTGCAGCCAAGTGAAGTCATACACGCTCGCCATGGCCGCTTCCATGATCTGGCGCTCCAGTGGGTCGGCTTCCGTTGCGAGTGCCTGAGGTCCAGACTGGTCCACAAGATCATCAACCGCTTGCAGCAACGCAAGTTCTTCAGTGATTTGCTCGAATGGTGCGCTCACATCTTCAATGGTCGGCTCTGGTAGCTTGATCGTTGGGACGTCGACAACGGCGATCGGCTCCGGCACAGCGGCGTCCTGAATGATCTCCGGAATTGACATCACCGGCGTCTCGACCACAGCCATCGGCTCCGGAACGTCTACAGGCGTGGGCAACGGCTCCAATACCTTGACGGCGATCGGGTCGGTCTTCGGTACCACCGTCAATGTGCGCTGCACCAGACTGCCAGCGCGGGCGATCAGATCGAAAAGCACGGTGCGCGATGGCACATGGGCCGATGTATCGTGCAAGGTCTCCTCCGAAAGCACATCACCGGACTTGTGTTCTCCCAACGACCGAAGGACCTGCGCCCCAGCGAACCAGGGATACCGTTCCGCAAGGGCGTTCAGGTCCGACATATCGCCGCGACCGACGTTCCCCGGCTCCTCCACCAACTGTGTCAATCGTTCGCGTTCCATGCTTACCAACTCCCCAACGTGCGGTCGAAGATATCCTGGGCCAACTGTTTCCCGATCTCACCGGCCAGACGTTCCTCTACCGTGACCAGATCTTGCGTGCTGTCGTAATCCGAGAAACGCGATACCGAGAACTCAGCGTTCTTCTTGGGTTCCAGTTTGTTGATGTAGGTGACGCTCACCGTCATTGTCAACCGGTTCAACGCCGCGGTTTCGTTCGCCTGGATGTTCACCGGCTGCACATCATAGCCCGTAAGCGCACCGCTGTATTGCACGTCACCCTCTTCACGCTTCAACTTCAACGGCGTTTGGGCCAGCAACAGGTCCCGCAGCGTTTCGGTCAGCACTTGTGCGCTAAGCGGAGTGGCCAGTGGTGCCCGCGCTTCTATGACATCAACGCTCACTGTGCGCGCCTCCCCGACATCACCACCGGTGAATCCATAGTTCACCCGACAACCGGAGACGAACAGAAACACAAACAGGAGCACTGCTCCCGAGGTATTCCGAATTGAGAATTGAGAATTGAACATTGAAAATTCCCCCTTATGGGATGTCATACTCCTTGATCTTCCGGTACAACGTGCGCTCGCTGATCCCCAACTCTTGCGCTGCGTTCTTGCGCTTGTTGCGGTGCTTCGTCAATGCTTTACGGATCATCTCCTTCTCCTTCTCCTCCAAGCTCAGGCTTTCCTCCACCTCGGTGTGGTCGATATCCTCGTGCTGACTGCCTGCTGGTAGTATGCTCACCGTGCCTTGTGGGCTGGTGGGTTGCACGAAGTAATCGTCGCGGTAGACAGGTGGCTTCGCGGCAGGCATGGGCTGTCCACCCGACATCACCTTCACCTGCTCCTTCAGCTCGTTCAGGTCGCTCTTCATGTCGAAGAGGAATTTGAAGATCAGCTCACGTTCGTTGATGGTATCGGCTCCTTGGCCGGATCCACCCATGGGGATCAACGCGGTACTCTGCTCGGGAAGATAGCCGCGCAAGGTCTTCGCATCCACTTCACGCGTCTGCTCGATCACGCTCAGTTGTTCCACGATGTTCCGCAGTTGACGCACGTTGCCGGGCCAGCGGTAGGCCGTCAAGAGTTGCAACGCATCATCTCGCAGCACGATCGGTGGTGCCTTGTATTTCGATGCCGCATCCTGGGCGAAGAAGCGGAACAACAGGTGGATGTCCTCCGGCCGTTCGCGCAACGGGGGCACGTGGATCGGTACCGTGTTCAAGCGGTAGTAGAGGTCCTCGCGGAAGGTGCCGCGTTGCACCGCTTGCAGCATCTGCACATTCGTTGCTGCTACTACCCGCACGTTGGTCTTCTGTGCCTTGCTGCTACCCACGCGGATGAATTCCCCGGTCTCCAGTACGCGTAACAAACGCACTTGCGTGGTCAAAGGAAGCTCGCCCACTTCATCCAGGAAGATCGTGCCGCCGTTGGCCACTTCGAAGTAGCCTTTACGCGCTTCATGCGCTCCAGTGAAGGATCCTTTTTCGTGACCGAACAGTTCGCTGTCGATGGTGCCTTCCGGAATGGCGCCGCAATTCACCGCGATGTACGGCCCATGTTTGCGGGCGCTGTAAGCATGCACGATCTGCGGCATCACTTCCTTGCCGCTGCCGCTTTCTCCGGTGATCAATACGCTCAGGTCCGTTGGTGCTACCTGCGCTGCGATCTCGATGGCACGGTCTATCGCCGCCGATGTGCCGATGATCCCGAACCGTTGTTTGATGGGTTGGACGTTCATGCTGGAATGGCCGTTCGTTCGATCACTGATACTACTTCTCCCTTTAACCCACCCCCAGTTGTAATAGCGATCCTGACGTTGATGAATTCTCCGGGCTGTAGCTCTACCCCTTCATGCATGCGCGGAACGATCACCACTGAGTTTTGCGAATTGCGGCCGTACAAGTGTTCCGCGCTGCGCTTGCTCACACCCTCGATCAGCACCTCATGGACCTGCCCCATGTAACTCCTCAAGCGTTTGGCGCTCGCCAGCTTTTGTGTCTCGATGATCTCCGTGAGCCGGCGTCCTTTCACGTCTTCGGGAACATCATCCGTGTATTTGCGGGCCGCCAAGGTCTTTGGCCGCTCGCTGTATTTGAACATGAAGGCCATGTCATAACCCACTTCGCTCAGAAGGCTCAATGTCCATTGATGGTCCGCTTCGGTCTCCCCGCTGAATCCCGCGATGATGTCGGTGCTGATCGCACAATTCGGCATGTGCCGGCGGACGCTGGCGATGCGTTCCAAGTACCACTCGCGTGTGTAGCCTCGGTTCATGCGCTGCAACACGTCGCTGCTACCGCTTTGTACGGGCAGGTGGATGTACTTGCAGATGTTCGGATAACGCGCCATCACTACCAATACCTTATCCGTCATGTCCTTCGGATGGCTGGTGCTGTACCGGATACGCAGGGTAGGGCAGGCCGTGGCCACCATTTCAAGAAGGTCGGCGAAATCGACCACTACGCCAATGGATGTACTGCCAACTGCCGACTGCGAACTATCAAGTGGATTGATCGAGGTCCACTTGTACGAGTCAACATTCTGCCCTAACAGCGTTACCTCCTTGTAGCCCTTGGCCACCAAGTCGCGGCATTCGCTCGCGATGCTATGCGCATCACGGCTGCGTTCTCGTCCACGCGTAAAAGGCACCACACAAAAGGCGCACATATTGTCGCAGCCCCGCATGATGGTGACGAACGCCGTAACGCCATTGCTGTCCAGCCGAACAGGCTCGATCTCGCCATAGGTTTCCTCCCGGCTCAGCAGAACGTTCACCGCTTTCTGGCCGGTGCCTACTTTGCTTAAGAGTCCGGGCAAGGTGCGGTAGGCATCGGGGCCAACGACGAGGTCCACCACTTTCTTCTTCTCCAAAAGATCCTCCCGCATCCGCTCGGCCATGCAGCCCAGCACACCCACCTTCAAGCCCTTGTTCCGGGCCTTCAGGCTGTTCATCTCGTTGATGCGCTGCAGCACCGTGTACTCTGCCTTTTCCCGTATGCTGCACGTATTCAGCAGCACCAGGTCAGCCTCTTCGGCACTTCTCACCGGGGTGTAGCCATCTTTCGCCAAAATGCTCGCGACGATCTCGCTGTCGCTGAAGTTCATTTGGCAGCCGTAGCTCTCGATATAGACCTTCTTGCTCAATTCACCTTGGAAAGGAGGGCGAAGTTACCGAACTTGGCGGGCGTGACAATGTGGCAGAATTGGCGAATGGTCATGGGAGTGCGTAAGCGGGGAGCACAGTTAACGGCGTTTGCCCTGATAATGGCCGCACCCTTGTCCGCCCAAATACGAATGGGGTGCGTCGGTGGGTGTATACCGCTATTCCTTGCTGGCAAGAGAAAGTGATGACCATGCCTACGCCTCGTTCCATGGTATCTCATCACCGGCGTTCACCGCATCAATTTCCTTTCGCGAACGGTGCGCCTCGCACACGAACTTGGGCATTGAGCTTCAATTCACCCGGAAGTCCTTCAGCACCCGTTTTAGCGAAGGGGGTCTTGCAGGAAGTTCCGGCACGGATGTCCGGGTCGATCTGGACCTGCTTCACCTCAGTATAACTCCGGAAGTAAAGCTTGGCGGCACGGGGACTGCGGTCGTTCGTTCCGGTCCAGAATTCGGCTTTAAACTTGGGGGAGGCATGACTGGCCGTTCCTGGGTCGACTCTCCCTTCAACTCGAGCGGAGCAACCACCATCACTGGCACTCCAACTAACTTCAAAGGAGATATCCGGTTCCATTTCGGACTTGGTTTCCGATCAAGCGGGTCGGCAAGATGGGGCTTTACGTTCGACCCCTATTTCTCTGCTGCTCTGGGTTCCATCCTTAAGGATAACCCGGGTGCCAAGGGATCGGAGGTGGGCATCAAGATCGGATGCTCCTTGAGGAGGGAGAAGACAACCTTGACGCAATGGATCGATCGCAATACACCTACCCCTCCTCCCGGTCCGAATTGGTGATGTGCTCGTTGCACTAAGCCCAATTCCATTGCGTTCACTGTCCATGCCCGCCGCCTTTCCTCCGACCTCAAAGGGGCTCTCCCTCATGGTGGCGTTCATTATAACTTCGTCTGGTAGTGTGCCAGCCCAGTATGCCGTCGGATTGCGCATGGGCCCATCGACTTTCATTCCGATCAGTAGCTCCGGTGCCAATGCCACGGAGAGCATCTCTGGCTTGGTGTTAGGTGCCGCACTTCAGTTAATACCCGATGATGGCACCGGCTATCGGTTCGCTTTGGATCATGTGACAAGGGTCTTTGATATCGACCTACGCAATGGGTTCACAAGCCGCCGCGAACAGCAATCCATTCGATCAACCTTCATCCAACTTACCAGCGAGGTTCGTTTTCCGCTTGGAAAAGGCTCGCATGTGTACTTCGATTTTGGCCCGTCCATCGGTGCGCAATTGAGCGAACATCGCAGGGGTGCCGCTTTCTACACGGACTATCCCGGGCAGGAGGACACGCTTTTCGTTGATGAGCGGACAACGGACAACGGGGCTCGTCATCAACGACATCCGGTTACGACTTGGGGTCAGTGCCGATCCCCCGATCACCGAAAGGCTCTACTTCAACGCATGTTTAAGCATGAACCTTGGATGGAGCGATTGGTTTCGGAGCGAAGGCTACATGACGGTGGATGCACAGGTTCTCGCAGGTCTGTCCTACGCTTTGGGGAATAGAGCCGCCCGCAAAACCCCGAAGGGCTGAGAACGAAGTCACTCCGTACCCAACCACTCCAAGCTCACCGAGTTGATGCAATATCGCTGCCCCGTGGGTGGCGGACCATCATTGAACACGTGGCCAAGGTGCGCGCCGCATCGACCACAGGTTACCTCGGTGCGTTCCATGCCGAACGCATTGTCCTCATGGTACAGCACGCTGTTCTTACGCTCCGGCGCGTAGAAGCTGGGCCAGCCGCAACTGCTGCTGAATTTCGCATCGGCCTTGAACAACACGTTGCCGCATGAGGCGCAAGCGTAAGTGCCGATGCCTTCAAAATCCCAATATTTCCCGGTGAAGGCGCGCTCCGTCCCTTTCTCGAAGGCGATGTAGTAGAGGTCTTCAGGAAGCAGCTTCTTCCATTCGGTCAGCGGCAAGTCCAGTTTTGTGGTGTCCGCGTGCGAATAGTGCGGGTTTTTGCTGTGGTCGTATTGGCTCATGGTGTCTATATTGGCGGTACTCTTTTCGCTGGTCTGGCCGGTGCTGTCAGCGCAGCTCGCAAGAAACAGTGTGCTGGCGCAAAGTAGGGTGTGCAGGCGGGGCATGTGCGTGGAGTTCGGGTGTTTGATCAATGCGTTTTGCCGCTCAGGTCGATGCTCACGGCGTTGATGCAATACCGCAAGCCGGTCGGCGCCGGACCATCATCGAACACATGCCCAAGGTGTGCATCGCACCGGCTGCAAACAACTTCCGTTCGGACCATGCCGAATGCGCGGTCCACATGATCCGTTACGCTCTCCTTTGTTTCAGGCGCGTAGAAGCTGGGCCAGCCCGTGCCGCTCTCGAATTTGGTGTGCGAATCGAACAGTGCTTGGCCACATACAGCGCAACGAAAAGTGCCATCCTCCTTTTCGCCCTCAAATTTTCCGGTGAACGGACGCTCGGTGCCTTTCTCGAAGGCCACGTGGTAGAGCTCCTTCGGCAGGATCTTCTTCCATTCGCTCAGTGGCACGTCCAACTTGGTGTTGTCGGTCAAAGAGTAGTACGGGTTCTGGGTGTGGTCCATGTTCATCGATCCTGTGTTCTTCATGTCCGAGGACTGGCCAGTGATGTTGTTGCAACCGATCAGTAGCATCGCTGCTACCAGAGAGAAAGTGGATGTGGTTCGCATGGGTCCCGTCCCGGTTCGTTCTGTGGCCAATGGTCGTTGAATGCTCCTGTTCATGACAAAGGTGATGGAAGAACATACGGGCTGCCTTTCGGTTCGGATCGATCGCGAGAGCACCAAGTGGGCAACCTGTTCAAAAAATTCTTCCCCCTAAAGGGGAACGCTTCCGGGAACAGGTATTGCGTGATCGGTTCTTGCTCCGGACACCTTTCTTTGCGCCCCTGTTCGCCGAGGCGTCCCTGCTGAGGCATTCAAAAAGAGCGCGGAATTCATGGCGAAGAAGAGCGGCGACCTGGTCATTGTGGAGTCTCCTGCAAAGGCCAAGACCATTGAGAAATACTTGGGTGAAGGCTACACTGTGCTCAGCAGTTACGGGCACGTCCGTGATCTGCCCGAACGTGAGTTGAGCGTGGATGTGGAGAAGGGCTTCGAACCCACCTACATCATCCCCGACGATAAGAAGGACCGCCTGCGACAGCTCCAGAAAGAAGCCGACAAAGCCACCACTGTCTGGCTCGCGACCGACGAAGACCGCGAAGGGGAGGCCATCAGCTGGCACTTGAAAGAGGCGCTCGGTCTTGCCGACTCGAAAGTGAAACGCATCACCTTCAACGAGATCACCAAAGCGGCGGTGATGAAGGCCATCGAGAACCCGCGCGAGATCGATATCCACTTGGTGGATGCCCAACAGGCACGTCGCGTGTTGGATCGATTGGTGGGCTATGAACTGAGCCCCGTGCTCTGGCGCAAGGTGAAGCCGAGCCTCAGTGCAGGCCGTGTGCAAAGCGTCGCCGTCCGCATCATCGTGGAACGCGAACGCGAGATCCTTGATTTCAACAGCAAGAGCGCTTTCCGCATCACCGCCGTGTTCACCACCAGCAAGGATGCGCAGGTGAAAGCCGAATTGCCCGGCCGTTTCGCGACGGAACCGGAAGCAATGGAGTTCCTGCAAGGCTGTCTAGGTGCCAGCTACACGGTGAACGCCGTGGAGAAGAAGCCCGGCAAACGCACTCCAGCAGCGCCGTTCACCACATCGACGCTTCAGCAGGAAGCCAGCCGCAAACTGGGCTATGGTGTCGATCGTACCATGCGCATCGCCCAAGGGCTTTACGAGCAGGGGCACATCACCTACATGCGTACCGATTCGGTGAACCTCAGCGAAGGGGCCATTGCCGCTGCCGCCGCGCAGATCACCGATCAGTATGGTGCCCGCTACAGCAAGAGCCGCCGCTACACCAGCAAGAGCAAGGGTGCGCAAGAGGCCCACGAAGCCATTCGCCCAGCGGACATGATGGTGCGTAATGCTGGTGCCGATCGTGATGCAGAGCGCCTCTACGACCTCATCTGGAAGCGCACACTCGCCAGCCAGATGGCCGACGCCGAACTGGAGAAGACCGTGGTGGATATCGCCATCAGCACACGTCCGGGCCAAGCGCTGAAAGCATCCGGCGAAGTGATCTTGTTCGATGGTTTCCTAAAGGTCTACATGGAAGGCAAGGACGATGAGGACAGCGAGGAACAAGAAGGCCTGCTGCCGGACATGAAGCAAGGAGAACAGCTCGGCTTGCGTGAACTGCTCGCAACACAACGCTTCGATCGTCCCGCACCGCGTTACACGGAAGCCAGCTTGGTGAAGAAGCTCGAAGAGCTTGGCATCGGTCGTCCAAGTACGTACGCCGCTACGATCAGCACGGTGCAGAAGAAGGGCTACGTGGTGAAGGAGGATCGCGAAGGCACCAAGCGTCAGTACCGCATCCTTTCATTGGTCAACGAAGCCATCACCGACACCACTTCGACAGAGAACGTCGGTGCCGAGAAACAGAAGTTATTCCCTACGGACATCGGTATGGTGGTGAACGATTTCCTCGTAGAGCATTTCCCGACCGTGGTGGACCTCAACTTCACCGCGAAAGTGGAGGAGGAGTTCGACGTGATCGCTGAAGGCAAAGAGAACTGGCGGGAAATGATCGCCCGCTTCTACAAGCCGTTCCATGCGACCATCGGCACGGTGAGTGAAACGGCTGAACGCGCTACCGGTTCCCGGGAATTGGGCGTTGACCCAGCAAGCGGAAAGAAGATGTACTCGCGCATCGGGCGCTTCGGCCCTATGATCCAGATCGGTGAAGTGGAAGACGAAGAGAAACCACGCTTCGCCAGCCTGCGCAAGGACCAGAGCATCCAGACGATCACTTTGCAAGAGGCGCTCGATCTGTTCAAGCTGCCACGCACGTTGGGCGAACGGGACGGCGAGGTCTGCTCAGTAGGCATCGGTCGTTTCGGCCCGTATGTGCGATTGGGTGCTACGTATGCCAGCCTTACACCGGAAGATGATCCACTGGAGATCGATCTGGCGCGTGCCGTTGAATTGATCGACCTGAAAAAGATCGCCAATGCAACGCGTGACCTCGGCGAACACAAAGGCGAGATGATCGTGCAAGGTCGTGGCCGTTTCGGTCCGTTCGTGAAGTACGGCAAGCTCTACGCTAACGTGCCTAAGAGCGAGGACCCCGCTACCGTTACGTTCGAGCGTGCGGTGGAACTCGTGGAAGCCAAGCTCGCCGGTGTGCGCCAGAACATCCTGAAGGAATACACCGGTACCGAGATCCAGATCCTGGACGGTAAATACGGCCCATACATCACCGACGGTAGCAAGAACGCCAACCTCCCCAAGGACAAGAAACCCGAGGAGATCACGGTGGAAGAGGCCACCGCCTTGTTGGCCGCCGCGCCGGAACGCAAAGGAGGCAAGGGCCGCCGAGGTGCCCGCAAAACAGCCCCAGCCAAGTCCGCCGCACCAAAAAAGACCGCCAAGAAGGCCGCGAAGAAGAAAGCAGCCCCCAAGAAAGCCGCGAAGAAGGCCCCCAAAGCCTGATAGGGAGTTATACCGCGACCGTAGCGTCGACCGATCGGGTCGACGCGATGCGCAGATCGACGGCACGGCCAAGATCGTTTAGCGTCGACCCACTGGGTCGACCTATTGCGGTCCGTGAATTTCAGATCCCTTTCCAACAACCCACTGTGGGCAGTTCAATAACGGGTTCTTCGAAATTCCTATCGTTGGGTTCCGACCTTCGCCACACACGAGCGGTCGTACTTCAGGCATTCTCTGATCGTCTGGTCGTCCCATCTTCTGAGCCCCCCGATCGGCATGGACATCAGCATCTACTTCAAGCCGTCCGAGCGTTTCGGGGCTTCCCGTCCGGAATGGTTGCCCAATTCGATCGGCGATGGTCTTCAGAGCCACACCACAAAAGGCTTCCCCGCGTTGGAAGGTGCCCAGATCGCGCTGTTCGGTGTGTTGGATGATCCCGGACATGCCCGCCCAAGGGCCTGCGTACATGCGCCGGATGCCATCCGCGAGGAATTGTTCCGCTTGTACATGCCCAATGGCAATATCGCGATGGTGGACCTTGGCGATATCCACCCCGGTGCCAGCGTAGCGGACACCCACCATGCCGTTGCTGAGACCATCGCTGAGTTGATGCGCATGAACATCGTGCCCATTCTGCTGGGCGGTGGCCAAGGGCATACATTCTCGCAATACTTGGCCTATGAGATGCTGGAGCGCACGGCCAATCTGGTCTGTATCGATGCACGCTTCGACTTGGGTGAACCCGGTCAAGGGTTGGCCGAGAGCAGCTACTTGAGCCACATCGTCCTGCGCCAGCCGAACTACCTGTTCAACTACAGTAACCTCGGTTTCCAGACCTATTTAGTAGACCAGCCCGGAATCGAGTTGATGGACAAGCTGTTCTTCGATGCCCACCGCCTAGGCGAATTGCGCAACAACATGGCCGATGCCGAACCAGTGATGCGTAACGGAGATAGCCTCAGCGTGGATATGAGCGCGGTGCGCCGCAGCGATGCTCCAGGAACTAGTCGCCCTGGCCCCAACGGGTTCCATGGCGAAGAGATCTGCCAACTTATGCGCTATGCCGGGGTCAGTGAGAAGATCACCTCCATCGGCATCTACGAAATGGATCCCACAACGGACCAAGACAGTGTAACAGCGCAGCTTGCAGCGCAAATGGTCTGGTGCTTTTTGGATGGTTTCCGCAGCCGCACGAATGATCTGCCTTGGTTGGATCGTAAACGATTCACCCGATTCCGCATTCCGATCCGGGGACACGAGCAGGAACTGGTCTTTTATAAGAGCACGGTCAGTGACAGATGGTGGATGGATATCCCGTACAAGGCCGAACAAGAGGCAAGATTCGAACGTCATCATTTGGTCCCATGCTCTTATTCGGACTACCGAATGGCTTGTCGTGAAGAGGTCCCGGACCGCTGGTGGCGCACCTTTCAGAAGCTTTCGTAACCTCTTTCCCGGTCCATTGATCGGCTTGGGAACCCTAGTACATGGGTTCGATCCGGTATTTGGCCGGATCGGAATGTTGTTATATTGGCCCCGGTTCTGAGGAAGGACCTGGGGGTATGTCGTCCCCATAACGGGCGGAAAAGAACGAAACACGAATGAGGGGGATACTAACCGCAGTGGTCAGTGTGGTCGTGGCGAGCGCTTCGTTCGCGCAGCAGGACCCGCAGTTGACACAGTATATGTTCGATCGCTTGTCCATCAACCCGGCTGTTGCTGGAACCACTGGCCAATTATGTGCCACAGGTTTCTATCGCCAACAGTGGAGCGGTTTCGACGGAGCACCGAAGACCGGGCTGATCAATGCGCACATGCCGATCGCCAAGATCAGCAGCGGGGTCGGTCTGAGCGTGTACTTTGACGAACTCGGTCAGCAGAAGAGTAATTTCGTCCGTGCCAGCTATTCCTTCCACCGGAAGATCGGTGTGGGGACCTTGGGCATCGGCATCTCGGCTGGCATCATCGCCCATAGCTTGGGTAATGATTGGATCGCCCGCGACCCTGTAGCCGATGACACTTCGATCCCCGGTAACGGCCAGAGCGATTCCAAGTTCGATATGTCCGCTGGCTTGTATTACACCAGTCCGACCTTCTGGATCGGTCTCTCCAGTACACACTTGACCCAGCCAGAGTTGAGCGATGTCAGCATCGCCTCTGTTCGTCACTACTTCGTTCAAGCTGGTTACGATTGGGCGATCAAGGGGGACAAGAAGTATGTGCTGCAACCGTCCACCCTCATCAAGAGCGATGGGACCTCCACCCAATTGGACCTGAACGCTACCTTCCTCTATAATAACCAAGTATGGCTAGGCGTTTCGTACAGGACCGAGGACGCTATTGCTCCGCTCATCGGGTACCAGATGAGCGCCAACAAGGAAAAGACGGCTATGCTGAAGATCGGCTACAGCTACGACGTCACTACATCACGATTGAAGAACTACAGTAGTGGCAGCCATGAGATCATGCTGAATTACTGTATGCTGCTGGTGAAGAAGCCCGATCTCCAGATCTACAAGAACGTACGATTCCTCTAAGCGACCGAAACCCAGTAACCCAATCTGCCGTACTCAGCCTTGTCTAAAGCGTGCTCGCTTACCCGACGCGTTCTAGGACAGGGGTCCCTGCAAGGAAAAGATCGGAACGGCATAACAGGAAGAACATGGAACGTCCCATAGTGTATCTCTGCGCCATAGGCCTGCTGGCGAGTTGCGGCGGTGGTGGCCAGGGGCAGTTGATCGGCGTCCAAGGGCGCCCCGGTTGGTATGATGTGGATCCGTACGGGATGAACTACATCCCCATGGGTTCCTATATCATGGGTCCCAGTGACCAGGATGTACCATATGCGACCAACTCCAAGAGCAAGACCGTCTCGGTGCAGGCCTTCTACATCGATCAGACCGAGATCACGAACAACGAGTATCGTCAGTTCGTGTTCTACGTGCGTGACTCCATTGCCAAGCGTATCTTGGGCGATGAGGATATCGGAGAGCACGTGATCACTGAGGACGAGTTCGGCGAAGAGATCGATCCGCCGATCATCAACTGGCGCGAACGCATCAACTGGTACGGCGACGAGGAGCGTGAGGCGTTGGCAGACATGTTCCTGAGCGAAAGCGAACAGTTCTACCGCCGTAAGGAGGTGGACACGCGCAAGCTCATGTTCGAGTATTACTGGATCGACCTGAAGGAAGCGGCCCGCAAAGCGAACAATGCCCGTGACCTTGATCTTAGCTATACCAACGTGAAGGGCCAGAACAATGCCATCCGTGGGCACAGCGACCGTTCTAAGTTCATCATCAAAGAGATCATCAACGTGTACCCCGACACATTGGTGTGGGTGCATGACTTCACCTACTCGTTCAACGAGCCGATGACGGAGAATTATTTCTGGCACCCGGCTTATGATGAGTATCCTGTCGTGGGTGTGACCTGGCAGCAGGCCAATGCCTTCAACGTGTGGCGTACACAGCTTATGAACAGCTGGTTGGAAAGTAACGGTGAAGCCTTCGTGAACCGCTACCGACTGCCTACGGAGGCCGAATGGGAATATGCCGCTCGAGGTGGTCTCGATCAGGCTCCTTTCCCATGGGGTGGACCATACGTTCGCAACCGTCAAGGCTGCTTTTTGGGCAACTTCAAACCGCTCCACGGAAACTATGTGGATGATGGCGGCTTCCACACGGTACCCGTGGATAGCTATACGCCCAACGACTACGGACTGTACAGCATGTCCGGCAACGTGGCCGAGTGGACAAGTACCGCTTTCGATGAGAGCGTGTACGACTTCGATCATGACCTGAACCCGGAGTACAGCTACGATGCGCTCATGAACGATCCACCTTCCCTAAAGCGCAAGGTGATCCGCGGCGGATCTTGGAAAGATATCGGCTACTACATGCAGACCGGTACACGTAGCTACGAATATCAGGATACCACCAAGGCCTACATCGGCTTCCGGTCGGTGATGACCTTCTTGGGCCGCGGCAAGGCGGTGAACGCGGAGGATCTCTAGACCACAGTTTTTGGAATCAACGGGCGTTACGGAACCAGAACGACCGCATTCATAGTATTCAGGAAGAACCACTCAGAACCTTTAAACGCAAGGACGAACGATGAAACCAGGCAGCAAGAAGTGGAAGAACTTCATGGCCAAGTTGTACGGAATCGGTGCAGCGGTCGTGATCATTGGTGCTCTTTTTAAGATCCAACACTGGCCGTTCGCGAGCTTTTTCTTGGTGATCGGTCTAAGTACCGAAGCCATTATCTTCTTCTTCTCCGCATTTGAACCACCGCATGAGGATCCAGATTGGAGCTTGGTATATCCCGAGCTTGCAACAGGAGAGCGTGCCGAAGGAGAAGAGTTCAAGAAGGAGGACCAGCGCTCCATCACCGAGCAGTTGGACGATATGCTCGAAAGCGCCAAGATCGAACCCGAACTGATCGCCAGTTTGGGCGATGGTATGCGCTCCTTGAGCGACCAAGCCAAGCAGATGGGTGAGATCACTGGCGCAGCTTCGGCTACGAATGAATATGCTACCAGCTTGAAGGATGCTTCCGTGAAGGTGAGTTCATTGAGCGATAGCTACGCGAAGGCCAGCGAAAGCCTTGTGGGCTTGACCAATAACGTGGACGCAGGTCGCAATGCCGGTGAGAGCCTGCAGAAGATGAGCACCAATCTCACGGCCCTCAACGAGATGTACGAACTGCAACTGCGCAGCAGCCGCGAGAAGCTCGAGGCCGCCAACCAAATGTTCGAAGGCATGGGCGAGATGATGTCCAACCTGAAGAACTCGGTGGATGACACCAAGCGCTACAAGGAGAACATCGCCGAGCTCAGCGACAACCTCGCCAAGCTGAACACCGTGTACGGCAACATGTTGGCCGCTATGACCGTGAGGGGCTGATCCGGTAAGGATGCACCCATCAACAAGGAACCTGTAAAATACCTGTCGGAACAACATGGCAAGCGGTAAACAGTCGCCACGACAAGCGATGATCAACATGATGTACTTGGTGCTGACGGCTCTGCTCGCGCTGAACGTATCCAAGGAGATCCTGGACAGCTTCGTGACGGTGAACAATGGACTGGAGAACACCAAATTGTCGCTCAACGACAAGATGGCCGCCCAGTACACCAGCTTCGAGTCCTACGCCAAGGAGAACGCCGCGAAATACGGCGCTGCTTGGAACGAGGCCAAAAAGATCAAGGTCGCCGGTGCGGAGCTGATCGCCTACATCGACACGATCAAGACCAAAGCCATCATGAAGTCCGAGGGCTGGCCCAAGGACAGCGTGGTACTGGGCGATGGCCGTATCGTGGACCTGATGAAGGTGACCAAGAAGGATAGCCACGACGAGCTGACCACCATGTTGGTGGGTGGTGAGCCGGGAAAGCCGATCGAAGGCCCCTACACAGCAACGGAACTGCGCACCAAATTGGAAGCGTTCAGCGCGTTAGTGAAGAACAGCCGGAAAGAAGACAAGGACCTGAGCGCCGCAATGGACCGGATCTTCGACTTCTCCGATCGTCTGGATGCCTCCGGAACGAACAACAACTGGCAGAGCATCAACTTCTACCACGTACCCATGGCAGCGGGGATCACCATCCTCAGCAAGATCCAGAGCGACGTGCGCAACGCCGAAGGTGAAGTGGTGAAACGCATGATGGACGCCGTGGAAGGCAAAAGCTTCAAGTTCAACAAGCTCACCACGATCGTGAAGCCGCTTAGCAGCTACGTGACCGTGGGAAGCACTTATCAGGCGGAGATCTTCCTTGGAGCCTATGACGATCAGAATGCTCCGGAAGTGTACATCGCAGGCCCTGGTGCCACGGTGGATACCGTCGCGAAGAAGATCAACGGCGAAGCGATCAAACTGGACATGGTTGGTGCAAAGGCCCAGTTGAAGCAGGCTGCTTCCGGTGCTGGCCTGAAGACCGTGAAGGGGATCATCAAGTTCAAACCGGTCGGTGGTGAAGAGACCACGGAGGTGTTCGAGACCACCTATGAAGTGGCTGCTCCCAGCTTGGTGGTGAGCCCTACCAAAATGAACGTGTTCTATCGCGGTGTGGACAACCCGGTTAGCGTTAGTGTGTCCGGTTACAGCAACAAGGATATCTCTGCTACTGCTACGAACGGCGCGTTGACCAAGTCGGCCGATGGCTACATCATGCGTCCCGGTAAGGATGCAGAAGCAACCATCGGCGCTACGGTCACCAATCCTGACGGAACGAAGAAGCCCATGCCGGGCCTGAAGTTCCGTGTGAAGAACGTGCCCAACCCACGCCCCTATTTCGGTGGGAAGAGCGTGGATGACGAGACCATCAAGAAGACGGAACTCACGGCCGCAGCAGGTGTGATCGCCAAGATGATCGACTTCGAATTCGACTTGAAGTTCGATGTGGTCGAATACCGCGTCACCATGATCGTCGGTGGTACACCGATCGAGAAGATGACCAAGGGCCCAGCGGTAAGTGGCGACATGAAGGAAATGTTCATGAAGGCGAAACCAGGCCAGAAGATATTCATCGAACAGATCAAGGCGCGTGGTCCCGATGGTACCACACGTAACCTCGGCTCGCTTTCGTTCAAGGTGGTGTAATCCAATCCAAGGACCATGATGAGTACCTGCAAGAACATACTGACCATTTCCGCACTAGCGGTCGTTGGTCTCTGCTCCCCGGCCAATGCTGTGGCGCAGACCGTGCTCGATGGTGCATACATCAAGGAGCATACGAAGACCAAGCGTGTGGTGCCCTATACCCACATTCGGGAGGCCGATGTGATGTGGTTCCGGCGCGTCTGGAGGACGATCGATATGCGCGAGAAGATGAACCATCCGTTGTATTTCCCGACGGAAGCCATCAACGACCGCAAAAGTCTTTTCGATGTGATCCGTCAAGGATTGCTTGTGGACGGGTCGATCACCGCGTACGATGCCGGTCCTCTGTTGGATGATGATGAGTTCAAGAAGCCGCTGCTCGCGGCAGACCTGAAAGGGATGTTCATGACCGTGGACAGCAGCTTCACCGAGGACCTTACGACCGGTGACCTTGTGCAAGTGGTGCAAGAGATCCCATTGGAAAGCGCGGACATCAAAATGTACCGGATCAAGGAGGACTGGATCTTCGATAAGCAGCGGAGCACCATGGACATCCGCATCATCGGCATCGCTCCCATGAAGGAGAACCGCGGCGAGGATGGTGAAATTCGTGGTTACGCACCGATGTTCTGGCTGTACTATCCGGAGTGCCGTTATGTGTTCGCCAACTGGGATTCGTTCAACCGCGAGAACGACGCGGAGCGCCGCAGCTACGAGGATATTTTTTGGAAGCGCCAGTTCAGTAGCTACATCACCAAGTGGAGCAACGTGTACGACCGGGGCATCAACGAGTACAAGACCGGGCTGGACGCGTTGCTGGAAGGAGAGGAGATCAAGCAACAACTCTTCGAGTTCGAGCACGATCTCTGGAACTTCTGATCCGATCACACGAGCTTTGAGAGAAGCCCCGTTCCACAGCGCTGTGGAACGGGGCTTCTTCATTTTTCCAGCTATGCGCACTGAAGCGCGAATGTCCATCGTTGCTGTTCCATGCCCCGCATGGATCCGCACCGGATAGCGACAGCAGGACTCCTGTTCTGCTTTGGTCCAGCACTGAACGCCCAGGATACGTTGGATCCGGTCAAGGACGTCTGTTCGTTGAGCGGTGGCGTAATGCCTTATGCGGCATTGCGCGAAGCCGATGTGGCTTGGGAACGCCGGGTCTGGCGCGTGCTGGATCTGAATGAACCGCTGAACCGCACGTTCCGTTCGCCGACGGGTGACCTCTATAAATGTTATGGGCTTTTCGATGTGATCCGTCATGGCCTCCTGGACGAAGGGGCCATTACGGCCTACGATGCCGGTGCGTTGGGTACTGATGACGCCTTCCAAAAGCCGCTCAGCCGAGAACAGTCCACCGCGCTGCTCATAGCGATGGACGTGATTTCCGAAGACCGCACCAGCCGGTTCATGATCAAGGAGGATTGGATCTTCGATAAGCAACGCTCAGTGATGGAAGTAAGGATGATCGGCATTGCTCCGATGATCGATCTACTGGGTGAAGACGGCGAATTGCGCGGACACCGAACGCTGTTCTGGCTCTACTACCCGGAATGCAGGATGCTGTTCTCCCGGTGGGCCGCCCACCGCGATGCGGAAGATCAACGGATCTCCTACGAAGCATTGTTCGCACAGCGCCGCTTCAGCAGCACGATCGCGAAAGTGAGCAACGTGTTCGATCGTGCTATCAACGAGCACAATGCCACGCTTGACGCATTGATGGAGAGTGAAGCGATCCGTGAACAGGTGTTCCGTTCGGGCTTCGATCTCTGGAATTACTAGGACACTTCTTTCGCAACTGATCCGCCGAAGGCGGAACCTCTGCGCAGTCGCCTTCAGCATGCTGGCAGGCGCGCTTTTCTCAGCGCTCTTTGCGCCTCTGCGTTGAAATTCGGAAGAGGCCCAGTGGAGCAGAGGGTCACCTTTTCCCCGTACTGGCATCAAAGGGAAACCAGCTGCCATGGACATTCGGATCCGTTCCCTCATCGGCGCGCTTTGCATCGGCCCTGTCTTGAACGCTCAAACCGTCCTAGATGGAGCGTACGTCAAGGAGCATACACCGACACGACGTGCCATCCCTTATGTGCATCTGCGTGAAGCAGACGTGATGGTCGCTCAACGCGTGTGGCGCACCATCGACCTACGCGAGAAGCTCAATCATCCGCTCTACTATCCACTGGAACCAGCCCAAGGTCGCAAGAGCCTCTTCGATGTGATCTTGGACGGCTTGCTGGAGAACGGATCGCTGACCGCTTACGACCCTGGTGTGATGCTGCAGGATGATGCCTTCGAACGCACGCTGACGATCGCCCAACTCGAGGTGATGTTGAACCCCGTGGATACGACCTGGACCCCGCAGCTGGATGATCCCGATGTGTTGATGCCCGTGGTGCAACCCGATCCGGTGACCACGGCCCAAGTGACCCGATACATGCTGAAGGAGGACTGGGTCTTTGACAAGCAGCGCGGCGTGATGGAGCCGCGGATCATCGGTCTGGCCCCAATGCGGGAGGTGCGTGGAGATGACGGCGAACTGCGTGGACACGCACCGCTCTTCTGGTTGTATTTCCCCGAACTGCGCTACGTGCTGGCCAATGCCCAAGCCTTCGAACGAGGCACCGATGCAGGAGGGCGAACCTTCGATCGGATCTTCCAGGACCGGCTCTTCAGCAGTTTCATCACCAAAGTGAGCAACGCGTTCGACCGCGGTATCATCGATCACCGGACCGGGGTGGACGGCTTGCTGGAAGGCGAAGCCATCAAGGAACAATTGTTCAGCACGGAATTCGACCAGTGGAACTACTGACCTGTCTGGTGCTGATCACTGGATCCCAGCCCGATAGGATCCCCTACTTTTGCGCCCCGTTAGCCCAGCCTAGCGGCGCGCGTCATGATCACGGTACAAGGCCTCACCCTCCATTTCGGTCAACGACCGATGTTCGACGATATCTCCTTCTTCATCGGAAGCGAGGACCGTATCGGGTTGGTCGGTCGCAACGGTGCCGGAAAGAGCACCCTGCTCAAGATCATGGCCGGTCAGCAGCCCTATGATAAGGGTACGATAGGCAAGCCCAAAGAGTTGACAATGGGGTATCTGCCACAGGAGATGGCCCACAACCTCACATTGACGCCGTGGCAGGTGGCTGAGAAAGCGTTCGAGGAAGCAATGACCCTGAACGCTTCGTTGGAGCGGATCGAGAAGGACCTGGAGAAGGCCACCACGGATGAAGAGGCCATGGAGTTGGCCACCTTGCTCGCCCATGCCCACGAGCGCTTGAACATGCTTGGCGCGGCGGACCACGACATGCAGATCGAGAAGATGCTGAAAGGCATCGGCTTCGTGGAAAAGGACATGCACCGCCTGATGAGCGAGCTGAGCGGTGGCTGGCGTATGCGCGCTGAACTGGCCCGCTTGCTACTGATGCAGCCGGACCTGCTGCTGCTGGATGAGCCCACGAACCACCTGGACCTGCCCGCGATCCAATGGCTGGAGGATCTGCTACGGACCTATCCAGCAGCCTTGGTACTTATCTCGCACGACAAGACATTCTTGGACCGACTGACCAAGCGCACGCTCGAAGTGTTGGGGGGTAAGATCATCGACCGTAAAGTTCCTTGGACCCAGTACGTGGAACTGCGCAAAGTGGAACGCGAACAACAAGCTTCCGCGGCGAAGGACCAACAGCGCTACATCAAAGAGACCACCGACCTGATCAACAAATTCCGCGCGAAGGCCAGTAAGGCGGCATTCGCCCAGAGCCTGATCACCAAACTCGATAAGCTCGAGCGTATCGAAGTGGATGACGAGGACGTCCGGAAGATGCTCGTGAAATTCCCACCGGCACCCACCAGTGGCAAGATCGTTGCCGAGGTGCGTGGCGTGAGCAAGGCCTACACCGATCCCAAACGGCCGGGCGAGGAGAAGCGCATTTTCCAGAACGCGGAGCTGACCATCGCGAAGGGAGAACACCTTGCGCTCGTTGGTGCCAACGGTACCGGCAAGAGTACGCTGGTGCGTATGATCATGAAGGAGGAACCCTATGAAGGCGAGATCCGCATGGGCCACAATGTGATCATCGGTTACTACGCGCAGGACATGCCCGAGCGCATGAACCCGCAAGGAACGGTGATGGAAACCGCGGAGTATGCCGCGAGCGAGGAGAACCGCTTGCGCGTGCGCGCCATGCTCGGTGCTTTCATGTTCAGCGGTGAGGACGTCGACAAGAAAGTGAAAGTGCTCAGCGGTGGCGAACGCGCACGACTGGCATTGTGCTGCATGCTTCTGAAGCCGCTCAACTTCCTCATCCTCGATGAGCCCACGCACCACTTGGATATCCAGAGCAAGGATGTGCTGAAGAATGCGCTGAAGAACTACGAGGGCACTTTCCTGCTGGTGAGCCACGACCGTGATTTCCTAACCGGCCTTACGAACCGATTGCTCGAGTTGGACGACTTCCGCATCCGTGATCAGCACATGGATATCCTGGAGCTGATCGAGAAGCGCAAGGCTCTGCAAGGTGCTGATATCGGGAAGTCGAGCGCGGTGCAGGCCAAGGCTCCGAAAGCCGAAAAGGGCGGGGATCAACGGGACAGGCGCGATCGCGACAAAGAGCGCCGCAAGGTGCAGAACGCCGTGGAGCGCTTGGAAAAGCAATTGGCCGATCTGGAGAAGGAGGAGAAAGATCTCCAAGCCGGCGTGATGAAAGGGGGCATGCCTGCGGATCAGCTGCAGAAGGGCTACGAACGTCTCGGTGATCTGGCAAAACGTATCGCTGCCGTGATGTCCGAGTGGGAGACTACTTCGGCGCAGCTGCAGGACCTCGGCGCGGAAGCCTGAACGCGATCGATCTCCTGTTCACCTTGTTACGCTTTGCGTTGATGCGCATTGGTGGTTCGTGTACCGTCCTCAACGGTGCTTCACGAACACCTTACTTCCATGGCCAGCGCACAATTGCCTCCCCGGCAGAAGATGATCAATATGATGTACCTCGTGCTCACCGCGATCCTCGCGTTGAACGTGAGCAAGGAAGTCCTCGATGCTTTCGCGATCATGGACACCGAACTGGTCCGCAGCGAGCGGGCACATGAACAACGTTCCGCAGTGGAGTACACGGTGTTCGCCGATGCTGCCAAGCGCTTTCCGGAGAAGTTCAAAGAACCGAACGAGAAAGCGTTGCGTCTGAAGCACCAAGCGGATTCGCTCGTGGAACACATCGAACGGATCAAGATGAAGGCGATGGCCGAAGCAGATGGGTTGCCGCTTGCTTCCATCCGTGGCAAGGATGCCGATGGGCGTGATACACTTCGCGCATTACTTGCGTTGGATGCGAAGGACGACCGTGAAACACTTACCCGCATGATGGTGGGCAGTGAACCGGCCACTCCGACAAAGGGGCCTGGTGGCGCATACGATCTACGTGTTCGCATCAGTGCTTTCCGAGACAGTTTGAAGTCGATCACCGGAAGCAAGGCACCGGAACTCACCGCCGCGTTGGATCTCCTTTTCGATCTCAGCGACCGAAGGGATGCTTCGGGCACGCTGAACAATTGGGAGTCCACCAACTTCTATGATGTTCCCTTGGCCGCTGGTGTGGCTACACTGTCGAAACTCCAGGCCGATATCCGGAGTTCAGAGAATGACCTGGTCAAATGGATCTACCGCTCCGTGACCAGCAGCGAGCATTCCTTCTCTACGCTCACCACCGCAGTAGTGCCGCAAAGTAGCTTGATCATGGCCGGTGATTCCTTCCGGGCCGATGTGTTCCTGGCCGCGTATGATCCGAAGAACAGACCCGTGGTCACCGTTGGTGGGGGAAGCCCACTGCCCATCGGTGCAGATGGTAAAGCAAAGCTCCGCCTGCGCGGTGATCGGATCGGTGAACAGGTCGTCAACGGTCTTATCCGGTTCGAGGGTCCGCAAGGCACGGAGGAGATCGCCTATTCCACTTCTTTTCTGGTCATGGCGCCGTTGCTTGTAGCCTCACCAACGAAGATGAACGTGCTCTATCGCGGTGTGGAGAACCCGATCGACCTTTCGGTGCCCGGCGTACCCACAGATCGCGTAAGTGCAACGATCTCAACGGGTAGGATAACGCGCTCGGGCAACAGTTGGGTCGCAACAGGCATGACGGCCAACAGCGCTGAAGTGAGCGCTACGGTGCAGCTGCCGGATGGTGGCACACGGCGCATTGGCCCGGTGATCTTCCGGGTGAAGGATCTTCCCCCGCCAACAGCGGTGGTCTCTGGTGTGGAAGCGGGTGTCACAAAGGTTGCTCGAACCAAGTTCTGCGCCTCTCCAGGACTCCTTGCCAAGGCTGTTGGATCGGAGTTCGGCGATACGTGGCAGGTGACCTCCTATGAATTGACGGTCGTGCGCAACGGCCAGGGCCCGATCGTGGAGTCCGGATCCGGCAATTCATTCACAGAAGACATCAAGAAGATCTTGTGCAAACTCAAAGCTGGGGACCAGATCTACATTGAGAATATTAAAGGCCGTTTGACCAATGGACAAGGGCCTTCTAGGCCATTGGCACCCATCGCCATCAAAGTCCAGTAGGCACGCTGCTGGATTTTCGGAAGATCCGACTATCTTTGCCGCCCATTGCGGGGTGGAGCAGATGGTAGCTCGTCGGGCTCATAACCCGAAGGCCGTAGGTTCGAGTCCTACCCCCGCTACAAGGGAAAGCCCGGTCGCAAGGCCGGGCTTTTCAAGTTGAAGTAGGACATGTCCCATTGGGTCTATGCACTTTACTCGGCGACGTACGATAAGATCTACGTCGGCGAGACCAGTGATCTGGAGGACCGGTTCAAGTCCCATAATGAACTCGCGACCAAAGGATGGACCGTTAGCTATAGGCCTTGGGTGATATTGTTCAAGGAGGAGTGTAAGGATCGTTCAGAAGCAAGGAAAAGAGAGAAGCAACCAAAGTCAGGTAGAGGTCGGGAATTCCTTCGTTCGTTGCTGGAGCAGTAGCTCTTCGGGCTCATATCCGCCTTACGGCGGACGTAGGTTCGAGTCCTACCCCCGCTGCAAGCGAACCCCGGACATGTCGGGGGTTCGTCGTTTAGAATAGGCCATGGCGCACAAAGCAGGATACGTCAACATCATCGGTGAACCCAACACGGGGAAGAGCACGTTGCTCAATGCCCTGCTGGGTGAGGAGTTGGTGATCGTGAACCCCAAGGCGCAGACCACGCGCCACCGGATACTCGGCCTGCTGAATGGCGATGACTACCAGGTGGTCCTCAGCGACACGCCTGGCATCTTGGATCCGCAGTATCCCATGCAGGAACGCATGATGGATGCCGTGAACGAATCTCTGAGCGATGCCGACATCTTGATCGTGATGGTAGAGCTTGGCCAGCGTCCGGAGCGTTCAGAGGAGATGCTCAAACGAGCGCGCTGGTTCAAAGGACCCACCGTGGTGCTGGTGAACAAGGTGGATACCGGCGATGAGGACTCCATTCTTGCCGCTCTGGAGACTTGGCAAAAGGAATTCCCGGAAGCCAAAGTGGTGCCCATTTCCGCGCTGCACGGGCTGAACGTGACCGAACTCCGTAGTTACCTCATCGAGAAGCTGCCGGAACATCCGGCGTATTTCCCGAAGGACGAGTTGAGCGATCGCAACATGCGCTTCTTCGTCAGTGAGATGATCCGCGAGAAGGTGCTCACGATCTACAAACAGGAGATCCCCTACAGCACCCAAGTTGTGGTGAACAGCTACGAGGAAGCTCCGGATATCGTGCGGATCCAAGCCGATGTGATCGTGATGCGCGAAAGTCAGAAGGGCATCATCATCGGAAAAGGTGGTGATTCGCTGCGGCGTCTGGGCACCTATTCACGCATCGCCATTTCCAAGTACATCGACCGCAAGGTGTTCCTGGACCTGAAAGTAAAAGTGGATCCCGATTGGCGGGGTGATGCGGACAAGTTGAAGAAATACGGGTACTGATATGGGAAACATCGTAGCCATCGTAGGCCGCCCGAACGTGGGCAAGAGCACCTTCTTCAACCGCTTGATCGAAAGCAAAGAAGCCATCACGGACAACGTGGCCGGTACCACTCGTGATCGCCACTATGGCAAATGCGAGTGGAACGGTGTCATCTTCAGTACCATCGATACCGGTGGTTACGTGAGCGGAAGCGATGATGTGTTCGAGGCCGAGATCCGCAAGCAGGTGAACCTGGCGATCGAGGAGTCCGATTCGATCCTCTTTTTAGTGGACGTCCAGCATGGGCTGACCGCCATGGACGAGAGTATCGCGAAGATGTTGCGCCGTGCCAAGAAGCCGGTCATCTTGGTGGCCAATAAGGTGGACGACAATGCGCGCCAGTACGACGCTGCGGTGTTCTACGGGCTTGGTTTGGGCGAAGTGTATTGCATCTCCGCGCAGAGCGGCGCTGGTACTGGGGAAGTGCTGGATGACCTGGTCAAGGGTTTTACCAAGCCGACAGAAGAGGAGGAAGCGGAGATCCCCAAGTTCGCGATCGTGGGTAAGCCCAACGTGGGCAAATCATCCTTCGTGAACGCCTTGCTCGGCCGTGAGCAGAATATCGTGACACCGATCGCCGGTACAACACGCGATCCTATCAACACGCGGTGGCATGTCTTCGGCTTCGATGTGATCCTGCTCGATACCGCCGGTATCCGCAAGAAGGCCAAGGTGGACGAGGACATCGAGTTCTATAGCGTGATCCGCTCCATCCGTGCGATCGAGGACAGCGACGTGTGCTTCCTGATGATCGATGCCCAGGAGGGTGTGCAGCAGCAGGACCTGCACATCCTATCCATCATCCAGAAGAACGGGAAGGGTGTGGTGGTGCTGGTGAACAAGTGGGACCTGGTGGAGAAGGAGACCAACACCATGAAAGCCTTCGAGGCCGACGTGAAGCACCGTATGGAGCCTTTCACGGACGTTCCGGTGATCTTCATTTCCGTGCTGGAGAAGCAGCGGATCCTGAAAGCCATGGAACGCGGCATGAAGGTGTACGAGGACCGCAAACGCCGCGTGCCGACCCGGAAACTGAACGACATGCTCCTGCCCATCATCGAACGGCAACCGCCACCGATGTACAAAGCGAAGCAGGTTAGTATTAAATTCATCGGACAATTGCCGGTACACGTGCCGACGTTCGTCTTCTATTGCAACCTCCCGCAATACGTCCGACCTGCGTACGAACGGTTCTTGGAGAACCGTTTGCGCGAACTCTTCAGCTTCACTGGGGTGCCCATCCGTCTTTTCTTCCGCAAGAAGTAGTTCGCCTTTTCCTTTTCGTTCTTGGGCTTTGTGTGTGGTCCTTCGCGCATGGACAGGATACCAAGGCGATCCATAAAGACCATGTGTGGAGCAAAGTGCCCGTGTGGAACTCAGAATGGGACCGGCCATCAGAAGGAACAGAAGTCCTGGAGGATGAGCTGTCCATCCATCTGAAGAACAACAAGCCGCAATTCCTCGCGCTGTTCTTCGCGCGTCGCAAGGTGATCCGGTTCACCAGTGAAGAGGATATTCTTAAGTACGGCCAGTTCGTTCTTCCCGAGAGCCTCGACCCTCCGTACGATCAGCGGTACACTCCTGCGTCCAAACGTGGGGATCCTGCGCGGCCGCTGTGGTTCAACGTGCGCTTGGATGAATTCGCAGCGCGGATCATCAGACCCGATGGCACCTGGGGCGAAGTAGGTGCCTTCATTTCCGTGGATCGCCAACAGGTGGTCACCCTGCGCAATTACGAAACGGCGTGGACATACGTGCTGGATCTGCAAGCTATAGCTCCCGGCGATGTCGTTGAAATTGTCTGGAAGTACATGGTGCCGTATGATGTGAATGCACCACATACCTCAGGTTGGCGCGGTTTGGAATGGACGGACAATTGGGCCCGGCTCACGAGTTGGCGGGTATTCTTCCATGGCGAACTCCCGATACGCCATCAACGTGTGTCGATCCGTTATAGGCTGCAGCATGGCCTATCGATCGGGGGCGGGTCGTTCTACTCGATCGAAGAGAACGGTGATGAACGCGCTGCGGTCTGGGATCAGCGCGATCTACCTGCGTGTATGGACGAAGTGAACGCGCGGCCGGGCGTTGACCTGCCCCATATCCGCGTTACACTTCAAGTAGATGACTCCCGCTATTGGATGCGCGAACGGCTCAGCGGTGTGGCGGTGCAGCAGCCCTATTGGTCCAATGTGCTGCGCGCGCGCGAGGCACGTGCGTTATGGTGGCGACGGGTAGCTAAGAAGCACGTTCCCGATCGGCAGAACGCGCTCCTTAAGGCGTTCATGGAGCGCACGACACTCGGTATTCCGGAGGGTGCCGTAGCGCGGCGTATAGAAGCTTTGCATGAGCATATCGCCGAGCATTTCACCTACAAGAACGATACCCTCTGGCTTCAGGACATCGATCGGGCACCAGCTCGCATGGGCGATCAGGTGAGCAGCGAGAACATTCGCGAGATCAGCCGGTACGATCTGTATGCGAAGATGATCTACATGCTGAACGCTGACTTCAGCACGGCGTATCTGCTGGACAAGCGTACCGGCCACATGGACGATGAGTGGATGACACCGTTGTGGGAGAACGACCTGCTTTTCGGCGTGAAGGATGTGGGCCGTACCCTCTGGATGCACCCGAAGCGCGGGCTGGTCGGTTTGTGGGCCGGTGAATTGCCCTTTATCTGGCAAGGCACGAGCGCAGTGATCATGAACGCTGTTTTCCTGGATGCGGACAGGCCCTTGGCACCATTGTTCCTCGATCTGCCCCAGGATGATCCAGCGGCCAATGTGCGTGTGGTGGAAACACGGCTTGATGTGTCAACGAATGATCGAGCGATCGCGGGAACGGCCCGCGTTCTACTCTGCGGCCAGTTCAGCACGCTGGGCAGGGGGGCTTACCAAGGCTTGCCAATTGATGCGACCGTAGATCCACATTACAGTGATGTACTTCGGCGACCAGGCATTGAAAGCGAAGGCGCGTGGACCATTCGAATGAACTCCAGCGATCCACCATTCCGATGCTTGGCCGAGCGATCCTTCACTTTCGGGGACCTGGATCCGGATGAAGCGAAGGGCGCTTGGTCGATCGATCTTTCCACCTTGATCTCACACGCCACTCCTGCGCATTTCACTGCGGAAGGGAGAGATCTGCCCTTCTATTGGGATTTCGCCCAGGACGATCGCTCCATCATCGACGTTCATTTCGATCAGCCAATGGAATTCGAGGCCCTGACCGGTATGGGAACGCTTGCGTTAACGCCGAACGCAAGGCTTGAACGCAGCGTACTGGTCGAAGACGCGATGCATGTGCGGGTCGAGAGCCGTTTGGTGATCACGGGCGAACGCGAGGAGGTCAAGGATGCTATCGCTTTGGAACATCTCTTGCACATGGCGCGTGCTTCCGATCTCGTATTACGCGGACGACCGCTGAATGGTGAGCCTTGAGAAGTGGTCGACCATCGAAGGGTTCGCCCCATTGGACGAAAGCGTTGTTGTGGTGTGCAATGGTCGACTAGTTTCGGGTGTCCAAGTTTATCCCATGTTCAAGATGAACTTTCAGTTCAGGTGTCTCGCCGTCTCGCTCACGGCCTTATTTACAACGTTGCTCAGTACGGCGCAGATCACGTTGGACCCCCTGCCTTCAACTTCACTTTGCGCTAACACCTCGGTTGATGTCATGTTCCAAGCGAGTGGGACGTTCGATCCGGGCAATACGTTCACAGTGGAACTTTCGAATGCGACCGGTTCGTTCGCCCCGCCAGTAGAGATCGGTTCCATTTCTGCGATCGGTTCCGGCACCGTGTCTTGCACCATCCCGGCCACGGCCGGAACGGGCTTTCGGCTTCGGGTGAAGAGTAGTTCTCCAGTCGTCGTCGGTGATGTGAGCGGAATTGATCTCACGATCTCAACACCCAATGCAGGTGTCAGTGGTGTTGTCACAGTGTGTGCCTCAGGTGCACCGTTCAGCCTGTTCCCTGTTCTCGGTGGTGCGCCGGATGCAGGAGGGACATGGGTGGATCTCGATGCTACGGGTGGGCAGATCGGAGGGGTCCTGAACCCGGGCCTTCTCACGTCCGGAACCTATGTGTTCAGCTACACCGTGGACCTCTCCGGATGTACCGATGTGGCCCACGTAACGGTGACCGTTGTCCAAGCGCTTGATGCAGGGCTGAACGCGAGCCTGACCGTTTGCTCGAACGACCCACCTTTCCAGTTGTGGAGCCAACTTGGCGGAACCCCGGACCCCGGTGGATCTTGGATGAGTCCTGCGGGGAACCCAATTCCACTTTCATTCGATCCGGCCGTGGATCCAGCTGGTGTATATAGCTATGTTGTTGTTGCCGATCCGCCATGTGCCAATGCAACGGCTGCACTGGCGATCACGGTGGTCCAAGCCGCAAGTGCCGGCGCGGATGCTGCACTCACGTGGTGTGCTAGCGCCGGTCCGTTCATATTGATAGAGCAATTGAGCGGCACACCGCAACCCGGCGGCACTTGGACATTCGCTGGATCTGCACATGGCCCCGCTTTTATTCCGGGAGTTGATACGCCGGGCTTGTATGTCTATTCTGTTCCCAGCGCTGCGCCGTGCATGACCGCCACAGCGGAACTCATGGTTACTATCGGAGCTTGCCTCACCACTCCGGCCCCGCAACTCGGTATCCAATACCTCACCGAGTAAGGTCTTCGGTCAGATCCTGTCCAATCCTTGCCCTAGATCGGCGATGAGCGTTTCCGGATCCTCCAAACCGACATAGAGCCTGATCATCGTGAAGGGCAGGTCCGTGTAGTATCCGCTCGGTCCTTTCAATGCGCACACGGGCCACTGCAGGCTCTCGTAGCCGCCCCAGCTCACGGCGATCAGGAAGGTCTTCAAGCTGTCGCAGAAGCGTTCCACAGCGGCTTCGTCAGGTGCGTTCAATTCAATGCTCATAAGGCCAGCCACGCGTTTCATTTGCTTCTTGGCCAGTGCATGTTGCGGATGACTTTCCAGACCCGGCCAGTAAACACGTGCCACCTTCGGATGCTCTTCAAGGAAGCGAGCGACCTTCGCGGCACTGTCCGCACTTCTGTTGACGCGCAGTTCCAGCGTCCGCAGTCCGCGCATCAACAGCCAAGCATCATGCGGTGATGGTGCCGCACCCAAGGTCATGAACTCCTTGGACATGACCTGCCGTATGTGATCGGCGCGTCCTGCCACAACACCGGCGACCACATCGCTGTGGCCATTCAGGTACTTCGTAGCGCTGTGGGCCACGAGGTCGATGCCAAGATCCAGTGGGTTCTGGAACAGGGGACTGTTGAAGCTGTTGTCGCACAAGGTGATGATGTCGTGCTCCTTCGCGATCGCTGCCACGGCGGAGAGATCCTGTAGTTCGAAGGTGAGCGAGTTGGGGCTTTCCAGAATGAAAATCGTCGTGTTCGGCTTGATGGCCTTCCGGTAGTTCTCGGCATCCGTGCCATCCACGAACGTGTGCTCCACGCCGAAGCGCGCGAGCAGTTCGACCAAGAGTTTTTTGGTCCAACTGTATGGCTTGTGAACGCAGACGATGTGGTCGCCAGCTTTCACGAAGCTCATCACGGTGGCGGCGATGGCGGCACTTCCGCTGCTGAAGACCAAGGCATCTTCGGCATGTTCCAAGGCAGCGATCTTCTTGCGCAGAATGCCCACTGTAGGGTTGAAGCCACGCGTGTACAGGGGGCGGTCCATCTCCTGCTGCACCACGGCCCGCATGGCCGCAACAGTAGGGTAGGCGAAGTTCCCGCTTTGTACGATCGGCGGAACTACGGCATCATAGCCCTGCGCGCGATCTTCGCCGAGGTGGTTGAGGATGAAGGAGAGGTCGTCGCTCATGGATCACGCTTGTAGAATATGAAACCGTTCTTGCGATAAAGTTCTTTCAGAGTTCGGATAGCCCCCACCTCCTCTGCCGAAGTGATCTTGCACACCACATACACAGGCTTGTCCATATCGCCATAGAGCAACCATTCCTCGTCATGCGACCGAGGGTCCTTAACAGATTGCTTGCCCGTGTAGAACAACTGCGCATAGCTCTTATAGTTCTTGGTGATCACATAACAGTCCTCACCATGCCGTGCTTGGAAGAACTCGATCGCAGCCCGTTGCGAATAGCCCTCTATGCGGTCGATGAAAAAGTACAAGGTGGTGGTAACGAACAATGAGGTTCCGCAGAAAAGGACAAGGATGCTCGCCCGGAAGTTCTTCCTGCCGTGCAGCAAGTGCGCGGTGAGCAGCGCGACCAACAGCAGTACCCCGGCAATGATCTCACGCCCGGACCACGTGACGGCCGCATCAAGGTTCGCGCGCGCGAAGGCATCGTTCTGCACGAAAGGATGGACCAGTTCGATATTCCGGCCGAGGATAGGCACCGCCACCATGATCACAACGAGGACCATGCCGATGGCACCTACCGCAGATCGCGGCCAACCGAACCCTTCCTTGTTCCGCCATGAACATTCCAATTGGATCGCGGCCAGATAGGTCAATGGGAAGTAGCAAAGGCTGCTGTAGTGGACGATCTTGGTCTTCACCACACTGAACAGTAGCAGTACGACCCAGAAGAGGATCACCATCCACCTGCGGTGATCGTTCTGGACGACCTGTTCACTTCGGGTGCGCTGTAGCAATTCGCGCAGCGCGAACAATGATGCCGGGAAACAGCCCAGCAGCAGCACCACGAAATGATAGCCGAAGAAACCGCCATGGCCCGCATCCTCACTCGTTAACATCGCCACTTGCCGCCAGAAGAAACCGACCATGAAATCTGGTCCGTTGCGCAACAGGTCGATCACACCCCAGAGTCCGACAGTAGCTGCACAAGCAAGGGCCGCGGTAAGAAGGGTGCGCACTCCAACGATGCGTTTGAAGCCCGTTGTTGTCCAGTACACCACTATCGTGATCCCCGGGATCAGTACGCCGACGGGCCCTTTGGTCATTACCGCAAGCCCGAGGAAGAGGCCGGTCAATAGAGCGGAACGATATGCAAGCCCGGTTTGCGAGGGATGTTCCTCGCGCACGGTGCTGATGAAAGCATCTAGACCCAAGAAGATGAAGAGGTTGAACCACGGATCGATGATGCCACTGCGGAAATACAAATGGGGTAGGATGGATCCGACATACGCCAATGCCCATAGTAGCCCGAAGGTGCGGCCCCGCGAACGCTCCCCGATCCTGAACAGGACAAGAAGGGTGACAATGCCGCAGATGGCATTCGGCAACCGCGCCGCGAATTCACCAACACCGAACGCGGACATGCTGAACGCCTGCAGCCAGATGAACAGCGGCGGTTTCTCGTGGAAGGGCAGATAATCGATGCGCGGCTGCAGCCGATCGCCGGTCACCAGCATTTCGCGCGCGATCTCCGCGAAGTTGATCTCGTCCCAATCGAAGAGATGGACAGCACCCAAGCCCGGAATGAACAGCAGTGCCGCTGATGCGATGATGATCAGTTGGATGCGGCCCCGCGAAAGCATGGCGACGAAGGTAGAGGCCTACTTCAACCGCGCTTGCCGAGAAGGTCCCACTTCACAAGGCCGATGCGGGCGAAGAAATACCGGAAGCTCACGCCCAGCACGCCCAGTCCATAGGTCATGCTCCGGCTGAAGTTGATGCTGCTCGCTTCATCGAAGTATTTGGTAGGACAGGTGATCTCCGCCACTTGGTGACCCTTCCAGAAGATCTGCCCTACGATCTGATTGTCGAACACGAAATCGTCGGAGAGCCGGTTGTAGTCCACGCTGCGGAGGACTTTCCCGGAATAGGCGCGGTAGCCGGTGTGGTACTCGCTCAACTTTTCGCCCATCAACAAGTTCTGGGAAAGGGTGAGCATACGGTTGAAGATATACTTGTACATCGGCATGCCACCTTTCAACGCGCCGCCACCGAGGATGCGCGAACCGAACACGACCGGATACACGTCGTTCCCGATCAAGGCGATCATGCTCACCAGCAATTTCGGCGTGTACTGGTAGTCCGGGTGCAACATCACGATAATGTCGCCGCCCAGTTCCAGCGCCTTGTCGTAGCAGCTCTTCTGGTTGCCGCCGTAGCCACGATTGCGCTGATGGACCACGATGTGCTTGATGCCTAAGGCATGCGCTACCTCTACCGTATTATCCGGGCTCTTGTCATCCACGAGCACCACCTCATCCACCATCTCGAAGGGGATCTCCTGGTAGGTCTGCTTCAGCGTAAGCGCGGCACGGTAGGCGGGCAATACCACGATTACCTTCTTGCCATTGTACATGGCGCAAAGATGGGAACGCCTTGCGAAGTTCCTCGGTTCAGCCTTTGCGGTTCTCGGTGGCGTTCACCAAGTATACCCCGCTGAGCACCACCGCGATCATCGCCATTTGCCCCCACGAGATGGATTCGTGGTCCAATAAGCCCCAGCCGATCGCCACTACGGGCATCAGGTAGGTCACCGATGAGGCCCAGACCGCACTGGTCCGTTTCAATAGGGCGTTCCACAAGACCAACGAGAGCGCAGAACTAAGAACGGCCAGCAAGGCCACGAACCCCAACGAGCGCCATGCATGTGGATGCGTGGTCATCGTCTCCGGCAGATCGGTGATGTAGCAACCGATGGCCCCGATCGGTCCCACGAACGTAAGGGCCAAAGCGGCAGTGGCTGCGGCAGGTAGCATGTAGAGCTTGGTCTTCACGATGTTCGCACTGAAGCCGTAGCAAATGGTGCCAAGCACCGGGAGCATCGCATAGGGGCTCCACGAGAATGTGCCCGTTCTCGGGTCCAAGGCGATCAGACCAACGGCCCCGACCAACCCGATCAGGATGCCTATCGCTTGAGCAAGGCGTACACGTGTGGCGAACAAAAGCAACCCCACCAGCAAGGTGAAAAGAGGGGTAAGGCTGTTGAGCATACCGCTCAAGGAGCTATCGATCCGTGTTTGGGCGGCAGCGAAAAGGAAGGCCGGGATCCCGTTCCCTAGAACTCCGGTCCCCAATAAGGCAGGCCAGTGTTCGCGCAGCAAGCCGAAGTGCCGGAACAGCAAGGGGGTCAGCGCCAGCCAGGCGATCATCAACCGGGCCGAGGCCATTTGCCAGGCCGAAAGCACCGGCTCGCCTTCATGGAACAGGCCCCGCTTCATCAAGATGAAAGAGCTGCCCCAGATCAGCGCCAGGATCAGGAGAATGGCCCAAACGGTCCGGCGGTCACTTCCAACTTGCATAGGGCGGCGAAGATACCAGCCGGTTTTCCCATCTACATTTGTAACAATTAAAGGTATGTCGGCGTCCTATGTTCGACCCACCCTCCCTCACCATGGTCAAGCGCACACTCCTTCCACTCGCAGCGGTCTTCCTCTTCGCCTGTTCCCAGAATGCTCCGGCACCGCAGGTAGCGGCCGGTATTGAACGTGTTGTTGAGCAGGTCGCCATCACGAGCGGGACACCCGTCACGGTGGCCGATCTAAGCATCGAAGGCATGAGTTGCGCCATGATGTGTGGCGGTTCCATCAAGAAGGCGCTCGCCCAGTTGCCTGGTGTTACGGGCACCGAGATCAACTTCATTGAAGGCGATGAGAACGATCACGCCGTGGTGACATACGATGAAAGCAAAGTGACGGACGCTGAGATGATCGAGGCTATCCAAAAGTTGCACGATGGCCAGTACAAGGTGTTGGCCGTGAAAGTCACGAAGCAAGTGAAGGGTGTTACTTCCGCTTCCTCGGAAGGAACTGCAATAGAAGAAAGCAAGCCGGTGAGCGTGTTGTCACCCTCTGCTATGATCTTGCCCGGTATCCTCTCCTTGCTAGCGCACTTCCTGCGCCTCTGATAAGTTCTCCGTCCATGCGGTAAAAGGGGGCTTCGGCCCCTTTTTCGTAGACCAACTTGTTCTATCCGATCGGGCATCACACGATACCTTTGCACCGCGAATGGACAACGGAATTTCAAGGCAACTACAGCCAGTCGTTCGCTGGCTGATAGTCGGTTGTGTACTGATCGCGTGCATGGTAGTGATCGGTGGTGTCACGCGGCTTACCGGTAGCGGCCTCAGTATCACGGTGTGGGACCCGATCATGGGTGCGGTACCGCCATTGAACGAAACGGATTGGAAGGTCGCTTTCGAACAGTACAAGGCCATTCCCGAGTTCACGCTGAAGAACCAAGAGATGGACCTCGGCGGGTTCAAGCGGATCTTCTTCTGGGAATTCCTGCACCGCAATTGGGGTCGATCGATGGGCCTTGTATTCGCGATCCCCTTCATAATTTTCTGGAGCAATGGGTTGCTCAAAGGATGGTTGCTCAAACGCTGTTGGGCGATCCTGATCGGCGGTGGCCTTGTTGGCGCCTTGGGCTGGTTCATGGTGGCCAGCGGATTGGAGAAGGACCCCAATGTGAGCCACTACCGCTTGGCGATCCACCTATGCGCTGCCTTTGCCGTGTTCGCCCTCGTGCTGTGGACCGTTTTCGATCTCCGTGCCGGACGGATGACGTTCAAGGGTAATGGCACCGCGCCTGCACCGTGGGCGAGGGCGTTGCTGGTAATGCTCGCGCTACAGATCGTGTGGGGTGCGTTCACCGCTGGATTGGACGCCGGCCACATCTACAATACGTGGCCGCTGATGGACGGCAATTTCATGCCCGGGAATATTCGCGCTTTCGGTGATCTTGTCGCGGACCTATCGAACCATCGCGATGGCGTGCAATTCATCCACCGCAATCTGGCCTACTTGGTCGCAGCTGCCTTCGTGGTCTTCGCCCTAGTGTTCCGCCGCGAGGCATCCATGGAATTCGTCTGGATCGCGCTATTGGTCGGGGTGGTGTTACAGTTCGTGCTCGGTGTGTTCACCTTGCTCACGAAGGTGCAGCTCGTGTTGGGCGTCATGCACCAGATGGGTGCGTTGATCCTGCTCGCCGTTGTGCTCAAAGCACTTCACCGCACCGGCCAGCGTGTCACTTCCAGGCCAACGTAGCCGCCATGTGCTGCATGTCCGTGCGGATGCGTTCCGTGACGGGTGCCAGTGAATCAGCATTCGGGCGTGCATCGAAGTACAACGCGCCATACAGGAAGTTGTCCGTGCTATCGGTGAAATAGAACACCAATGGGCTGGCCACGTCACCCTCCACGTTGAAAACACTTCCGAAGACCCGCGCACTATTACGCAGCACACGTGCGCTGCTGATCTTCGCGGCCATCGCTTGGTGCTGGCTCTTGAAACGGTGGGCGTCCTCGATCAGGTCCTCTAGCTGATCGCCCACCGGCGACCACGTCAAGTGTACCGTGGCCCGTTGCTGCGGGAATCGCACATCGAACCAACGCGCATCGTTCTTCGTCGGTCGCATGCCCACCTTGGCATAGCTCGGTAGTTCGGTGCTGAACGAGGCACTGTCCGTCCACGCAACGTAGGTCTCGGCAGGAAGGTCGATCCTGAAATAGCCGCGTGGCTTGGGTACCGGGTCGCTCGCGCACGCGCTGAGCAACACCAAGGTAAGGATGGACCTATGTACCTGCTTCATCGCGCATGATCACTTTCACCCGGCGTATCCGCTTGTTGTCCGACCCCTCCACCACGAAGGTGAAGTTGCGCAATTCCGCGCGCTCTCCCTTCTTTGGGATACGGCCGGTGAGTTCCAGGATGAAGCCGCCCAATGTGCCGCTATCTCCCTTGTTCTCCTCGAACAATGCGCCATCGATGTCGAGCACACGGTACATGTCCGTCAATGAGGTGCGGCCTTCGAATACCCACGTGTGATCATCGAGCTTGCTGTAGATGAGGTCCTCGTCATCGTACTCGTCGGTGATGTCGCCCACGATCTCCTCGATCACATCCTCCAACGAGATGATCCCGCTGGTGCCACCGTATTCATCCACCACGATCGCGAGGTGCACCTTTTCCCGTTGGAATTCCTTCAGCAGATCATCCAGCTTCTTGCTCTCCGGCACGAAGTAAGGTGCGCGTAGGATCGAATGCCAGTCGTATGTCTCCTTATCCAAATGTGGCAGCACATCCTTGATGTAGAGCACACCGATCACACGGTCCACGGTCTCCTCGTACACCGGAACGCGCGAGAAGCCCGAGTCCACGATCGCGGCGACGAGTTCCTTGAACGAAAGCTCCTTCGCGAAGGCCACCATCTCCGTTCGTGGCCGCATCACTTGCCGCACTTCGATGGCACCGAATTTCACGATTCCGCGCAGGATCCGTTGTTCCTCTTCCGTGCTGCTCGGGTCGTTCGTCAGGTCCAGCACATGGCCCAGTGCATCCACGGAGATATTCTGGGTGGTGCGCTTGCGGTAGCGTTTCTCGATGAAGCTGGTGCTGCGGACCAAGGTCTCGCTGATCGGTTTGAATAGCCAACGCAATGTCACCAGTGGGCCTGACATCAGCTGCGCCACGCGCACAGGGTTCGATGTGGCGTACACCTTCGGCAATACTTCTCCGATGAACACGATCACGAACGCTACCACCAGCACTTGGATCACCCACACCATGTAGCCGGGGATGTCCGTTGCTTCCACGATGTCCATCACCGCCACGCTGGAGAGGATGATGACACCGATGTTCACGAAGTTGCTCGCGATCAAGATCGTCGCTAACAAACGGCGCGGCTTGGCCAACAGGTCCATCACGCGCTGGCCCGATGTGCCGCCGCGTTCCTGCACATCGCGCAGCTGGGTAGGGGAGAGCGAGAACAACGCCACCTCGCTCGCAGACATCGCAGCGGAGATCACCAGCATGATAGCGATCACCACCAATGCCACGATGGTGGCCGGTTCCAACGCCTGCATGTACAGCGCGGTCAACAGCGGATATGCGGAAGGAGGCTCCACGTCAACAAGGTGCGCAGGCACCTTTGCTGTTCAAACACATGGCCTAGAAGGGAAGATCGTCCGCATCATCACCACCGCTGGGGGCGACGTTGGTGCCGGCGGCTATCGGCTGCTGCGATGTAGTGGCCGGCCGTGGTGCACCAGCTTCGTTGGATGGGCGGTCCAGCAGGGTCATCTCGTCCGTCTGTATTTCGGTCACGTACCGGGTCTGCCCATCCTTGTCCTGGTATTGGCGGTTGCGCAACTTGCCTTCCACATACACCTTGCTGCCTTTGCGCAGGTACTTCTCGGTGATCTCCGCAAGGCCGCGCCACGCCACCACGTTGTGCCACTCGGTCTGCTCGCGCTTCTCGCCCGTGGTCTTGTCCTTGTAGGTCTCGCTGGTCGCTAGGCGGAAGTTCGCCACGCTGACACCGTTCTGCAGATGACGGATCTCGGGATCGGCGCCGAGGTTGCCGATCAAGATCACTTTGTTCACTCCGGCCATGGTTGGTAGGGATAGGAGGTCGAAGATAAGGCACCGGGTAAGGCATTTTTCAACATGTCTTGTCTTCGGCTTGGTCACAGAGTAGTTTCACCCGTCGCAACAATACCGATCTCATGAAGCCACTCGCACTCCTCGCCGTCTTCGTCGCCACGTTTGGTGTTTGTCCAGCGCAATACATACCGCCTGACCTATATGACGAGGATTACAACAAAGCGATTGGATTTTGGGAGAACAAAGGGAAAATAGTGGACAGCAGTGGCGACTCCACCGATGTGATGTTCTATTCCGAAGGGGCGTTCCGCGTGCTTACCTGCGCGATAAGACGAAGGTTTCCTTCGTAATGGCTTACACAGATACCAGCTCGACCACTGCCGATACCACGTACCGTCTTGACATGTGGCCGTATGGCAGCCCAGGTGCAAGTCCAATAGGGATCGCGCAGAAGGATTGGGTGCAGAACTTCTACATGGCACACTGTGACACCACGGGGGCAACGGCGGTACGCGGGTTTAGCCGAGTTATCTATCCGGACATCTACAACCGGATCGATATGCATTTCTACAGCGGCAGCATGGGTCAGAAGATCGCTTTTGTGCTCGAGCCCGGTTGCGATCCGGACGACCTGAAGCTGGCCTTCGAAGGACAGGACAGCATCGCCCTGGACCTGTTCGGCAACCTGAAGCTGTACTTGAATGGCAGTTGGATGGTGATACCCGTGGTACAAGCCTATCAAGTGGATGGCAATGGCGATGTGGTCCAGGTGAACTGGGTGGCCGATTATCAGGTGATCAATGGGGTGGGCGTGGTCGGCTTCACTTGGAGCAGCTACAATGCCGCGTGGCCCTTGATCTTCCAGATCGGCATACCCCCTTTCGGTCCGAGCAACTTTGACGAAGAGGGCCTGTGCTGGAGCACTTATATGGGCGGTAGTGAGCGTGACGATGTGTATGAAAGTGTGGAGGACGAGTTCGGCAACTATTACATCGTAGGTACCACGGGGTCCACCTTTATGAGCTTCCCCTAGGCTTGCCGGAACGAACTACTCCAGCGCGGGCACGGTGGCTTACATGGTGCGCTTCAATATCGACGATGAAATTGATTGGAAAACCTTCTTCGGTGGAAATGCTGCCAATGAAGTGACACGCGGTACATGCATTGGCCACAAAACCGATGGGGAGGTGTATATGGGTGGGAGCACTACTTCAGCTTCAATGATCCACCAGCAACTTGGAATTGAGTTCATTCAAACGACGGCAAATACAGGAGTGTACAAGGGTTTCATCGCGCGATTGAGTAAAGCCAATGGCGAGCGGCAATGGTCCACATACTATGGAGACAACAATACCTTTATCAACGGTATGGTTGGTCTGGCTGGGAAGAAGATCTTCATAGTGGGTAGTACCGCCAGCACGATACCTGATCTCGATGTAGCACCCCCGCCTAATTCCACCTACTGGGCCTACAGCAATGAGACGGATGGCTTCATCTCCATGTTCGGCGATAATGACCAGCATGCATGGCGCACGCATATTCCCGGCTCGGCCAATGACCCGGCCTACGATGTGGATGCAACTGGGGGCCAGGTTGTGGTGATGGGCAACACGCACAGCGAAGACCTGATCATTCCCAGTCTATCAACAACCCCCTACGTCCACGGACATTTCGGGACGCTGGGGGGGGAGGATCGCTACCTCTACGAATTCGATGAGTATGGTGCTTGGCATTGGAGCACCTAAGTGGGCAGCCCGGGATCGGAACAGAGCTTCCACAACGGAATTTCCATAGACCCCACGACAAAGGATATCGCTCTGGTCGGTTCCGGTCCATTGAACTTGGACGTGGTGCAAGGCCCTGGTTGGTATCAGGATACGTATCCTTCCAGCGCTAGTCCGGGGTTCATCGCCCGCTTCTCGGGCACGGACCGCTCCCGAACATGGCACACGTATTTGCACAATGGTCCCAACTCTGTGGTCTTCCCCACGGTATGCACTTTCGACCCGACCGGAAAACTCCTTGTTTCCGCCTATGTGCGCGACGGTGATGGGTCGCTGCTTCAATCCCTTCCGGGGCTTTACCAGCAGGACGAGTTCAACGCCGATGTCAGCGGCCAGGACATCGAACAAAAGGACCCGATCGTGCTGGCCTTTGGCACCGGCAACCAACACCTCTACGGCAGCTTGTTGGGTGGGGAGGCGAACCCAGGCTATCCTGAGTACATCTATGCCCTTCTGCATCGCCGGTTGAATGGCAACATCTACGTTGGCGGCGTTACGAGCCGGGCGAACAACGTGGCCAGCTACTTCCCCTTGGACGATGGTGCTTGTGTACCCTACTTCGAGGCAGTGTGGCATGGGGGTGCCAACGAGGGCTTCATTGCTGCCATTTGTGCGGAGGCGCTGAACGAGGTGGGCATTGAGGAAGCACAGGCCACGGCGCTCACCTTGCTATCTGCAAATTGGACAGAGGGGCAACTAACCGTGTTCGGCCTGCCCGTTGGCTCGCGTCGGTTGCAGGTTGTGGATGCCGCCGGGCGTGTGGTCTTGAATGATGCAGAGTTCAGTGATGGTTCTCGCCTTCTTACGGAACTACCTGCCTTGGCAGAAGGGACATATCTGGTCCGGACCGGTACACATGTTGCGCGGTTCGTGGTTATCCGTTAGCCTGCCATGCTACGTCTGTTCCTTATGGTCAGCGCCGTCATTGCTTTCCTTCCGGATATTGCACAATGGGCACCTGCCGGCGTGCCTTTCCGGATCTTTGAAATGGGGAATATCCACAAGGACACTATCGCGGATGCTCTCTACTTCTGCGGTGAATCATCGCTAAACAATGATTTCGATGCTAGCGATGGTGCTGTTCCTGTTTACACAAATGGGCAGTGGGACACCTTGGGTGTGTTCGGTGGCCGCGTACAGACCATGGTGCGCTGGCATGATACGCTGATCATTGGTGGGCCTTTCTCGGGTGTTGACGGCATTCCAAATCCTCGAAGGGCTGCCTACTGGAATGGAACAGAATGGTCACCGTTCGGCCAGTTTGACAACTCCATCTACCGTTACAAAGTAGTTAACGACGTTCTTTATGCCTTGGGCGCCTTTGATGTGCTGGATGGTCAAAGTTGCCAAGGCATCGCCAAACGCCAAAACGGCATTTGGAACCCCGTCGGGTCATTTGATGTTACTAATCCTCCATACATCCAGGATTTGGTCTCATGGAATGGAACGCTCTATGTCACTGGGGGCATTCGATACGGTGCGCCTAACCCGAAGGATGTAGCCTACCTATCGGAGAACGTCGAATGGCTGGCGCTGGGCCAGGGTATCCAAGGAGGCTTCGGCTATGGTCGCTGCCTAGCTGTTTACAATGATGAATTGTATGTGAGTGGCAGCATACCAATTGCGGCAGGCAATGCAGGTCACGGCATTGTGCGCTGGGATGGCGCTCAATACCATCCGGTTGGAACAGGCTTCCAAGACGAGAACAATACCTATACTCATTTGATAGGGCAAGCGAACTTGAGGTGTATGATGGCAAACTCTGGGCGTGCGGCACCTTCAGTTATGCTGGTAATGTGCCAGCACGCATCGCAACGTGGGATGGCGCCCGTTGGTGCGGTCTTCCCGCAGGTCCGGAGCAGGAGATCAATACCATGGAGTTCTTCCACGATACCCTCTTCGCGAGTTGCCAAGGGAACTTCAATGGGGTACCTGTCAATTGCGCACTGAAATTCACGGGCGATGTATATGCCGACACCTGTTCGGTGGCCTTGGGCATGGAACAGAACTCAGCCCTTCCCCGCTCCACCCTGCGCGCTTATCGCCGCAGCGATGGCATGGTGGAGGTAAGCGGTCTGCCCGCAGGAACGCACACCGTGGAAGTGCTGGATTCGGCCGGGCGGCTGGTCTTCACCACCATGGTGAACTCCACGGGGAGCGCACCAGTCAGTTGGGTCATGCCGCCATTGGGAGGTGGGGTGCATCTCATCCGGGTGGGCAGGCTGGCGGTAAGGTTCATCGGTCCCTAGTACACTGTTGCAGGACTGTTCAGGTAGCGTTCTATCAATCGCGGTACTGCAAAGTCGTTCAGCCGTTCATCCAAAGCCACCACCCATTCCGCTGGAACTTTCCAGAGCATTGGAGGTGCCACCGTCCAGAAGATCGCCTCGATGCGCTGGTGAGAGAGCAGATGCACCACCTTTTCGCTTCGTTTAGACACGCTCCATCCACGCAGTGAGGTTTCTGCTAACGCTAGGGACAACACCCGCTTATTGGCCTCTTTCTTCGTCTCGATCAAGGGCAACTCATACAAGCCCTGCCAGATGTCCTTGCCCGTTCTCTTCTGTAGGTAAGTGCCTTTCGCTGTGCGGATGTGCAGGTAGTTGAAGTGCCGCACTCGAACGGTAATCTTCCCCGCCTTCACCGGCAATTCTGCGATGCGCCCAGTGGCCTTGGCGATGCAACGACCCGCAAAGGGGCAATCCCCGCAGCGCGGGTTCCGAGGCAGGCAGACGGTAGCACCCAGTTCCATAACGGCTTGGTTGTGGTCGCCGGGGTGCTTTGGGTCCATCAACGTCGCGGCCACGGCTCGGAATTCCTTCCGGCCCGCAGTGCTGTCGATGGGCGTGCCGATGCCGAAGACCCGTGACAGTACCCGGAATACGTTCCCGTCAACGACCGGCTCCACCAGCCCGAAGGCGATGGAGCCGATGGCCGCCGCGGTGTATTCGCCCACGCCCTTCAGGCCCTGCAGTTGGACGTAGTCGGCGGGAAATTTCCCGCCGTGCTCCAGCACCACCTGCAGTGCGGCAGTGCGCAGGTTGCGTGCCCGGCTGTAGTAGCCCAGCCCTTGCCACAGCTTCAGCACGGCATCTTCTGGTGCTTTGGCCAGATGGACTACCGTAGGGAAGCACTCCACGAACCGGAGCCAGTAGGCCAAGCCTTGGTCCACCCGGGTCTGCTGCAGGATCACCTCGCTGAGCCAGATGCGGTACGGGTCGCGGGTTTCCCGCCAAGGCAAGGGGCGGTAGTGCTCCAAGTACCAGGGGAGAAGCGCCTTGCTAAACCAAGCGGTTGACATACAGGGCCAAAGATCGGTTGCGCGATCCACTTGGACGGCTATCTTTGCCGCCCCAAACGGTAGCAGGGTATGACGAAGGCGGAATTGGTCAGCATCATCGCAAAGCGCACAGGCGTGGAGCGTACTGTTGTATTGACGACGGTGGAGGCGTTCATGGAAGAAGTGAAAGGCAGCCTCGAGAAAGGAGAGAACGTCCACCTGCGGGGGTTCGGGAGCTTCGTGGTGAAGCGTAGGGCACAGAAGACCGGAAGGATCCTGGCCCGCAACACCACCATCATTATTCCGGCGCACGATGTGCCGGCGTTCAAACCTGCCGACACGTTCGTCGACAAGGTGAAGAACCGTCCCGTTAGCGGACAGCAGTAATGGGCTTGAAAAAGCCTCAACTGTTGGCCCTTTTGGGTGCGGTAGTGGTGATCGTTCTTTTGGTATTGGCGCCCCGGACACCTTCCGGAAAGCAAGCAGTCGAGGTCCCCACCATGGACCCCAGCAAGGCGAAGACGGCGGAAGCGGTCGCCTTGGTGAACGGCCAAGATCCTATGCGCGGCATCATGATGCTGCGCGAGATCCTGCAGGAGGACAGCAACAATGTGGAAGCCCACTGGCAACTCGGCCTCTTCTCGGTCGAGAGCGGTCAATATGACAAGGCCCTGACCCGCTTCCAGAAGGTGTTGGCCTTGGACTCGGTGAACTATCCCGATGCCTGGTTCTACCTAGGGCGCACCTATGCGACACTGGACAGCAATGCCCAAGCGATCGCATACTTGAACAAGTACAAGACACTGACGCAAGACACGGCCATCCTGAACGGGGTGGACCGCTTCCTGCTTGAATTGGAGAACGTTAAATAAGGAGTATCATGCCCTGCGGTAAGAAAAGGAAGCGTCACAAGATGGCCACGCACAAGCGCAAAAAGCGCTTGCGGAAGAACAGGCACAAGAAGAAGAACCGCTAGGTTCATTCTTGAGCATGCGGTAGCGTGGCCCTGAGGACCATAGGTCCTCAGGGTACCTCCTACCCGGAAGGTGCATGCCGCACCGCTCTCTTCCACATGAAGACCAACCTCTCGTGAACATCGATCTCATCATCCGCTCGGGTGCTGGTGAAGTCGCACTTGCCCTAATGAAGGACAAGGTGCTGTCCGAACTGCATAGGGAAAAGACCGAGCGCGGGTTCGCCGTGGGCGATGTACACTTGGCCAAAGTGCGCAAAGTGGCCCCCGGCCTCAACGCCGCTTTCGTGGATGTGGGCCACGAGAAGGATGCCTTCCTCCACTACTTCGACCTCGGGCCCCAGTACAAGAACGCATACAAGTTCGCCAAGGGTGCCGTCAGCGGTACCATCCAGTCCAGCCTGTTGGACGATTGGAAGATGGACGCGGACATTCCCAAAGAAGGCAAGTTGGCCGATGTCCTCAGCGCCAGCCAGAGCATCTTGGTACAGATCGCCAAGGAGCCTATCAGTACCAAGGGGCCGCGCCTCACCGCCGAGGTCACCCTCGCCGGTCGTTACATGGTGCTGGTGCCCTTCATCAACAAGACCAGCATCTCTTCGCGCATCATCGACGAGGTGGAGCGTAAGCGTCTGAAGGAGTTGATGATCGCCATCAAACCGAAGAACTTCGGGGTCATCATCCGCACCAATGCCGAGGGCAAGCGTACCGAGGACCTCGAGAAGGACCTGGTGACCTTGCTACAACGGTGGGACACCATGTTCCACAATCTGCGAAATGCGCAGCCGCCCAAGAAAGTGCTTGGCGAGATCGACCGCACCAGCGCCGTGCTGCGCGATGTGCTCAACAAGAATTTCACCGCCATCCATGTGGATGACGAACTGCTCGCCGAGGAGATCTACCAGACCCTGGAGAAGACCGCCCCCGAGAAGAAGGGCATCGTAAAGCACTACAAGGGCAAGCTGGACATCTTCGACAATTTTGGGGTCAACAAGCAGATCAAGCAAGCCTTCGGTAAGCAGGTCATGCTCAGCAGTGGCGCCTACCTGATCGTCGAGAAAACGGAGGCCATGCACGTGGTGGACGTGAACAGCGGCAGCCGCAAGGGCGGCAACCAAGACCAGGAGAAGAACGCGTTGGACATCAACGTGGAAGCCGCCATAGAGATCGCACGCCTCTTGCGCCTGCGCGACATGGGCGGCATCATCTGCATCGACTTCATCGACCTCTACGAATCGGAGAACCGCCGCATCTTGCACAAGGCATTGAAAGATGCCATGGAGGACGACAAGGCCAAGCACAACGTGCTACCGCCAAGCCGCTTCGGCGTTATCGAGCTCACACGCCAACGCGTGCGCCCCGAGACGGAGATCGATACCAGCGAGAACTGCCCCGCCTGCAACGGCACCGGCGAAGTGGGCGCGCCCGTGCTCATCATCGACGAGATCGAGAACACACTGAACTACCTCCTCGGCGAGAAGGACATGAGCGGTCTTGTGCTGCAAGTGCATCCCTTCATCCACGCCCACCTCACCAAAGGCCTGCCC
>Ga0105048_10000669_pt1 | contig 53393 bp, 39 predicted proteins | sample MAT05_FD_78382 | JGI IMG/M metagenome (GOLD analysis project Ga0105048, IMG submission 78382) | Freshwater microbial communities from Lake Fryxell liftoff mats and glacier meltwater in Antarctica - MAT-05 | ecosystem: Environmental > Aquatic > Freshwater > Ice > Liftoff microbial mat | place...
CCAGGCACCGGTAAAACCGAACCATCGAAAGTAAACTCGCCGGCCTGAGCGCGGTGCTGGCGGGCGGTCACGGCGACGCCGAAGACGGGTTCAATGTCGGCCAGCAAGGCATCGTCGAGCGAAACGAAGAGCGTGGCGCCGGCTTCGACACGGGCGAGCAACTCCACCCAGCGATGACGGAGGACGGGGTTGACGCCGCTGAGGCAGGGCAGCAGGTAGACGGGCGACTCGGGCAGCGCGTCGTTGAACCAGCTGAAGGTCACGTTCGCATTGGCGAGTTTGGCGAGTGTGAAGGCGCTTTGCGCGACGCCCCAGTGGGATTGCCCATCGGACAGTAAACAGACTCCATCGACAAGGCGTTGGGGCAGTTTGGCAAAGGGCAGTTTGGAAACAAAACGGCTGAAATCGCTTATAGTCTTAACGAAAGGTTTTGGTTTCCGGTCTATGTGGTGCAGGCCGAGCTGCTGCTCGACGGGAACCCAGTCGTAGGGAGCGCGGGTGAGATGGGTCTGATCGAAGGCGCACCACCAGAGCATCGCGCGGCAATCATGGGCCCAGAGGGAAAATAGACTGGGTTGAAGAAAGCGATAAGTGAGTTCGTCGGTGGTGATGAACGGGCCCATGGAGCCCATTTCCTCGGCGAAACAGGGTTTTCTGCCGAGACCGGCGTAGTAGAGGGTCTCGGTGGTGGCGTGCAGTTGCGGGCGCAGCGAGGTGATCGGGTCTTGATCGCAAAGCTTCGTCCAGATCGGGTAGGGGTGCGTGGTAAGAAGATCGGTGAGTTCGCCCTGATCTTTGGCCGACCAAGGTTGATTTGGGTCGGCGGCGAGCGCGTGCATGCCTGAGACCACGGGGCGCGAAGGGTCCGCGGCGCGAATGGCACTGCTGAGCGTGTGCGTCCATATCCAAGACTCGGCGGCGGTGGCGCGTCCCATGATGTTGCATTCGTTGCCCAGATCCCAGGCGACGATGGCGGGGTGGTCGCGCAGGTTCTCGACGAAGCAGCGCACGAAGCGCGCCTGCCAGCGCAGGGCTTCGGGGTCGGAGATGACGTTGATGTTGGAGAAGGCGGGAGGCTTGAAAAGGCGTCCGCTCATCCAGCCGGTGACGAGGCCGACGATGAGTTGCAGGCCGTTGCGGTGGGCTTCATCGGCGAGGAAGCGGAAGCGTTCGAGCATGACCGCGTCCATGCCGGCGTGGCCGACGGGGGTGTCGGGCAGCGAGGTTTCGCCGTGGCGGTATTCGAAGAAGTCGCCATAGGTATGGCTTAGGCGCGACAAAGGTTGGAAGTCCGGCCAGAGCGGAAAGACGCGCAGGAGGGTGAGCTTCGATTCGGCGAGTTGGGCCAGATCGGCGGAGACGATTTGGGGTTGCCAGTCGCTCCACATGTGTGCGCCAGCGTGCGAGGCCCAGTAGTTGCAACCGACGCGAAAACGACCGGAGGGAAGGAAATTTTCAGTCAAAGCGGACATGATTTTAAAAGGGGAAGTGACGGGGGGCCTGTCAATTCACGTGCAGAAGGAGCCTAACCTCAAGTCCTGAGGCGAAATATAAAACCAATCCGGAAGCTGGGTTTGCGAGATTTGCTGTGTCAGAAAACGCATGAGGTCATAAGAAATGGATACAAAAAAGAGCCGCGGTGGAAACACGCGGCTCTTGTTGGCTGAAAGAAGACTGGTGGCGGACCAACCGGCCTTTATTGCAGTGGGAATTACAGGCCCTTGATGCAGGCGTCGACGATCTCGCTGAGCGAGCCTGTCGCGAGACAGATGTAGTTATCGCAGGAGCCGTAGTAGAGGCGCAGCGTGTCCTTGGCGACGTCGCCGATGGCTCCGCAGGGGAACACGGTATTATCGCAGTTGCCGTGGCGCTCGTAATCTTCCTCGGCGCCGAGGATGTAGCTGTTGGTTTTGCCGATGACTTTCCATGGTTGCTCCAAATCAGTCAGCATGGCACCCACGTAGTAGTAGGTGCCGCCGGCGCAGGTGTAGACACCGTGGATGATGTCGAGCCAGCCTTGCGGGGTTTTGATCGGGGGGGTGGGCCCGATTTTCTTGCCGTTCCAGAACCTGTAGTTAGCGGCAAGCACGGGTTTGAAGCTGCCCCAGTGCAGGAGGTCGGGCGAGGAGGAGATCCAGATGTCGCCGTTGCTGCCGTCGCCGCCACCCGGGCGGTCGAACTTGTAGTAAAGCCCGTTGATCTTTTCGGGGAAGAGCGAGGCTCCGCGGTTTTTCGGCGCGGTGATCACATCCATGCGCTCGTAGGTGATGAAATCCTTGGTCTTGCCGAGCATGCCGACGGGCGCGTCGAAATCTTTCACCATCACGGGCGTGATGATGTAGTAGGTGTCATCGATCTTGGTGATGCGGTTATCGATGAAGTGGTGATAAAGCGGATACGGGTATTCTTCGCTCTGGGTGTCGATGAAGTTGGTCGAGCCGAGGGTGAAGTTGATGCCGTCTTTGCTGCGGGCAACGCGAGTCTGGCCAACATCGCGACCGAAGCCGCGGGTGGCGGCGTGTTCGACCACCGAGACGAGGAGGATGGTCTCGTCGCCGTGTTGCACGGGCGAGGGATTATAGATCTGGGCGGTGCCAGGGTAATCCTTGATGTGGATCAACGGATTCTTGGGGTGACGTTTCAGGATTTTAGTGGCGTCTTTCATGGAGGTGAAAAGGCAGGGTATGTCATTCAAGTCATCGCGGGAGCGAGGAGCGGAAATTGAACGACTCTTGCCGTGCGAAACTAGCGGACCTGTTCCAATAGGTGATTGTTTTATTCACCGAATAGTTCGGTGAACCGTTTGCGCAGGGACAAACTGGGTGCTGTCGCGCGCGTGTCAGCCGGTGATGGACGGAGCGGTTTCCCCGTCGACCCAGCGGCCCTCGATCAGAGTTATTCGGGGGTGGGGGATGGTGCCGCGTTCCCCGGCGTTGAGCAGCGAGCGCAGCATCTCCATCGAGGCCCGGCCAATTTCGTGCGAGTATTGCTCGATGCCGGCACCGGTGGAGTCTTCGGCTTTCACGAGGCAGGCGTAGGCGACGCCGTTGCCCTTGGCGGTCTGCAGTTCGCGCGCGCATGCTGCTTCCTCGAACTGGCTGAGCACGGCGTCGAGCTGGTTTTCCTGCACCCAGCGGACAAACTGCGCCTTGTTCCAGCCCGAGCGCATCCAACCAATAAACTCCGCTTGGCTGCCGAGCGTATGCCGCGCCTCGTCCACCCCGAGTAAATAGTCGAAACCGCGCGACGACTCGTACCGTTCGTCCAACATCACGCCGATGCGTCGGTAGCCGAGGTCCACGAGTTTCCTGAGGGCGAGCGAGCAACTTTGCACATGGTGATTGCAGACGCGATAGAGGCTCGCGCCGTAACGGGCTTCGCCGACGAGCACGCAGCTGAAGGCACCCCAGTCGAATTCGATGTCCGGCTCATCCATCCACCGCGCGCCGATGAGCACGCCGCGAATACCGCGGGATTTCAAAACGGAGGAAAGCCGTCGCGGGCGCATGCCGCCGCCGAAGGCGTTAAAAACTTCCAGCTTGTAGCCGTAGAGTTCGGCCATCTCCTTTGCCCCTTCGTAAAATGAGCAAAAGCAAGGCACGGTCTGCAACAACTTGGGGTCGTGAAAGGTGTTGATGAAGGCGATCGTCTGCACGCCGACTTTTTGTCGACGAGAACGCACCATCGCCATCAATTCGCCCGCGACGGGGTCGGGTCTGTAATCGAGACGCGCGGCCTCGGCCTTGATCCGCGCGCGCATCGGCTCCGAGACGCCGGCTTTATCGCGCAGGGCGACGGAGACGGTGGATTTGGACAAATTGAGCTTACGCGCGATTTCGAGAAGAGTGGCTTTGGGCATGAAAAGATCCTTCAACGGCTTTCCCCATCGGTCGCCGCCAGCGTGGAAACGGCCGCCCGCGGAGTCCACTGGAAACCGAACCATTGGGTGACAAAAGGAATGTCTCGTGCCCGCCGCCTCGCGCAGTCTGCCTCAAGCTCATGTAACGGGCTTCTCACCCCCCGAAGTTTGGCTGCTCTTTTCCCTTCCACTATCATGGCAAACAATAAAACGATTTCAGATCAGAACCTCAGCGTGCAATTTGATGACCGAAGCCGCGTCATCACGGTCACCGACAAACGCTGTCGCAAAATCTGGGAGCACGCGCCCTTCGCCGCAGGGCTCGCCGTCACCGAGGTGACGCAGGAGAAAAATACGTTGAAGCTGCACTTGAGCGGCTTGGCTGAGCTGACCGCGACCGTCGAGTTGACGGCGGAGTCCGAGCTGGTGATTTCCCTCGCGGGCGATCCGGACGCCGCGTTTGAGAAGTTGAGTTTTCCCTCTGGAATCAAGGCACCCGATAAGAACCACTCCGTGCTACAAAACGATAGCGGAGGCCTGCTGCTTCCAGTGGATGACACTTATTATCCGCTTGAGGAACAGCCGCTTTTTTTCTGCGGCGGTGGCCAAGTCATGGCTTGGCTGGGCGTGACGGACCAGGCGCTCGAAACCGGTTACATGGCGATTTTCGAGACCCCCTTCGATGTTTCGGTCAATCTGTATCGCGAGGACGGTTTGATCACCTTTGCTCCCGTCTGGCTTAGCTCAAAGGGTAAGTTCGGCTACGAGCGGCGCGTGCGCTATGTCTATTTCGATAAGGGCGGTTACGTCGCGCAATGCAAACGCTACCGGCAGTACATCTGGCCGAAGAACAAAGTTCTAACGATTAAAGAAAAACAGCAGCGTTTTCCCGCGATCGAAAAGATCATAGGCGCGGTGCATGTTTACGTGTGGGACAAAGCGCGCGAAGTGAGTTTCGCCCGCGACTTGAAGCAGGCCGGAATCGAAAAAGCTTTCATTCTCTGGGATGCAAATCACGCGCCCTATCCAGAAAAAGACTACGACAGCCGCATCAAGGAACTCGGTTATGCCTCGGGCGCGTACGAGCTTTTTACCGACATCCATCCGGATGATTTTCCCGGCAATGCGGAAGTCGCGATCGCGCCTTTCAAACGCAATGTTTATCCCGGCTTGTACGAAAAGATCACATCGAGGAAGAAGGACGGCACGAAGTACTCCAATCAGTTCGGCACCTATGTCTGCCCTGAGGCCGTGCGCCCCGAGATGCTTAAACGCGTCGAGAAGGAACTCAGCCTGTATCCACACGAAGCCTACTTCCTCGATGTCTGGGCGGCGAATGGCTTGTATGAGTGCTACGATCCCGCGCACCCCTTGACCCGGCGGCAATACGCCGAGGCGATCATCAAAAACCACGCGTTGCTGGAGGATAAATTTAAACTTTTCCTCGGAGGCGAATTGGGGGCGGATTTTATCGGTGCGCACTCAGTGTTTGCGCACGGCATGATGACGCTCCAGCGCACATGGTGGCATGAGGGCGCGATTTATCAAAGGGGAACGATCTACTCGTACGGTGATTGGGATAGCCACGCGCGCCCATCAGCCATGCTGGGCGCGCGCACGGCCACGGAAATATATTACAAGTACTCCATCAACGAGTACACTCGCGTGCCTCTGTACGAGCTGGTTTATCATGACGCGATAGTGACTTCTTGGCGTTGGGAGGACTGCAACCATCACTATCCTGAGCTGTGGTGGAAAAAGGATCTCTTCAATATCCTCTACGGCACGGTTCCTCTCTGGTCGATCGACCAAGATCGGTGGACGGAGTTCAAGGCGACGTTTATTAACAGCTACAAAAAGGTCTGCCCGTGGCATCAGCAGATTTGCTACGACGAGATGGTTTCGCACCGTTTTGTGAGTGCAGATCACACAGTCCAGGAAAGTCGTTTCTCCTCGGGCAAGCGCGCGGTGGTCAACTTTGGCGACGCGCCGTTCGACTTCGAAGGCCAGACGATCAATCCCCGCGGCTTTCTCACTCTGTAAGCGGACAAGGCGGTGTCGGCGTTCCGAATAAAAGGCCGGGCCCGCTCATCAAGAGCGGACACGACAATAAAGTGACGGATTAGTAAGTCCCGAGCACCATGAAACTACCCTCGGCGGTCGCACAGGCATCGTAAGCGTGGGTGTTTCGATTTGCCCGAGGGTGAAGGGCTTGCCGCTGGATGCTCGTGTCGAGTAAACGCGCTTGCGCATCTCAATGTGTAGTGAAAAGTGACCACTGAACGATTCATGCCCACGAGGCAGACGGATCGTAGAGCATCACGCCTTACTTCCAACGCCAACGGAAACTTTCTCGAGAGCGCTCCTCGCCCGCTACCCATCCTCACCCCCGCCCGGAAATTAGTAAAACTTTCTGCCATGACACCCGCACTCACCCCACCCCAGCACCGCAGCTTCTCCCGCCGCAACTTCATGACCGCACTCGGTGCCGCCAGCGTAGGACTCACCCTCACCTCTCGCCCGCTTCAAGCTCAGACCACCGAGCAGTCCGGGCTGCCACTGCCGCCGCCCCCCCCCACGTGGCTCATTGCCCACGATCTCGACCGTCACCGGACTTGTCTCTCCCGATAGTCTCGGCACGACGCTCATGCAAGAGCACGTTTTGGCGCACGATGTCCCGGAAGATAAATACGCCGTGTCCATCGATATGGCCGTCCAATGGCTCAATGACGCCGCCCGCGTCGGCATCGACACCCTAGTCGAGCTCACGCCTGTGTGAAACATCCGGCTTCTGGCCGAAGTCGCCCGTCGCACGCCCATCAAAATCATCGCCTCAACCGGGGCCTATATCCATAAAACCATGAAGCCAGCCATCCGCGATTTGAGCGAAGCCGAGATGGAAGCGCGCATGTTGCGCGAGGTCACCGAAGGAATTGACGGCACCACGATCCGCGCAGGCATTATCAAAATCGCCACCAACGACGCTGAGCTGAGCGAGTGGGATCAAAAAATCTTTCGCTGCGCCGCGAGGGTCAATAAAGCCACGGGCATTCCCATCGGCACGCACGCGGTTCGCGGCGCACGCAACCAATTCGATTTCCTGGTCAAACACGGGGCCAACCCCCGACAAACCTTCTTTTCCCACGTCGAAGCCGGATTCGGCTGGCAAGGCAAAAGCCGTGAGCAGATGGCCGAATCCTTCCTCAGCATCGCCCAAGACGGCGGCCGCCTGCTCTTTAATAATTTCGGCCGACTTCCATACCCCGTGGGCCGACCTCGTCTATTTGATCCGTTATCTCTGCGACCAAGGCCAGGGCACAGGCGTATTTATCTCCATCGACGCCCACTGGTTCTGGAAGAAAGACAAAGCTGTCGTCGCTTGGTCCGAAGAATTTCCGCAAGTCAAGAACCGCCCTTACTCCTATATGATAACGGACGCCGTGCCCGCTCTCTTCAAAGCTGGCTTCAGCAAACGGGAGATCGACACTTTCTTGATCGACAATCCGCGCACCTATTTTTCTGAACGCCGCCAAGCCTAACGTGTGACGCCCGCGCTCATTTTTCAGCCTCTTTTGAGCAAGGAGGCATTTCCAGAACTACTCGCAGTTATTGAAACAAGCTACCATGTTAATATTCATAAACAATTAAATATCAGCTACTCATAGCTGGACAGCCGTGATCGTAGATCTCATTTGCGGCCTTGGCGTGAGGCTTTTCACTATCGATCCATCGTAACGGGACCTCAAATCTACAACCATTTCTCACCGTTCCTATATTAAACGACTCTTTCGAAACGCGCTGGGGGAGGTTTTCAAGTGCGTTTGAAACGCCACACACAGGTGCCGCGCATCGGAAAAACCGGCCTGCTGTGCCACGGTTTTTATTGCCAGTTCGCTTTCGGCCAGAAGCTGCCGGGCTTTGTCGAGTCGCCTCTCATTGATGACCTTGAGAACGGATCGGTTAAGACAAAGCCGAAAACGCCGCTCCAACCCGCGCCGGGACAAACCGCTGGCGGCTGCAACCGAATCTACGTCTATCCCTAAGGCGTAATTTCCAGCGATAAAATCGAGCGCTTCCAGCACCTTCTCGTCCTCGACCGCGTAGCGATCACTCGACTCGCGCGCCTGGAGTTTAAAGGCACACAGGCACCGTTCGCGAACCGGTCGACGTCCGTGACGCAGCCACGCATCCAGAGCGACAGCGGCCTCATAGCCAATCCGCTCAAACCCGACGTCCGCAGAAGCCAGCGCCACCATACACCCGTGCGTGCGAAAGAAATCGTTGTCCACACCCATCACGGCAAAATCATCAGGCACACGACAGCCGATTTCAGAACCATTCTGAATCACCAACAAAGCCACTTCATCGCTGAACCCCATGACCGCACAAGGCCTCGGCAAAGTTTTGAGCCACTGCCGATGGCGCTCTGACTCCTGCTCCAAATTGAACGTGAGCTGCTGATTCGCCGAGAGCCCGAAGGTGAACTCGGCCAACAAGAACCCCGCCCGCTCAATCTCTTCTCGAAAACCTGCACCACGCAGGGCCGACGCGTGATGCCACGCGAAACCACAATAAGCAAAATTCCGGTACCCACGGCGCAGGAAATATCCCGCCACGGCGCGACCGAGTGCCTGATCATCGGAGGCGACACGCGGGCAGGCCGATTTCGCCAGAACGTTGCTCACATTGATGAGCGGCAAGCCACGCCGGGCCGCGAGCTGGGAGTCCTCCGGCTGGCTGCATTGCATGATCGCTCCGTCGATCAGCAGATCGAAATCGGGTTCGCGCCACCGCTCGCTGTCCCAGCGACGGATCACCACTCCACGTTGCTCGCGGGCCCACCGACTCACTCCGCTAAATAGGCGATGGCCGGGCACCCCATTCAAATCGAGAAATACCCCAATGGTAAAACGGCCAGAGGTTTTCCGAACGACCTTCATTGACGCAAATTCCGAAGCATGTGTCGCAAAATGTAAAACACAGAACGTCGCTTTTCCGCTAAACTCATCAGCAATGAACCCCGCCTCGTCCGATCGCCTAGCCAATGATCGCCAGAACGCACCTTTTTCAGCGCAAAAAGCCAGCCTCTCCCCAGCGCGAAACCCCGTACGCGTGGCGCTGGTCGGCATCGGCGAAATCGGCAAGTTTCATGCGCGCAACCTCCTGGAAGGCCACGTCGCCCGAGGCGAACTGGCCGCCGTGGTGCATCCCGATGGGGCACGCCACGCCGCTTTCGCACCCGCCCGGGGATTCACGTCACTCGACGCCTTGATCGATGCCCGGGCGGCCGATGCGCTCATCATCGCCACCCCGCAGTCCTCGCATTTGCAACTCGGCCAGCAAGCGCTCGCCGCCGGCCTGCATGTGATGATGGAGAAACCATTAACAATCGACTATGCCTCCGGGAAACGCTTGATCGAGCCCCCGCGGTTTCCCGGTCAGAAGTTCGCCCTCATGGTAAACCAGCGGGTAGCGCCAACCCACCGCGCCCTGCGCCAGGCGGTTCGCGACGGATGTATCGGCCGTGTGCAACGCGTTCTTTGGGTGGCGACGAATTGGTTCCGCTCCCAGCGCTACTATGATGATCGTCCTGGACGCGGCACATGGCAGGGCGAAGGCGGCGGCGTATTGATCACGCAAGCCCTGCATCCGCTCGACTTGTATCGCTGGATCTTCGGACGCCCTGCGACCGTGACGGGACACTGTGGTTTTGGCCGCCATCACGCGATCGAGGCAGAGGACGATGTGACCGCTTACTTCGAGTACGCAGACGGCATGCACACCACGTTTATCTCATCGACCGGTGAAGCCCCCGGGACCAACCGCATCGAGGTCATTGGCGATGGCGGGCGTCTCGTTCTCGAAAACGAGCAACTCACCTTGTGGCAAAACGCGACCTCTTCCTCAGAATTCATCCGTAGCTCTACAAACTGGTTCGATGCTCCCGCCTCCAAGGAGATTGTCCTCCCGCAAGAGCCGGCACCGGAGCGCACCCGCCACTACGGCGGACAACACGCTCATCTCCTGGAAAACTTTATCGACGCCATCTTGGACGACGTGCCCCTCATCGCACCTGCGGAGGAGGGAATCTGGTCCCTGGAGCTGGTCAACGCCATCCAACTCTCGGGCTGGCAAGGTCGGCCGGTATCACTCCCCTTCGACAACGAAGCCTACGCAGAGGCTTTGGCTGTAGCCGCTGCTTCGGCTAAAAACAAAAACTCAGCAAAACGTCCAGAGACCGCACGCTGACCACCAGAATGCCTGCTAAAACCACTTGAAATCTGTAAATATCCTTATGAGCCCTTTCGAAATCTTTTTTACGGGAGTGGGTCGCGCCGAGACCGCCCCTCAAAGCCGTCCGCCCGTCGCCGCGGGGCAGGTTCTCGTGCGCACCATCCGTTCACTTGTGAGCCCAGGCACGGAGCTTTCTTTTTTTGAAGGCACCCACATCGGCCTGCCAGATCCAAAAAACACCTGGGCGAAGTACCCGTTTCGTCCCGGTTACGCGACCATCGGTGAAGTGGTCGAAGTCGGTGCTGGAGTGGCTGCACCCAAAGTGGGCGCACGGATTTTTTTCTTTGGGTTTCACGCACATTGGAATCTGCTTTCGACGGAACGCGTCTGGTTGGAAACACCCGCTGACCTCTCGGACGAAAAAATCCTACTGGCAAGACTGGTGCAGATCGCTGCAACGGGGGTGGAATTGCTCCGCAAAAAACCGCAGCGCGCCGTTGTTGTCGGTGCCGGATTAATTGGTCTTTTCGCCGCCCAAACGCTCCAAGCCCGGGGCTGCCCGTGGGTGGCCGTGCAGGATGTGCTACCAGCCCGGCTGGAGCTCGCGCGCCGTAACGGTATCTCCCATACGGTGCTGGCAGAAGGTTCGGGTTTGGCCGCCGTGCAATCCGTATTGGGAAATTCGAGCGCAGACGCCATCATCGAAGCCACCGGCATCGCGGCCATGGCCAAACCCGCGCTGGAGATGGTGCAACCGAGCGGAGACGTCGTGCTGCTCGGCATTCCTCGCGGCGAGGTCACGTTAAATCTCTACAGTCTGATCGTCCGTAAAAACGTGGCTCTGATCGGCGCGCATGAAGGCATGATTCCGGACCGCGCACCGGTGGGCACGACCTCGCGTCTCAGCCTCGTTCAAGAAGCTTTCGACGGCATGCGCCGCGGAGCGATTCGCACCGAAGGCCTCGTATCGGGTCACGTTCTCCCAAAGGACTGTCAGTCGTTCTACGAAAAGATTTCTCGAGATAAAGCCCATTGGGTGACGGCAGTAATCGACTGGGATTAAATAATTTGCCTAGGTTTCGTGCTGCCATGAAAACACTTCTTCTGGCCGTTGCCGCCGCCCTCGCGATTTTTGTGCCCCTCGGCAGCCAGGCTGCCGAGCCTATGCCGCCAGAGATGCTGCATCCTCCGGAAAAGGTCACGATTGAGCAGATGAAATGCCTCCCCGCCCACCCGCGGTTGATGGCTGACGAAGCCCGTTGGGCCGAAATGCGGCAACGCGTCAAAACCGACGGGCGCCAAGGCGAGATTTACGCCCTGCTGAGGCGAAGCGCCGATGAGGTACTCAAAGAACCTCCCGTTACCTACAAACCCAAATATGCCGGTGGAAATCTCCTCGCTGTCATCCGAGACGCCGAACACCGGATCCTCACGCTCGCCGCGATGTACCGGCTCAGTGGTGAGAAACCTTATCTGGAGGGAGCGCGCACCGTCATGCACGGCCTCGCGGAAACGCCTTGGACGGACGGCCACTTTCTCGATCCGGCGACGGCCTGCCTCAGCCTGAGCATCGGCTACGACTGGCTGTTTTCGGAGCTCACCCCCGACGAACGCGAAAAATTTGCCGCCAAAATCAAGACCGCCGGTCTCGAGCTCACCACGCACGACCACGAACAGCTCAGCTTTCTCTGGGCCGATTTCAACTGGAACCAGATTTGCAACACGGGACTCGCTTTCGGGGCGCTGGCCATTGGCGACAAAGAACCCGAACTCGCCCGCTATATCATCAACCGCACTTTGGCGATGTTGCCACGTTCGGCGGCGGCCTACGCGCCCGATGGCCTCTATCCCGAGGGGCCTGGCTACTGGGCCTATGGCACGAGTTATCACGTCATGCTCATCGAAGCTTTTCGCTCCTCGTTAAAAACCAGTTACGATCTGGAAAAATTCCCCGGCTTTTCTGTTTCCGCTTCCGTGATCGACTAGCTGACCGGACCCAGCGGAAAGTTCTTCAACTACTTTGACACCCGACCAGGCCGCGCGAACCAAAACCTTGTCTTCTGGTTTGCTCATGAGACCCGACGGCCCGATCTCGCTAGCGCCGAGTGGGCACGCGTGCGCAGCGTGGCCGAAGTCGGCGACAAATATTATGGACGCGGGCTAGTCTTCGCCCTGCTTTGGCCGACAACAACCGAAACCACCGATCAACCCACAACCGGTCCTCTCCTCTGGCAAGGAGGCGGCCATCAACCCGTCGCGGTATTGCGCACCGCCTGGAACGATCCCGCCGCCACCTGGCTCGCGATCAAGGGCGGCACGGCCAACTACTCGCATGGCCACATGGACGCCGGCACCTTTGTACTCGAAGCCAACGGCGTACGCTGGGCCATCGACCCCGAAATCGAAGACTACCTCGATGTCCGTAATCGCACCGGCCTGACCCACGGTCAGTTTTTTAGCTACGCTCAGGACAGCGCGCGTTGGGCCCACTTCCGCCTCGGACCCGAAGGCCATAATATTCTTCGATTCAATCACGCCCGCCAAAATATAGATGGCCATGCAACGATCGGGCGCATGCGTAAATCTTCAGAAGGTGCTTCGGTCGAGCTCAACCTCGACTCCACCTACGCCGACCAAGCGGCAACTGTTCGCCGCGTCGCCAGCCTTCGTTCGGACGGCGTGGTCATGATCGAAGACACCTGGAAGGCCCCCGCCGATCACCCCACCGAAGTCACCTGGCAATGGCTCACCGCCGCTCAGGCAAGCCTCGAACCAGGCGGCGTATGCCTCAAACAGGAGGGACGCACGCTCCACCTGCGAATCACCGGAGCCGAACCAAACCAAATCGAGCTGCAGGACATCGCCCCTCTGCTCGACGCCAAGTTCGACGCGCCGCTCCCGGGCTACACACGGATCGTCATTCGTGTCACCAGCGCGGCTGGTGCCCAGGGCAGTCTTCGGGTCGTCGCTGAATGCGCGTCCCCGTCGCCCTCTCCTTAATTTGATACGATGTCCACTCCGCTCACCCCCACGTTGATCCGCCCCGAAGACCGGGTCTCCTTTTGGAAGAAAAACGCCTACGGATCTTCCTTCATGGTCACTGTTTTTGGTGGCCAGTTACTGAAGGTGCTTAGTGGATCCGTCTTCGTGGACGGCATGGGTATGTCGCCCGTCGGCATTGGCATCGTGTTCCTTATCTTCCGTTTTTGGGACGCCTTCCTCGATCCCTTGATGGGCTGGCTCTCAGACAACACTCGCACCCGCTGGGGCCGTCGCCGGCCCTACGTGCTCGTGGGCGGTTTGCTCACCGGACTCGTCTTCCCTCTTTTCTGGATTGGACGCCCGGAATGGAGTGAGACCATGAAATTTGGCTGGATCATCGGCGTAGGCCTCGTTTTCTACGCCGCTTTCACCGTTTGGGTTATGCCCTACAGCAGTATGTTGACGGAGATGACGCCCGATACTAACGAGCGAACCAGCATCTCCGCTTACCAATCCTTTTGGGGAAAGTTTGCTACTCTGCTCGGCACTTGGATCTGGTATATCACCCAGCTTCCGATCTTCAATGACCCTACCACTGGCAAACCCGATGCCCTCTATGGGATGCGGGTCGTGGGCCTCACGCTTGGCATGGCGATCATGCTCATCAGCGTACTGCCCGCCTTTCTTGTAAAGGAGCGCAATCCCGATTTTATCAGCCGCCAGCCGAAGGAGCCGTTCTGGCCGAATTTCAAGCGCACCTTCACGAATGGCCCTTTCCGCATCCTCGCGATCTTTTCACTGGTCTTCGGCTTCGGCATCAACCTGGTGCAGGGCCAGACTTTTTACCTGCGCACTTATTATGCACTTCAGGGAGACATCGTTTTTGCCGGCAAACTCACTGGCATCGAAGGCACGGGGTCCATGGTGCTGGGCATTCTTTCCATTCCGTTTTTCACCTGGCTCTGCCGACGTGTCGGGAAAAAAGAGACATTGATCATCTCCACGGTGATGATCATGGCCGCCACCTGGGTTTCCTGGTTCACCTACACCCCGAAATATCCGTGGCTTGCTCTGGTCACCGGCTCGCTGCTCTCACCTGGCTATACTGGCATGTTTCTGGTGATTCCTTCGATGATGGCCGATGTTATCGATTTTGAGGAGCTACGCAGCGGCGATCGCCGTGAAGGCGGTTTCAACGCGATTTTCGCCTGGATAACCAAGGCATCCACCTCCATCGCCTACGGGCTCGCGGGTGTGGTCGTGGTAGCTTGCGGTTTCGAAATCGCCAAACGCGCCAATCAGAGTCCCGAGGTATTTTTAAACATGCGGCTTTGCTTCGCGATCCTCCCCACCGTTTTCCTGACACCCGTGCTTTTTTTACTCGCACGCTATCCCTTATCCCACGCCCGCGTGACCAAAATTCGGGCCGAACTCGAAGCCCGCCGCGGCCGGGTTTGAGGCAGGCCTCATTGGGCAGTTCACCCACAGAAGCCGCATGAGGCGCGTTTTATATCCGAGCTCTCGGGTGAGCGGGGCGATGCAGGCGCTGGGCTTGCCGTGGCGTGTACAAATGCCGCCAATGCTATCGGGTGGTGGCCTACCCTTATCGCGATCCCGTTCAGATCCGATGTATCTATGCCGGGGCCTACGTTTTGTACATGATAGCCATCCCCGTGCTGCTCTATCGGCTACGCATAACGAAGATGAGCGTCCCATAGCTGCAATCCGTCGGTACGCCAAATTGATCTTTGGTCCAGCGTCCGTGTTCATTGCAACAATGGAGATGGGGCAGAGCGACAACCCGCCGATACCGCGAGCGCGGCGACGCCGCACCCGGCGCGCCAACCGCCTCCTCGATGACCTCGCCTTGCCCGTTGACATCGCGCCCTTTCTCGCGACCTCTACGCCCCATGCCCGAGCAAGCCGTGCTGCTGGTCAATCTCGGTTCCCCCGCCTCAACCTCCGTCCCCGACGTGCGCCGCTACTTGCGCGCCTTCCTCGGCGACGAGCGCGTGATCGACTACCCGGCGTGGTTCCGTTTCCTGCTCCTCGAGGGCATCATCCTGCGCGTAAGGCCCAAAAAATCCGCCCACGCCTACTCGCAAGTATGGACGCCCGAGGGCGCGCCGTTGCCGGTCACCACGGAGAAGGTGCGGGCGAAACTCGAAACCGCGCTCGGCTTGCCCGTACTGGCCGGCATGCGCTACGAGGAGCCGTCGATCACCGGCGCCCTCGAGAAACTGCGCGACTTGGGCGTGCGCGAAGTCTTCCTCATCCCGCAATATCCGCACTACGCGATGTCGAGCTGGGAGACCGTCGTGGTTAAAGTCTACGAGGAGGCTCGCCGCGTGGCCCCCGGGCTGCGCTTCACCACCGTGCAACCGTTCTTTGCCGACACCGACTACATCGAGGCGCTGCACACCGTATCCGCGCCCGCCGCTCGCCGGCGACTTCGATCACCTACTCATCAGCTTCCACGGCGTGCCGGTGCGCCATCTGCGCAAGGCCGATTCCTCGCGCGAGCTGGTGCGGCTAGCCAAGTCCGGCGTGAAGAAGCTGCTGGTAATGACCCCCGCCTTCACCGCCGACTGCCTGGAGACGCTGGAGGATATCGCCGTCGAGGGGAAGCGGGCCTTCCTCGCCGCCGGAGGCACGGAGTTTCGCCAGATTCCCTGCCTTAACGACAGCTTTGTTTTCATCGCTTTCCTCGCCGGGCGGGCGCGGGCCTGGCTCGAGCCCCCACGCGACGCCGCCACCCTTCTTCTCACCGCCGACGGCACCATCCAATACGCCAGCGCCACGGTCAGCCAGTGGTGGCAGGTGGATCCGGGCGCACTGCATGGCGATTCGTTCCCCAACCTCTTTGTCTTCGAGGTCGTTTCCTCCGACCCCGAGTGGCTGGAGACCCAGTGGCTAGCACTCCTGGATACCGGAAGCATCGCCCACGGCGTCACGCTCACCGCGCAGCCGAAGCTCTCGCCCACCTTCGACGTCACCGTCACCATCGAGCCCATCGTGGGCGTGCAGCCGGCGCTCTACTTCGCCCATGTGCAGCAAGGCCACCGCCGCCGATCGCGCCCTTTCCGAACCGGGAGCCCTGCACGCGCCCTCCGCCCCCAATGGCCCGGCGGCCCGCTTCGCCCCGCTGATCGAGCGCAGCCAGCTCGGGTTCTTCAAACTCGATTTCGCCCACCGCCAATTCTACTACTCGCCCGCCTGGAAGAACCTGCTCGGCTTCCTCGACAAGGATCTGCCCAACGTCGAAACGACTTGGCACGACCTCGTCCACCCGGACGATTCCGCCGCAGCCCCCGACTGCACCGACCGCAAGTTCCCCAATCAGACCCGCCCCTTCAGCACCGAATTCCGGATGCGAACCAAGAGCGGGGGCTACGAGTGGGTCCTGGCCAACGGCGTGCAGATCTTCGGCGAGGACAGCACGCTGCAAAGCGTGCTCGGCGCGATGCCCAGCATAGAGGAGCGCAAAAAGTTTGAGGAGTCCTGCATCGCCAGTGAGGAGCGCCTTGAGGCACTGGGGCGCGCGGGTGTTATCCGATAGCCAGCTGAAGATCGGATCGCTGAAGCCATCCCAGATGCGGAACACGACCATGATGATACCGCCCAAAGAGGGCGAAAGCCCAAGCATCACCGTGAAAAACGGGCACCTGCAGCCGAATCATCGTGTACGACGACCACATATCGGCGATGCCCGCTGCTCCGTAAATCAGCTTTTCCTTGAGCGGAATATTATTGGAAAGCGGTGCGCTCGACGCATCCGCAATTTTAATTTGCACGGAGGTAGAACCTGTAGGGTATGCAACAGGGGGACAATACGTCACGCCTCGCCAAAGAGGCGCGTGGGCGCGAAAGTAAGTGCCGTCGCCGCAGCGCTGAGGTAGCTATAATTAACGTGCAGAACCACGCAGCCTGCCTAAGGGGTTTTCCCTGCGGCAGGCTATGTCTGGATGATGCTACTCAGCGCACGGCGGCGCGGAGGATTTGCGCGGGGTGCAGCGCTTCGCGACCGGTGCCGTCGTGGATTTGGTGGCGGCAGCTGGTTCCAGGTGCCGCGATGAGCGTCTCGGCTGAGGCTTCGCGTACGGCGGGGAAGAGCACGAGCTCACCGACTTTCTGCGAGACTTCGTAGTGTTCTTTTTCGTAACCGAAACTACCCGCCATGCCACAACAGCCGGAGGGAATCACCTCGACGGTGAAGTTTTTTGGCAGGCGAAGCAGGCGCGCGGTCGGCTCGACCGAGGCCACGGCTTTCTGGTGGCAGTGGCCGTGCAGGCGAATCTTCTTCGGCGCGTCGGTAAAGAGGCTCGCGTCGAGGCGGCCGCGTTCGATTTCGCGGGCGAGAAATTCATCGACCATCAGGCAGTTCGGCGCGAGGGCGCGGGCGGCGGCGCGGAGCGGCTTGGCGACTAGCGCGGGATATTCGTCGCGAAAACCGAGGATCGCCGAGGGCTCGATGCCGAGCAACGGCTCGTCATTTGTGACGACGCCGGAGAGCAGGCGCACGTTTTCCTCGGCGAAACCGCGGGCGCGACGAACCAGGCCCTTGGAGAAAGCGGCACGGCCGCTTTCTACCTGGCGTGGGAGGTTGACGGTGTAGCCGAGCAATTCGAGCAGTTCCACCGTGGCGATGCCGGCGTCGAGGTCGTTGTAGTTGGTGAACTCATCGCAGAATAGGTGGACGCGGCCCTTCGGCGTGGTGCGCGGGGCGAGCGGCGTGTGTTGGGCGAACCAGCTGCGCACGGTCTGTGAATTGAGGCGCGGCAGCGTGCGATCGGGGTGGAAGCCGACGAGACGGTTGAAGAGGCGGCGCAGCGGAGCGGCTTGGAAAACGGCGTTGTAGAGTCGCGGGAAGAGCGAGGCGACCTTGGCGCTATCGGCAAAATGAGCGATCATCCACGAGCGCAGTGAGACGCCGTGGGCGTCCTGGTAGTGCTGGAGAAATTCCGCTTTGAGGCGCGCGATGTCGACGCTGGACGGGCACTCGGTTTTGCAGGCTTTGCAGGAGAGGCAGAGGTCCATGACCTCCTTGATTTCCTTGCTGTCAAAGGGGCGCGTGGCGTTGACCGGATCGTTGAGGATGTGGCGGAGGATGTTGGCGCGGGCGCGGGTGGTGTGTTTCTCCTCGCGGGTGGCCATGTAGCTCGGGCACATGGTGCCGCCGGCGATCTGGGTTTTGCGACAGTCGCCGGAGCCGTTGCATTTCTCGGCGGCGCGGACGATGCCACCGACTTCGCTGAAGTCGAAGAGCGTCTCGTATTCCGGTGTGACGTGGCCGGGCGTGTGGCGCAGGTGGGTGTCCATTGGCGGCGTGTCCACGATCTTGCCAGGGTTGAAAATGCCTTTCGGGTCAAAGGCGCGCTTCACTTCGCGCATGAGCGAGTAGCAGTGTTCCCCGACCATGAGCGGGATAAATTCGCCGCGCAGACGGCCGTCGCCGTGTTCGCCGCTGAGCGAGCCGCGGTACTTTTTTACGAGGTGGGCGATGTCGGTGGCGACGTCGCGAAACATCTTTAGTCCTTTGGGGTTTTTGAGGTCGAAGAGCGGGCGGGTGTGGAGTTCGCCCGAACCAGCGTGTGCGTAATAAACGCAGTCGATGCCGTATTTCGTGCGGAGGAGGGCGTCGAATTCGGCGATGTAGTCGGGCAGGTCTTTGACGTCGACGGCGGTGTCTTCAACGACCTCGCGGGGCTTGGCGTCGCCGGTGACGTTGCTCATCAGGCCCTGTCCGGCGCGGCGCAGTTCCCAGACCTTGTTACCCTCGTCGCCCCAGAGGACGGGGTAGGCGTAGCCGTATTTGGCGGCGCGCCAGTCGCGTTCGAGCGCGGCGACGGCGGCCTCGGCCTCGGCGCGGTTGTCGCGGCGGATTTCGACCACGAGCACGGCGCCGGGTTCGCCTTGGACGAAGGCGCGGTTGCGCTGTTGTTCGAGATTGTGCTTAGTGCAGTCGAGGATGTGGTGGTCGATCAGCTCGCAGGCGCTGGGCTTGTAGGGCAGGGCGAGCAGGTTGGCGCGGAGCGATTCTACGACGGTGGCAAAGTGTCCGCAGAGGAGCGCGGCGTGGGGCGGCGGCAGCGGATTACAATCGAGTTCAAACTCGACGGCGAAGAACAGCGTGCCCTCGGAGCCGGCGATCAGTTGGCACAGGTTGAATGGTTTGGCCGACGCGGGATCGAGCGGCTGGGCGTCCATGAGCAGATCGAGCGCGTAGCCGGTGTTGCGGCGCGGGATCGAGGGCAGCGGGAAGTTTTCGCGGATGGAGTTGCGGTTTTTGGCGTTGCTGAGAAGTTCGGCGACACGGCGATAGATCTTGGTTTCGAGCGTGTCTGGGCCGGCGCACTTGGCGGCGAATTGCTCCGCGTCGAGCGCCTCGAAGGTGGCCTCGGTGCCGTCGCTGAGGAAACCGCGGACAGAGATCAGGTGGTCGCGGGCGCTGCCGTAGACGAGGGAGTTGGAGCCGCAGGAATTGTTGCCCACCATGCCGCCGATCATGGCGCGGTTGGCAGTGGAAGTCTCGGGACCGAAGAGCAGCTGGTGCGGCTTGAGCGCGTGGTTAAGCTCGTTGCGCACGACGCCGGGCTGCACGCGCACGCGACGGCGGGCGGGGTCGATGGCGAGGATTTTGCCGAAGTGCTGCGAGATATCGACGACGATACCGGCGCCGACGACCTGGCCGGCGAGCGATGTGCCCGCGGCGCGCGGGATGAGGCCGATGCCGTGCTCCGCGGCGAAGCGGATGAGCTCGTGAATATCATTTTCATCGACCGGGAAGGCAACGGCCAGTGGCATCTCCTGATATTCCGAGGAATCGGTGGCATAGAGCCGACGCATCGTGACGCCGGTGTGGAGCTCGCCCTTCAGGCGGGCGCGCAGGGATTCGATGCGTTCGGAGGCAGCTTGATCGGCTTGGTTTGGCTTCACGGGAGACGTTTGCACAGCGTGCATTTCAGGAGAAAAACTTCCTCAATGGCTAGAATGAAAGCGCAGTCATGCAAACTGTGTTTGCCGTGATGATGCGACACGTGTTGAGCGTGATCGGTTGATGATTTTAGGATTGGAAGGATACGAGATTTTAGGGAGGGACGCAGGCAGGGCGCCAAAATGGGCTTGTCTCCCGGTTCGGCGCAGCCTTGATCGAGTGCATGTGGCATGGGTTGAAAAACTGGTGGGCGGACTGGCGAGGCGCCTCCGACACGGCGCGGGCTGGCGCGGAGGGCGAAAGGTTGGCGGCGGACTATCTTCGCGAGCATGCGGGGTGCGTCATTGTCGCGCGCAACTGGCGCAGTCCGCGCGACCGTCGCGATGAGATCGATCTGGTCTGCCGGGCGGGCGAGGTCGTGGTGTTTGTCGAGGTGAAGACGCGTGCTGCCGGCGCGCTGGTTTCCGGCTATCACGCGGTGAACCGGAATAAGAAAAAAGTGCTGCTCCGCGCCAGCAAAGCTTATCTACGGGCGCTTGGTTCGGCGGCGCAGCCGTGGACTTTCCGCTTTGATATCGTCGAAGTGTCGCGGACGACAGCTGGCGGCATCGGGGCCGAGGTGCGTCATTTCGAAAACGTGCCGCTTTTCCCCAAGGATTTTCGACTGTAAGTTGCCATTCGGAACGGGTTGGGCTTTTATGCGCCGGTCTCGATGCGATTTATAGGAATGATGAAAATCTTTCGCCACGGTTGCACCGTTTTTGCGTGAAGGATTGTTTGTTTTCCGACCGCATTGCGTCGCTCACTTCAATTTCAAATATGTCCGACGTCATCCGTCATCCGTTTCTCCAAGGTCTCAGCAAACATCGCGGCGCGCCGCCCACCGTGGTGGTGATTTTTGGCGCGTCAGGCGATCTGACGACGCGCAAGCTGATCCCGGCGGTCTTCAATCTCGGCTACGACAATCTGCTGCCTGCGGATTTTTTTCTCGTCGGTTTTGGCCGCAAGGCAGTTTCCGACGATGAGTTTCGCGTCATCGCGGCGGGAGCGATCAAAGAGTTTTCCCGGCGTGAAGTGAATGCGGATGTCTGGGGGCGGCTGGCGGGCAACACGAGTTACGTGGCGGGCGGTTATGATGAGCGCGCGGCGTTTGAGCGCCTCGCGAAGCACATCTCGGCCATCGAAACAAAAATCGGGCGCGAGGTGCAGACGCTCTTTTATATTTCGACGCCACCCTCGGTTTTTGCACCGATTCTACTGAACCTCGGCGCGAGCGGGCTGGCGGCGCGTTACCTCGGGCGGCGTTCGCACTCGAAGGTGGTTATTGAAAAACCTTTTGGCCGCGATCTCGGCACGGCGCGGGCGTTGAATGTCACGATCCGCTCGGTTTTCGAGGAGCATCAGGTGTATCGGATCGACCATTACCTAGGCAAAGAGACGGTGCAGGACTTGCTGGTGCAGCGTTTTGCCAATGCCATTTTCGAGCCGCTCTGGAACCGCAACTTCATCGACTCGGTGCAGATCACCGTGGCGGAGGATGTCGGGGTGGGGACGCGCGGCGGTTACTATGAGCAGAGCGGCGCGTTGCGCGACATGATCCAAAATCACACCATGCAGCTGGTAGCGCTGACGGCGATGGAGCCGCCGGTGTCGCTCGATGCCGAGGCGGTGCGCGATGAAAAGGTGAAGGTGCTCAAATCGATCCAGCCGCTGCGGGTTGGTTCGGGTGGCGATGTGGTGCGCGCCCAGTACGCCGCTGGCATGCAGGGAGGGAAGCAGGTCCCGGGCTATCGCGAAGAGGCGGGGATCAATCCTGAGTCCGCGACGGAGACTTTCGCGGCGATGAGGCTCTCGATCAACAACTGGCGCTGGCAGGGCGTGCCGTTTTACGTGCGTTCGGGCAAGCGTATGGCCCGACGCGTTTCGGAGATCGCGATCCAGTTTAAGCGTCCGCCCGGCACGCTCTTTGCCGGGAGCGACCGGTTCAAGCTCGCGCCCAACACCCTCGCGTTTCAGATCCAGCCCGATGAAGGGCTGAGTTTGGTGCTCAACGGAAAAGTGCCCGGGCTGGAGACGCGTATGCAGCCGGTGAAGATGAATTTTCGCTACAGCACGACCTTCGGCTCAAACACGCCGGAGGCCTATGAGCGACTCATCCTCGACGCGATGATCGGCGACAGCACGCTCTTCATCCGCGGCGATGAGGCGGAAACCTCGTGGGCGCTGTACACGCCGGTGTTGGATGCATGGGCGGCCGCCGGTCGCGAAGGCATGGGCGAATACGCTGCGGGGTCGTGGGGGCCGAAGGAGGCCGAGGCGCTGCTCACGACGAGCCAGCATGCTTGGAGGCAACCGTGAGGACCGAACAAATCACAAAGGCTAATGAGCAAAATGAAAAAACTTTCTGGCAGGGCAAAAGCCACGACCGGTTGTGCGTTTTGGCGTTTGGACTTCTGAGGTTGAAATAAGATGGCCGCTATTTTTAACGCCCTGCCCGGTATCGAAGTTCCTGTTGGTGCGATCACCCGCAGTCTGGCCCAAATGTGGGAGGACACGGCGGCGAGCGGCGGGCCCGCGCCGGCCTCAGACGATGTGAAGGCGACGCAGGTGAATTTCGTGTTGCACCTCGGATTCGATACGACGGTCGAGGATGCGCTCGCGCAATTTCAGACGGCGGTGAGTTTTTCGCGCCGTTCGCCCTGCCGTGTGGTGGTGTTGTGTCCGTTGCCGATGGACGATCCGGGCAGTGAGATGCGGGCGAAAATCTACGGGGAATGCCATCTGGGCAAAACGAAGGGCGACACGCGGTGCTGTGAGTTCGTGCTGTTGAGCTATCCCTTCGGCGCGCGTCAGTATTTGGAGAGCCAGTTGTCGGTTTGTTTGATTACGGATCTGCCGTTGTACTACTGGGTGCATCGCTTCGCGGCGATTCATCGGCTCAACGACTACCCTTATCTTTTGCGACGTTCGGGGCGCATTCTTTTCGACTCGGCCATCGCCGATCCAGTGATCCTTTCGTTTCCTTGGCCGCGGCCCGAGGTCGTGCGCGATCTGGCTTATGCGCGGCTGTTGCCGGTGCGTCAGTCGATCGGGCAATTGTTGAGCGGCTATGCGCCGGAGATGTTGGTGGAGGGGTTGCGCGCGGTGACGGTCAAGCACGGCGGCGATTTTTTGGCGGAAGGACGCGTGCTACTTGCCTGGACGCGTGAACGGCTGGCCGGCTGTGGCGCGCTGGCGGCTGTCGCCTATGAACAGGCGCCCGGGTTAGGCGTGGAGGCTGGTTCGCTCGGGTTGCACTTTGACTATGCCAACGGGCATCGGTTCAGCTGGCAGGGCGACCTGGGACGCAAGAGCGCCTGCATCGAGGCCGACTTCGGTGCGGGGGCGACGTCGATGCACCTCGCGGTCAGCCTGCTGGCACCCGACGCGGCGTTGAGTGAAGCGATGTTTTTTTAGCATGAAAACTGATAGAGCTACCGACTACGGACGCCTGATCGTGGGCACGCGTGAACAGCTTTTTGCCAAAGCCGTCGAGCTGGCGGCGGAGCAGCAGGCGCGGACGACGAAAGACTTTTTTTCCTGGGCGCTGACCGGCGGCAACACACCGCAGGAGTGGTATCGCTGGTGCGTGACGAACCGGGCGTTGCCGGCAAAGCTGCTGCGGACGGCGCATTTCACCGTGAGCGACGAGCGGGTGGTGCCGTTGCACAGCGAACAGAGTAATTTTGGCAATGCCGAGCGGTTGCTGCTCACGCCGTTAAAGGTGCCGGTCAAAGCGCAACACCCATGGCCGGTGACGATGTTGCCCACGGAGGTGGTCACGACGTATTCGCGCGACTGGTCCAATTTAGCCGGGCCGGAGCGCGCCTATGACGTGTGTTTTCTCGGCATGGGCGACGACGGGCACACGGCGTCGCTCTTTCCTGGCAGCGCGCTGTTGAAAAACAGTGAGCAGCGTTTTTTTGCGGCAGTGGAGGTGCCGGGAAAGGGCTGGCGGTTGACGATCACGCCCGCGGGACTCGGAGCGTGTGGGCTGATCGTGGTGATGGCGTTGGGTGCGGCAAAGGCGCCGATGCTGAAGCGCGTGTTGACGGGGGCGCATGATCCGCTGCAAACGCCGGTGCAGATTTTGCGTAGTTGGCGCGACCGGGTCGTCTGGCTGGCGGACAGCGCGGCGGCGAGTGGGGTGTAATAATTCTGCGCGACGTGGCAGTGTCGGCTTAAGTTGGCGCGCACACGGGCCGATGAAGAGGTAACTGGATGGGCCTTTGTTAGGCAGGCCGATCCGAAATCGATCAAAGCCCTCACTCGTCGTGAAAGATTTCCAATTTATTTTTGATGCTCCGCCCGCGCAGCCCTCGGCCACTTCCTCGCTCGAAGATGTTCTTGCGTGGTCGATTTGGTGTGCCATGGAGCTGGCGCTCAAAGACGTCGTGTTCGATGAATGCGAGGAAGGCTTGAAAGTGGGCTGCCTCGATTATCGCGTGCGCGGAAAACATCTCGGCCCCAATTATGTGCCTTTGGCGACCTTTCCGCATTTGCGCGGGTCGCCGCTGAAAAAAATTCCCACCAAAGCCTCGGGCGTCGCCGAGATGGGCGAGATCACGTGGAATATCCGCGTGTGGATCTGCGAAAAACTCGCCGGTGATTCGTCACGCCTGTGTGCGATTGTGCAATTGCTGCCGCCGTCCGAGTTCTAAAGGTGATCGCGCGCCTGGTTGCGGAAAAGCGGGTGCCGGGCTTTACTTAGGACATGTCCCAAGTAGAGATTACGGTCCGATTATGACCACGCCGATTTCCTCCGCTCCGACCGAACTCGAGAACGCCTCCGCTGAAGAACGCGTGCGCTGGGCGGTAGGGGCCTATGGCGACGGTTTGGTGATGACGACCAGTTTCGGTATTCAGGCGGCCGTTATGCTGCACCTCGTCACGCGCATCGTCCCGGAAATCCCCGTCATCTTCATCGACACGGGCTACCTGTTTCCCGAGACGTACCGCTTCGCCCGTGACCTCACGGAAAAACTTGGGCTGAACCTTAAAAAATACGTTCCCACCTCGACCGCGGCCGAGCAGGAGTCGCTGTTTGGCAAGCAATGGGAGCAAGGCATCGAGGGCCTGAAGCGCTACAATTTCACTAACAAGGTCGAGCCGATGGACCGCGCGGTGCGCGAACTCGGCGCGACGGCCTGGCTGTCCGGGCTGCGTCGTTCGCAGTCGAGCACGCGCGAAGCGGTGCAGGTGGTGCAGCAACAAAATAAAACCACCAAAATCCATCCGATCGTTGATTGGGACAACCGCAAGGTGCACCAATACCTGACGGCCAACGGCCTGCCGTATCATCCGCTTTGGGACGAGGGCTATGTCTCGATGGGTGATGTGCACAGCACGAGCAAGTTGCTCGATGGTATGCGCGAGGAGGATACGCGCTTTGGCGGGCAGAAACGCGAGTGCGGCCTGCACGAGCCTTCGGGTCGCAGCGATCTTTCGATCTGAGGTGGGCGAGGAAGGATTGCATGAAAAAAGTCCTGAGACTGGGCCGTTTTTTGCGGCCACGGCGATGAGCCCTCGTGTGCCCGGCGTGGGCATGAACTCAACATCAGAAATTGAGAGGTGGGGAAGCAGGGACAACCACTGTGGTTATCCCTGAGGCCGACTCAACGCGCTCAAACGCTTGGGCCTGCGTGGGCCGATGGTTCGGGGCAACGCCTACTGCGGAAAACCGCCCGTCCGGGGTGTGGACGGGGCGCGGGTGTAATCACTGTGACCCCATCCGATCACGGTACGGCGATCAATGTGGTGCTGCGTGCGCTGTGCGGGTGGCGACTTGTTGGGGTGGTGTCGCGGAGGTCCGCGACGAAGGGGTATCGGATGGGTGATGGGCGGCAACGCCGATCAGGGCGGAGAGCTCGTGCATGGAGTTTTTGAGTAACTCGGCTTGGGCGGTGAGCGATTCGGCGGAGCTGGCGGTTTCCTCGGCACCGGCGGCGTTGCTTTGGGTGATATGGTCGATCTCGGTCATGGTTTGATTCAGTTGCGCGATGCCTTGGTTCTGTTCTTTCGAGGCACTGGCTACTTGGGCGACGAGGTCGTCGACTTGGCGCACTTTGGCGACAATCTCTTCGAGCACGCGGGCAACCTGTTCGCTGAAGTTGACGCCTTGCGTGGTTTTGCCGAGGGCGTCGTCGATCTTGGTGGCGGTTTCGCGGGAGGCTTGGGCGCTGCGTTGGGCGAGGCTGCGTACTTCTTCGGCGACGACGGCGAAACCGGCACCAGCCTCGCCGGCGCGGGCGGCTTCGACGGCGGCGTTGAGGGCGAGGATGTTGGTTTGAAAGGCGATCTCATCGATAGTCTTGATGATCTTGGCGACCTCGTGGCTGGAAACTTTGATGGCCTGCATGGCGGCGGCCATGTTGGCCATATTGGAACTGCCTCGTTCGGCGGCGTCGCGGGCCTGCTTGGCGAGTTCGTTAGCGTTGTGGGCATGTTCGGCATTGCGCTGTGTGGTGCTCGACATTTCCACGAGGGAGGAGCTGGTTTCCTCAAGCGAGGCGGCCTGGCGGCTGGCGTCTTGGGCGAGCGACTGGCTGGCGGCCGTGATGTGATCGGCAGCGCGGGCGACACTTTCTGAGGTTTCGTTGAGGGTGCCGATGCTCCGGTTGAGCGAGCGCGAGACGGAGCGCACAACGAGCAAGATGACGCCGAGGGTGATGAGGAGGGAGGCGCCGCCGATGGCGAGGTTGACGTAGGCGGCGCGGCGCGAAGGGAGGTTGAGTTCCTCAATGGGCAGGGTCGCGCAGATCGAGAGATTCAGTTTTTTACTCGTGTCGAAGACGGCGAGTTTTTCGATGTCGGCGTAGGTGTAGGTGACGTGGCCTGCTGGCGTGTCGAGCATGTGGCGGCCCCAGTCGAGTTTGCTCAGATCGAGTTTCAGGACGACTTCTTTTTTGGGATGCGCGAGCACGAGGCCGCTGCGGTTGTAGAGGTAGACGTAGCCCTGCGACTGAACCTTTACAGGGGTGATGAAACGTTCGGCATAGCGGGAGAAATTGACGCTGCCGGCCAGCACGCCGGCGACTTTGTCGCCTGACATCACGGGCACGGCGATGACAATGACGGGCGCGCCGCTGGTCGGACTGGCGAAGGCTTCGGAGAGGGTGATGCGGCCTTGCAGCGCGGCGGTGAAGTAGTCGGCTTCGGCTAGTTTGAGTTGGCCAGCCTGGGCCGGATCAGAGGAGGCGATGATGAGGCCGGAGGCGTCGATGAGGTTGATTTGTTCGAAGTGATCGTAGCGGCGAATCGTGGCGGCGAGATCGCCATTGGCGGAGCGGGCGGCGGCTTGGCCAACGAAGGAATTTTGCAGCGCGGTTTGGTAGATTTTTTGACCGGCCCAGCTTTCAAGGTTGAGCTGCTGGCTGGCGAACCAGTCGTCGAGGTGTAGCGCGGTGGTGGCGCAGATCTGCTCCATCTCGTGATTGATGTTCGCGATGGAAGCGCGATGGGACTGCAAATAGCTGCCGACGCTGACGAGTGTCAGCGATGCGGCCACCACCAGTATAGTTGGAATGAGGATACGGCTGCTCAGCGTCCATTTCATGCAGTGAGTTGTTTTTTGCTGGGAGACAAAGCTTGTGATGTGCGCGGGAGTACTTTCCGTCTTTTGAAGTTCAAAGTAAGGCTGACCGCGGGCGGATCAGCATCACCATCGCAGGCTGTGGATTTTGACCGAATGAGTAGTTATCGGATTCATGGAGGGAAACTTGAGCGGTGGATATGCAGGCGAGGACCTTGAAACGAGGTGGGGCGGTGTCGGCTATTGCGTTTACGCAAGAGCGTCGGCACGGTGGCGTTTGGGTCGCGTGAGGCCCTTCAATTATGTTTGTTCAAAGTCTTCAGCGTCTCAGCGCGGCTGTTTTCTCGGCCTTGCGGCGCGGGCAGGAACGGTGCGGGAAATGGGTGCATGCGCGGCCTTGGCTGGAAGCGTGGTTTTACCGTGAATGCGGTGTGGATGCCGCGTACCGCGAATTTAATCTCTGGTATTTTTCGCAGTTCAGCCAGCAGGAGAAAATGCTCTCGGACGGGCCGCGCATGGCCTTTTATCATGCGGCGATCGCGCAGAGTATTAAACCGGGCGACCGCGTGATCGATCTCGGCACGGGCACCGGTGTGCTGGCGGCTTTTGCGTCGCGGCAAGGCGCGGCCAAGGTGTATGCGCTGGATCACTCGGGGATTTTGAAACATGCGCGTCGGCTCGCGTCGCATAATGGAATCAAAAACGTCGATTTCATCACGACGCACAGCCGGGATTTTAAGTTAAAGGACCGCGTCGATGTGATTTTACACGAGCAGATGGGCGATTATCTTTTTGACGAGGCGATGGTGGCGAACGTGATCGACCTGCGCGACCGCGTGCTCAAGCCCGACGGGCGGATCGTGCCGGCGCGTTTTGAGTTTTTCTGCGAGCCAATCAAGGTGCGGGACGAGCGGCGCATTCCGTTTATCTGGGAGCTCAATGCGCACGGTTTCGATTGTTCGTGCCTAGAGCGCAGCCGCCCGCAGGATCCCGAATATTACAGCCACGCGAGCAGTGATCTCGGCGTGGTGGAACATTTTCTCGGCCGGCCCGAGGCGGCGCTCACGGTGGATTTGCAGACGATAAACATGGCCGACCTGCCGCCGATGATTCGCGTAAAGCGCACCGTGGTGAATGCCGGGCGGCTGGATGGCTTCGTGGTGTTTTTCCGAGCGAGGGCGGACGAGGATTTGACGTTGAGCACGAGTCCGCTGGAGGCCGGTCGCGCGCCGCACTGGGGGTACCGCATCTTGCGCGCTGAGGCCGGGAGTTTTGCCGCTGGCGAGGTGATCGACTTGGAGTTGACGGTCGGTCAATGGGCCGAGCCACACACTTGGCGCTGGCGTCAAGTGCGCGGAGGCTAGTTCGGCTCAAAAAATAGCGTCGCTAATGATTTTAGCGGAAGTGGCGTGGCGTATTGCCCCGGCGGCGTAGGCGTACATTATTTTTGTATGGATGATGTACCCCCTCGCATCCTGCTTGTGGATGATGACCGTTCGATCCTCGTCTTGACCGCGATGATTTTGAAACAGGCAGGCTACAATGTGGTGTCGGTTTTGACGGTGGCCGATGCCGTCACTTCGCTGGAACACGAAACGTTCCAGTTGGTGATCACGGACTATTTTATGGGCGATGGCACAGGGGCAGACGTGGTGCGCGTGACGAAAAACAAGCAGCCAGCGACGCCGATCATGATCATATCAGGAAACTGCTCGGAAATCCCCGATTGGCTAAAGGATGGCCGGGTGGTTCGGCAGATATTCGCCAAGCCTTTTGCGCTGGCGACGCTTGTGTCGGGGGTCAAGGCCGTGCTGGCTGCGGCATCAGTTAAAGGCGCCGATCCTTCACCGGATTTTACGATGCCAGCCACGTTTTTGCTGCCTAAAGGCGTCGAGGAAATGGTCCATCGCGTCGTTGACCAAGAAAGCATCATCGCGATCACGGATAAAAAGGGAACCATCGTCTATGCCAACGATCGTTTCTGCGAGATTTCCGGCTTCAACCGTTTTGAACTGATTGGGCAAAACCATCGGCTGCTCAAATCGGGGCGGCACTCCCCTGCGTTTTATAAGGAGCTTTGGAGCACTATCTTAAGCGGACGGACCTGGCGTGGCGAGGTCTGCAACAAGTCGAAAGACGGGCGTCTCTATTACGTGGATACGACGATCGCTCCGCTTCGGGAGGAGGGGCTAATCACTTTTTTTATAGCCATCCGCACGGATATTACAGCCCGTCGCGAGGCGGAGATCGCTTTGGTTGAACAGAGCCGACACGAGGAGGAGAATCGGCGCATGGCCTCGCTGGGGCGCATGGCTGATGGTTTGGTGCATGATCTCAATAACATCCTTACTGGTATCATGGGCATTACTTTGGAGATCGGGGAAGTGGATCGAGACAAGCTGCTGCATGAGGCGATTAGCCGCATGGCGCAGTTAACGCGGACGCTGCGTGATTATTCGACCGGACGGCCTACGAAGCCGGAGGCCTTCCGGCTGAATCCGCTTATTTCCTGTGTGTGTTCGCTGGTACGGCATCGAAAAGGAGGGCCGCAATTTTTGAGCATAACCGAACAAATTAACGCCACTGTAGATATCGATGTGATGGGCAATGAGGGCCAGGTATTCGAGGTGGTGCTGAATCTGATGGTCAACGCGCTCGAAGCTTCTGCGGCGTCGAAGCTGCCACTCATCCTTGTCCGCTCTGAAGTGGAGGACGGGCGGGTGGTGATTCGCGTGGAGGACAATGGCCCAGGCCTGCCGGAGGCGATGGCGGCTGCGCTTTTCGAGCCGTTCGCCTCGACCAAGGGGAAGGGCCGCGGAATCGGGCTGTCTGCCTCGCGCAGCATCGCCGTCGCGCATGGAGGGGAATTACTGCTGGAGCGGGCGGGCGGAAGCGGCCAAGGAGCATGTTTCAAACTGGTTCTTCCGGCCCGTGTGCTGTCGACCGAACGGCCGTTGGCCCCCCCTGAAGTGATGGCAAACGGCACCAAGCGGGTGGTTTTGGTTTCAGAGGATGAGGCCTCGGTGCGACGCGTCATCGCACAGGACGCCGCGCAGGTCGGACTGACGGTGATGAATGCCGGAGACACCGCCGATTTGCTCGCGCTGGCGGCGCAGATGAAGGAAGTGCTGGCCGCCGCAGTCATTGATTCTTGCGAGATTGATTCGGATCATGGGGCAGTGTCTTGTCTGAGGCGATTGGTTCCTAATCTGCCGATAGTTTTGATTTCGGGGGCGCTTCCCGCCACTGGGAAACGCGCCACGCCTTGGGGTGAGGTCGAGAGTCTGCCAAAACCTTTTGATTCCGAGGCGTTGAAACAAGTGCTGCGCATGAGCACCGCCACGGCACGCCCCGCTGAATCACGGTAAGTCGACAGGTGCGCGGCCTATTTCTTCGCCGAGGATTTCGCGGGCGGGAGCGCGGTGGTCTTTTTTGTGGACGGCTGTGTTTTCTGTTTCTGCTGAAAGCGCAGGTTGGCCTTCATGTCTTTGATCGAGGGAAAGTATTTGGCACCCATGCCGCCAAGGCCGTCGTAATAGTGCGCCCCGGGCAATCAGAATCGCTGCGTCGTCCTCGGTTTGGCGTTGGCGGTTTCAATCGGTTTGTAACGTATTACGTTACAAACGCCGCAGCCGTCGCGGGTGGGGACGGAGTGGTTTTGACGAGCAGAAACGGACTTGCCGGGGCGTGGCGGACTTCCAAGCTCGGCGCATGTTTAAACCCGGAACACTCGGCGCTCCCAACACAGCTCACGCCACACGCGTCCTCATGCTCGGTTCGGGCGAGCTGGGCAAGGAGGTCGTGATCGAGCTGCAACGTCTCGGTTGCGAGGTGATCGCGTGCGACCGTTATCAGGGTGCGCCGGCGATGCAGGTGGCGCACCGCAGTCACGTGTTTCCGATGATGGACGCGCTGTCGCTGCGCCGTGTCATCGCGTTGGAGAAGCCCGATCTGATCGTGCCGGAAATCGAGGCCATCGCGACCGATGTGCTGGTGGAATTAGAGCAGGCGGGGCAACGGGTCGTGCCGACGGCGCGCGCCGCGCAGCTGACGATGAACCGCGAGGGGATTCGCCGTCTCGCTGCGGAACAGCTGGGGCTGCCGACGTCGCCGTACCGGTTTGTTGATTCCGAGGAAAGCGCGCTGGCGGCGGTCAAAGAACTCGGTTTCCCCTGCGTGTTAAAACCGTTGATGTCGTCGAGCGGTCACGGTCAGAGCGTGGTGAAAACGCCGGCTGACATGACGAAGTCCTGGCGTTACGCGCAGGAAGGCGCGCGCGCGGGAGCTGGCCGCTGCATCGTCGAGGGATTTGTGCGTTTTGATTATGAGATCACCGTGCTCACGGTGTCGGCGGCGAACGGCATTCAATGTTGTCCGCCGATCGGTCATGTGCAAATCGACGGAGACTACCGCGAGAGCTGGCAGCCCTGCGCGATGTCGGACGCGGCGTGGGCGGGCGCGCAGCACATCGCCAAAACCGTGGTGCAGAGCTTGGGCGGCTGGGGTATCTTTGGCGTCGAGTGTTTTGTCTGTGGCGACCAGGTCATCTTCAGCGAAGTGAGCCCGCGTCCGCATGACACGGGACTCGTCACGATCGGTAGCCAGCAATGGACGGAGTTTGCGCTACATGCGCGCGCCATCCTCGGCCTGCCGGTGCCGCCGATCCAGCTGTTCCGACCGGCGTTCAGCGTCGCGTTGCTCGGCGAGGGCTCGGGCGTGCCGGTGTTTTCGGGATTGGAAAAGGCCCTCGCCGTGCCGGAAACGCAGGTGCGGTTGTTTGGGAAACCGGAGTGCCGCGGACATCGTCGCTTAGCTGTGGCGGTGGCAACCGGTTCGACCATGGCTGAAGCGCGTGAGCGGGCCCGCGAATGCGCGGCGGCGGTGAAGATCGAGCTGACGTAATTTTAGCGCAGGCCGAGGGCGGTCAGCGCGAAGGCGATGACCAGTAGAACGCCAACCGTCCACCAGAGCCAGCCGAAGGTGCGGCGCGGGCGGCTGGCGCAACCGTTTTCGCTCGAGTCGGTCTCGTCGTCACCGGGCAGATCGAGGCCGTCGTAGAGGCTTTGTTCGGCCCAGCCTGTACGCTCGTCGGCACCACACTCGGGGCAGGCGCGGGCGTGGCGCGGGATGTCTGCGCCGCAGTTGGCGCAGGTTTCAGGAGGTGGGCGGAGGCTCATGAGTGGGCGGCGGCGGTGCGAGATGGAAGTAGCGCCATTGCACGAAGCGCCAGACCGTCACAAAAAAGGCAGTGAGCGGGATCGCGAGGATCATGCCGATAATGCCCTTGAAGGCGGTACCCCAAAAGAAAATTGCCACGATGATGGCGAGGGGATGCAGGCCGGTTTGTTGGCCCATGATTTTCGGTGTGATGATCCAGCCCTCGATGTTTTGAACGATGATTTTGACCAGCAGCACGAGGCCCACGAGGCTGATACCGCCGTCGGGTTGAAAGAAGGCGAGGGGAAGCGTGACGACGATGCCGATGATGGTGCCTAGGTAGGGAATGATGTTGAGCAGGCCGAGCGCGAGTCCGATGAAGAGGCCGAATTTCAGTCCCACAATGCTGAAGCCGAGCGCGTACAGCACGCCCATGATCAGGCCGATCAGTAGTTGTCCGCGGAAAAAGGATACAACAATGTTTACAAATTCGCGCACGAGAAAAACCACATCATCTCGAATGGACGGGCGGAGGAACGGTAGGTGGTCGGGGAGGCTTTTCGTGAGGTCGCGCCGAACAAGGAGAAAGAAGAAAAGATAGATCGGAATGACCGCTAGATGGGCGGCAAACCCGAACGCCGTAAAAACGCCTTCGCTCATCGCCTTTAACGACGGGACGACCAGACCGGGCAGTTTGCTGAGTTCAGCTTGGATGCTCAGGAGCGCGCTGTTGATGGCGGGATTGTCCGTGAGTTTGTTACCCAGCGCGACCCAGCTCGGGTAGTGGATTTTTACATACTCGACGGCCTTGGTCCAAACCGACGGAAGAAACGCAACGAAATCGAGGATCTGGTCGATGAGCGGCGGGATGAACGTGATGAGTAGGCCGGCCGTCACCAGCAGGAATACCGCGTAGAGCACCGAGACGGCGAAGATACGGCGGCCGTTGAGGCGCTTTTCCACCTTGTCGACGACGGGGCGCAGGATGAGGGCGAGCACGCCAGCGACGGCCAGCGGCCAGAGCACGCCGGAAAAATGCCCCACCAATCGGCCTAGCACGATGATGACAAAGGCGAGCAGGGTAACCGTGGCGACGATGGCGAACAGGCCGAGGGTGAAGGCCAGCAACCGGCGTTGGGCGCCGCTAAGGAACGGGGCGTTTTCAGGCTCAGTCATATCCGTTAAAGGGCAGTCAATCCCGCGGCGAAGCAACTCTGAAAGTGGACCGGGCGTGAAGTCGCCCGGCGCAGAGGTGAAAACGTGATCCCGCTTTGACCTGTGGGGAAAACAGGCGAATCTGCTCGTTCGCACGATGCAGGCCGAAACCCACATACACATCAAAGGCGCCCGTGAGCACAACCTGAAGAACCTGGAGTTGCGGCTGCCGCGCGGGAAACTCGTCGTCATAACGGGACCGAGTGGTTCGGGTAAGTCGTCGCTGGCCTTCGACACGATCTACGCCGAGGGCTACCGCAAGTATATGGAGTCGCTCAGCACGCAGGCGCGCCAGGTGTTGGAGCAGCTGAAGCGGCCCGACGTCGATTTCATCCACGGTCTCTCGCCGGTGCTCGCGATCGAACAGCGCACGGGCGGCGGTTCGCCGCGCAGCACCATCGCGACGGTGACGGAGATTGCCGATTACGCGCGGTTGCTGTGGGCGTTGAAAGGCGAGCAAGTTTGCCCCAAGGACGGCGGACGCGTCGTGCAGCGTTCACTCGACGACAATATCCTGCGCATTTTCGCCGAAGCGCCGGGCGAACGCGTGATGCTGCTCGCGCCGTGCATGCGGGCCAAGCCGAGTGTGCTGCGCGAAGAGCTGCCGCGACTGCAACAGCGCGGGTTTCAACGCGTGCGGCTCGATGGCGAAATCAAAAATCTCGACGACGCTCGGCTCGTGCCCACCGGCGCAAAAGAAGTCGACGTCGATCTCGTCATCGACCGTCTTGTCGTGACGACGGAGCAGCGCAGCCGGCTTGCTGATTCGCTCGAACTTGCCTTTCGCGAAGGACGCGACCGAGCCATCGTGCTTGCGCAAAAAACGACCGACGCGCCCTGGCGCGAGATTCTGCTCAGCCAGTCGCTTTCCTGCGAGGTGTGCGGCGATATTTTCGAAAAACTCACGCCACGGCATTTTTCCTTCAATCACAACGAGGGTGCCTGCTCGACCTGCGGAGGGCTGGGGCGGAAGTTACGTTTTGTCCCTGAACTCGTGGTTCCTGATCCGGAGAAATCCGTGCGCGAGGGCGCGCTCAAGCCGTGGCGTATCGGCGGGAAAAATCTCATCATTAAGCACAACGCCCTGCTGAAACAGCTCGCTGAGCAGTTGCCCTTCGACGCGGAAATGCCGTGGCAGAAACTGCCCGACGCAGTGCGGCAGACACTGCTCTTTGGCGGCGGCGAACGGTTGTTTGCTTTTAAGCTTCGCCGGATGCGCGAGCCCAAGGCGATGCCCTTTGAGGGCGTGATTCCGCTGCTCGACGAGAGCTGGCGCGAGACTGACAGCGATGGCTTTCGCGCGCGGCTGACGACGTTCATGGTCAGCGGTGGTTGTCCCGAATGCCATGGCACGCGGCTCAATGCCTGCAGCGGCTCGGTGCGCGTCGGCGGAAAAACGTTGCCGGAGTTTTTTGCACTTTCGGTTGAGGAGGCGGCACGTTTTGGCCGCGAGCTCGTCGCCAGCATGGCAGGCAACGAAGCCGTGCGTGAAATCGTGACTGGCATCGAGCAGCGCCTGCATTTCCTGCTCGAAACCGGTTTGGGTTATCTGACGCTTGACCGCGACTACGGCACGCTTTCGGGCGGCGAGGCGCAGCGGGTGCGGCTCGCGACACAGCTCGGCATGGGCCTGATGGGCGTGATCTACGTGCTCGACGAGCCCAGCATCGGCCTGCATCCGCACGACAACCGCAAGCTGCTCGAAACGCTCTGCGAGCTCCGCGACCGCGGGAACACCGTGCTCGTGGTCGAACACGATGAGGACACGATGCGCGCCGCCGACGAGATTCTGGAACTCGGACCCGAGGCGGGCGTCGAGGGCGGGCGTATCCTGTTTCAGGGTACACCGGAGGCCTGTGCGGCGCAGCCTTACAACGTGTCTCGCTCGGGACCGTTTCTCGCTCGAAAAATGTCGGTGGTGAAAGACGCTGCGACGAAGGTGCCCGACGCCGCTTGGTTGACGGTGCGCGAGGCCGAGCAGCATAACTTGCGACGCGTCGACGCGCGTTTTCCAGTGGGCCTGCTCACCTGCGTGACGGGCGTGTCTGGCTCCGGCAAAAGCACGTTGGTCAACGATGTGCTGGCCGCCGCCGCAGCGCGGAAACTCAACGGCGCCAAAACCATTCCCGGCAAACACCGCGCCATCGAAAACCTCGATTTCTTCCAGAAGCTCGTGCAGGTGGATCAGGAACCGATTGGCCGCAGCCCGCGGTCGAACCCGGCGACCTTCACCAAACTGCTCGACCTGTTGCGCGATCTCTTCGAGCAGGTGCCGTTGGCGAAAGTGCGTGGTTATAAGGCCAGCCGTTTTTCCTTCAACGTGCGCGGCGGTCGTTGCGAGCGTTGCCAGGGCGATGGCGTGATCAAACTCGACATGCAATTCATGGCCGACGCCTATGCGCCGTGCCCGAGTTGCGGCGGGCGGCGTTTCAACCGTGAGACGCTGGAGATTCTTTTCCACGGAAAATCCATCGCCGACGTGCTCAACATGACGGTGCGCGAAGCAATGACGCTCTTTAAAAATATCCCGCGCATCATGGACAAGCTGGAGACGCTCAACGCCGTCGGTCTCGGCTACCTCACGCTCGGCCAGCCCGCGACGACGCTCTCTGGCGGCGAGGCGCAGCGTCTGAAACTCTCGCTAGAACTAAGCAAGCGGCAGCAGGGAGAGACGCTCTACATCCTCGACGAGCCCACCACCGGTCTGCACTGGACGGACATCCAGAACCTGATGGACCTGCTCTTCAAACTGCGCGACGCGGGCAACACCGTGATCGTGATTGAGCACAATATCGACGTCATCAATCTCGCCGACTGGATCATCGACCTCGGCCCGGGCGGCGGTACGGCGGGCGGTGAAATCGTCTTCGCTGGCCCGCGTTCGCAGATCGAGTCGGCCGAACGTTCGCTCACGGGTGAGGCGCTAAGACGTTGGGCCGAAGCCGGTTTGGTGGCTAAGTCACTACGATCGAAGAACAGCGCCGGGCCTCAGTAGGATTTCCATAGCACCCTTTAATTTATTCTAATAGCAACAAAAACCAATAAATTTGCCTAAAGTTTTTTCGCGAAACTACGATACGGGGCATAGCGAGTGTTACATGAGTACCCCCCCCTCACCGTATAAATACACCCCTTGGGTTTTTCCCGTGGTTTCGCCCGAGCTTGTGACGAAAGAGTGGTGTACCTTGCACCGGTTGATCGAAGATCTGAGTTTGATCCAGCGGCGTCTAGGCACGCCGTTGGAAGAGCCGGATGACTACATGCAGGTGCGTGAGCTGGGCCACAAGATTTGCAACAAGCTCCATCTTGTCCAACTCTGGGCCGAACTGGGCATGGTCGCGCGTTCCGATGTCTCGCTGGAATTGAGTGCAGGCTGATCGCGTGGTTGTTCGGAGGTTTTATTGGGTTTCGATGTGATTGTATGTAAGCAGGAAGCCGCCCTAAAACTGTTATCATGACTGATTAGATAAAATAACTAATCTTCGCTTGCCCGAACCGCATACTCACGCACATTCCTTTTTAAACATGAGCTCCGAACCTGTGGTCAGCACGAAGCCTCTCAGCGGCAATGAGGGCATTAAAGCAGCCTCTAATTTTCTGCGCGGCACGATCGCGCAGGACTTGCTCGACACTTCCACCGGTGCGATCGGCGAGGACAACAACCAGCTGACGAAATTCCACGGGCTCTACCTTCAGGATGACCGCGATCTGCGCAAGGAACGCACCAAGCTCAAGCAGGAAAAAGCTTTCGGCTTTATGCTTCGCGTTCGCCTGCCCGGCGGCCAATGCACCCCGCAGCAATGGCTCCTCCTCGACGAGGTCGCCGACAAACTGGCGAACCATTCGATCCGCCTCACGACGCGGCAGACGTTTCAGTTTCATGGCGTGCTTAAAGGCAACCTCCGCCCGCTCATTAAGGAGTTGAACAAGGTGCTGCTCGATTCCATCGCCGCCTGCGGCGACGTGAACCGCAACGTCATGGCCGCGCCCAATCCCGAGCGCAGCGTCGTCCACCAGCTCGTCCACGGCCATGCCCGCGCTTGGAGCCAATACGCGCTCCCGCACACCCAGGCGTATCACGAAATCTGGATCGACGATCAGCTCGTCGCCGGTGGCGAACCCGAGGTCGAACCGCTCTACGGGCCGACTTATCTGCCGCGCAAATTTAAGGTCGGCTTTGCCATTCCGCCCTCGAACGATATTGACGTTTTCTCCCAAGATCTCGGCTTCATCGCCATCGTAGAAAACAACCAGCTCGTCGGCTACAACGTCGTCGTGGGCGGCGGCCAGGGTATGAGCCATGGCAACGCCGAAACGTATCCGCGCCTTGGCGACTTGCTCGGCTTCATCACGCCCGATCAATTGATCGCCCTCGGCACCGCCGTGCTCACCACGCAGCGCGACTTCGGCGACCGCACGAACCGCAAGCACGCCCGCCTCAAGTACACCATCGCCGACCGCGGTTTGGAGTGGTTCAAGGCCGAGGTGGAAAAACGCGCGGGCTTCGCCCTTGGCGCTGTCCGTGGGTTCGAGTTCACCACCATCCAGGACCCGCACGGTTGGCATCAGGGCGTTGACGGCACGTGGTTTTACGGCCTGCATATTCTCAGCGGACGCATTAAGGACGTGCCCGGCTGGAAAATGAAAACCGCGCTCCGCGAAATCGCCCGCATGCACACCGGCGATTTCCGCCTCACGCCCACGCAAAATCTCACGATCTCCGGCGTGACCGACGTGCAAAAGCCGATCATCGACGCCATTCTCGCTCGGCACGGCTTGGCCAACGAAAACGCCCGCAGTGGCCTGCGCCTCAATGCCATTTCCTGCGTCGCGCTGCCCACCTGCGGCCTCGCGCTGGCTGAAAGCGAACGCCTCTTGCCCGAGCTTCTTGAAAAATTTGAAACCGTGCTCGACGAAGCCGGGCTGCGCCACGATGCGATCAGCCTGCGCGTCACCGGTTGCCCCAATGGTTGCGCCCGGCCGTACCTCGCCGAAATCGGCTACGTTGGCAAAGCGCCCGGCAAGTACGCCATTTATCTCGGCGCCAAGTATAATGGCACGCGCCTCAACACCCTTTACCGGCAATCGGTGACGGTGGACGAGAGCCTCGCGCTGCTTGGCCCGATCATCAAACGCTACGCCCGCGAACGTGAGCTCCGCGAAGAGTTTGGCGACTTCTGCCTGCGCACTGTGCTCGCCGAGGAGCCTGCGCCAGCAGCTGCGCCCGTGACACCAGCGGTGACCTAAACGCAGGAACGCGCCTCGGACTGAAGCCGGTCTCGCCGCTTTTCCGCGAAACCGTTGTACAAACGAAATAAATCCGGGCTTTAAGGAGGGCGAAAAGTGTCGTAGCCTTTCTTATCCATGATTCGTTTCGCCCGCGCTCAGTTGAACTGCAAAGAAGTCCCTGCGGTTGCAAACACGGAAGCCTGCCCGCGTCCTTTGCGTGAAGTGACTTTCAAGCTTATCGCGTTGGGGCTCGCGCTGGCTGAGCCGTCATTTGCGATGAGTTCGTTGAAGTTAAAAAACGGCTCCGCCTTGCAGGGCGAAATCCTGCTCGAGCGCACGGACCGGGTTGTTCTCGATCTCGGGTTTACCGTGCTCACTGTGCCGCGCGACGAGATCGAACGCATCGTGGCAGAAAACGCTCCGGCCTCCTCCGCGTCCGATGAAAATAGCGATCTTTACCGCGTCGCCTCGGGTCAGGGCGCGCAGACGGTCAACGAGAACGTCAATCGGGTCGGCGAAGCCGTCGTGCAGGTGCGTACGCCGATAGGGCTTGGTTCTGGTTTTATCATCGATCCGAGCGGCTACGTGTTGACCAATGAGCATGTGGTCGCCGGCGAATACGCGATCACCGTCACGCAGTTCCGGCGGGGCACGGCTGATCTGGAGCGCGTCACGTTCAACAAGGTCCGCATCGTCGCGATCGACTCACGGCTCGATCTCGCGCTGCTGAAAATCGAGGACGCGCAAAGCACCGTTTTCCCCACAGTGCCGCTGGGCGATTCCAACACGCTGGTCGAAGGCCAGACCGTCTTTGCCATCGGCAGTCCGCTCGGCCTCGACCGCACGGTTTCGCAGGGCATCATCAGCACGCGCAACCGCCCGATGGAAGGGCAACTCTACATTCAGACAACCACCCAAATCAATCCCGGCAATTCCGGTGGGCCGCTCTTGAATCTGCGCGGCGAAGTGATCGGCGTGAATAACATGAAGGCGATGATGGCGGGTATCGAGGGGCTCAATTTCGCCATACCCGCCTATGTGGTGAAAAATTTTCTGCGCAACCGCGACGCCTTCGCCTTCGATCCGCGCAACGCCAACGCCGGTTATCGGTACCTCGAGCCGCCGCGCTTGGTCAAAATGCCGGACGCCGCCCGCAAGATCGTCAAGCCCTGAGCTAGCCGCCGCGCGTCTGGCCCAGTGACTAGCCTTTCGATAGCGACAATAAAAATCTTTTAACTCCCTACTATGTCTTCTTTGTTTCGACCCAGTTTCCTCGGTTTATTGTTTGTGCTGGCCGCGCGCGTCGTGGCCGCAGTGCCCTTGACCAACCTTGTGGATGAACAAAGTCCGGTGGTCATCTCCCTTCACGATGTGCCTGCGCTCGTCAAAAATTGGGGACAGAACCCGTGGTCGAAGACGTGGAATGACACGCAGATCAAAAAATTTCTCGCGCCGCTGCGCGCTCAGATGAAGGTCGACGCGTGGGATGAACTCTCCAAGGCCGAGAACGGCCACACCGTGAGCGAACTCCTCGCCATGGCTAAAGGTGACGCTCTTATCGCGCTGACCGGCGTGGATTTCCCGCTGGGCGACACCGCTCCCGCCGACCTGCCTTTACTTGCGCTCATTGAGCTTGGCTCTAACGCCAAGAGCGTCGCCGCGGTGATCACCAAAGCCGATGAAAAAGGCCGCAACGCGCCCACGACGGAGGACTTTGCTGGCGTTACGCTCCACCTTTATCACAAATCTTCGGACGAAGGCGGCGCTGAAAAACTCGTCTGGGCTATGGCCGATGGCATCTGGTTTATCAGCCCGTCGAAGGCCACCGTGCAAAAAGCTATCGACGCACTTCAGCGGGGACGTTGCGCCACTCCGCTCGGCGAGTCGGAGCGTTTTCTGCGAATCAAAAAACAAAATCCCGACGCCCAGCTCACTCTCGCGGTTAATATGCCGGCGCTTTTCCCCTTGCTGAAAAATGCCATCGAAGCCCGCGCCCAAAGCACCGGCGCGCAACCGCTGGGGCTGCCGCCGGGTACGATTCTCGACGCGGTCGGACTGGATAAAATCAATGACTGCTACCTCAGCGCTCTGCTCGGCGAGGACAACACCCAGTTCCGAGGCGGGCTGACCTATTCGGAGTTGCGCGGCCTGTTCAAACTTCTCGCCTACCGCGACGGCCCGGTGGCGCAGCCCGCTTTTGTCTCTGCCAAATGGATCACGGCAACCTCCGCCTGCTTCAGTCTGCCCGACGCCTACGCGGCGTTGCGCGGCTTCATTGACAGCCTGAATCCGCTGGTCGGCGGCATCGTGCAGGGCCAGATCAAAAGTTTCAATAACCAGCTCGGCATCGACTTGGAGCGCGACTTGATTGGAAGCCTCGGCGCAAAGCTGATTGTCGCCAGCGCCATGCCGCCCGGCGCTTCGGCCGATAAGCCTGCGCCGCTGACGGCCTACGACCAGCTCTACGCGCTCGCGCTGGACAATTCCCCCGCTTTCGCCAAGTCCGTCGATGCGCTCAAACGCTTGGCCGGGCCTGAACCCGATAAGCTCTTCACCAAGCGCGAATATCTCGGACAGACGATCTTCACCGCAGTCACGGCACAGGCCAATCCGGGGCAAAAAACGTTTAGCTACGCCATCACGCCGCAGTACGTCTTCATCGCCGTCGGCACGTCGGCCATCTTGGAGACTGCGCTGCAAGGTCTCGACGGCAAACAGCCCTCGCTCTGGCAGCAGCCCGACGTGAAGGCCGCCCTGGCAGATGTGCCAGCCAACGCCTGCGTCTTCCAATACCAAAACACCCGCGCCATGATGGGTGGCATCATCGAGACACTTCTGCAGATCGCTCCCCTCATGGCTGGCCAGACGGGAGCCGACGCGGACGACTCGGAGGATACGCTTGGAAAGCCGAACCGCTCAAAATCACCTTTTGATCTCACCGCTAAACCGGACGCCGCGGCGGTGGCGAAGTATTGGAACACCTCGACCGGCTTTGTCACACGCGACAGCCACGGACTCTATTTCAACTCCACCCTCAGTTACGCCAAGTGAATACCCTGCGCCGCCTCGTTTCCTCCGCCCTGTTTCTTGCCACTGGATCGGTCTTTCTGGCCGCCGCTGATAAAGGTTCCGCCGAGGTCGCGCTGCGCGGCCCGGAAGTGCTCAAGCTCGATTGGAACACCCGAGCGCTGCAGGCCTGTGATATCAATCATGACGGCTTGGCGGACTTGGTGCTGGCGAACAACGACCGTTCGACAGTGGAGATTCTCTACCAGCTCAAGCCGGGCGCGCCGAACGAGTCGGTGCCAAAATCCCTCAACGCCAACCGCTGGGAGCCCACGGTCGAGGACGCCCATTTTAGGAAAATCAGCATCACCACCGGCGTGACCATCTACGATCTCGTCACCGGCGATCTGAATGGCGACGGCCGCGCCGATCTCGCCTACACCGGCGAACCGCAGGCGCTCACGCTGCGCTACCATCAGGCCGATGGCACCTGGTTGGAAAAAAAAATCGCTGAGGCGCCGGTGCCGATCCAGTTCGTCGGTTCGGTGAAAATCGCCGATGTGAACGGCGATGGGCGAAACGACTTGGTCGTGCTCGGGCAGAAGGAGCTCGCAGTCTATTTTCAGGAGAAAAGCGGCGAACTCTCCGCGCCGGAGCGCTACGCGTTGCCCGATGAGGGGTGTTACGGCTTGGAAATCTGCGACGTCGATGGCGATGGCAAACCCGACTTCGTCTACCTCTGCGCCAACACCCGCGATAACCTTCGCGTGCGCTTGCAAACCAGCGAACACCAATTCGGCCCAGAGCTCGCCTACGCGATCAAGCCCACGCGCTGCACGCTGCAGGTGCTCAATCAGGCGACGCCTGGGCATCCCGCCGTGTTTGCCTTTGCGCAGGATCAGACCGGACAGCTGGAGGTGTTTTCCCTCGGGCCACAGATAACCCCGAGCACGCCCACGGCTACGTCAGCGCCAATGCTCCGGCCTCGTGTTTTTAGTCCGCGCCCCGGCAGCAAGACGGCGTCCAGCTACGCGCTCGCCGACTTTAATGGAGACGGGCTCGAAGACATCGCCGTGAGCGATCCGGATGGCGCGCAGGTTTTCATTTATTTGCGGCAGCGCGACGGCGGTTTTTCCAATGCGCAGAAGTATCCAGTTTTCTCGGACGCGCGCAGCATCGCGGCGGGCAACTGGGGCGAGGGCAAACGCGCCGCGCTCTTCGTCGCCAGTCCGAAGGAGCAGGCGGTGGGCGTGGCGGGGTTTAACCGCGATGGACGGCTGAGTTATCCGCAGCCGCTGCCCACCACGGGCCGCCCGCTGGCGCTCGCCGCAGGTGATCTCGCGGGCGACGGTGAGAGCCGTCTGGTTTTGTTGCGCGAAGAAAAAGGGAAGCGCTTCCTCGATATTCTGGCGCGTAAGGACGACAGCGCGGAGTTGGTGAAGTCGATCGAGCTGACCGGGCTGAAAACCGATCCGCGCGCCGTGCGTCTGGTGGATGCCAATCAGGACGGCAAACTCGACATCGCTGTTTTCACGCCGCTCGATGCGATGCGGCTTTTTGTGCAGGGCGAGAAGTTCGAGTTCACCGAGGCCTCGGCTGCGGCGAATTTCCGCCGCGGCTTAGTCGACAATCTTGAGGCCGCGGCGTTTTCGACCGGCGATCTCGATGGAAACGGCAAGGAGGAGCTACTGGTCAGCACCGGTGGTTTTGCCCGCGCGCTGCGGCTGACGGCTACGGGCGAGTTGACCGTGGTGGACCAGTTTAACGCGCGCGATTCCAATGCGGAGATTGCCACGGCGTTTGTCTTGCCTGCTTCGGCTGGCGCCAAAAAGCCGAACATCGTGCTCTACGACAAAAAGACCGATCAGTTTCAAATCCTTTCAGCCAACGAGCAGGCGCTCTACCGCGTCACCGACTCCGTGCCCGCCGGGAAAATCGAGGTCGTCGGCAGTGCGGTGCGAAAAACCAAGCGCGGCACCGAGGCCTTTATTTTTGGCCGCGATCGCTTTTGGTGGCTGCCGCTGACGCGCGAGGATTTCGCACCCGCCACGCAGGCAACCCATGCGACGGATTTGCCCAACGTCAGTTATGCCGACGTGATCGCGGGCGATCTCAATGGTGATGGCCGTGCCGAACTGGTCTGTGTCGACCCGGACAAAAACTTCCTCGAAATCCTCAGCCGCGGTCCTGAGGACCGCTGGGGGAGCCGCATCCATTTCAAGGTCTTTGAAACCGACCAGCATTTCCAAGGGCGCAAGGGCAGCGCGCTGGAGCCGCGCGAAAGCATCATCGCCGATGTGACGGGCGACAGCAAAAAAGATCTCGTGCTTCTCGTGCACGACCGAATCCTCGTCTATCCACAAGAATAGCTGGCCTGATCACGCTGGCTTTTACCAAAGGCCCTAAGCTGCTGCATTTTTCACAGAAGGAAACGAAGAGAATGAAGCGATTCTGTTTTTCAGAGCCGTGTCTTCATGATCTTCGTTTTCTTCTGTAAGAATCTCAATGGGGCTTGGCTTTGATGCAAAAACTCCGGGCTCTTGGCCTCAGGCCTCTGGTTTCGCGAAGCGAAGTGAGGTGACGACGTCGGTAAACTTTTGGCGGTTGCTCGCCGAGGCCTCGGAGAGCGCCTCGTGAGCCGAAAGGATTAGGTCTGTGCAAGCCTGTTGAGATTGGTTCGGTGTGATGTCGAGCGAGACTTCGGGCTGCGGGCACGGGTGCTCGTCGATGATGAAGGTTTTGAACACGCCCATCTCCAGCAACTGGCTGCTCACGCGCGTGCTCGGTGTATGGAGCACGACCGCGTTCGCGTCGATGAGGAGCTGCCCGAGCATGGTGGAGTCCATGCCCTCGCATTGCGAGAGGTCGATGTGGAAGGGGGGCGAGGCCCGCTGGCCCGCCTGCTGGATCATCTCTTTAAAGGCCGCCGCCATCTGCCAGGACATGAGTCCTTCCAGCCGGATAAAGCAGGCCCCATCCGTGAAGCCGGCGCGGATACGCCCCCGCGTGCCAGTCTGCGTTTCCGCTTGCCGCCCGGTCATGACGATCTTGACCGAGTTCTCGATCAGCTGGCCGGTATTGAGTGGTTTAGGTTCGGCTTTGGCTGTATCACGCGTGATAACCAAGAAGGTGATGTCGTCATTTTGCTGCATACCGTCGAGATGTTTGCGGACGCGCTTTTCGAGTTTTTCAGCGATCACTCCGGCGGGCTGGTTGTGCTGGGAGGCCATGAACTCCAGCAGGTGCGCGGTGGAAAACTCTTGCTCGCCGGAGTTGCGCGCGTCGGGTAGGCCATCGGAATAGAAAAGCAGCGTGTCGCCCAGCTTGAGTGTGCATTTGGCGGTGGAGTACGGTGCGGCGATGGGGGTGCCCAGCACGGTGCCTCCGGTGCGCACGCCCTGCACCTCGTTCAAGCCTGAAACGAGAATGGGGGCCGGATGCCCGGCGCAGGACACGCTGATTTCGCCGGTGCGCGGATCGAGCACACAGTAAATCATCGCGACAAAAATCGGGGGGTCGAAGCGTTCCTCTAGGAGCGCCTCGTTCATGTAGTGCAGCACCTGGGAGGGTTCGCCGAAGAGCTTGTCGTCGGACGAGGCATGACGGCGAGCGCGCATGAGCTCGCGAAAGGTGACGGTGATCATCGCGGCGCTCACCCCGTGTCCGGCGACATCGACGAGGTAGAATGCGATGCGTCCGTCGGCGAGTGTCAGGGTGCCAAAGAAATCGCCGCCCAGCTGTTCGCAGGGCGCAAAGTAGCCGAAAAAATTGAACCCGGGCGTGCAGGGGAAACCGGCGGGGAGAAACTTGCGCTGCATGCGTTGCGCCTTGTTGAGATCCGATACGAGCACCTCCTCCTGTTGTTGCAACTGTCCGAAGGCCTCGTGCAGGCGCAGTAGGCTGTATTCAAGTTTCGAATTCTGCACCCGCAGATTTTCCAGTAGGGAGTCGCGCTCCCGCAGCAGCTGGCTGCTTTCGGCCGCGCGATCGATGATCATGGTCAGGGCGGCGAGATCGTACATCGGTTTGTCGATAAAATCGAAGACGCCGATTTTGAGTGCGGAGAGGATGTCGCCTCGTGTGCCGAGGCCGGACATGATGATGCAGAGGGTTTGAGGACGAAGGGCCTTGATCTGCCGGATGAGTTCGATCCCGTCCATGCCCGGCATCGAGATGTCGGTCAGGACCAGATCGTAGTTTTTAATCTTTACGGCCTGCAGCGCCTCGACGCCATTATTGGCGGTTTGGCATTGGTCGCCACGGCGGACGAAAAACGACTTCATTACTTTCAGGATCGACTCTTCATCGTCCACCACCAGTACGCAGAAAGTAGCCATGATGTTGTCCTAAAATGCCGATCAGGGCGGCTAGCGGTGGAGGAGACGGCTCCGGAGACCGTCTCTGCATTCGCATAATTTGTCTGTGCGCGCCGGCCAGATCAGGATCGGTGATTGTTCGACGATCATTCTGTGTTCTTCGAAGGAAAGCATGCCGTGGCCCCACTAAGGTCATACCGGCCACCCGGTTCAATCCGTCATTCGGCCTGAGGTGGCGATGAGGGAAAATACCCGGTCAGAGTAGGGATAATTGCTCATCGTCGTCGGGCTTGATCGTTACCTTTTTTCTGGGTCTGGCCTGCGGCACGGCGAGTTCGACGGTGGTGTCATCGGATTCGAGCTTGGCGAGAATCGTCTTCGCACGGTCGATCACACTGAGCGGCAGGCCGGCGAGTCGGGCGACTTGAATGCCATAGCTGCGGTCGGCGGCGCCGGGCACGACGCGGCGAACGAAGACGATGTCGTCGTTCCATTCCTTCACAGCGACGGAGAAATTGCGCAGGCGCGGCAGGTGTTTTTCCAACTGCGTGAGCTCCTGGTAATGCGTGGCGAAAAGGGTGCGGGGTCCACGCGCGGCGTCGCGGTGCAGGTGCTCGATTACGGCCCACGCGATGCTCAATCCGTCGTAGGTCGAGGTGCCGCGGCCGATCTCGTCGAGAATGATGAGGCTGCGGTCGGTGGTGTTGTTGAGGATATTGGCGGTTTCGTTCATCTCGACCATGAAGGTCGAATTGCCCTGCGCGAGGTCGTCGCTCGCGCCAACGCGGGAAAAAATCCGATCGACCAGCCCGACACGGCAGCTCTTCGCTGGCGTCCAACAACCGATCTGCGCGAGCAGCGTGATGAGCGCGACCTGCCGGATGTAGGTTGATTTGCCGGCCATGTTGGGACCGGTGAGGAGCGCGATCTGCACGTCGTCGAGCGAGAGTGTGGTGTCGTTGGGCACGAAGGACTGGTTGCCGGTGCTCGCGGAAGATTTCAGCACCTGCTCCACGACGGGATGGCGGCCTTCGATGATTTCCAGCACATCGTCGTCGTCGAGCGTCGGGCGGCAATAGTCCCATTCGCGGGCGAGCAGCGCCCAGCCGCCGAGCACGTCGATCTCGGCGAGCGCGTCGGCCGTGTGGGCGAGGGCGAGCGATTCGTCGAGCACGGCGGCGACGAGCTGGCCGAAGAGTTCCAGCTCGCGGGCGAGGGCGTTTTCTTCGGCGTGGAAAATCTCCTTTTCCTTTTTCTTCAACTCCTCGGTGACGTAGCGCTCGCCGTTCACCGTCGTTTGGCGGCGAATGTAGTCGGCGGGCACGAGGTGCAGGTTGGCTTTGGTGATCTCGATGTAATAGCCAAAATTATTCGTGAAGCGGACTTTTAGGCTCTTGATTCCGGTTCGTTCTTGTTCTTGGCGTTCGAGGGTGGAGAGCCAGGTTTTGTTGTCGCTGGTGAGCGAGCGCAGCCGGTCGAGCTCGGGATCGTATCCGGCGCGGATGTAGTTGCCCTCCTGCAAATCCGCGGGGAGCTCGTCGGCCAGAGCGCGCGCGAGCAGGTCGCTCAAGGCGGGTAGGGCGGTGACGCGTGCGGCGAGGGTGTCGACCACGCCGCAATTCATCGCGGCCAGCTGCGCGAGCAGGCCGGGCAGCTGCGCAAGGGTGTCGCGCACGCCGCCGAGTTCGCGCGGATTGCGCAGACGGTTTTGCAGGCGGCCGAGGATGCGTGGGATGTCGCGGACTTGCTGCAATTGCGCACGCAGCTCCGTAAGCTCAGGCGAGTGGTTCAGGAAATCGCCGACGAGCGTCTGGCGCCGGGAGATCTCGTCGAGATCGAGGGTCGGCGCGGCCAGCCAGCGTTCGAGCAGGCGGGCACCGGCGGCGGTGACAGTGCGGTTGATCGCGCTGATGAGCGCGTTTTGGCGGGAGCCGCGGCTGGATTCAAAAATCTCCAGATTGCGCAGCGTCGCCGGGTCGAGCAGGAGCGTTTTTGCGCTGCGGTATTCTTGCAGGCCGCGGAGGTTTTCCGGTTTGGCGCAGAGATTTTCCGTCGCGTAGTGGACAAGCGCGCCGGCGGGGCCGAGACCGGCGTGAGTGTGGGCGAGGCCGAAACCTTGCAGGTTAAGCACGTCGAGCGCGGTCATGACGGCGCGGGCGCCGCCCTCGGTTTCGAAGTGGTAACTGGGCAGCTCGGTGATGAGGCGGTTGGCGCAGAAACGGTGCAGGGCGTGCAGCGCGGTCTGTTCGTGCGGTGCTTGACGCCAAGATTCCACGGCGTTTTCCACCGTGATAATCTCGGCGGGGTCGAGCGAAGTCAGGACAGGTAGGAGATTTTCGGGGCGTGCGTCGCTGGCGATTTTGAATTCGCCGGTGCTGAGATCGAGCCAGGCGACGTGCAGGCCGGCCTTGTCGCAGGTGAGGGCGCAGAGGTAGTGGTTGCGCGCGGCGTCGAGCTGGCTGGCGGCGATGGCTGTACCCGGACTGAGGATACGCGTGAGCTGGCGCTTCACGAGTTTGCCTGGCTTGGCGGCTTCTTGCTGTTCGCAGATCGCGACTTTTTTGCCCGCGGCGAGCAGTTTGTTCACGTAGTTGTCGGCGGCGTGATAGGGCAGGCCGGCCATCGGATGCTCTTGGCGTTTTGTCAGCGTGAGTCCGAGCAAACGCGAGGCGATCTCCGCGTCCTCAAAGAACAGCTCATAAAAATCTCCCAGCCGGAAGAGCAGGAGCGTGCCCGGCGGCAGGCCGCGCTTCACCTCGAAGTACTGCTGCATCATCGGGGTCATGGGTTTTTCCGCCATGATGCTAAATTTTTTGCGGTGCCTGCTGGCAGCGCCGGATGGACGGAGCCCGGTGGTTGCTGAACGTGGAGGAGAGACTCATTCAGGTGTGTTTTACCCGTGATCGACTGCGAATGGGAAGCGCACATTTGGCGCGGCGAAAAAAAGATTTTCTGTGACAAAAGCAGGCGCGGTCTCGGGTTTTTCCGGTGCCGGGGTAGGTGAATACCCCATCTCACCGGTGACGACTATGTGTCGTATAAACGGTGGTAGTGAAGGACGATCCATAATGAAAAATAGCTCCGCCAAATCCAACTCCCCGGCGATGCGTTTGTCCAAGTGCCCCTCCGGCATTCAAGGTCTCGACGAAATCACCGACGGGGGTTTACCCCGCGGGCGAACCACTTTGGTCTGTGGTGGCGCGGGTTGCGGAAAGACGTTGCTCGCCGCGGAATTTCTGGTGCGCGGCGCTGTGCAGTTCAATGAGCCGGGCGTTTTTGTGACCTTCGAGGAGACGGAAAAGGAACTGGAGTCGAACGTCGCTTCGCTGGGCTTCGACTTGAATGGCCTCGTGGAACGCAAAAAAATCCTGCTCGACTACGTCCATATCGAACCAAGCGAAGTGCAGGAATGCGGCGACTATGATTTGGAGGGGCTGTTTGTTCGGCTGAATCACGCGATCGATTCCATTGGCGCCAAACGCGTGGTGCTCGACACGTTGGAGGCGCTCTTTGCCTGCCTGCCCAACGAGACCATTCTGCGTGCCGAGTTGCGACGGCTCTTTCGCTGGCTGAAGGACAAGGGCGTGACCGCCGTCATCACCGCCGAGCGCGGCCGCGAAGGGCTCACGCGCCACGGACTCGAGGAATACGTTTCCGACTGCGTTATTTTGCTCGACCACCGGGTGAACGACCAGATCGCCACGCGTCATCTGCGCGTCGTGAAGTACCGTGGCTCGCTGCATGGCACCAACGAGTTTCCCTTTCTCATTGGCGACACCGGCATCAGCGTGCTGCCGATCACCTCGTTGACGCTGAATCACAAGGTGTCGAACGAGCGGATTGGCACCGGCATACCGCGGCTCGACGCGATGCTGGGCGGGCAGGGCTTTTTCCGCGGCAGTAGCATTTTGCTCTCTGGGACGCCGGGCACGGGCAAGACCATCATCGCGTCCAACTTTGCTCATGCTGCCTGTAAGCGCAGGGAACGCGTCCTCTTTTTCTCCTTTGAGGAATCGCCCCAACAAATCATCCGCAATATGCATTCGATCGATTTGCATATGGAGCCGATGGTGAAACGCGGTTTATTGCGGTTTCATTCGGCTCGTCCCTCGCTCTGCGGTTTGGAAATGCATTTGGCCACGATGTTCAAGGAGATCGCCGAGTTTAACCCCCACGTCGTCATTGTGGATCCCATAACCAGTCTAATGGAGTCAGGTACCGAATCCGAACGCAAAGGGATGGTGACGCGGCTCATTGATTATTTGAAGGCCAGCCAAGTGACCTCGCTCTTCACCAGTCTGACGACGGCTAGCAACGTGGTGCAAGAAAGTGCAACCGCCATGCCTGCGGACATGGACGCGTGGCTGTTGTTGCAGAACATCGAAGGCAACGGTGAACGCAATCGCTTGTTCTACGTGCTCAAGGCGCGCGGCATGGCGCACTCAAATCAGATTCGCGAGTTCCTGATTTCGGACCGTGGCATTGAAATCGTGGACGCCTACATCGGGGCCAGCGGCGTGTTGACCGGCTCCGCCCGCGTGGCGCAGGGGGCGCTCGAAAAAGCTGCTGTGCTGTCTAGCCAACAGGAAGCCGCCCAGCTCAAGCGCGAAGTGGAGCGCAAACGCACGGCGCTCGAGCGTCAAATCAAAGACATGCGCACCGATCACGAAACCGAAGCCGAGGAATTGCGGCGCATCGCCGAACAGGTCGGCACCCGCACGCTTATGCTCACCACGGATCGAGCCGCCTCCGGTCACTTGCGGCAGGCAGATGCCAAGGCATCGGTTCGCATACCGAACGTCGCCAGAAATGGGAGAAAAGTATAATGAAAACAAAAACCGACAAACCGGCCGCCGCCACTTCGCGCCCGGCCACCAAACCCTGGCAGCTGCGCCTCTACGTGATGGACCAGACGCCGAAGTCGCGCACGGCCTTCGCTAATTTGAGGAAAATCTGCGAAACCCACCTTAAGGACCAATACGAGATCACCGTGATCGATTTGTTGAAAAACCCCATGCTGGCCAAGGGCGACCAAATCCTCGCCGTGCCCACCGTGGTACGAAAATTACCTAGCCCCGTTCGCACAATCATTGGAAATCTCTCCGACACCGAGCGCGTTCTGGTTGGTCTGGATTTACGTCAGATCGTCTGAGCGGAGCACGCCTGTGAAAACAAAATTTTCCCCACCGGAGGATCCGGCCGTTAAGAAACCTCCGCGCAAGCAGCGCGCAGAGCGCTATGTCCTGCGACTGTTTGTGGCAGGCGCGACGGCTCGCTCATTGCAAGCCGTCCTTCACGTACGTCAGTTGTGCGCTGCGGAGCTTAAAGGCAATTGTCGGCTGGAGGTCGTCGACATCTATCAGCAACCCGCTTTGGCGCGGGCCAACCAGATCGTGGCGACGCCCACCCTCATCAAGGAGTTTCCCCGTCCCGTGCGCCGGTTCATCGGCACTTTGCTCACTACCACCGGCCTCTTTGCGGAGTTGGATCTGGTCGCTAAAACCCAAATTGCCGTTTGAAAACGCCTCGCCAGCAGCACACATCACGTCCGGTGTCGGCACGCCCGCACGAGCAACTTCGCGCGCGTCTCGCCGAGGCTGAGCAGGCGCTCCAGGCCATCCGTACCGGTAGTGTGGATACCGTCGTGGTGGCAGGGCATTCAGGGCGGCAGGTGTTTACTTTGGAGGGCGCCGAGCATGCCTACCGCGTATTGATCGAGTCCATGAACGAGGGGGCGCTGACGCTGACCGCCGACAAAACGATCCTCTATGCAAACCAGTGTTTCGCTCGCATGGTGAAAACGCCGTTGGAGCAGGTCACGGGGAGCTCCTTCCGGCGCTTTCTTACCGCCTCCGATCTGGCTATGCTGCGGCTGTTGATGAAACGCGCCGTCAAATCCGGCTCAAAGATCCAGGTATCGCTGTTGATTGCCGATGGTTCGACCCTGCCGGTGCAAATCTCCCTGCATCCACTCAAAAGCAATGGCCTCGTGGCCGCGACCACCAGCATGGTGGTGACGGATATGACGGAGGCCCGGCGCGCCGAGGGTCAGCTGCGCGCGCTGACGCATCGCGTCGTGCAGGCGCTCGAGGCGGAAAGCAGCCGTGTGGCGCTCGAACTGCACGACAAGATCACGCAGCCTTTATGCGCGGCGCTTTTTCGCAGCCAAGTGCTGGCGGAAAACCTCTCCGCGCGCGACGAGCCCGCGAGGGACGAGGCGGTGAGGCTCCGCGAGATGTTGGGCAAGACCGCCAAAGAGGCGGAACTCATGTCGCGTGAACTCCAGCCAAGCGTTTTGGAACAACTGGGGCTTGTTGCCGGTTTGCGTGCGGCGAGCGCGGAATTTGCGAGCCGAACCAGCATCTTGGTGAATTTGCGGCGCGTGAGGCTCGCGGTGCGCCTGACCGCCGACGTGGAATTGGCGCTCTACCGTGTTTTTCAGGAGGCGCTGCGCAACGTGGAGAAACATGCACGCGCCCGCCAGGTGACCGTGCAGCTGCGCAAGCAGGGAGCGTCGGTGCGATTGGAGATCGCCGACAACGGCATCGGCTTTGACCAGCGTTTTCATCCGCTGGTGTTGAGCCGTGGCCTCGGTGGTCTCGGTCTGGCCGGTATGCGCGAGCGCGCGACCTATGTTGGCGGTGCGCTCACGATCAAATCTACCCGCCACGCCGGCACGGTGATCAGCGTGGAAGTCCCCCTCCCGAAGTCGGACTAGTATGCAGTAACACGAGAAGCTTCGGGACGCCTTAGCCGTCCTCTCGATGATTTTTCGTCACAGAGAACACAGAGCTCCGACACAGAGAACACCGAGGTATGAAATCCGTTCTGCTTTTCCTCTGTGGACTCTGTGTCTGGGCTTCGGCTTGGCTCTGTGGCTAATCCGAAAAA
>Ga0105048_10000671_pt1 | contig 53386 bp, 51 predicted proteins | sample MAT05_FD_78382 | JGI IMG/M metagenome (GOLD analysis project Ga0105048, IMG submission 78382) | Freshwater microbial communities from Lake Fryxell liftoff mats and glacier meltwater in Antarctica - MAT-05 | ecosystem: Environmental > Aquatic > Freshwater > Ice > Liftoff microbial mat | place...
CGACTTGTCAATTATCCATATTTGTTAAAGAATTGTGGATAACCACAAGAATTCGCAAATATCTGAATTGGAGAGTTTGGGTGAATTTTGGATGAATATTCAATCATAACCTTAAATTATTAGTATAAAACTTCCAAATTTTCCGCGTTTTCCACAATTGGGCAAAGGATTTGTATGTGTTTATGGAAAGTTTGAATTTGTTTTGCATGCTAGGGATGAAGCGGAGTTTAATTATTTTATTGTTTTTGGTTGTTTTTCAGTGCAACGCACAGCAGTGGCAAAAGGGCAATTACCACCACAAATGGGTGGATAGCCTTATGAAAACATTGACATTGCAGGATCAGATTGCCCAAATGATGATGGTTGCAGCATGGAGCAACAAAGGCAACGACCATGTGAAGGAAGTTGAAGAATTGATAGACAAATACCACATTGGAGGTTTGATTTTTTTTCAAAGTGACCCATTGAGACAGGCTTACCTTACCAATTACTACCAGCAAAATTCAAAAATCCCCTTGTTTATTAGCATCGATGGAGAATGGGGCTTGGCTATGCGCTTGCGTGGACTGGAAAAATTCCCATTCCAAATGACACTGGGTGCAGCAGGTGATGATAGCTTGGCTTGGCGCACTGGTTACCAAATTGGCCTACAATGCAAAAGGTTGGGCATCCATATTAATTTTGCGCCAGATGTAGACGTAAACACAAATCCGTTGAATCCAATCATCGGGTTTAGAAGTTTTGGCGAAGATGTGAATGATGTGGGGCGCCTAGGAAATCAGGTAATGTTAGGTATACAAAAATCTGGCATTATTGCCTGTGCCAAGCATTTTCCAGGGCATGGGGATAGCAAATCCGATTCTCATTTAGAGTTACCTCACTTGGATTTGGATAGAAAAAGATTGGATGAAGTAGAATTAAAACCCTTTGAGAAATTGTACAAAAATGGGGTAATGAGCACCATGATTGGGCATTTGGAAATTCCTTCTATAGACACCACACCACACAGACCATCTTCACTCTCCCCGATTGTGATTAAAGGAATATTAAAAAAAGAATTGGGCTTTAAAGGACTCATATTTACCGATGCGCTGAATATGAAAGGTGTGGCTAAATATTATGCGCCTGGCTATGCAGAAGCTGCCGCTGCTGAAGCTGGAAACGACATATTGGTATATCCAGAAAATGTGCCTTTGGCCATTTCACTTATAACCAAAATGGTGCGTGAAGGAAAAATAGATAGCCTTGAATTGGCAGAAAGGGTGCGTAAAATATTGTATTTTAAAGTGCTTGCCGGACTACATCATTACCAAGCCATAAATACGGAAACATTGTTGGCTAATTTATCCAATGCGCCAGCAGAAAAATTGGCACGAGAAACCTCACAAAAAGCTGTTACTGTAATAGTGGACAAAGGCGAATGGTTGCCATTGGCACAGCATACCAAAAGAAAAATTGCACTGTGGAGTATTGGCAAAGCGGGCTATTACAGTTTTGGTTATTACTTACAACGCTATCATAAAGTGGATGAATTTTTCACTTACCGAGACTCTGGTTACGATGTTTTTGGCAAAATGGCAGATTCCTTAATTAAAAATTACGATGAAATCATCATTAGCATTCACGATCAAAATTTATGGGGTAAAAAAAGCCAATTTTTGCCACAACAAATGGTTCAAAATATTTACAAAGTGGCAGAAGTAAAACCCACCATTTTGGTATCCTATGGCAATTTGTATTTGTTAAAAAACCTGCCGAATTTGGCTTGTGTCATTCAAGCTTATGAAGACGATGCGATATACCAGAAAACAAGCAGCGAAATCATTTTTGGAGAAAGGCCATCGCTAGGCAAATTGCCGGCTACAGCTTTTAAAGGTTATGAATTGGGTATGGGCGAATTTACCGAATCGCGCATGGTGCAGCATTTTGAAATGGTGAACCCCAAAGAAGCTGGATTTGGACGGGATTTTGGAAAAGATTTGGATTCCCTAGTGTCTGAAACCCGCAGAATAGGCGCTGCACCTGGCGGACAACTGATGGTTTTGAAGGGTGGAAAAGCTGTTTACCATAAAGCATGGGGTAGTTTTTATTACGACAGCCTTCGCCCTGTGAAACGTGGAGATTTGTATGATTTGGCTTCTATTACTAAAGTTGCGGCTACCACATTGTGCATCATGAAGTTGCATGAACAGGGTAAATTGCATTTGGATTGGCATTTGCACAATTATTTGCCTGAAACCAAAGGAACAAATATAGAGAAAATACCCATTCGCCAATTGTTAACCCACGAAGCGGGTTTGTTGCCTTTTATTCCATTCTACAAAACAGCCATGCAAAAACCAGGCGTTTTGGTAAAAAACAAAGACTCCATTCATCAAATTCAGATTAGTAAAAATATGTGGATGGATAGTGGGTATTCTAAAACAATTTGGAATGAGATTTTACAATCGGAATTAAAAAACAAAGGAGAATTTGTGTATAGCGATTTAAGCATGATTTTGGCTGCAGAAGTTGTAAAAAGAATTACAGGCAAAGATGTATATACCTATGCATTTGAAAACTTTTATTCACCATTAAGGCTTACTAGACTTGCTTATTTGCCGCTTGAAACTTGGTATGAGAACAATATAGCCCCATCGTCAGTAGACAATTATTGGCGCATGGATACCATTACAGGATTTGTGCACGACCCTTCCGCAGCCATGCTGGGTGGGGTTGCGGGCAATGCTGGACTTTTTAGCAATGCCGAAGATTTGGGTAAAATATTTCAAATGCTGAACAATGGTGGAACCTTAGATGGGAAGAAATATTTTAAACCCAGCACCGTGAAAGAATTCACAGAAAGGGCGAACAAAAAGACCCACCGTGGATTGGGCTTCGACAAGCCGAATGGAAAAACAGGCGGCAAAGCCAATGTAAGTGAATTGGTGCCGCTAGAAGCTTATGGCCACAGTGGTTTTACGGGCACTTGGGTGTGGGCCGATCCGAAAAACGACATTGTATTTGTGTTTTTAAGTAACCGTACCTTCCCAAATGAGAACAACAAAAAATTGATTGAATACAATATCCGCACAAGGGCTATTGAAATTGTTTATAAGGCGCTTTAAACATTTGGGTTTGGGATTTCCCGCTATATTCCTCTGAGGAGGGACTCCCTAAGGTGAAGAGATTGCAGATGGGTATGGGTTAAATTTATAGGTTTTCCAAAATACATTTAGGCGATACAGTTTCGTCGGAGTCCTCCAAGTATAGACTTCTGCGGGTGAAGAGATGAAATTCTAAATACATACATTTACATAATAAATTTTGGCAATAAAACGGTCAAATGTCGCAGAAAAAGCCTTCAAATTCTCAAATGCGCTGGGCATCCCATGCAAAAGAGAACCTTTCGGTTCAAGAATACATAGAAAATTTTATTCACATAGCTGGTTTATGCGCTGGATCACAAATTTAAATGGTCCATTGTGCGTGAACCATTGCTATTAAATAATTCTTTTCATTGTATTTTTGATAAACCAACCTTAAACTACTCCAGTCCATACCTTCATATTTTTTATCAAATCCTGCAAAATAACTTTCGGTAAAATTACAATTTTCGTAAATTTCTTTAAGGTTATTTATGGAATTGCCCGAGCCAATCATTGTATTTATACTCGTTTTGTCGGCATGCACATAGTCTGCCGAATAAACGAACCGCTTAAAATAGTTTTCTACAGTTAAAAGTATAGGATCTCCACTCCCATCATAGTTACCCCAATTTATTTTTGTTGGTAATTGTGACCGTTCAAAAAAAATGTCTGCCGTAAATTTCACATCAATTGTTGTATCTATATTGGCATAAGGTGAAAGCCGCAGGCCTAATTTCGGATGAATGAATTTCGCAAATAATTGATAATTATGACTCTTTAGTGTGGTTAATATTTGTTTCGTTAAAACCAAAATAGAAGCCTCTTTTTCTGCGAAAATGTTTAGTGTACGCGTAGTGTCTGTAAACACAGTTGCATTCTCTTTTTTCAAATTTTCGCTGTCCACCTTCACCGCAAATGGTTGTATACCTTTTACAAACCAAATCAACCCTAGTATACAAAATCCAACCAAAACCCAAATTATTTTCGTTCTATTTTTCATGCCGAATGTAGGGTATTGCTAAATTATTTTTTGCTTAACAAAACATTATTTTTCCGTTCAAAATTATTCAACATTGTCTGACAATTCTTGGAATTTGGCAGTCATTGTTGGATTTCCGTTTGTTAATTTTTTTATTGTGAGATCATCGGCTTTGTTATTTGCCAAACGCAGGTTGTTCTCTGAGGATAGCAGCGCTTCTTTGGTTTTTTGAAGATGGTCAATCGTTTTGTCTATTTCCTCTATAGCTGTTTTAAATTTGCGGCTTGCCAAGTCATAATTTCTCGCAAATCCTTCTTTAAAATTGTGTATATTTTCTTCAAAATGTGTAATATCAATATTTTGATTTTTCATCAAATTCAACTCTGCTTTATATTTCATTGAATTCATGGCTGCATTGCGAAGAAGGGTAATGATAGGAATAAAAAATTGAGGCCTGATTGCATACATTTTGATAAATTTATGAGAGACATCCACAATTCCCGTATTGTAAAGTTCGTTTTCCGCCTCCAATAGCGAAACAAGAACTGCGTATTCACATTTTTTTTCTGTGCGGTCTTTATCTAGTTCTTTCAAAAAATCTTCATTTCTCTTTTTTATCGCTGTTTCGTCGCCCTCGTTCTTCATTTCAAACATAATTGAAATGATTTCATTTCCTGCGTCATCCAATTCTCTGTAGATGTAATCGCCCTTGCTTCCAGATTTTGAATCGTTGTCTTTTTCAAAATAGGCTTTTTGAAAAGCTGTAGCGCGGAGTTTGTTAAATTCTGTTTCGCAATGTTGTTCAAGCGTTTCACCCATCATTTTGGTGGATAATTTGAGCTTCATGTCTTTGCGCATCGCAATTTCTTCGTCCTTTAATTTAATGATATCATCTTTTGTTCTAAGGTCTGCAGAAAATTTTTCTTTTAACGTTTTTTCGATTAATAGATTTTCCGTTTCTCTATTTTTCAAATTATTGGCAATTTCGTCTCGTTCTTTCTCTATTTTTTGGATGGCTTGTGCTACGGTAAGTTTTTTCTCCATCTCAGCATTCTCAATTTTAGATTTCATTGCAGCTATCTCCGCCTCTTTCTTCGTGAACTGCTCCGTCAATTCCCTGTCATTTTTTGCTCTAAGTTCTAAAATCTCTCTATCTTTTTTCGCAAAATTTTCTTGCAGTGTGTTTTTTAGATTTGCTTCGGCCAGTTTAACCGCATTTTCCTTTTCCTTTTCGGCAAGGTTCAAACGCATTTTCAATTCCTCTTCGAATTGATGGTCTCGAACTTGTTTTAATATATCCGCAAAACCAGCTTCATCTACTTTAAAAATCTTTTTACAATTTGGGCAAATAATTTCGTTCATATACATTGAATATTTTAACTATGGTTTTGTTTTAAGTCTCTTATTGTGATTTTCTTTGTGCCCAACAGCCAAGTAAAACGAGGTGCGTATAAACGGCTAGTGAGATACATCGAACAAAGATAGAATGATTGCTGGTATTTGCAAAGTAAAATAATTGTCCAGAAGGCAGATTGTTGTTTCAATATTTCCGCTATTGGTCGCGATTGGCTAAAGTGATTGACACCCGTTTTTATTTCACCCAAGTTTTGATTGCCTCTATAAACTGTGTTTGCTGGTCAATAAAAACGTTATGCGAGCAGTTGTCAAAGTATTTTAAATTGTCTACCCCAATTGTGTTTTGTAAATCCAAAACTTGTTGGCTCGCATACAGTCCATCTTCTTTTCCATATAATCCAAATATTCTCATTTTTTTTGCTTTAAATTTTTTCAAAATAACCGCAAGATTTATAGTTGTATATTTTTCATTTTTCCAAAAACCCTGCGGTGCTTCGGAGCTCATTTGGGAGGAATACTTTAAAAGCAACGTATCTGTTCTATATTGCGAATAAATCTTTTTTGCTTCTTCTGTTGGCTTTTTAGGACTATAAAATCCATTTCTCATAGCATGCCCAAAGCAATAAGCACTGTATTCAATGCTATTTGTATCCATAGTCTCTAACATAGAAATATAATTTAGACTTACACTGTCGTTTTGAGATTGATAAATGCTTTTTGATTTTGCAAGAATGGTTTTAAAAGTTGTTTGCAATGAAACTGGCGCGCCAACTAGAATTATTGATCTGATTTTGTGGGGATATTTATTAGAAAACAAAGTTGCTACAACGCCCCCAAAACTATGGCCAATTTATGTTGCTCTTTTAATACCATATTTTTTATAAATAAAATTTATATCCTCGAACGTTTCTTTAAAGGTAAACTTGGCATTGGAATCTATGCTGCGCCCCTCCCCCCGCCTGTCGTATACAATTACAAAAAAGCCATTGTCTGCTAGCTTTTGAGCTGTTGTAGCTTCAAAATTAACACTATTATAACCTGGTCCGCCATGTAGATAAATTATTGGTTTGTCTTTGGCTTTGCCAAACGTTTTTACGTAAAGGCTTTGTCCATGGGTAAAAATTGTTGCCAAAAATAGGATTGCTGCTGTGAGTATCGTTTTAATAGTTTGTGCTTATTTTATCTGGTTTAAATATTTTGTATATTTTTATTTTTATTTTGTGGAGGTATTCAATCCTAGCTTTTAAGTTTTGGTGCAACGTTTTCTCGCAGTACCAAAATAAAACGTTTGTACCTGAATGCATTGGTGGTAGTGAAAACAAAGCAAAAGTAGGTTAAATATTGAATAAAAATGCTACTTGGTGTTTTATTCATTTCAATACGTTTCTTAAGCTCCATTATTGCACTGGATTACTCTAAATAAATGACTTTACAATCCTATTTTGCCATTTGAAACCTCCTAGCCTGGGCCTTGCCGCTTTTTTAGTTGATACCAAAATCGTATATCCATTCGCCTTACCTATGCCATCCGAGACGGGCATTGGCTTGCCTACTTCTGCATTCATAAGTATACACCGTCCAAAGATGTTTATTTTGTAAAGGTGTTTTTTACCCTAACCGAAACTAGCATATAGGGTACCCAAATAGCTGTTACAAAGCACTTCTGAAAAGTCTATACATTGAATCTGGGCCAAGTGAAATTTGGCTCAAATTAGAAATATTAGAAACTAATAAAATATCAATAATTATAAATACAAAATTTGAAATGTAAAAGACCACCATAAGTTGCGGGAAAAGTTTACTGTATTTGCACATTAAAATGAACAAGAAAATAGCAAATTCTTATTCTTGCATAAAATTTACACACCCTAACGAGTTCTTCCATTACAGGCTTGCATTTTCACAGCCACTTCCCCGGATTCATAATTCCATTGGGGTCGAAAACCTTTTTTATGCCGCGCATGATGCTAAAATGGGTAGGCGTAAAAACCACATCTAAATAACAGGCTTGCACCAAACCAATCCCATGCTCGCCACTGATGGTGCCGCCAAGTTTTTTGCACAATTCAAAGATTTCTCTTATGCCTTTTGGCAAATCATGGTTCCACATTTCATCGGGCATCTTGTTTTTTAGAATATTTACGTGCAAATTGCCATCGCCGGCATGCCCATAGCAAACGCTTTCGAATCCATATTTCTCCCCAATGGCTTTTACACCTGTTAACAATTCTGGCAAGGCAGCACGGGGAACCACAGTATCTTCTTCCTTGTATATTGATGCCCCTTTTACCGCTTCGCCAATGCTTCTGCGCACTTTCCACCACTGTTCTTTCAGCTCAGTTGAATCTGCATGCAATACATCCATAGCGCCGCAAGCATCCAAGGCTGGAAAAATAATTTCGGCATCTTTCATCAAGTGGTCGGTATCATTTCCATCCAATTCTATCAGTAAATAAAAATCAGCCCCATTTACCATCGGAAACGGAGTTTGGGTTGCTTCTGCCGACATTTTCACCCCACTCACTTCCATCAGTTCTAATGCGGATGGAGTTACACCAGTAAGTAAAACTTGATTCACGGCAGATGCGGCTTCAAATGCAGTTTTAAAAGGCGCCAAAAGCAAAACATTGTGCTTAGGCAGTGAGATAAGCCTGAATACAATTTTGGTTACAATGCCCAACATACCTTCACTGCCCACCATCAATTGGGTAAGATTAAACCCTGTGCTATTTTTTACCGTATTGGCGCCTGTCCAAATCAATTCGCCATTGGGCAAGGCCACTTCTAAATTTAGCACATAATCTCGGGTGGTACCGTATTTTACTGCACGCGGACCTCCACTGCCATGGGCTATATTGCCACCCAAGAAACAAGAACCTCTGCTTGCAGGATCGGGGGGATAATACAAGCCTTGCGCTTCAACCGTGTCTCTAAAAACTTGGTTGATAACACCTGGTTCTACTGTAGCTTGAAAATTGGCCCTATCTATACCCAATACCTTATTCAGCCTTTCCACACTCACTGTCACACCCGAAAATACGGGCAACGACCCTCCACTGAGGCCTGTTCCCGCGCCGCGGGGATATACAGGTATGCTTGCTTTGTTACAAACTTTCAAAATCTCAGCAACTTCTTCCGCACTGCCAGGTTTAACTACCACAGCCGGCGGATAGTGCAGATCTTCAGTATAATCGCGGCCATAAGATTCGATATCCGTGGTAAACACAAATTCGTTTCCACAGATTTGCTTCAATTGTTGGATTAATTTTTCATCCGGTTTGCCAAACATTTGTCAGTATTTCGATTTCAAAGTAAATGTATTTGGAAGAATCTCCCAATTCAGTTTTCTTTGTTCCCTGTAACGATGAAAATATCTTCCAAAGCAAAACTAAATATTACAATCATATTTGTTACAATTTACATGTTTGCTGCATTTGGCTGGTGGACCTATAGTTTGGTTCGCTATGGCTATAGAGAACGGGCTATGCAAATGGAAATTTTAAGCACAGACAGCATTCATGTGGCGGGAGAAACTTCTCATTCTATGATACATGGGCGTTTTCCTGGCAAAGATTCCTTTGTATCTTATTACCTAAACAAAGCGTTATACACAGATACAGCTACGTTAAAATTGGTGGTTTTAAGTAAATTCCCACAATACAACATTCGTTTTTATCCAAATCAACCTTTAAATAAAAGTTTTTTAGTTCATGTAAAACCGAGCATTGTAAAATTCGAAAACAGAAAGTTCGAACGCAAAAAACGGGGTTGGATTAGTGAGGGGATTACAATGGGCATAATCATGCTGTTTATTTCTTCGGCCATGTTTATATTTTTAAATCGGATATTGCGTGTCAATCAACTTCAAAATAATTTTTTACTTGCGGTAACCCATGAATTAAAAACACCTGTAGCAGGGGCTAAACTAGCGCTTCAGACTGCAGCTAAACAAACAAGGGAGGGTCAGGATAATTTAAAGAAACTGCTGGATATGGCGGATAAAAACTTATCGCGCTTGAGCAAATTAATGGATCAAGTGTTGATGATTACACGATTGGATAGTTTCAATCGCACTTTGGTAGAACAACCCATAGTGCTGGAAGAACTGGTTTCCGAAACCTTGAGAGAATTAAAAAATTCTTTGCCATTTTCCACCCAAATTGAAACCTCATTTGAGCCAAATTTAACAATTACGGGAGATCATGGACAATTAACCATGATGCTAAACAATTTAATAAGCAATGCTGTAAAATACAGCAAAGCTGGCGCTGAAATTGTAATTATTCGCACATTTATAGAAAAGGACAAGGTGGCATTAAGTGTTTCAGACCAAGGAATCGGGATTCCTGAATCAGAGAAACGTAAAATTTTTGAGAAGTTTTATCGCATTGGCGATGAAAATACCCGCAGCAGCGCGGGTTCCGGACTTGGATTGTATTTGGTGTCGAAAATATTGCGTCAGCACAAAGCCATAATTTCAGTGGCGAACAATAATCCTTGCGGATCTGTGTTTAAAATTGTATTCAAAAATAAAGTATAAACCTATGAAACAGTACAGAATTTTACTTGTAGAAGATGAGCATGACATTGCAGACCTTATCAAACTAAACCTAGAGGGTGAAGGATATAAAGTAGCGCATGCGAAAGATGGCGTTGAGGCCTTACAACGCAACAAGGAGGAAAACTTCGACCTGATTATCATGGACGTAATGTTGCCCCATGTAGATGGCCTTACAGCTACAGAAAACATTCGGCTGAGCAATACCGAAGTACCTATTTTGTTCCTGTCTGCCCGCAATACCACCCAAGATAGAATTGCTGGTTTAAAAAAAGGGGGAGACGATTATTTAACAAAACCCTTTAATTTGGAAGAATTGTTGTTGCGTGTGCAAAAATTAATTGGCCGCAGTGTACCAAAACATGACCACCCTTTTAATTTGGTTGAGTTTAAATTTGGAAACAATTACATAAACTTTGAAAGCTACGAAGCTGTGGGTGTTGACGGCGATTTTATACTCACCAAAAAAGAAGCTATGCTTATAAAATTATTGATTGAAAACAAAGGACAAGTGGTAACCAGGGAAAGAATTTTACAAACTGTTTGGGGCTACAATGTATATCCAAGCACTAGAACCATTGACAATTTTATTCTTGCTTTTAGAAAGTATTTTGAAACGGATGTAAAAAAACCAGTCCATTTCCAAAGTATGCGCGGCGTAGGCTATAAATTTAGCGAAGGCAAAGCCCATTAAAACGCAAGTGATATACTGGCTTTTACACCGAAGTTTCTTGCCCTAGGATTGTTGCGGTAGGTTAATCTCCATACGGCATCTATTCGAATTATTTTGAAAATATTTTCAATTCCCACACTGATTTCGCTATACGGTGCAGCATGAAAGGTTTGAAACTGAGTGATGTTTGCATCGCCGATTTGCTTGGGAATTAAATCAAAATTCTTTTTATTTAAATTTCCGTAAATAAGTTTGGTGCCGGCAATTTCTCTCCACTTTAAACGTCGTATCAGCGGTATTCTATTAAAGATAAAGCCATTTAAATGGTGCTCGAATGAAAAGGATGCACTTTTATCCGTAATAAATTCAAAAATGCGCATTTGGTTGTACGCCCCGGTGTTGTAAACAAAACTTTGGTTGCCAATATACACATTCAACAAAGGATACGGCACATTTCCTATAACCCTTGCAAATTCAACATTGGCCACACTTCGACCCAATGCACCCCAAACTTTTGAATAAGTCACTCCCAAAATAATGCGGGTATATTTGAAATCGCTATTCAGTATGTTTTTAAAACCACGAATAATTGTGCCGTACCATTCTGCACCAGAAACGCCCAAATTAACCCTTCGGTTGTCATTTTGCACATAATAATTCCTAGGCGAATAACGAACACTTAAGGTAAGTGCTGAATTTGTAAAATCTTTTCGGTAAATTGTTGTATCGGGTAATTTGGGATACCAGGCAAAATCATAGTTCCCGATTTTTTGAAATTGGTAATATCTGTTGCCCAAAGTCATGGTAACCCTTAGTCCGTTGCGAATGTCGGTTCCAAACCACAGTCGGGTATCCCTGTTCATATTTAACTTATTGCTTCCCAGCATATTGAAAGCAGTAAAAATGCCCGTACTGTAATTCTCGTTATCACTAATCCCAATTTGTTCTACATCTCTTCGGTATAAAAAACCAACTTTTGTCCATCTTTTTCGGTTTACAATGCGCTGCAAGGAAATGCTATATTTCCATTTTTGGTCTTTCAAACCATAGGCAATAAAACCTTCATTTAGCCAATTTCTGCTCAATTGCACCGAGGATCTAAAGCCAAGCCTGAGTCTCACTCCCTCCAATTGGTTATAACTTACCAAACTATAATATGGGCCAATATCGAGTACATTTGTTTTTTTATATCCGTCGACAATAAAATTTACAAAATCTACAGAAGTGCGCACACTTTTAAGATTTACCAAAGTATCAATTTTACTTAGAATCCTCACTTCAGCAGGGTTCATGGGATAATGCCTGTGTTTTTCCCAAAAACTATCAGGCTTATGCGTAGCGTCTGGATCCATAACCACCCTAGTTACATAAAACTTGGGTGGGTGATCTGTATCTGTATCCAAATTTCTGGCAGTATTGGTTAAAACCGCAATAATGCCTGCCATATTCGTATTTAATTCAGCGGCATCAATAACTGCGCGGGTGCTTATACAAAAATATGCTTCCTTATCGGTTGGTGCATATTCTTGGGTAATTCTTAGTTTTTCAATATAATTCAGGTTTGAGTTTGCATTCAATTCCAACGACAAACGTACCAAAGCACCGGTTGTATCTTCAATCCAAACAAATCCTTTAAATGCCAAATCTTTGCTGTTTTTGGGTTCACAATAAATTTGAAATATTCGTCTTGGACCAGCGTGATCCACATTTACCAATTTGAAATCGTAAATAATCATAGAACTCTCGCTTATTGGGCTCATAATTCCCTTGTCAATTACAGTTAGTGTATTTTGATAAAAATTATAATTGATAAAGGAAGTACCTAAAAACTGAGAAATTACAGACCCATCTTCTACCCCTATGCCTTTAACCCTTGTTGCTTTTATCACCTCTTTGGTTAAATAGGGATTGCGTTTAAAGCTATAATCGCTAATGACCTCAGACATAAAAATCGGCAAAATGGACTTTGATTTATCCCCGCTTACATAGCTAATGGTATCAAACAAACTGCCTATCTCCTTCCCTATTTTCCCTTTCTTTAATTTTTCATTAATATTGTTAATGGCCACTGTAGAATTTGTGTAATACTCACAATTGTAAAATGGCAATTTATCTGGGTTGTTTTTATTGCGGTTATCTTGGGCAAGTTTTATCCATTTTAAGGCGGGATTTATCTTTAATTTAATCACAACATCCCCAGTTTTCTGAAAAAACCGTTTGGCCTCAATTTCAAAATTGTTTATTGTATCTTTTCGAATGTGAAAGAATTGGGTGGCGTACCCCATGTATTCTACCCTAAGCGTATCGGAAAACAAGGTATCCGTTTGATACAAAAAATTGCCTTCGAAATCTGAATAAAAACCTTTAGCGGTAGTACCTAAATAAAAATTGGCAAAGGCGAGTGGTTCACGGGTTTCTTCAGCATAAATACGACCGCGTATTAGGGTTCTTTGTGCATTTAAGCTACCAAACAGGGTTACTAAGATAAATAAGACTATGAGTCGTTTCACGAATAATCTTCAAAAATACGAAATTTATGGAAATTTTAATATACAACCCTCAGAATAATTGTGCGATATTTCTTTCAGTTGTGCAAGACAATTTGCGATACAATTATTGGAACAATTCCAAAATGGTTAGCCCAAATTAGTGTTTTAAGGGAATATCTACGGCGACCATAATAGCTGTTGCAGATGCAATTAATCGGTTTCCCTCTGGCAAAACATCAAAAATTTCAGCTTCACAAAAATACAGCAAATTTCCACCTTTCTTTACTTTGCCAATGGCCAATATGGTTTTAGAAATACCAGGATTCATATAACTAATTTTCAAATCTGCAGTTACCACATTTTTACCCGCAGGCACGCAAGTGTAGGCCGCTATGCCCGTTGCTACATCTGCCAATGTTGCAGTTACACCACCATGTAAAAACCCATTTTGCTGCAAGTGGTAGTCCTCTACGGCCAATCCCACATGGGCTTCACCACTTTCAAGGTGATTCAAAACCAAACCCATATGATTGATAAAATGATTGGATTTTAACCTCTCTTCAATATATTCTCTTAATGCATTCATCGCTTGCGTTTTCTTACGAATAAAACTATTTTATGGGATTATAACCCGACAACTGTAGAATTTTCTCGGCATCATTTTCTCGCCACAATGCTTTCACTTCGGCTTTGTTTTTTTTCATATACGCATCTACAATTCGGTAGCCCGTAAAATTGCCAATGAGTGGCGGACAATCAGCAGGAATACCAGGGCCAAATGTATGTGTACCATAATTAAAATACCGTTTGTATTTGTTAAAATCCGATTGAAAAAGCATCGAATTGTCGAGGTAATGTTTCCAAATTTGGCCCTCTTCTGTATTCATTTGTTTCCACTCCTTTTCAGAGTAACCAAATAAATCCCAAGGATTTGAATCTGGGAAAACCAAGGTCATAGTGTACCATATTTTCCCATTGACAACCGCTTCAGAAAGCATATTTTTGCTTTTCATGTCACCTTCGCCAGAACTCTTCAAATAATTCCAAACCAACATTGCAGGAATTTGATTGGTTTTGTTATATCGGTTAAAAAATTCGGGTACTTCTAGCATTTTATATAGTGGAAATGTATCATTCATAAACATTTCGCTGCTATATGCAAATATGGTTTGCCCGCCAAAAGTATCGACGAAAGTATTGTAATTGCTAAACTGAGAGAAATAACTGTAAATGACTGGTTTCTTTACAGTGCCCATGACAAATTGAAGTTTTCCAATGGCTTTGCTAATATCTTTATGCAAATTTGGGAACCGCTGGTAGTGGCTTTGAATGGCGTTTAAAACCTGCTTATTTTTACTTATAAAATCACTTAAAATAACCGATTGCATGGAATCCGTAGTAGGTCCATATTTTTCGAAGTCTAAGATTTCTTGCAACCAAAGGGCAAAAAACCGGCTGTGTTCTTTTTTCAAACTGCGCAATTCTATAACGGAGATACCATTTTTAGAAATACTATCAATTTCCGCCGTAAAATTGCGAAATTCCACAGGTGCTATTTTTTCATTGCCTGCACAAGATGTGATGAAAAGTGATGCGCTTGTAATAAAAAAACACAGCACTATGGATAAAATTGATTTAGTTTGCATTTAAAATATGAGAACGCAAATAAACAATACTTTGTTGTTCGCCGCCATTTTTTTGGCTGGCTTAGGATCAAAAACAATGGCACAACCTGCTACACCCACTGCAACAGTGCAGAAATTTAGAATTGGATTTAAATTTTCGCCCAATTTTGCTTGGACCAAAATTATCGAAGGTTCAATGAAGAACAACGGCATGAGTCTTGGCTATTCTTACGGTGTGATGCTAGATTTCAACCTTGGAAACAACGCAAATTATTGGCTAGCCACAGAGCTGTTGGTCACCAATTTGCCGGGTTCTGTAAAATCAACAACTACCCTATACAACAGCAAAACACCCATAGCAGGTTCACCTTCCCCTTTTACAAATACAACTTTTGATTACCGTTTGCAATATGTTCAAATTCCCATTTCACTTAAATTAAAAACGGGTGAAATTGGAAGAATTTCCTATTTTGGTCAATTTGGCTTTGCGCCATCGGTTTTAATACAAAACAAAGTGACCACAACTGCAGATCAGGCTTTTTATGCGCAAGGTACCAGCAGCCACAACCCAAACAGTGACAAAAGCAACACCTTCGATTTCGATGGCAGTGCAGGTGCTGGAAGTTTTAAAGACAATGTAGTTTTCGCAAGATTGCCATTGATTATTGGCGCTGGAATTGAAGGAAAAATTAGCGGCACCACCCGTTTTATGGCTGGAGTTCGGCTAGATAATTCTTTTACAGATATGTTTGTCGATAAATCTGTAAAAGCCAGAAACAATTACATTGCACTGAATTTGGGAATTTTCTTTTAATTGTCTCACCACCAATGAAAATCTGTCTAGCGCAGTTAAATTATACCATTGGAGATTTTGAGCAAAATACCGCTAAAATTGCGGAAGCAATTACCAACGCCAAATTGTCGGGAGCCGATTTAATTGTTTTCTCCGAATTGGCTGTATGCGGCTATCCACCAGAGGATTTGTTGGATTATCCATCTTTTATTGAAGCGTGTGAACAGAGTCTTGAAGCCGTTGCGGAATGTTGTAACGGAATTGCGGCCATTGTAGGCGGTGTTACTAAAAATACGGGCAAAGGTCGTAGCCTATTTAATGTGGCTTGTTTTATGCAAAATGGCAAAATTGAGAAAACCATTTGTAAGACACTTTTACCTACCTACGATATTTTTAATGAGGCACGATACTTTGAAGCCAACCGAGAATGGGTTATTTTAGATTTTATGGATACCAAAATTGGCATTGCCATTTGTGAAGATTTGTGGGATCAATATAACAATTTTGAATATTCCGTTTCTCCAGCAGAAAAACTAAAATTGGCTGGTGCGGATATTATTATACACCCATCCGCTTCGCCTTTCCATGTTGGCAAGGCCAAATTACGCGATTATATATTTGACGATACAATAAAACGATTTGGGTTGCCTATCGTTTATGTAAACCAAGTTGGGGCAAACACTGAAATTATTTTTGATGGCGACAGCCAAGCAATCAATAAGTTTGGAGAAACGGTTTGTGAACTTCCCCATTTCAAAGAGGAACTTGGGTATATTAATTTCAATGGCATAGATATTACCGGAAAAACCATAAAACCTGCGTTGTATAATGAAATAGAAATACTCCATGATGCCATTGTTTTTGGTATCCAAGAGTATTTTGGGAAAATGGGGTTTAAAAAGGCTTTACTCGGCTCATCAGGTGGCATCGACAGCGCAGTTGTGCAAGCATTGGCTAGCAAAGCATTGGGGAATGAAAATGTTTGGCCCATTTTAATGCCTTCGGAATTTAGTTCAGAAGGATCCATTTCAGATGCAATCGAATTATCCGATAACTTAGGAAACAAATACGATTTGGTGCCCATAAAAGATATTTACAGCTCCTTTGATAAAACATTGGCCCCTCTATTCTATGGTAAATCCTTTGATGTGACAGAAGAAAACATACAAGCCCGGGCTAGGGGTATGATTTTAATGGCATTGAGCAATAAGTTTGGGCATGTGTTACTGAATACGAGCAACAAAAGCGAGATGGCTGTGGGATACAGCACGTTATATGGCGACATGTGCGGAGGATTAAGCCCAATTGGGGATGTATATAAAATGAAAGTGTATGCATTGGCAAATTACATCAATCGAGAAAGAGAAATCATACCCTTATCCATTATAAACAAGGCACCTTCAGCAGAATTAAGACCTGGCCAAAAGGATAGCGACAGCTTACCTGAATATCCGTTGTTGGACGAATTGCTGGGTTTGTACATTGAAGATAGAAAGGGAAGAGACGAAATAAAAAGCGGAGGTTATGACCCGAGTGTTGTGGATAGAATCGTAAATCTGGTGAATCGCAATGAATTCAAACGATTTCAGGCACCTCCTACATTGCGTGTGACACAAAAAGCCTTTGGCAGTGGAAGAAGGATTCCGCTTGTTGCCAAATATGGCTAAGATCTTTAAAAGCAAATATCCAGCGCGGTATTGGCAACTTTGTATTGGAGCTTTGCTTTTTTTCCTATCGTTTAACATGATTTTGCCTGAATTGCCAGACCATTTGGAAAGAATTGGAGGAAAGCAATATTTGGGATGGATAATTGGCTTGTTTGCTCTTGGTGCTTTGGTCGCGCGCCCCTTCAGTGGCTGGATAACGGACAGGTATGGAAGAAGGTGGTCTATATTGGGGGGCACGGCAATGTGTATTGTGGCATCTTGTTTATATCCATTTGCATCCTTTTTGTCTTTATTTTTTGTAGCTAGGGCTGCCCATGGCTTTTTTACAGGCTTTGCACCTACTGGCTTCACTGCTTATACAACAGATATTATTCCTGTTGAAAGACGCGGAGAGGCATTGGGTTGGCAGGGCATGTTCAGCAACATAGGTGCATCCTTGGGTTTTGCGCTTGGCGCATGGGTTGTTTCCAAAATTGGCCAAAACGGATTGTATTGGGTAGCTGCAGGTATAGGAATTATGGCAGTTGCCTTGTTCTCTACTTTACCAGAAACCAGGCCCGAATTTCAACATCCACCCAAATTTGTTTTGCGCGAAGTATTGTATTTTAAGGTTTGGAAACCCGCTTTATTGATGCTGTTGATATGCATTCCCATTGGTGGAATTTTATTGGTAATGCCAAGCTACTCGCTTGCCTGCGGATTCGAAAACAAAGGCGTTTACCTCACAATATACATTGTGGCTTCGCTGTTTGTGAGAATATTTAGTGGAAAGCTTAGTGACAAATTGGGGCGACCTTATTCCACAGCAATTGGAAGTTTTATGCAAATAATTGCCATGGTAATTTTAGCAATTTCAGCAACGCAAACCTCACTTATCTTGTCTGCCGTTTTTTATGGCATTGGACAAGGCTTTAATGCCCCTGGGTTGTTTGCTTGGGCGGGTGATGATAGCGAAACCAATACGCGCGGCAGGGCGCTAAGTATGCTTTTTATAGCACTTGAATTGGGCATTTTTATAGGTGGCCTTTTCGCGGGCCATTTGTATCAAATTTCGGTACAAAATATACATGTATTATTTATATTCTGGGCTTGTATTTCCACACTAGGATTGCTATTTAGTCTACTATTTATTCACCATCACCAACGCAACAAAGCAACTTTATTTTCCGATATCTCAGAAATTTAACCCAGAAGCTTTTTGTATGCAATTCAATAAATCACTTTTCTTGATAGGGAAAACTTTCTACGACGACTTTTTGGAATTTTTATTTTTAAACCATGGTTTCGCAATCAAATATTTACCCCAATAAAAAAGAACAATCTCTTCGTTGTTATCGCATTGTCCATTGCTATAATCTTTAGCAGTTGTGTGGCATTGCACCACGGTACTATGCAAAGTTCTGCATCCTTAAATTCTGCAAACTTCTTTTACGTGAAAATGAATGTACAAGGATTTTCAAAAGCAACTTATATATTGGGTATTGGCGATATTAGAAAAGACAACCTGGCAAATGAGGCCAAACAAAGTCTTCTACAAAGCAATCCTTTGCACATCAATCAAGGAACTGTCCAATGTAGTTTTAAGTTGGAAAACGGCAAGCTATTTAGGCGTTTATTCAATTCTAACCTGCACTCTTAGCGGCAACATGGTAGAATTCAAAAAAGCAGACTATTTTAAGTATAGACTCAAACCAACCACGAATAGGCGTAAATTAAAGCTTATTTATAGTTAAAATGATTCAGCAACCATGTAACGTCGTTGTGCCATTTTTGGTACACGTTGAACGAACCGTGCATGAAGTTAACCATTTCATATTCATTTTTGGGAGCTCTTTTAAAGCGGTCTTTAAATTTGCCTTCCATAATTTCTACATAATATTTGAAGTCTACCATACATTCATGCCAATTGTTAAAAACAGCATAATAATTGTGGCCCATGCCTGTGCTGGTTGTAATTCTGCCTTTGCCAGGGTAGCGCATGCCCGTTAGGTTATTATAAGTCAATGCATAATAACTATTTTTACCATCGGCTCCACTTTCTTCTATTTTAATGGCAACAAAAAGTTTGGCCCATTTGCCAACAGATTTTTTTGCCACAGAATAAAGATGCTGGGCTTTGGGTATTTTTTTCAGAGACAACGCTAAAGAATCAACAAAAATTGAATCTTTTAAGATGACAACCGTATCAGCTACTTCCGCAGTATCCTTTTGGGGTGATGCAGAAAACTTCAGATTCGCATTGGCTGCTGTGGCCGCCAATACAAATATAAGTATGGCTACAGTAAGCAGGTTTTTCATACTCACCCTATGTCAAACTCTATACCAAACTCATTTTGTGGTTGTATCTATTTATATAACAAATACTTACACAACATTGTGCACAAATCTATTTTAACCTTAAACCCTATGGATAGGGGCTTATAGCGTATTGTGGAAAACCCCTTGTGGATAACTAACGAACGTAAGTTTGTATTTAGGGCTTGTAATCGGCATAGCCAAACTCGCTGCTGATGCGGGTTTTAATAGATTCGAGAAAAACGATGTGCAACAACACTTCTTCTATGTCTACATCGCTATTTTTCAGCAATTCCATCTTTTTCTGGATTAAGCTGTCCAATTTCTTCCTGCGTAAATGGACAAAAATGCTCATAAGTTCGTGTTTGAAGTTGTCCGACTCATGTGTAATGTATATATAATTCTCTGCAAAAGCCTCACTCAACAAATGTCCTTGACTTAAAATACCTGCAGCCCAAGCTGAAATTTCAGGATCCGTATGGTTCACAAAATATTGACTTCCTTGAAATCCGGTTTGCTGCATTTCAAAAAACATATTTACAACCTTAACACACATAGGATCTGTAAAAAACACATTTTCATCTGCGGAAAGTTCTGACATTGCAAAATCGAATACCTGTTGTTCTTCATTGAAAGGTTCATGCCCATGCAATAACAACAATTTCACAAATGCCCGTTCTTGGTTTAAATCATTTAGCGGCTCTCTGGGCAAATCAATGCCCGCTGCTTGGGTAATTTGTTTTAATTCAGTTAATAGCTCTTCACCTTTGCCTGTTAATTTCTTCTTTACAATTTTAGAAAGTTCAACCGCCAAAAGGGTTTCATCGGTGCCACAAATCTTAGATAATTCTTGATTTAGGCTATTGCGTTTGAGTGGATCGCCAATATTTGCAACACTTTCTAGAATGTCTCGAATGGCTTCAGTCCGCTTAATGGGATCATTGCCAGCGGCATCCAGCAATAGATTGGCTTTGAAAAAAATGAAATTTTTCTCATTTTCCGCTAAATATTTGGCAAATCCATCAGAGCCCAATTTGCGACACCAACTGTCTGGGTCTTCTCCATCTGGTAACGCCACCACCCGCACATTTAAATCCTCAGTCAGCAACAAGTCAATGCCTCGCATGGATGCCTTTATGCCAGCAGAATCCCCATCATAAACCACCGTTATATTGTGCGTAAATCTACGAATAAGTCTAATTTGCCCTGGTGTAAGTGCAGTTCCAGAGCTTGCTACCACATTTTCAACCCCAAATTGGCTCAATGAAATAACATCTGTATAACCTTCGGTTAGATAAACCTTGTCTTCTTTTTTTATGGCATTTTTTGCTTGAAATATTCCATACAAAATTTCGCTTTTTTTATACAGCTCGGTCTCTGGACTGTTAACATATTTAGGCGCAGGATCTGAGCTGCTCATTTTTCTGCCTGCAAAAGCAATCACTTTCCCAGAAACCCCATGGATAGGAAAAATAACCCTATTTCTAAAAAGGTCATAATACCCTTGGTTTTCGCGCTTGCGAAGTAGACCAGCCAATTCCAAAGTTTCTAAAGTATATCCTTCATTTTTAGCTTTCGTGGCAAGTGCTTCCCAGGCGGTAGGACTGTAACCCAAACCCCATTTTTTTACTATCTCTTGGGAATAACCACGTTCTTTAAAATATTCTAAACCAATGGTTTGGCCTTCTTCCGTTTCTGTTAAATTTTCAGAAAAGAACTTTTGTGCATAATCCAAGACAATCTGGATATTTTCTCGCAGTTTTTGGTTTTCTTTGTACGCCTCGTCTTCCTTTACACCTGTTTCTATCAGTTCAATACCATACTTTTTGGCCAAATTTCTTATTGCCTCCGCATAGGAAAGATTTTCCATTTCCATTAAAAAGTTAATAGAATTCCCCCCTTTTTGGCAACCAAAACACTTATAAATACCTAGGGTAGGTGTAACCACAAAGCTTGGCGTTTTTTCATCGTGAAATGGGCAAACACCTTTAAACCTGCTTCCCGAACGCTTGAGGGCAACATATTCGCCTACAACATCTTCAATTACAGCCGCATTGAGCAACTGTTCTACGGATTGTGGCGCGATCATGGTTCAAATATACCAAAGAATTTTACTGAAGCGCATAGCTTTTAAGCACCATTACCCTGCCATTGCGAAATTCTTTTCTTATGATTCCTATATTCTTCGCAATCCAAATGCTTTTATATACAGCACCTTTTGCCGTTTTCACCTCCATCACATCCTGATATACTATACCAAAGACATTTTTTGCGTTAAAATTTTGTATTGAATCTCCAGTATTTGTGCCCACTCTAAATTTTCCACCGGTGTAATAAAACTCTGCCGTTATTTTATAAACAGTGTCTTTAACCAGAAATATGGCCCTACTTACACCTACGTCATCCGCTATTGCGCGCAGCTTTAAAACACTATCGCGGGTAGAAACAAAATTACATTCAAAAAATTGTTGACTAAACATGTCCCAAACCATTTTGCCTTCTTTAAATGCCTCTACTTGGGTTGTTTCTTTCAAGTTTGTGTCGGATTCTGAAACGTAATTCCACTTGCTACCATTGCTATATTGAAAATAAGCACGAACATCAGGTTCTATTGGATACTCGCTTTTGGTGCCCAACTTGCCACATGCACTGGAGAACAACAAACTAATAATGAGTGTTAAAAAAATAATTCGTTTCACCATATTAACTTTGCACAATTCGGCAAAATTAAAACAAATTCAACAAAAATGGATAATTTGAAAAATATTCAAAAGCAGGCAATTGAGCTAAAACCTATACTTGCAGGGATTCGCAGGCATATTCACGAAAATCCAGAATTGAGCTTTCAGGAATTTAAAACTGCTGCTTTTGTTGAAGATTATCTTCAGAATAAGCTGGGTTTAAAAACCATAAGGATGGCTGAAACCGGTGTTATCGCTTTGATTGAAGGCAATAATCCTTCCAAGAAAGTGGTTGGCTTAAGGGCCGACATGGATGCATTGCCCATAGTTGAGGTGGAAGATGGCCGCACATATCGGAGTAAAAATGAAGGAGTGATGCATGCTTGCGGACATGATGTGCATACAACCTCACTATTGGGTGCTGCTACTATTTTAAATGGTATGAAAGACCAATTTGAAGGAACCATTAAGCTCATCTTTCAACCCGGCGAAGAAAAACTACCTGGCGGAGCCAGTCTATTAATAAGGGATGGTGTTTTAGACAACCCAAAAGTGGATGTTATGATTGGGCAGCACGTAATGCCCCAAATCAAAGCAGGGTTAACTGGCTTCAGAAAAGGATTGTATATGGCCAGTACGGATGAAATATACATGACAGTAAAAGGCAAAGGGGGACACGGAGCCATGCCGCATTTCAATGTAGATCCCATATTAATTTCTGCACACATTATAGTGGCACTGCAACAAATTGTTAGCCGAATCGCCAATCCTGCAGTGCCAAGTGTTTTATCTTTCGGAAAAGTAATTGCCCAAGGTGCCACCAACGTGATTCCATCGGAGGTGAAACTTGAAGGTACATTTAGAACGCTAGATGAAAATTGGCGAGACGAGGCCCATATAAGAATTAGACAAATTGCAACAGGTATGGCCGAAAGTATGGGCGGCAGTATTGAATTGGAAATTCGGAAAGGATATCCTTTCCTTAAAAACGAGCCATTGTTAACAGGACGCTGTCAAACCAGTGCTCAGGCTTATTTAGGTGCTGAAAATGTTACAGATTTGGATGTGTGGATGGCCGCGGAGGATTTTGCCTATTACTCCCAGCATGTGCCGAGTTGTTTTTACCGTTTGGGGGTGCGCAATGAAAGCAAAGGCATTGTGCACAGTGTTCATCACCCATCTTTTGATATTGATGAAGAAGCACTTGAAAACGGTTGTGGATTGTTTGCTTGGCTGGCTTTAGAAGAACTAAAGTATTAAGCCCCAATTATTTGCCGCAAGCTGTCAACGGCCGAATCCCATAAAGAGGCGGACTGTTCTTCCTCTCCATCGTTTACAAATTCAGTAATAATGAGTTCAACATCATCGGTAATCGTGTCTTGAGAAATTCTAAATTCAAGATATTCATCTGCTGCAGGCGCTGCTGTCACCGCAAAGCGAATATACTTGTTGGTAATATTCTTAAGTATGGTACAATGTGTCTCTGTGCCATCATCCCACCTAAAGATATATTTCCCTTGTTTAACTTCAACATGGTCAGCGAACCAACTTTGCAATCCCGAAGGATTTGAAATGTATTGGTACAGAATATTCGTAGAAGAACGCAATGGATATTCTAATTCTAATTTAATTCGTTGAGGGGTATTTGCTTTGGTCATACTCATTTCTTCTCCTTGGCTATTTTGCGTTAGACCTGCAATAAAGCAATTTAGGTTTAAAGCACAAAATTTATTTTGAATATAATTTTTTTAAATGTTAAAGTGAACAAACATTCTAGCCTATGAAATTTCAAAATCTATGCTTCATTTAATAAACCTGAATTAAATGTGCATTGCAGACGCATAACTTCCATTTATATTTGCCAATTCCGTGCGATTCAACCGAACTTTTTGGATAACAAGTATTTTTATTTTTGGGGTAGGAATCTTTTGTCAATTTTTTACAGCCAAAGTGGAAGCTACAGTATGGGCCAATGCGCACAATGGACACTATTTGGACATATTTTTTCATTTTTACACCCAGGTAGTCGAATGGCCTCTCCTATTTATTTCGCTGGGTTTACTCCTATATAGAGATTGGTTTTCTGGATTAATTGCAGGGATATTTTTTGCTTTTGAGGGAATATTGGTGAATGTTTTAAAAAGATTTTTTAATGCACCTAGACCCATTATAGAAAACGGAACCCTATTTGCTGCGGCAGGTGAAGTGGTCCATAGGCACTTTTCTTTTCCCAGTGGACATACTTCCGCGGCTTTTTTTGGTTTCGGCCTTTTATCATGCATTACACAAAACAGGTTTATGGGTATTTTATATGCCGTGTTAGCCGCACTTATTGGATACTCCCGAATGTATTTGGGCCAACATTACTTAAAAGATGTTTTGGCAGGGGAGTCGCTGGGCTTACTCTTGCTCTTTACCTTTGTAAAATTACTTCCTAAAATTCAAAACAAATTCTATAAATGACCCGCAAATCAACCATACATATTCTTATAACCTTTATTGCCATTTTAATATATTTACCGTTTTTAGGGGCATTTCATTTGTTTGATTGGGATGAAATTAATTTTGCCGAAGCCGCCCGTGAAATGCTAGTTTCTAAAAATTGGAGTCAAGTTCAAATTGGATTTGAACCCTTTTGGGAAAAACCACCTCTCTTTATTTGGCTACAAGCGAGTTGTATGCAAATTTTTGGAATTAATGAATTTGCTGCGCGACTGCCTAGTGCACTTTCTGGTATAGTAACCCTTAATTTATTGTACCATTTTGGCCGATCTATCATTGGTCATTTTGCTGGAATCTTTTGGACACTTGCTTTTGCAGGCAGTTTGGCTCCTTCTCTTTATTTCCATATTGGCATTATAGACCCCGTTTTTAACTTGTTTTTATTTCTTTCCATTCACCAATTGTTTAAAAGTGAATTGGCCAATTTGAAAAATGAATCTGCTAGAATTCATTATTTATTAGCAGGGTTTTACGCAGGCTTAGCGGTTTTAACCAAAGGTCCCGTGGCTTTGCTGATTGTATTTCTCGTAGGTTTTGTGCGCTTAATTGCAAATAGAAAATTTGTCTGGCCCGGATTTCTAAATTTGTTTCTTTTTACAATGGCTTCTTTTGCCATTGCTTCACTTTGGGTGGTGCCAGAAATTGCGATGCGTGGATTCACTGTTTTACAGCATTTTATCGATTACCAAATAACTTTGTTCCATGGCCAAATAGATTGGCACAATCAGCCTTGGTTTTATCACATTCTGGTTTTGCTATTTTTGTGCTTTCCTTCCTCCATTTTTGCAATGCCGCACTTGATAAAAAATACATCTTTTTCTGGCACTGAAAAACTCTATGCGTCTTATATGCGCGCCACCTTTTGGGTAGTGTTGATTCTATTTAGCATTGTTTCTACAAAAATAATTCATTATAGCAGTATGTGCTGGATTCCGCTAGGTTGGTTTGCCGGTTATTCCTTATACAGGAAACATACAAACAGGGCATCTATTTCGTCGTGGTTATTTATTCCAACATTCTTCATTGTTGTTATATTGGGTGCAGCTACCACACTTGCGCCACTGGCATTTACAGTGCCTGCTATTGCCAAAATGTTGGCCCAAATTAATGACCCAACGGCGCAAGCAATATTAACCCAAAAAATTCCTTGGATTGGATTTGAATGGTTGTTGGGTTTGGTCTTTATTGTAGCTTGTTTTTGGTGGTGGATTCGATATAAAGTTTCTAAAAAAATAAATTTCAGCGGCCTATTTGTTATAACCTTACTTTTTTCATCACTATTTTGGATCCTTATTTTGCCAAAATTAGAGAACGCACTGCAAGGCAAATATATAAACCAAATCAAAGAAATTGGCGCATCTAATTCCACGCAAGAGAGTTGGGGTTTTAAAACATATGCCATTTATTTTTATGGCAATGCCCGCCCAGAAGATTTTAAAGGTGCGTGGGAAAAAAACATGCGTAAGTTCAATCTCAGTCCATCCCCTAAATACGAAACCCGGGTGCGGTATTTCATGAATGATGTGTTGGATAAACCTGTATATATTTATACCAGAATTAATTATAAACCAGATGATGATTTCCGCCAAAAATTCGATAAAAAAGAAAATTTGGGTGCCTATATAATTTGGCAACGCAAATCAAACAATGTTCCTTAATGTTGATTCATTCTTAAATTTAAAAATCCAAGCTAAATAAAACCTCGAGCAACCTAATATGTCTAAAGAAATAAAAATTATTGAAGCCGCATCAGAAAATGGAGCAGGGAAAAGAGGTGCAAGCCTTGGGCCTAAAGCCGTTTTATTGGAAGCTAGAGAACAGAATAGTTCTATTTTTAACCATCGCTTGTGGGAGGAAGTGCCCAACGGGAATCAAAATATTTCCCCAAAATACAATACCCCTCATGCAAGGAACATCGAAAATCTGGTACTTTCCTTGGAAGAAGTTGCAAAAAAGGTAGAAATCACCCTGCGAGACGATTATTTCCCTTTGGTCATAAGCGGAGATCATTCAAACGCAATAGGCACCGTTTCTGGGATAAAAAATTATTTTACCGATGAAAAAATTGGGGTTATATGGGTAGATGCTCATTTAGATCTTCACTCCCCTTATACAACTCCATCGGGCAATATGCACGGCATGTCGCTAAATGCACTTTTAGACAAAGACAATTTGGAATTTAAGCGCAATCAACCTGCGCAATTGACCGAAGATTTGTGGGAGAAAATAAAACGATTGGGTTCTCACGGTATTTGTCCAAAACTTCAGCCCGACCATATTGTTTTCATTGGTACACGCGATTTTGAAAAAGAAGAAATTGCATTGGTAGAAAAATACAGTATGAAAGTTTTCGATCCAGATCATGTGCGGGATATGGGCATAGAATTGGTGATTGAAGAAACACTAAAACACCTAGAGCATTGCGATTATTTGTATGTATCCTTCGATGTAGACTCGCAAGACACTACCATTTCCGAAGGCACAGGTACACCCGTAGACGGTGGTTTGCTCTACCCTGAAGCTGAAACTGTTTTTAAAACTTTGTTTCACCACCCCAAAGTAGTTTGCTTCGAAATCTCAGAAATTAATCCCTTGCTGGATACCGAAAATAGAATGGCAAAATCCGTGTTAAAACTGTTGTCAAAGGTGATTTAACTTTTATAGACCTTCTACGTTTAGAATCGTCGAAATAAGATCCTTGGGGTTGGGAATCCGCGAAATGCGAAACCTCGAGAGTCTTAGAAGAGAGAAATAAAATGGGTATGTGTCGTTCAACCGACAATCTATTTGTTTATTTTGCGGCAATTTTGCAGCATGAAAATTAACATATCCTCATTGCTTTTAATGTACTTTGGGCTAGCTTAGTTTAGCCTTCCATCCGATTTTTTTCGCAAAAAGCATTACAATATAGACAAAAATGCACTTGCAATCGGAGGCTATGATCCTGTGGCTTATTTTGCATCTCACAAAGCCGTGAAAGGAAAAAGCTCCATTTCCTATTCTTTTCATGGTGTAAAATATTACTTTTCCAGTTCAGCTAATTTGGCCAAATTCAAATCCAATTCAGAAGGGTATGAGCCCGCTTACGGCGGATGGTGCGCATATGCGATGGGCAACAGCGGAGAAAAAGTAGAAATAGGCCCTGTAACATTTAAAATCATCAATGGGAAAACTTATTTGTTTTATAATGCGTATTTTAACAATACCAAAACCAAGTAGGATGAAAATGAAAAGGCCTTGAAAACAAAGGCAGAAATAAATTGGACCAAAATATTAAAACAATGAACATACAAAAAATTGGAATCTTTACACTGAAGGCAATTGCAGCCATAATAATGTTGCAAACCTTAACCTTTAAATTCAGTGGTGCGCCCGAATCGGTTTATATTTTCACTACCATGGGTATAGAACCTTGGGGCAGATATGGCAGCGGAATTGTTGAAGGATTGGCTTCTATTCTTTTATTTATTCCGCGAACAACTTGGCTGGGAGCCATGCTTGGCTGCGGCGTTATGGCAGGTGCCCTTATTTCCCATCTCACCAAACTTGGGATAGTGGTTATGGGTGACGGAGGTCAACTTTTTGGTCTTGCAATTGTAACTTTTACCTGCTGTGGCATACTTTTATTGCTCAATAGAAAACAAATCCCTATTATTGGAAAATTCTTATGAGATTAATTACATCGATATTTTTCTGCGTGCTCAACATTAGCATTGGTTTGAATTTAAAGGCTCAAGGTTGTAGTGATGCCGGCTTTTGCACTGCAGGTAGCATGCGATCCGGCGACAAAACGAACCCGGAATACAAAAATGACCTCAGGTTGGGTTTTGGCTTTGGTATAGGTGAACAAGGTGTGAAAATTGGTCAAATCTTGACTGAATATAACCGTAAGGTATTCAAAAACGGGCTGTTCCAAGTAAAATTCCCATTCACTTTTACATCAGGTGCGTTGGGAAGTGCAAATGGCATAGGCGATCCTTCTTTGGTATATACACATTCCCTAAATACCAAAAAAGCAGCACCCTTAAACCTAAGTGCTGGATTTAAATTTCCACTAGGTAAAACCAACACTGCTTATACCGGTAGCTTAAGCCTTCCGATGCCCTACCAAACGGGATTGGGGACATTAGACTTCATAGCCGGTCTGAGAAGTTCTATAAAAAAGTTTTCTTTTTCTGCAGCAGCCCAGGTAGTTTTGATCCAAGGTAACAAAAACAATTTTTTACCTGAACTCGACAGTATAAATGCAGGTTTATATTTTCCATCGAATATGTTACAACGTGGAAATGACTTGCTGTTGCGAGTAGATAGAAAATTCGAATTCCAAAAATTCAGCATTGAACCAGGAATCCTTGCCATTTATCGCATCTTGGGAGATAAATTAACAAACCAATTGGGCGAAAATAAGATTTACCCCGGCTCTGAAGGATTAACACTGAATATTACCATAAATACAGTTTTTAAGCTAAGCGAACAAAGTAATCTTTTGTTTTCAGTTGGCGCACCTGTAATTGTGAGAGTTTCTAGGGCAGACGGACTAACTCGTGCATTGGCTTTATCCGTAAATTATCTTTACACTTTTGGCAAAGTAAAATAATACAATGGAATTAAAATACCCGCTAAAATCATTGGAAGAAATCGTAGTGCAAATTGTAAAATATTTGGGCAACTTAAATACGGTTCAATATTCCCAAAATATTTCGATACTTTCTGAAAATTCAATAGGCAAACACATCCGACACATTTTAGAAGGCCTAGAATCTTTAGAAAATGGTTACTTAACTGGTATTGTAAATTATGACAACCGCATACGCCAAGAAGTTTATGAACAAGATATCAGCGCGGCACAAAATAGATTTTTAGAAATTTTAGAATCTTTGAAAAATCACGAAGAAAAGGAACTATTTATTGCTGCAGATTATTCTGGAGATGAATCAAAGGTTGCATTGCTAACATCCTCTTACAACCGAGAAATTGCATATAATTTAGAACACGCCATTCATCACCTGGCTATCCTAAAAATTGCGACAAAATTTGCTTTCCCTGAAATTACAATACCGCAAAATTTTGGCATCGCATATTCTACCCTTAAGTTTCAAAATTCAAGAATTTCGAGCAAATAAGGCCAAGTGGTTGTGCAGAAAAAGGAAAACGTTATTTCCAACATAGAATTTCTACCTACTTGGGTACTCTTTATCCCCCAATTTATACTGTTACTTTGGTACGCCATAACCCGCTTGAGAATCACCTATTTCACAACCGCAAATCCAGGCATATATTTAAGTGGCTTATACGACGAATCTAAAAACGAAATTTTAAATTTAATACCAACCCAGCTAGTTCCAAAAACATTATTTTTATTGGGAACGATTCCGGCAAATGCTAAATTCAACGAAATAGAAAAAGCACAATTTATCTACCCTTTGATTTGCAAACCTGATGCCGGTGGACGTGGTGTAGGCGTTGCCAAAATTGAAAACAAAAACTCCCTTATTGACTATTTAAAAGAGTGCAATTCGAATTTATTGGTACAAGAATTTATTCATTTGCCAAATGAAGCGGGTATATTTTTCTGTGCTTCTCCTACGGGTAAATTTTTCGAAATCACTTCGCTTACGTTAAAAACATTTTTGACGGTTACTGGCAATGGAACTAGCACAGTAGCGGCATTGCTAAAGGAAATACCGCGTGGTGCAAAACAATTGGACAGATTGCGCATTGAAAATCAAGAATTGCTCATTTCTATTCCTAAAATGGGTAAAAATATTTTGATTGAACCTATAGGAAATCATATACGTGGTACTGAGTTTATAGATGGAAAAGAATTCATTAGCGCCAAAATGGTTGCCTCTTTTAAATCGATAGTTTCTCAAATACCTGGCATTTATTATGGTAGATTTGATGTGAAATTTAAGGATATGGAATCTTTAGAAAATGGTATATTTTCTGTTTTGGAATTAAATGGCCTCACATCCGAACCTACGCATATTTACGACCCCCATTATACACTAATAAAAGCTTGGAAATCGGTTTGGTACCATACTGCCAAAATGATGAAAATTGCAGGTGAAAACCAAAAACTCGGAGCAAAACCTGCATCTGTAAAAGAAGTTTGGCATTGTTTGTACCAACATTTTAAATAAAACAATGCACTGGAGCTTGCTTTTTCTTATTACCATAATCATTAGCTATGTAGCATCACTGCAACCTGCACCATTGAATTTATTGGTTTTTAAAACCAACATTGATTATGGCAAAAAAAATGCACTTTGGGTAGCATTTGGTGGTGTTTTTCCAGAATTTATTTATTGCTTTACCTGTGTTTTACTAATTCAAACCAAATGGTTTACCGACAATGTTTTATGGATGCGATTGGCGGTTCCCATTTTGCTTTTTAGCATGGCGTGGAATACATTTCGTAAAAAAAAAGAAACCGGTAAGGTCAAAACATTCACCCTTCCCTACTTTTGGAAAGGGCTATTCACAGGTGCATCTAACCCCATGCTGCCTATCTTTTGGTTTGGAATGCTAACTTCCATCGCAAGTTATTTCAACATCAATTCATTCACCTTTACTGAAACACTTCTGTGTGCATTTGGGGCCTCGATTGGAGAATTTGTTTTACTGTTGCACTACATTTCCATTTCAAACAAAATAGCGAAGGTGCTTAATAAAAGTGGCAATCGAATGAATATTTTCCTAGGTTGGACTTTTATTGTAGTGGCTTGCGCAGAGAGTATACACCTGTTATATTTGATTTTTTTTCATGGAAAATAAGTATTGGCATTTGCGAAATCACAAACTGTTCAAATCATTAAACAATGATCAAATTAACAGTTTGTGCATCATAACCGGATTTAAAGAGGCCATCAAGGGGGAATTGATTTTTTTTGAAAGTGAGGACGAACCCAAAATATATTTATTAAAAAAAGGGAGGATAAAAATATCCGATTCGAATGAAAATGGCGATGAAATCATCAAAGACATTATTGTTCAAGGAGAATTGTTTGGAGAAATTGCATTTGAATCGAATAGCAAAGACTCTACAGAATACGCAAAAGTACTTACCCCAAATGTGATAATTTGTAGTTTTTTGGTACGTGACTTTAAAAGAATTATGGCAACGCATCCAGATTTGGCGCTGCATTTTACAACATTTATTGGATTGCGCCTCAAGCGTTTGCAAAACAGATATTCAAATTTGTTTTTCAAAGATGTTCGCATACGGTTAATTGATTTTTTTAAGGAATTAATTCAGGCAGACGGCAAAGAAACTGAGCATGGCACTTTAATTCCCAACTATTTAACCCACCAAGATATCGCAGGCTTAATATGTTCAACCCGCCAAACGGTAAATCAACTTATCCATGACTTTGAAAAAGAAGGATTGATGAAATATGAGAGGAAAGAAATGCTGTTCTATCCAAAATTTAAAAAGATTAACAATTAATTTTTTCTAATCTACTGGATTCCGAAACTTGTATTACTGCCTATTTCAATACCATCTATGTTTCGTATTTCAACAATTTCGAAACCTAGATGGTCTTGTTTTCAAGTTGAATTACGTTTCCAAATCATCATTTTTAAGTATCATTTTTTCTTTTAAATTATGAAGCGCAAAAAATTCATTCAAATTTAAGATTACATCCAATATTAAACCTTTTGAAATACAATTATTTGGCATATCCAAAATATAGCTGTTACAAGATGACCATTTCCATTCTTTAAAATCCTTAGTGAAACCATGTTTAACCGGATTTAAATGGACATACAAAATTGTATTCAACAATTGAGAGTCAGAGGTGATTTGTTTGGCTTTGGAACATTTCATAAATAAAGATCCCATTCGTTTATACACTTTATTAAACGACTTTGTATGGCTGTTAAAAAAGTTCGAAAATGGCTGGTTTATGGTTTTTTGAATCAAATAATACCTTTTCTCAGGATCCAGAATATACCATTTTTTTAAAAAACTGGGCTAGGCTTTAAAAAAATGTACCAATTCTTCTTCAAACATTATTTTTATTACCAAGTGAAAATGATTGTCTAATAAACAGTATGCGTTTATTTCTGCAATTGACCCTAAATACATATTTAATTTACCCAGAAAAAACTGTAATTCATTCCTTCTCGGAACAATGAATCAGGCCCATTTGCATGTTTGTAGACGTGATATGTTGTTTCAGGATTTAGCAAGCAACAAATTAATAAACCTCAAGTAACCTTACCCCAACAACCAATCTAAGGTATCCACCCCGTCTGCATAATCCCAGAGCATGGTTTTTTGAGCTTCACCCGGTTTCAATTTAGAATATTGGGTAGAAATGCTGGTTATGCATTGAATTTTTTCTGCGTTTTTTAACAACCAATTTTTAGCATCTATTCCTTGGGAATAAAAACTGTAATTCAAAACACCCACCGGACTATAAAGTGCGTCCTTTTGTTGTAACAACAAATAGCCTGCATCCAAATGCTTATCTAAATTCATCAGCAAAAGGGCTTTGTGGTAATTGTAATTGTTTGCATATTTGTTGTGATTTATACATTCCATAAAGGTTGGTTCCCAAGTTTCCAGCATTTCGTACAATGTATATCCTTGTGGCAACAAGAGGTGGGTTACATTTCTGCATCCTAATCCAAAATAATCAAAAACATCATGCCCGAAACCCAAAAAATCTTCATGGGTCTCTTTCCCAGTTAGAACCGAAACACTGTTTCTGTTTTTTCGCAGCAAATGCGGAATGTTTCTGAAATAGTACTCAAAGTAACGGGCTGAATTATTACTTCCTGTGGCAATTGCGGCATCAATGCCTTTTAACTGGTCAGAAAAAATAATTCTTTCTGCTAATTCTGGGTAGACCTCAACCGCCTTTTTTACCCAGAATTTTGGCAATACTTCATCTTCTGAACTTGATTTTACAATTACTTGATATCCAGCAACCAAACCGCACATCAAATCGTGCATACCAACCAATGGAATATTGCCCGCCATGATGATGCCCAACTTTTTCCCATGGTATTTTGGAGGTATTGGATACTTAGACAGCCATTGTGTTGCATTGTCAACTTGCAATGCTTGCAACCAATTATCCAAGCTTTTATCAATGTTGCTTACTTCAAACCATTTGTTTTTTATATATCCCTCTTGTTTCTTCAATTGCCAAGCTTCGTCTTTGTAATGGTGTTCAAGTGCCGAATGAAATGCTTGTAATATCTGTTTGGGATCCATGCCGCAAAATTAAGGACTATGCCAAACATGTGTAACTTTAATGCTGCATTTTCAGTATAATCTTGCAAGCCGCCAATATGTGTATTTTATTTGCACCCATGTATCGTATTTTTAAAACATGCATTTTCATTGCATTGTTGTTTTGCTTTGGCCAAAGCCATGGACAAGCCCGCTTTAAATTGGGACTGTCGGCTGGCGGAACTATCTCTAAGAATTTACCCTCGGATACTTTACCCAAAAACTTCACCAGCCGCAACAAGGTAGGACTGGGTGTGGGTATTGTAGCACAATATGATTTGCGCAAAATGATGAGCATTACTTTTGGCATTTTGTATGTTGGAAAAGGCTATAAGGTTAATAACGATACACTTCCCGCATTTCCAAGTGTTTCTAAACAAGTTAACACCATCAATATTCCAGTGGGCATATCCTTTCGTCAAAATTTTAATTCCAGTAATTTTATTCAAGAAAAATTCGGATTTTCAGCCAACATTAGTCTTGATAAAGATTCGACTTCCGCTAGAAACAATGGCCAATATTCAGCTTTTCGCATCAATGAAAAGCGTCTAAATCCCATTTACCCTATGTTCTATTTGGGTGTTGGCATGGGCGGAACTTCAGAAAATGGCGATAGGTATGAATTTGGTGTCACCTATTACCAAAGTTTCTCAAAAGATGCCCAACTTACCGTGCAGCATAGCAAAAATTTTAGCAAAAGTTTTCCTTTAAATTACCGTGGAGGTTTTATTATGATAAGCTTTAGTTATTATTTCAATTTGGCCAATTTTAAAAGAAGTAGCGATTATTTTGAATAAGCTTAATTTCGCACTATAAAAACCGGAATTTCTACTTTATGCCTTACTGCATCCACGGTAGTGCCAAAAACTACATCTTTTAACCCTTTGTGACCATGGGCGCCTATTACCAACAATTCAGCGCCAAATTCTTTTACCAGACGTGGAATTTCTCTTTTGGGATTGCCAAAACCCAATGCCACGCGCACATTGTTGTAGCCCAATTTAAGCAGGTGATCTTTATACACTTCCAATTGCTTTCGGTCTGTTTCACTTTCATGGTCCTGAATTTCCTGACCCATCATTATGGCGCCGGCAGATTCTAATACGTGTACCAATAAATATTGGCTATTTAACCCACCTTGAGCCAGGGCATTTTTTATGGTGGCACTGTCGGCTTTCGAAAAATCAACGGTTACCGCTATTCTGTTGTATTCAGGTTTATCCAAATCTGTTAGATCTCCTTTCAATCCGTGAGGCTGGTATCCTTTGTATTTTTTACTTCGCTTAAAAACGGGTTGAAATGTAATATAAAACAACAACACCAATACGGATATAACCAAAACAAAAAGCAACCAAACCCAAGCTGAATTGGGATTTTCCGCATACCATTCCCATAACTTATCTGCCACCAATTTTATATTGAGGCTGACGATGACAATGGCACAAATCCACGCTGCAATTCGGGTTAACCTTGAAATGGCAAACTCTCCCATTTTGGCTTTGTCACTTACAAAATGGATTAATGGAATGACCGCAAACCCCAATTGGAGACTTAAAATCACCTGACTTAGAACCAACAATTCACCCGTAGCACCTTCACCCATATATTGTATGGTAAGCAGGGCAGGAATGATGGCAATAACCCTAGTAATGATTCGACGCAACCATGGTTGTATCCGCAAATTCAAGTAACCTTCCATGATTATTTGACCTGCAAGTGTGCCCGTTATGGTCGAACTTTGGCCTGCCGCAATTAGCGCAATGGCAAACAAAGCTGGAGCCAAGGCGGTTCCCAACAATGGTTCTAAAAACTTATGTGCATCCTGAATTTCTGCAACGCCATAAAGGCCATTGTTGAAAAATGTGGATGCCGCTAAAATCAATATTGCTGCATTTACAAAAAAAGCAAGATTCAAAGCTATAGTTGAATCAATAATGTTGTACCGAATGGCCTTGCGCAATTGAATAGGTGTCCTCTCAAATTTGCGCGTTTGAACCAACGATGAATGCAAATACAAATTATGCGGCATTACCGTTGCGCCTATAATTCCTATGGCAATGTACAAAGCCGTTTCGTTTGGCAAAGTTGGGATGAAACCAAGCACAACTTGTCCCATATTTGGCGATGCCAAAAACATCTCTACCAAAAAGGAACCACCAATAATGGCAACCAAACAAATAATAAATGCTTCCATTTTTCGGATTCCATAATTGATCAAAAACATCAATAAAAAGGTATCTAACACAGATATGCCAACTCCCCACATTAAGGGTAAATGAAACAACAATTGCAGTCCTATGGCCATACCCAAAACTTCAGCCAAATCACAGGCAGCAATGGCTATTTCTGCCAACAGATAGAGTGAAAAATTAACTATTTTGGGGTATTCTTCTCGAGATGCTTGGGCCAAATCGCGTCGTCTAACGATACCTAGCCTAGCACTTAAACTTTGCAATAGCAAAGCCATCATATTAGACATGAGTAAAACCCAAAGTAAAGAATATCCAAACTGGGAGCCACCGGCTATGTCGGTTGCCCAATTCCCCGGATCCATATATCCAACACTTACCAAATATGCAGGACCTAAAAATGGAAGAATTTTTCTAAAAACTCCTTTCCTATTGGCAGTATTTACAGATTCATTTACCTCCGCCAGCGATACTTTTGTATGGTGAGGTGCGTTTTCTTGGTTTTCCATTTTACGCTGTACTAAAATTATTTTTAGGCAAGCCTAAATGCAAATATAAGGGAATAATAAGATTGTAGGGTTAATGGACAAAAATTAGGCTGAAAATCGCACAGATGCTTATATGGCCTATGTTTGAGTCTTGTTACTATTAAGGAATAAAAAATCAGCCGTTTTGGCCATACCAAAGAGATTTAGGTAAATCCATCAATGCACTCTATCCCCGCGCATTTCTAAGCTTTCTATAATTTTTGCTTCACCATCGAGTATGTATTTCCAACGTTCTTTTACATAATCATCTGGCATATATTCTTTGGCCAAGTCTAAAAACATGCGGTAATGGCCGGCTTCACTGACCATAAATTCGTGGTAAAACTCACGCAAATCAGCATCGCTGCAATACAAGGTAAGCAAACGAAATCTTTCACAGCTGCGTGCTTCAATAATCGCATTGATCAATAAATGTTCTACCAGCTGCTGCTCTCTACTCCCCCCTTTCATCATCAAATTCTTCAGATGAACCACATATTCGTCTTTACGCTTTGGACCCATTTTAATACCACGCCTTTCCATTTCCTTTAATACTTTACGAAAATGGCCCCATTCTTCAGCTACCAACGGTGCCAATTCCCGCACCACACTGTCTTTATCTGGGTATTTTACAATTAATGTAATGCCACTAGTCGCCGCTTTTTGCTCGCAAAAGGCATGGTCTATTAAAATTTCGTCGATGGTTTTCTCTGCTATATTTACCCACCTGGGATCTGTAGGCAATTTTAAACCCAACATACGCACACTGTGCAGGTTTTCCTCTAAGTTTTGATCTTGTAGCATCAACCCTCTATTTTATGCACCCTGGTTTCGTGCCGTCCACCTTCGAATGCTGTTTCTAAAAAGGCATCTGCTATTTTAAATGCTTTTGCTTTGCTCACAAACCGCGCTGGGATGCAGATTATATTTGCATTGTTGTGCAAACGAGCCAATGAGGCTACCTCCTCTTTCCAGGCCAAAGCGGCACGAATGCCCTTGTGTTTATTGGCAGTAATACAAACGCCGTTTCCACTGCCACAGATTAAAATTCCTAAATTGTTTTCACCACTTTCCACACTTTCTGCCACAGGATGCGCATAATCAGGATAATCCACACTGTCAGCATTGTCGGGACCGAAATCTTGCAATTCATATCCTTTTACTACCAAGTAGGCAATAAGGTCATTTTTAAACTTAAATCCAGCGTGATCTGATCCTATGGCAATATTCATGGTACAAATCTAAAGTTTAGTACCATTTGGTTGTGCGTGATTTATTCACTTTTTACAGAAATTTACACTGATTCACAGTTTCAATCATTCGCTTCAGCAGCTTTGCGTTTTTCTACCCTTTTGGCAATAAAAATCCCCACAACATACAATGACATCAGCGGCAAACCAAGCAACAATTGTGAAAAAATATCGGGTGAAGGAGTTGCAATACCTGCAATAATAAAAATAATTACCGCTGCATAACGCCAATACTTCTTAAGAAAAGCTGAACTTACCAGCCCGATTCTAGCCAATATATATATCAATACAGGCAACTCAAATACCAAACCAGTGGCCAAGCTCATAAATGTAACGAACCCTGTTACACTGCTTACAGTTATTATGTTCTTTATTTTAGGACTTAAACTGTAATTTAAAAGGAAATTAGTTGCAACAGGTACCAAAAGAAAATAAGCAAAAACAACCCCAGCAAAAAACAACAAAGAAACCACAAAAAGAGACCTCCTAATCTTGGCTATTTCTTTTTGTTTGAGAGCAGGTTTTACAAATTTCCATATCTCGTTTACTATAAATGGGAATGCCACTATAATTCCAGCCACCATTGAAATTTTAAATGCACTCACAAATTGTCCCTGTATTTGCTGGCTTTGCATTTCCACTGCAGGTGGAATCCAGCATAGTGTGTCATTCCCCATAACCAATTTACCCAAATTACAGAAAAATTGGTAACCCCAAAATCCTTTTTCAAACGGAGCTAAAATTACTTTATCAAAGAGGTCTTGAACAAAAACAAATGCTACAATTATCCCCACAAGTAACACAAGGGCAATGCGCACCAGCTTGCTTCGAAGCTCATCAATGTGCTCAAAAAAGCCCATATTTTTCTCATATGGGTAATGTTCATCTTGTTGATCTAGTGCCATGGAAAAGGACGCAAATTTAGGTCTGAAACTGATTAAACCCTACATCTTTACCCACATAATATGGGTTTTTTTGGGTTTCAATAAAACATCACATTACCATGCCACCGCAAACATTTAATGTCTGTCCGGTAACATATGTGCTCATATCCGAAGCTAAAAATAAACACATGTTGGCAACATCATCTGTGCTTCCGCCGCGCTTCAATGGGATAGTATCAATCCAAGCCTTTTTCACATCTTCGTTTAACCCATGGGTCATTTCTGTTTCAATAAAACCCGGGGCCACTGCATTGCAACGAATACTGCGGCTGCCAATTTCTTTGGCTACACTTTTGGTGAATCCTATCATACCCGCTTTGGATGCCGCATAATTTGCTTGTCCTGCATTTCCCGTGATCCCCACTATACTTGTCATATTGATGATACTGCCCGATTTGTTGCCCAAAAAATGCCTTAAAAATGCTTTGGTTAGGTTAAATGCGCTTTTTAAATTCGTATTCATCACATCATCCCATTGTTCCTCAGTCATTCGCATCAGTAACGTATCGCGTGTAATTCCAGCATTGTTAATAAGGATATCTACTTTGCCAAAATCTGCAATTACCGCGGTTGCTAAATCTTCGCTTGCTTTAAAATCAGCAGCATTGCTTTGATATCCTTTCGCTTTTATGCCAAAAGCTGCCAACTCTTTCTCAAATGCCACAGCTTTCTCCACAGAAGCGGCATACGTGAACGCCACATTGCAACCATTTTTTGCAAATACTTCAGCGATTCCTTTTCCTATTCCTCGAGACGCGCCCGTGATTAACGCCGTTTTTCCCTTTAACATGCCGCGAAAATAATGAAAATTTAAACAAATTGCCTCCGATGGATATGTTTTCTGTGGATAAGTTCCAAAGTGTTATAATTCAACTTTTTAAATCCTTTACCGCTAACTTTTTTTCAAATATATTTGCTTAATCGAATTTTTTGTTTAGCTTTGCACCTCTTTTCTTAAACAAAACATGAAAGAACAATACTCCATCAGCGATTTAGAATCGATTTCTGGAATTAAAGCCCATACTATTCGTATTTGGGAACAGAGGTATGCTTTGTTCAATCCAGAAAGAACGGAAACAAACATTCGCTTATATACAGATTCCGATTTGAGAAAGTTATTAAACATTGGTACATTGCAACGTTATGGATGGAAAATCTCCAAATTGGGCAAATTAACGGCAGATGAAATAACCTCTGAGATTAAAAATCACAAATTAGAAACTGTAACCGAATCTAATTTTATTCAAGACTCTATTGATGAGCTTATTTTGCATACCATTTCTATGGATGAGAATGGGTTCAATGCTGTTTTCAGCATCGCAGAGAATCAAATGGGGTTTCAAAAAATGATTGGCAGCATTATTTTTCCAATGCTAGTAAAAATTGGTTTGCTCTGGAATGCAGACGAGATTATGCCATCGCAAGAACATTTCATTACCAATATTATCAAGTTTAAGATAGCAGTTGCCACAGATAAATTACCTCCAATTTATACCTATGAGTATAAACCCATTCTCTTTACACCAGAAACAGAGATGCACGATATTGGGCTGTTGATGGTAAATTATTTATTGCGCAGCCAAGGTATTCCTACCTTATACCTTGGACAAAGCATTCCGTTTGAAAACATCAATGCTGCCGCTAAAATATCAAAATCAAATGCGCTGGTTTGTTCCATTACTTTAATAACCGACAAGGATAAATTGACTAAATATTTGCGAAAACTTGCCATTTTACCTAGTTTTGATCAATTTCTGGTGATTGGAAATTCAGATTTGCCAGAAATGATTAAATTGCCGTCGAATATTACCTTTGTTAAAAATCCAGCAAATATTCACAAATATTTTCTTAAGAATCTCAATTAAAAAAAATGTCCGAAAAGAAAATTGTAATCATTGGGAGTGGTTTTGCAGGTCTTGCATCAGCAGCATGCCTAGCGCAAAAAGGGTATGAAGTAACCGTGCTTGAAAAAAATGATTCAGTTGGGGGCAGGGCAAGACATTTTTCTGAAAATGGGTTTATGTTTGATATGGGTCCAAGTTGGTATTGGATGCCAGGTGTATTTGAAGATTTTTTCAAACTATTTGGCAAAAAAGTTTCAGATTATTACCATTTAAAAAGACTTTCACCAGGTTATGTCATTCATTTTGGCGATGGAAACACTATGGAGGTGCCAGATGCTAAGGAAGACATATACAATTTATTTGAATCCAAAGAAAAAGGTGCAGGAGAAAAGTTGCGAATCTTTTTAAAAGATGCTGAAAGAAAATACAAAATTTCTATGCAGGACTTGGTATTTAAACCTTCGCTTTCCATTACAGAATTTTTTAATGCAAAAGTATTTGCCAATTTGTTTAAAATGCACCTTTTTGAATCTTTTCACAAATATGTGCGACGCTATTTTACCCATCCTGATTTAATTAAACTTTTAGAATTCCCTATCCTTTTTCTAGGTGCAAAACCCCAAAATACGCCTGCACTTTATAGTATGATGAATTATGCAGGACTATCGGCTGGCACATATTATCCACAAGGAGGAATGCGCAAAGTACCCGAAGCCATTGAAGAACTTGCCATTTCATTGGGTGCAAAAATTATTTTAAATGAACGCGCTTCGAAAATTGAAGTTGAAAACAATATAGCCACAGGGGTTTGGGCTGGCAAAAACTTCTATCCAGCCGATGTTGTAATTTCAGGCGCTGATTATGCATTTACGGAACAAAATTTATTGGAAGAAAATTACAGAAACTATAGTTCCAATTATTGGGGAACGCGCACATTGGCGCCCTCTGCGCTTATTTTTTACTTGGGAATTAATAAAAAGATCGAAGGATTACACCACCATACCTTATTTTTCGACTCAGATTTTGAAGTGCACGCCCATGAAATTTATACAGATCCCAAATGGCCAACAGACCCTTTATTCTATTTGTGCTGTCCTTCCGTTTCAGACGCTGCTGTGGCGCCTGTTGGGAGTGAAAATTTGTTTGTACTTATTCCATTGGCAACGGATATTGAAGACAACGAAACCATGCGCCAAAAATATTATGAGATTGTGATGCAAAGAGTAGAAAAATTCTCAGGACAATCTATCCGAAACAACGTTGTTTTTAACAAAAGTTATTGCATCAATGATTTTAAAAATGATTACAATGCCTTGCGCGGAAATGCATATGGCCTTGCCAATACGTTAAAACAAACAGCCGTATTAAAGCCAAGTATGCGCAATAAAAAAATTAAAAACTTATTTTATACGGGCCAATTAACCGTTCCAGGTCCTGGTGTTCCCCCGTCCCTAATTTCTGCTCAAATTGTTTCAAATTTGGTAGATAAACAACTAAAAAAATAGAAAATGAAAATACTTTTTGATAAAGTTTCTGCCAAAAGCAGCAAATTGCTCACCCACACCTACAGCACTAGCTTTTCACTTGGAATTCATTTTCTGGGTAAAAAATACCATGAACCTATTTTTAATATTTACGGGTTTGTGCGCTTGACTGATGAAATTGTAGATAGTTTTCACGGTTTCAAACAAAAAGAATTGTTGGATCAATTGCGGAGTGATTTAGACAAAGCCTTGGCCGACAAAATTAGCCTAAATCCTATTTTAAATAGTTTTCAGCAAACGGTACACAAGTTTCAAATCGACCGTGAATTGATTGATGCTTTTTTATACAGCATGGAAATGGATTTAACCCAAGCATTTCATGACAAATCTTCCTACCAGAAATACATTTTAGGTTCGGCGGAAGTGGTAGGCTTAATGTGCTTACGCGTTTTTACAGATGGGAATAACGCGTTTTATGAAAAATTAAAACCCTCGGCCATGAAATTAGGTGCTGCTTTTCAAAAAGTTAATTTTCTTAGAGATTTAAAACAAGATTTTTCAATTCTCGGTAGAACTTATTTTCCAGGTATTGATTTCAATAGTTTTAATGCACACCAAAAAAATGAAATTGAAAAAGAAATTGAAAAAGACTTTGAGGATGCGCTTATAGGAATTAGACACCTGCCGCGCACATCAAAACTAGGTGTTTATGTGGCGTATGTATATTACAAAGCACTGAATCAAAAAATAAAATCGCAAACGCACGAAACCATTATGAATGGGAGGATACGGGTTTCCAATTACCAAAAAATAGCCTTAATGTTTCAATCAATTGTAAGGTTTAATTTCAATTTTATTTAATTTTGTAAACACATGACAGTATTGATGAACGCACTTATTTGTATTGGAACTTTCTTCTTCATGGAAGGCGTGGCTTGGTTCACCCACAAGTTTATTATGCACGGTTTGCTCTGGAAGGTACATGCCGACCATCATAAAAAAGACCACGATAGTTTTTTCGAACGCAATGACTTTTTCTTTTTGCTCTTCGCTGTACCTGGCATTACACTCATGTTTTTCGGAGCCCTTGATGGGTTTAACGACATTCGTTTTTGGATAGGCACTGGCATTGCGTTGTATGGTTTTTGTTACTTTTTCGTACACGACCTTTTTATACACCAGCGCTTTCCTGTATTAAGACAAACAGAAAGTACCTATCTAAGAGGCTTGCGAAAAGCACATAAAATCCACCACAAACATTTGGGCAAATTTGAAGGTGAATGTTTTGGCATGCTTTGGGTGCCCAGAAAATATTTTATGGAAGCACGCAATTCAAGAAAAAAATAAATTTGAATCCGCATTACACATACCTTTTGGTTGACTTGTCCGCAATCTTTGTTCCGCTAATTGCCGGATTTCATCCCAAATTAAAATTTTACAAAAATCCATTTGCAGTTTTTGTGCCCATTTTACTTGCAGCAATTCCTTTTATTCTTGCAGATCACCTTTTTACCCATATGGGTGTGTGGGGCTTTAATCCCAATTATTTAACAGGTATTTATATTTTCAATTTACCCCTGGAAGAATATTTGTTTTTCATTTGCATTCCTTTTTCTTGTTTGTTTACTTACCATTGTTTTCGAGTTTTTAATATCAGTTGGCTTAGTAAAAATGCTGGGAAAAAAATGGCTCAATTTTTAATTCTATTTTTAATTATTGTTGGCACCTATTTTTATGATAGATGGTATACCGTCACCACATTTTTCGCACTAGCCATAGCAATGTTTTTTGTTTTGGTTAAAATGCAAAATTTTAATTTCGGACGCTTTTTTTCTGTTTATTCCATTTTGCTTATTCCTTTTTTCATTTGCAATGGCATACTCACTGGCACTGGACCCGACCAACCTGTTGTTTGGTACAATGATTTAGAAAATATGGGCATTCGCATGTTTACCATTCCATTTGAAGATACTTTTTACGGCATGTTGCTCATTTTTTTAAGTTGCCTTTTCAATGAAAAATGGATATATAAAAAGGTTATTTTGATTCCATAATTTGGCTATGTTGTAAAGATTGGCAAAATCCTGTTGCATGCCAGAAAAAAATTATTATGCGGAGACTCACAGAGACCGGAAAGAGATTCACAGAGGCATAAACTTTCTAAACCAAAAAAAGAACTGTCTTCCTTTGGGTTTTGGCCACAATGTTCATGTACTTTGCTTTCCCCCAATCTTTACTTCATAACCCATAATTTCAATTAATTTCCTTTTTTCTTTCGCATGTTCCTTAAATTCGCACCGTGCAGCAGGAAAAGCCTTTTGTAGATACCCCTATAGAATTCCTAAAAGGCGTAGGTCCGCAAAAAGCCGATGCACTAAAAACAGAATTGGGCATTTTTACCATTGGTGATTTATTAAGCCACTACCCTTACCGTTACGAGGATCGTTCTAAATTGTATAAAATTAGAGAACTGGATGAAAGTGAAATAAATGTACAAATAGTGGGAACAATCCAACCCCTTGGCACAGAAGGCGTAGGTACTGCAAAACGGTTCAAAGCCTTGCTACGCGATGAATCTGGTGCAATTGAACTGGTATGGTTTCGGGGCATTCAATACATAGAAAAAGCCATTAAACCAGGGCAGAAATATTTGGTTTTTGGCAGGGTAAGTGAGTTCAGAAATACAAAAAACATAGCGCACCCAGAAATAGAGGCCATAGAAGGGGAACTAAACTTAACGGGCAAAGGCCTAGTGCCTGTTTATCCGCTTACAGAGGGTATGCGCCGTAGAAGGCTGGAAAACAAATTCATGGCGCAAATTACCCAAACTGCAGTTACCCGCCCAGACTTTGCCTTACCTGAAATTTTGCCAATGGCCATGGCCGCCCAGTTAAAATTCCCAACCCGGGCTGCCGCCATCCGAAACCTACATTTACCCACAAATGCTGAAGATTTAGAAAAAGCCCAAAATCGATTAAAATTTGAAGAATTGTTTTACCTCCAATTGCGGCATTTGCAAATAAAAAACAACCGCAACCGTGAAATAAAAGGAGTTGTTTTTGGCAACGTGGGAGACTTATTTAATGACTTTTACAAAAACCATCTGCCATTTCAACTTACCGATGCGCAAAAAAAGGTAATTAAAGAAATACACGCCGATATGCGAAGCGGTAAACAAATGAACAGGCTCTTACAAGGAGATGTAGGCAGTGGTAAAACCATAGTTGCGCTATTAATTATGCTTTTGGCGGCCGACAATGGATTCCAAGCTTGTTTGATGGCGCCCACTGGCATTTTGGCTGCACAACATTATTACAGTTTAACAGAATTGCTAACACCTATGCATATAAGGCCCATTCTGCTTACAGGCGCAACAACAAAAAAACAACGCAAAGCCATTTTAGAAAATTTAAAAAATGGAGATATCCCCTTTTTAATTGGCACGCATGCTTTGATAGAAGAAGATGTTGAATTTCAAAACTTAGGCCTTGTGGTTATCGACGAGCAACACCGATTTGGCGTGGCGCAAAGGGCAAAACTATGGAAAAAAGGCAATATTGTGCCGCATGTATTGGTTATGACCGCCACCCCTATTCCTCGCACACTTGCTTTGACGGTTTATGGCGACTTAGAGGTGAGTGTAATTGACCAACTGCCGGCGGGTAGAAAGTCTATTGTAACTGTGCATAGGCACGAGAATACCCGCCCATTAATTATGCAATTTGTGAAAGAACAAATTGCCAAAGGACGGCAAATTTATATCGTTTTCCCATTGATAGAAGACAGCGAAAAACTGGACCTAAAAAGTTTAATGACAGGCTATGATAGAATAACTGAATACCTTTCACCACCCGATTACAAGTTTAGCATGGTGCATGGTAGGTTGAAACCCGATGAAAAGGATGCAGAAATGGTGAAGTTTAAAAACCACCAAACCGATATTATGGTAGCAACTACCGTGATAGAGGTAGGCGTAAACGTACCTAATGCAACGGTTATGATTATCGAAAATGCAGAACGTTTTGGTTTGGCTCAATTGCACCAATTGCGCGGCAGAGTGGGCCGCGGGGGCGACCAAAGTTATTGCATTTTGGTTACTGGGAGCAAACTTAGCGACGGCGCAAGAAAACGATTGAAAACCATGGTACGAACAACAGATGGCTTCGAAATTGCCCAGGTGGATTTAGAATTAAGAGGTCCTGGTGATATGGACGGTACCCGCCAAAGTGGACTTCTGGATTTAAAATTGGCGGACATTAGAAAAGATGAAAAATGGCTGTTATTGGCAAGGCAGGCGGCCATTAATCTACTTGATAAAGACCCTATGCTTATGAAACCAGAACATTTTATGGTGCGCAATGAATTGAATAAAATTCCACACCGGACTGTTTGGAGTAAAATATCATGAATGCACTTTCACTGCTGATTTCCACCCAAGTTAGTCCACAATATCCCAAAGCTGAAATGTGCGTACATTTCCTCTAGAACTCATACCCAATGCCAGCACATCGGCCAAGGTAATTCTTAAAAACCTGCCTTGAGCAATGTTGTATTGAAACTCTTGCTCGCTGTTTAATCCCACAGATTTCAGGTCAGTTACAGGCTCCCCAGCGGGTGTTTTACTTCTTAAATAGGCCTTTGCTTCTAGCATTAACTCTTTCTTTTCATCGGGCCCTGCAGTGTTTATTGCTTTAAATAATACAGAATTTTTGGTTCCAGGCATACGCGCGGTAGTTAAATTTCCCAAAATAAAATAATCTTTATCGGAAATAGGAGAACGCACCGCTTTTACCCGCAACAATTCAATGTCTGAATTAAAGGTATCACCACACAGGCTAAACATATTGCTAATTTCTGAAATGGCCATTCTGCGAACTGTGATTTCTTTGTTTACCGAATCTTTCAATTCATTAAATTCATCGGAAGTAATAATTCCTTGGCGCACCTGCACCGAATAAAAACTTACCATTAAATCGCGATACACCTTCCAATTGCGCAGATATTTTACTTTCCCACTTGGGGCAAAATCAATCTCAGCTTGTATCCTGCGCAAAGTATCTGCATTGGGTACAGGCATTTTCCCATATTCATCTATGGTGGTTTTTACTTTGTATTGATATGGTTTGCCCGTATTTTCAAAAATTAAAAATACAGTATCCAAAGTATTGGCTACAAAATAATTGTTGCCGTTGTCAATGTATTCAGATTTTACCAAGCGGTAGGTAAAGGACTTTTTTTGGCATAAATTGGAAATAGGATAAATGGTATCTTGCCCAAAAACAGGCATATAAGCGATAAATAGCGCGAATGAAATTATGAAAAATCGAATCATACAATTAATAGACGACAAATACAGGCAAAATGTTTACCAAACTTTTCACATCCATCCAAAACCAATACCAAATTGCATGTAAGTGCGATTTAAAATGCTCTTTTTTTCAGCCCCCGAAAACCTGTAATTTATACCAGGCTTGGCTCCGGCTTCTACTTTAAAACCAATTAACTTTCTTCGAAAAAAACCCGATATGCGGTAACCCAAATTGGATTTGTCTTTTACAATCACCAAAAAATTTTGGTTGGGATACCCATTGCTTTCAGATTTTATACTAATTTCTTTGGCAACCTCATTCATCTTCGCATAAATAAGTTCAACCCTAAATTCTGTAAAAGTTTTCATGCGCCTAGATTTTCTTTGACTGGACGGCAGTATTGCCGTTACTTTCATATTGGTGGATGTATTTAATACAAACCCAACTGCATATTCAGAAAATGCATAGGGAACAGCCACTTGTTCTAAAAATGAAACTTTGTGCGTTTCCAAATTTTCAAACCGGATGGAGGTGTTAGGATCTAGGCCGGTATTAAATACGCCCCTCCCAAGGCGGTAACTTCCCGTAATTCCCAAATTCCATAACACCTTCACCGGAAAATGAAAGTCGTAATTCCAAGCGCCTTCGCCAGCTGTAAACGTTTTGATTTTGTCAATCGTTCGCCGCCCAAGAAACACCCTGGCTCCTACTTCCAGTGTGCGTGTGTCAATAACTTTCTGAAACTGCCATCCCAGTTGAAATTGATTGGTCACCGCACCATGAAACATAACCCATTTGCTGGGCCTAAAATGCAAATCTGCAAAGGCAGACGGTAACATCACGCCTCCTTCAAGCCCTTGAATTTCGAAAGCTCCTCCTGCCAGAAGTGATACTTTCATTCTTAGGGGTTGGTTGTAGTTGACGTTTATCCGCCCTTGTATGGTATCCTCGTATTGACCTTGTTGCGAAAAACAAAACAATGGCCAAAAGAGTAGTACCCCAAATACCCTCCGCATTATTTGCAAGTTATTGCATTTTATCGGATTTTTACACACAATTCAATATTATTTTTTATACAACTACCCAATTCATTGACTGTGTGACTTTTATCGAAAAATAAAATGTAAGTATTTGGCTTTTATTTGCCTCGGTTGTATTTTAAAAATTGCTTTTATTGCGAATATTTTTTTGGAAAGCCTTCTATTTAGGCTTTTCCATGGGTAAATTTTTATGGAACGTTTCTAAAACCCCTATCTTTGCAGCCGTGAACCAAGATCAATTTAAGGATTTAAGAGGCCGTGCAGAGGCCCTGAGGAGGTATCTTTGACATCGAACGCAAATTAGCCGAAATAGCCGACGAGGAAGAGCAAACCCTAGATCCTGATTTTTGGAATGATCCCAAAAAAGCAGAAACACTCTTAAAAAAAATCAAAGAAAAAAAAATCTGGACAGATGCTTTTAAAAGTATCATGGATGGTTTTGGAGATTTAGAAGTATTGGTTGAATTTGCCAATGCTGGGGAAGTTGAAGCTGGCGAAGTGGATGAATCATTTGCAATATTAACAGATTCGGTTGAAAAACTTGAATTTAAAAACATGCTGCAAAGCGAGGAAGATCACCTCAGTTGCATTATAGAAATCAATTCTGGCGCTGGGGGTACAGAAAGTTGCGATTGGGCAGAAATGTTGATGCGCATGTACATTATGTTTGCCGAAAAAAATGGTTTTAAAGTTAAAGAATTAGATAGAACCGACGGTGAAGTTGCGGGTATTAAATCTGTATCCTTGGAAATTGAAGGCGAATTTTCTTACGGCTATTTAAAAGGTGAAAATGGTGTGCATCGCATGGTGCGAATCTCTCCATTTGATAGCAATGCACGCAGACACACTTCTTTCGTATCAGTCTATGTTTACCCTCTCGTAGACGATACCATAGAAATTGAAGTAAAACCTGCAGATGTAATATTGCATACTTCGCGCAGTGGTGGTGCAGGTGGTCAAAATGTAAACAAAGTTGAAACCAAAGTGCAGTTAACGCATATTCCGTCAGGAATAGTAGTTGTTTGCCAAGTAGATAGAAGTCAGTTGGGCAACAGAGAATTAGCCATGCAAATGCTAAAAAGCCGATTGTACGAGCAAGAAGTGCAGAAGCGAAATGCAGCGCGCGCGATTGTTGAAGACAGCAAAATGAAAATTGAGTGGGGTTCCCAAATTAGAAATTATGTTTTTCATCCCTACAAATTGGTAAAAGATGTGAGAACTGGCGAGGAAACCAGCAATGTTCAAAATGTGATGGACGGCGATATTTGGCCATTTATCAAAAGCTATTTGCTACAATTGTCGGGCAACGAAACCAAGAAAAAATAATCACAATTTGTACGATAAAATAATTGTACAAAAACTACTCAACCTATAGCCATCTTTTCCATATCCAAATCCAGGAATGACGCCTTTGGATTGCCGCGAAAATTGATTTTCACCTGTAATTCCGCGCAATCCCAACAGCATTTTATATTCAAACCTCTTTTTGATGAACATGGCAATTCCATAAGAACCTTCAATCCCATTTAGGGTTTTATTTTTAAACTTTTCGTTAAAAATAGCGTTGCCCCATACTGGATTTTCGATGCTAATTTGGTTATTGGCATTGTACTTTCCGAAAATTAAATTGGCGGCGATTACTCCATTTATTATGCCTTGCTTATTGCCAAAATAAAATTCAACACCTGGCTTTATGTAATACCCATCCGTCTGCACTTTGTAATTGCTTCTCTCTTTGGTAAAATCTCCGTAACCTAGAGAAATTCTAGGGTATATGCGAATATTCTCCTTGTGCTTTGCCACGGCAACTACCTCAAATGGAATATGATTCATGCTAGAAAAATTGCGAATATATTTTCCCAGTTCTAATCCCAATTGAAATTTTAAACCTTGCGCACGAACAGAAAAACTACCCAAAATGAGAATAAAAATAAATGCAAAATTCAAATTATTTTTCATTTCTTTCCGAACAATTGAATAAACCCTGAATTTTCAAAATTTTGAAATGAATCCGATTTATACGGGAGATGAACATGTGTTTTGCCATCTCTGTTTCCCAGCCAATGCGCAGTGTATGCCACATAGTAAAGCTTTGTTTGTATTCCATATATTTTTCTGCAATTGTCAAAAAACAAATCCTGGCTGGAATAATAAACGGTAACCGTATCTGAAATTCCCTTATAAGTGAGTTGGGCTTTAGAAACAGTATCCTTAGGGTTTACAAAAAAGTATCTAGAAAATCCAGATGGATTTGTAAGTGAATTCCCAGCATTGGGATTCGGTGCATCTATTACGGACAAATCTAAAGAATCTAAAAAAGAAAAATTCCCATTGCTCGTATCTCCCACGGTTAGTGCAAATTTACCATCCCCCAAAAAGCGGCTCCGGCAGCAATTCGATGCCAACAATGGAAGTATTAAAATAAACAGTGCGAAAACGAGTTTAATTGTGCGAAACCTATTCATAGTATATTAAAATTATCACGGTCAAACAACACTGGAAATTCATTTCGAAATTCCAACAAACTTTCAAAATTCAATTCTTTGGTAATTACCATTTCAATATCGATTTGTTTTCCCAAGACAGTTCCTTTTGCATCTACAAACATACTATTTCCATTGTGTTCTATTCCACTACCGTCTGCTCCTAACCTATTTACACCAGCCACAAAGCATTGGTTTTCTATGGCCCTGGCTTGCAATAATTTTTCCCAAACCGAAATACGGACCGTTGGCCAATTGGCAACAAACAACATCAAATGGGCTTCATCTGTATTTCTGCACCAAACTGGAAAACGCAAATCGTAACAAACAAATGGCTGTATTTTCCACCCTTGGTATTCAATGCAGATCTGTTTATTTCCTGGGGAATAATGTTCATTTTCAGAACCGTGTGAGAACAAATGTCTTTTGTCATACGTATATTTTATTTCACCATTTTCCACCCAAATAAACCGATTGTAAAATTTCCCTTTTTCATATGTTGACAAACTGCCGCAGACAACCCTGTTTTTAGAATGTTTTTTCATCCATTGCACTGCTTCTCCATCCATACTTTGGGCATACACTTCTGGCTGCATTGTAAATCCAGTGGCAAACATTTCTGGCAAAACCACAATTCCATCTTTTTCAATGGGGGATATCAAAGCTTCAAAATGTTTCAAATTGGCATCCGAATCTTGCCAAGCCAAATGGGCTTGAATCAAATGAATTTTCAAATTGCGCATAATATTTCTGCTGCTTTTTCTAACGTTTCGTCCCCTTTTGCAAAACAAAATCTCAATATTTGATTGTCCGTTTTATCATGATAAAATGTACTAATAGGGATCCCAGCAATGCCATTATCCTTGGTCATTTTGACGGCCATTTCCATGTCACTCAATTTTTCAATTTTGTCATATCCCAACAATTGAAAATAACTACCGCAACAAGGCATTAATTTAAATCTTGATTTTTTTATTAAACTTCGAAACAAATCTCTTTTCTGCTGATAAAATTTCCCCAAACCCAAATAATGTGCTTCATTGTCCAAGAAATCTGCCAACGCATATTGCACAGGCGTCATAGCGGTAAATGCCACATATTGATATATTTTTCGCAATTCTGCACTCAGTTTTTCGGGCGCAATGATATACCCCATTTTCCATCCGGTGGCATGGTAAGTTTTGCCAAACGAAGAAATAATAAGACTGCGAGAGGCCAATTTTGGATACCTAGCCACACTTTGGTGTTCAAATCCATCAAAAATTATGTGCTCGTAAACTTCATCACTGATAATTACAATGTCTGTATTTTCTACAAGTTTCTCTAATTGTGCCATATCCTGCGCACTAAAAACCGAGCCACTTGGGTTGTGAGGCGAATTGATAATAATTGCCCGGGTTTTAAAATTGATGAGTTTTTTAATCTCATTCCAATCAATGTTAAAGTTTGGAAACTTAAGCTTTGAAAATACTGCCTTGCCCCCATTTAATTCAATCGCTGGCAAATAGCTATCATAGGCCGGCTCTATTACTATAACCTCGTCGTTTTCGCGCACTACTGCGCTAATGGCACAAAACAAACCCAAAGTCCCGCCTGGAACAATGGTGACCTCGGTTTGCCAATCGTATTGAGCTGAATACAACTTTTCTGTTTTAAGGGCAATCTTTTTCCGTAATTCTGGAACTCCAGCCATTGGGGCATATTGGTTATACCCCTTTTTCATATAATGGTGAACCAAGTCTATCAATTCCTTGGGACAATTGAAATCAGGGAATCCTTGACTCAAATTTAAGGCGTTATGCTCTGCGGCCAATCCCGTCATGGTTGTGAAAATGGAATTTCCAGTGCTTGGAAGTTTGGTGATAATACCGGCGGTTGTTTCCATAAAATAACGGTAAAAATACAAAAATAGATGTTTATATGCATCCCATTTTGTCCACTTTTGAAAATACTTATATACCTGCAAATTTTTTAGCCAAATGAAATCATTATATATCTAACACTTACAAAAATAATTGTATATTTGTTTAAACTATATTTGTTTAAACAAATATAAACCTTTTACTTTGCTATCCTAATATACAAACATGACAACTAAAGTAAATTCCGCAAACACGAGCACATGGACCATAGATGCAAGTCATTCTGAGGTGCATTTTAAAGTAAAACACTTGGTTATTTCAACCGTTACTGGCACCATTGGCAAATTTGAAGGCAGCCTGGAAATGGCGAACGACGATATTACCACGGCAAAAGCTTTTTTTTCTGCAGATGTAGAAAGCATTAGTACAGGAGATGCTCAACGTGACGGACATATCCAATC